>Ga0306924_10007446_pt1 | contig 10995 bp, 11 predicted proteins | sample sta12Can44000111_FD_203756 | JGI IMG/M metagenome (GOLD analysis project Ga0306924, IMG submission 203756) | Lab enrichment of tropical soil microbial communities from Luquillo Experimental Forest, Puerto Rico - statanox.12C.anox.44.000.111 (v2)... | ecosystem: Environmental > Terrestrial >...
CAATGGCAACGTTCTGCCCCTCGAAGTAACCGGCTTCGCCTAAGCCCTGGAGAAACGAGCGCACTCGGTCTGTGTAGACAAGAGTGGGGGTGGTGCCATTAAGAAACCCGATCACCGGCATCGCCGTCTGCTGCGCACGCGCCACGAGCGCCGATGCTGTCGCTGCGCTCACGCCGAGCAGAGTAATGAACTGGCGTCGTCTCATGGGGCATACCCCAAGGCCAGCGATCAGGGGAGAAAGTATAGCAGGTCAGGCCCGTGCACCGCAGCAAAACTGGCCCGCTCATGTCCGAGTCGGATCATTCGCGCCGGTCTCAGGCTGGGCCGCTCGCCCATCCATGTCCGCAGCACCCCCGACAGTGACCGAAAATTCAAGGCGCGCCTATTCGTCGCGATGTGCCATAACTGGAAGTGAGCAGATGCAGCAAGAATAGCCGCCTATTCGATCACCTCGTCGGCGCGGGCGAGCAGCGTTGGCGGCACGGTGAGACCAAGTATCCTGGCGGTGTCGGCGTTGATGACCAGCTCGAACCTACTCGACTGCACGACTGGGAGGTCGGTTGTTTTCGCGCCTTTGAGGATGCGGCCAGTGTAGACCCCAGCCTGCCGAAACGTGTGCTCAATATTTGCTCCGTAGCTCATCAGGCCGCCGGCCTCGACAACTTCACGCGCCTGACAGGCCATGGGGAGCGCATGGCGCACCGCCAGGGTGGCAAGTTGCACTCGGCGGCTGGTCCAGAACGGATCGCTGCCCAGAAAGAGGGCGTCGGGCCGTTCATGCGCGATGTTTGCAAATGCTGCATGAATTTCATTGCTGCTACTGGCGTTGAAAATCTGGACCTCGAAGCCCATTGCGCGAGCACCTGCCTCCACTTCTCTGACCGTGGTTTCAGCTGATGCGGCATCTGATGGATTGTTCAGTACGGCAATGCGAACCGCTCCGGGTAATAGCTCGCGCAGAAGTTCCAATCGCTTCGCCCCTAACTCACCGCTGACGAAGTTGATGCCTGTCGCGTTACCGCCCGGCCGGGGAATGCTCGCGACAATACCGAGCTGGACTGGGTCTTCGGACAGGATGAAGACAATGGGGATCGTCGTCGTTGCCGCCTTGGCCGCGAACGCCGCTGCGTTACCACCAGTGACGAGCACCGACGCCTGTCTGCGGGCCAATTCGATCGCCATCGGCGGCAATTGGTCGTTTTGACCTTCGGCAAAGCGGTATCCGATCGCAACGTTCTCGCCCTCGACATAGCCAGTTTCCTTCAGGCCCTCGCGAAACGCGCGCAGACGACCCGCCACGGCTTCAAGGGATGTGGGGCCGAGATACGCGATCGTCGGCATCGCGGGCTGCTGCCCGTAAGTCGCGAGCGGCCACGCAGCTGCGCCGCCGAGCAGGCTGACGAATTCGCGCCGTCTCACTCAATGACCTCGTCGGCGCGTGCGAGCAGCGTGGGCGGCACTTCGAGGCCGATCGCCTTGGCAGTCTTAAGATTGATCAGCAATTCGAACCTCGTTGGTTGCTCGACTGGCAGGTCGGTGGGCTTGGTGCCTTTGAGAATTTTGTCGACGTAGAATGCGGCCCTTTGGTAGAGAGCGGGGGACGATATCACGCGCCTAATAGAACACGGCAAGGCTGAAGGAGTAACTGCCGATTGCTTGATTATCCAGTGTAAGCGTAGCGACCCTCACCTGATTGGGTGACAGGGCCGAGCTCTCGCCGGGCACGGCAGTGATGGTCCCGACACTGTTTGACAGTGTAGCAACGGCGGCCAAGCCCGCAATGCTCAACGGAAACGTCACCACGTACTCCTCTGGTTGACCTTGGGTGAGCGTAGTTCCCGCGTGGCTGGTGCGCTTGATTTTCGGCACACCGGAGCCATCATTGATCACGTAACCCCACGCTTCCGCCATGCGAAGCTTCCTTCACTGATCTCATGTCCACCACGGTGTGGGCCGGGCTATTTTCTGTCGTATTGTTTTATGATCTGCTCTAGTTCCTTGCTGTAGAAGAAGTCGACGCACTTCATCAATATGAGTTTTTCTCCATGTATGCCGTGATATTCCTTTGCGAGAAAACTCTTACTGAGCGTGTCCACTTGTTCGTATGCCTCGATGGGAAAGCTGCCGAGATTGAAGTAGCCTCCGGCTGCGGCCAAGCTGTCCTTCGTCACGTCTTCAGAGTCATAGGCGTGAGATATGCAAACGCTCAGGGCAAAGTTCTTGAGATATTCATGAGAGGAATATTCGACCCGCGCATCGCCTTCCTTGGAGTTGACGATCGATGGCGCGATTAGACACGCCAATACCATGGACAGGGTCAATTTCGAACTCATGTCGCGGCGCCAATTCGTCCTACAAATCACCGAGCCCCAATTCCGCCCAGCGCTCGTGCACGCGCGCCTCGTCCTGCGGCGCCGGCCGCACCGTGGGCGGAAAGCGCTCGCCACCCCATTCCGGGCGGCGCGCGTTCTTCCAGGAGCGCGTCGCATCGATCAGCATCCTGTTCCACAGCCCGGTGCCGAGCTGCGTCACGTCGCGGTCCTCCAGCGGCGTGCTCGGATCAATGGGCGAGCCGAAAATGCCGGGGAAGATCACCACCCCGCCTTCGCCCGCGTTCACGCGATGGGCAATCGCCCATTCCACCTGCTCGTCGTGGGCGGGATCGATGTCCTCCTCGACCACGATCACGTGCTTGTAGCGGTACTGCGCGGCGCTGTTGCCCCACAGCGCGGCGGCGATCTGCTTGGGCTGGCCCTGGTAGTGCTTCTTGATCTGGATGCGGATGTTGACGCCATTGGTGATCGGTGGGGCGTAGACGTCGAGAATGCCGGGGATGCCGGCGCCATTGAGAATGTTCCAGGCAATGGCCGAGCGCTGCACCGAGGACATCACGCTGTTCTCGCTGTAGGAGCCGGGCAGCGTTCCCTCGAGCGAGCCGCGCAGGATCGGGTCGCGGCGATGGGTGATGCAGGTGACCTTCATGGTCGGACGCGGGGTGGGCAGATCGGAGACGTAGCCCGTGAACTCGCCGAACGGCCCTTCGCTCTCGTAGGTCGCGGGATCGTCGCTGATATGCCCTTCGATGACGATCTCTGCGCTCGCCGGCACTTCAAGGTCGACCGTCTCGCAGCGCACGAGCTGCGCCGGCTCGCCGCGATAGGCGCCCATCACGTCCCACTCGCACACCCCGGCCGCGACCGGCGACCCCGCGAGGAACGGCATGATGGGATCCCAGCCGATCACGCAGGCAACCGGCATCGGCTGTCCCATCGCCGCCCATTTCACGAAATGCGCCCCCCAGTGCTGGCCGCCCTTGATGAGCAGGAACGGCGTCGTGTCCTTTTGGCCGATCATCCCGCGATAGATGCCGACGTTCATCACTCGCGTCTGCGGGTCTCTCGTGACGATGCCGGAAAAGGTGTGGATGTAGCGTCCGCCTTCCAGGTAATGCCACTTGGGGACCGGGAGCTCAGCCTGATCGATGGCATCGCCGCGCAGAACAATGTCCTTGACCGGCCCTCCGCCGACCACGACCGGCGCGATCGTCTCGCGATTCTTTTTCATCACGTGCTGAACGAGATCGCGGTTGGGAACATCGCGGGGAAGGCCGAGCGCAAGCGCAAGCCGCGATCGCGCGCCCAGCGCGCTCACGAACAGCTTCGTGCAGCGCCCCTCGCGATAGCCTTTGATGTTCTCGAACAGGAGAGCAGGGCCCTTCTTTTCAAGGACACGCCGGGCGATGGCGCCGATCTCGCGGTCCCAGTCCACCTCGGCGGTGATCCGGCGCAGCTCGCCTTCTTTCTCCAGCAGCGCAATCCACTGCCGCATGTCCATGAAGCCCATCGTCTTCTTTACTCCCCGGTCGGCGACTCTCAATCCGCGTCAGGGCCGGGCTCGTCCCGGCCATCCATGTCTTGCTCGTCGCCGCTCAGACGTGGATGCCCGGAACAAGTCCGGGCATGACGGTCCGCAGCCAGCCGCGCGACCTCGCGGCGCTGCGTCTTTCCGTTGGCGTTCTTGGGCAGGCTGGCCATCGGCACCACCATGTGCGGCAGCTTGAACGCTGCAATGGTGCCGGCAAGCGCGCGCACCAAGCCTTCCTGCTCAAGCAGATCGGGCCGTATGCCGGCTCGCGGTACCACAGCGGCACCGATCCGGTTGCCGATGCTGCGGTCAGGGACAGCAAAGACGCAGGCTTCCTCGAACGCGCCGACGGCGAGAATTGCCGCTTCGAGCTCGCCGGGAACGATCAGCACGCCCTTGCTCTTGAAGCAGTCGTCCCGGCGTCCGAGGATGGACACATAGCCCTCGTCATCCATGCGCGCGAGATCGCTGGTCACGAACCAACCCTCGCGCAGTGCCGCGCCGGTTGCCTTCTCGTCGCCCAGATATCCCATAAAGAAGCCGGGATAGCTGGCGTCGAATGCAAGCGTGCCGATGTCGCCGTTCGTCAGCGGCAAAAGGTCCGTGCCGAGAATTGCCGGCTGCGCTCCCCACGCCTTACCGACCGAGCCGCTGCGATGCGGGGTTTGCGGGCCTTCGCCGAGCACCATCTGCGCTTCCGAGACGCCATAGTGCTCCCATATCGGACAGCCGATCCGCCGCTGCCACTCTTCGCGCACCGAATCTTCCAGTGGCTCGCCAGTCGAGTTGGCGCCGCGCAGCGAGGAGAGATCATAGCGGCGCTCAATGGACGGGGTCGCCAGAATGCGGCGATAGAGCGTGGCAACGCTGTGCAGCAACGTGACCTTGTCGCGCTCGACGGCGGCGAGGATTCGCTGCGGGGTGGCACGCTGCTCCATGATTGCGCCCGCCACTCCATTGCGCAACGGAAACAGCACATTGTGGCCGAGCGCGCTGATGAAGCTCCATTCACCGGTAGCGAGCACGACGTCGTTTGATCGCGGCGGCACCCGCGCGCGGTTGCTGTCGCCCAGCGCGGTGAGCCAGCGCTGTGCATGCACGACCCCTTTCGGCTTGCCGGTCGTGCCGGACGTGAACACGATGAACGCTGCGTCGTCGGGGCTCGCGTCGAAAGCGCGTAGTGCCCCACGCCTGATGCCGTGTGCCGGATCGCCGTTGAGGGCGTGAAGACCGTCTCGCGTTACGACTGCGGCCATGGCGCCGGCAGCGAGCGACAATGCCGGCTCGTCGTCCGGCGGTTGCGAGGCGTAAAGGAGCGCGGCCGGCCGCGTCAAAGCCACGATGTGCTCGAGCTCGCTGCGGCCGAGCTGCGAGTTCTGCAGGACCGGCACAGCGCCCGCCCAGATGGAGCCGAGAAAGGCCGCGACAAATTCCGCCGAATTGGTCATGCGGATCAGGATCCGCTCGCCGGGAGCGATGCCGAGCGCGCCGATGCCGCCTGCAACCGCGAGCGCGTTCTCTTCGATGTGCGCGCGCGTGATCATGCCCGCGGCGGTGAAAAACGCGGGCATGCCGGCGAGGTGGGCGCCTGCGACCGGATGCAGCGCCTGCTCGGCAAGGTTCATTGGTCTTTTCTACTCGCCGTAGCCTGGGCCGCGATAGGCCGGTGAACGCTTGTCGAGAAAGGCGCGAATCCCCTCGCGGCAATCCGGGGTGCGTGTGATCTCCATGACGGCCGCAAGCTCCGCGCGCGCACCTTCCTCGCTGCGATTGTGGTCCCAATACCGCCGCACCAGGGACTTGGCATGGCGGACCGACAGGAACGGCGCCGCTGCGATCCGCTCCGCCATCCGAAGCACCTCGTCGATCAGCTTGTCATGGGGAAAAACGCGCTCGACCAGCCCGATGCGTTGCGCCTCGGTGGCATCGATGATCTCGCCGGTGAGAATCATCTCCATTGCACGCCCGACGCCGACGAGTTTCGGCAGGTTGCGCGCGCCACCCGACTCCGGCACGAAACCCGCCGGCACGGCGACCTCGCCCAGCCGCGCAAGCTCCGAAGCGTAGCGGATGTCGCATGCGGTCGCCAATTCAAGCCCGATGCCAACCGCCGCACCATTGATGGCCGCAATCGTCACGGCCGGCAACTGCTCGAGCTTTCTGATCGCCCTTTGGATGACGACATGGCGCAGGTCGTTGAAGAAATAGTTGGCCAGCTCCTTGTACGGTCCGAATGCGCCGAAATCGTTCTCCTCGTCGAGCGCCCCCAGCGGAGCCGCTTCGGTGCGCAGATCGCCGCCGGCGCAAAACCCCTTTCCCTCCCCGGTGATGATGACGACGCGGATGCCGTCGTCCCGCCGGATCTGGTCGAGGATGAGGTCGAGCTCGACCCGCATGCGAACATCGATGGCGTTGAGCGCGGCCGGCCGGGCCAGCGTGAGCAAGCCGATTGTGCTTGCACCGCTTTGGCCCGCGGCATGACGCGACCAGCGGATCGTCCTATATTCGAACATGAGCTTTCTCCCGGGGATTGCGCATCGGCCGCTCACTTTGCGGGCGCGGACGCCGGAAATCGAGAGGCAACTATGAAAATCCCGCGCCGCGCGTTCCTGCAACTGGCAACGAGCGCGGCTGCTCTTGCGTCCGTGCCGCACGTCGCAAGGGGGCAGGGCTATCCGGCGCGACCTGTGCGCCTGGTGGTGGGCTATGCGCCGGGCGGCCCCGCCGACGTTCTTGCGCGCCTCCTCGGGCAGTGGCTTTCCGAGCGGCTTGGCGAGCAGATCATTGTCGAGAACCGTCCCGGCGCCGGCACAAACATTGCGACCGAAGCCGTGGTGCATGCGCCGCCGGACGGCTACACGCTCCTTTTCACCTCGGCGGCAAACTTCATCAACGCGACGCTGTATGAGAAGCTTCCCTTCAACTTCATGCGCGACATCGCCCCGGTTGCGAGTCTCAGCCGCGAGCCAAACGTCATGGTCGTGCACCCCTCGCTCCCGGCCAGGACCGTAGCGCAGTTCATCGCCTATGCGCAGGATAATCCGGGCAAGATCACCATGGCCTCGGGCGGCATCGGCGCCTCCTCCCATGTCTCCGGTGAGCTGTTCAAGATGCTGACCTCAATCGATATGGTCCACGTGCCATATCGAGGCGCAGGTCCCGCACTCACCGCGCTGCTCGGCGGACAGGTGCAGGTCTATTTTTCTCCCATGACCACCGCCATCGAGCATGTGCGCGAGGGCAAATTGCGTGCGCTGGCGGTCACGACCGTGGCACGCTCGCCGGTATTGCCGGATATTCCGGCGGTGCGCGAATATGTCCCCGACTACGAGGCGAGCCAGTTGTATGGCATCGGCGCCCCGAGGCAGACTTCTTCCGAGATTGTGCTCAAGCTCAATGCCGACCTCAACGCCTTCATCGCCGACCCGGCAATCAAGGCGCGCCTTGCGGACCTCGGGCATACGAGGCTTGGCGGCTCGCCCGCCGATTTCGAGAAGCTCATCGCTGCAGAAACGGAGAAATGGGGCAGGGTGGTCAAGTTCTCCGGTGCTCGCGCGGATTGATGCCGAGCATCCATCTCTGCGCGGTTCTCACAGATAATCGCGAGATCTGAGAGCCAATGCTGACCTGTCGGACAGGTATAGCCGCCATCCTTGCATTCGCAGCGGGGCTCGCGGCCGGCTCTGCGCCGGCTCAGGACTATCCGACAAGGCCAATTCGCGTTCTCACCAGCGTCGGTCCCGGCGGCACCGGTGATCTCTTCATCCGGGCGCTGGGCGAGGAGCTGCACCGGCGGCTCGGCCAGCCGCTCATTGTCGAGCCGCGTCCGGGCGGCGGCTTCATCATTGCCGGGCGCGCCTGCGCGGAAGCCCCGCCCGACGGCTATACCATTTGCATGCTCACGGGAGAGACGCTCAGCTACAATCGGTTTCTCTACAAGCAGCTTCCCTACGATCCCGACAAGGACTTCGCACCCATCACCAACCTGTTCTTCAACACCCAGGCGCTGGTGGTCAACGCCAAACTGAGCGTGAAGAGCGTCGATGACCTGGTTGCGCTAGCCAAGGCCAAGCCGGGCACGCTGTCCTATGTGGCGCCCTCGCTGCCGCACCAGCTGTTTGTGGAGACGCTGAACCGCGAGCGCGGCATCGATCTGGTGCGCGTGCCGTTTCGCGGCGGCGGCGAGGCCACCGCCGGGATTTTGTCCGGCGCAACTCCCATTGCCTTCTTCGGCCTTGCAAACTTTCTCTCGTATCTGCAGGAGGGCGCGATGTGGGGACTGGCCGTGGATGGAGGCATCCGTTCGCCGCTGTTTCCTGCCATCCCGACGCTTGCCGAACTCGGCTATCGCGGCGCTCTCACCCGCGTCTATTTCGGCCTGGTCGGCCCTGCTGCAATGCCGCGTGCGCTCGTCGAGCGCCTGCAGGGCACGATCGGCGCCATCATTGCTGATCCGGCCTTCCGGCAGCTGCAGCTGATCGCTCGCGCGCTGGAGCCGATCGCAGACAGCCCGCAGGAATTTGCGCAATTCCTCAAGACCGATCGCGAGCTGTCGCGGCGCGTTGTCGAGCTCTCCGGAGCAAGCCCGCAATGATCATCGACTTTCACACTCACGTCGCCCCGCCCGAGATCCGCGAGCGTCCAGTCTGGCGAGGCAAGTGCCCGATGACCATCGAGAACGTGCTCGAGGCGCAGGAGGAGGCCTGCATCGATGCCACGGTGATTAGCTATCCCTATCATGAGCTGCGCGAGATGGACGCCGCCGGCCAGCTTGCCGCCATCCAGCGGCACAACCGGTATCTTGCCTCGTTGCAAAGCCGGCATCGCACGATCCATGCGCTCGCCTGCGCAAGCCCGTATGGCGGGGATGCCTTTCTCAGGGAGCTGGAGCGCGCCGTGAAGGAAGACGGCTGCAAAGGCGCCATGATCATGTCGAGCCTGCCCGGCCATTATCCGGACGATGACGATGCATTTGCGTTCTTTGCGCTTGCCTGCGAGCTGGACGTGCCGGTGTTCATTCATCCGCCGCATGTCGGCTTCGGCGAGGAGCGCATGCGCGATTACCGGCTGGCGTCAAGCATCGGGCGACCCATGGATGGCGCGCTGGCGATTGCGCGGCTGATCGTGCGCGGCATGTTCGAGAGGCTGCCCGCGCTCAAGCTCGTCGGCAGCCATCTCGGCGGCGGCATCTGCGAGATGATCGGCCGCATGGATTATGCCTACAACCTGCAGGAGGAGGCGTATTTTCTCGGGCCTTACGAGCCGATGCTGATCAAGCATCCGCCCAGTCATTACCTCAGAATGATGTATCTGGAATCCACCTGCTATCACCTGCCGGCGGCGCGCTGCGCGCTCGAGACGGTCGGCGCCGACCATTTCATCTTCGGCACCGATGCCCCGCCTTTGCGGGTGCTCAAACGGGCGGGCGTGGCCGTCATCCGCGATCTCAAGCTGCCGCGGAGCGACGAGGAGAAGGTATTTTCCGGCAATGCCGCCCGGTTGTTGAAGCTCGGGTAATCCAGGCCGGGTCTGTAGTCTGTAGCCCGGGTTGAGCGCAAGCGAAACCCGGGACCCCGGATGTCGCCATAGCGCGTCACGCAGACAAGTGTACGCAGTCTGCGCAAGCTTGACTGCGCTCGCGCGTAAACGCGCTTATGGCTCTATCCGGGCTACGGCGATTACTGCTTGGTCAGCTCCGCGCAGGAGGCCACGCGTGCCGCGGACGACCGTGAAGCGTAAGAGCAGCAACAACTGTCCGTAGCTAGCCGATATTGTCCGAATTCTGTGCATCGCAGGAACGGCGCGATGTGCCATGTATGGACGGCGCCCGCGGTGCAAGGGAAAAGAATCTGGCGTGTCCGCGAAACGTTCGGGTGCAGCCATGTATCCGGCCTCTGAATGCAGCCGTTGTGGCTGCGGGCCCTGATGTGATCCGCTGATCGGTCCCAATCAAAAGCACGCGTTCTTTCCTCGCGTGGCACGAAGCGGGTTTTCCGATCGACGGTCTCGAACCGTTTCGCATCAACGTCATCATCACCCTTGCAGTCCGTGAACGCACCGACGCAACCTCATGCTCCCCGTCGCCAAGCCCCTTCCTACGCTGCCGCGAGCCGTGGCCGGTAGTGGCCGCCGCTGGCCAACAATGCCCAGGCGATGCGCGCCAGCTTGTTCGCCAGCGCTATGGCCACCACCTTGAACGGTCGCCGCGCCATGTATGGACGGCGCCCGCGGTGCAAGGGAAAAGAATCTGGCGTGTCCGCGAAACGTTCGGGTGCAGCCATGTATCCGGCCTCTGAATGCAGCCGCTGTGGCTGCGGGCCCTGATGTGATCCGCTGATCGGTCCCAATCAAAAGCACGCGTTCTTTCCTCGCGTGGCACGAAGCGGGTTTTCCGATCGACGGTCTCGAACCGTTTCGCATCAACGTCATCATCACCCTTGCAGTCCGTGAACGCACCGACGCAACCTCATGCTCCCCGTCGCCAAGCCCCTTCCTACGCTGCCGCGAGCCGTGGCCGGTAGTGGCCGCCGCTGGCCAACAATGCCCAGGCGATGCGCGCCAGCTTGTTCGCCAGCGCTATGGCCACCACCTTGAACGGTCGCCGCGCCAGGAGCTGCGTCAGCCAAGGATATTTCTCCGGGTTCTGCTTGGCCCGCCGCAGCACGGAATGCGCCCCGACCACAAGAATACGCCGCAGGTAGCGGTCACCTTGCTTCGAGATCGGGCCAAGCTTCTGTTTGCCCCCGGTTGAAGCTTGTCGCGGTACGAGCCCAATCCAGGCGGCAAAATCACGCCCCGACCGGAACACCTTCGGGTCTGTGACCGTGGCGGCAATAGCGCTGGCGCCAATCATGCCGATCCCATGGATACTCTGCAGTCGCTTGCTCGCCTCATTGGCGCGATGCTGCACCATGAGCCGCTTCTCGATCGAGCCAATCATCGTGTGCAGCGCCTGCAGCTGAGCGGCCAGTACGATCAGGCTCGCACGGGCATCAATAGGCAGGCGGGCGTCCTTTTTGTCCGCAATGATCGCCAGCAACTGCTTTAGCCCCTCTCGCCCTTGCGCAGCCACAACCCCGAGCTCGGCCAAATGCGCCCGCAATGCATTGATCACCTGGGTCTGTTGCCGCA
>Ga0306924_10007458_pt1 | contig 10989 bp, 9 predicted proteins | sample sta12Can44000111_FD_203756 | JGI IMG/M metagenome (GOLD analysis project Ga0306924, IMG submission 203756) | Lab enrichment of tropical soil microbial communities from Luquillo Experimental Forest, Puerto Rico - statanox.12C.anox.44.000.111 (v2)... | ecosystem: Environmental > Terrestrial > Soil...
CCACCGCGAAGATGACCACCACTGGAATCGGCCCTCGTCCAAGCAGGAGTCTGCGCTGCCGCAACGCTGACCAACAAGAGCCATGCGACGGCGATCACTATTAGCCGGTGAGCCCGCCAGGGCAGGCTGTTGTAGTCGCGCTCAGCTTTAGTTCTTAAGCTCTTGATCACAGTCGCGTTCTTGCATTTGAAATCGCCCGGCAGATTTAGCCCGGCGTCACGCCATACTCAGTGCGTCTATTTGATGGCGTTTGCGTTCTTCGCCATCCCATCCCAAGTAGGATGTTTGGCGCTTTCGTGAATTGGATGTTCTGGTAGGCCACGATCGCGTGGCCATTCTGTGGAATGACGCGCGCGACCAGCATCACGTCCTACCAGCCAGCCAGCGCCGCCCGGGCGGCGAAGAAAAAACGCGGGCCGTGGTGAGCGAGAAACCCGGAAGCCGCAAAGCTACCTCAAAGCGCTGGCAAATTGCGGCAGCACATAATGGCGCGTTGTTGGAGGGAAATCGAGGGGGAAGCAATGGCGAATCGTAAGCAACGGCGAAATCGTCTAGTCATCCTTTGAGCCCTGTTTCGCCGGCGGCGTTTGCCTGCTGTAATCAGCGAAATTGCAGGCCGACGAGGATTGAACCAAGATACGGGTCCGCAGCGGGGAAGTATCCGTCACAAAAAGGGATCGGCGCCCATCTAGCGATTTTCTTAAACGCCCCGAAGGCGATAAGGTGCTGTCGGGTGCCGGGGAGCGGGAGTATATTAGGCTGATGGCTGTCAGTTCGCCCGATCTGAAGGCGTTCTTGGTCGCTACACCTTTCTTCGGTGGCCTCTCAGACGCAAGTCTCGATCTCCTGATCTCAATGTTGGTCGAGTGCCGCTTCGACGTCGGTGCCACTGTCGTAGAGGAAGGAGAACCGGGACGCTCAATGTATATTGTTCACTCCGGCGAGCTCGTAGTGAGCAAGCTCGGGGAGTCTGGGCGCGTGGTTCACATGACGGGTCTCGGGCCTGGTGATTTTTTCGGCGAAATGACGCTCATCGAAATGCAGAACCGATCAGCCACCGTCGTCTCGGAGAGCCCAACCGTGCTGTACGAGCTTACGGCCCGAAACCTCTACACCTACTACAAGGCCGACATCTCCGCGTATGTGATGGTGTTGCAGAATATCAACCGCGAGCTCTGTCGGCGGCTCCGCTGCGCCGACAATCGCATTGCCAAGCTGGCAGATGTTCATCTTGCAGGCGTGCTGGAAGACTAGCGGGGTCCGTCTCGTCCGTGTGCTCGTTGAACCGGAGCCCCGGCGCGACACGGGCGAGCAGGCTGGCGAGCGTGGCCTTGCGCACCGCGAGAGGTTCGCACCGCAAGCCGTCATGCCCGATCAGGTCAAAGGCGTATAAGAACACGCTTGCATCATGCCGCCGATAGCGGATGCGGTCGAACGACGAGATCCCGTCGTCGCCGCATGCGACTGCCTCCCCGTCAAGACAGCGAGCGCAGCTTGGCCAGCGCCTCGACGATGAGGGGGAAGCGGTCGGTCAGGTCATTGCTGGGCCGACTGTAGAGCCTCACGCGTTCGCCCTCCTTACGGGCGATGACGCGGAAGCCGTCGTGATTGCGTGTCCCTAGAACCTGATGACAACTTTACAGCGGTTTTACGACGAAGGGCGGTCAAATGCGGGCGCGGAGCTACCGCCGAGTGATGAAGCTTCGATAATCCGAGGGTTGATCTGGCTTATGAGGCTGTTGTAAGGAAGATAAAATAAGCATAAATAATCCAGCCGTCACAGCCGACGTAGCGGCCCTGAAGCAAATAACCGCTCAGAGACCGAACTGCGTGGCTGCCGTGTCTCCCTGAGGGATCTTCGGTGCGCCGCGCCGGGTAGCGTCGCGTTCTACACGAGTAAAACCGGGACCATCGGATCCCGAGAATCCGCCTGCGCGCAGGGGCGGCTTATGCAAAGCGAGACACATGGCTGCGGGGTACCGGGTCCCAAGGAGGGCAGATGGGTGACTGGATCGCCTTCTGGAACTCCAAGCATGCGATCTACGTCAATGCGCGCCATCGCGACGTACATTATCGCCGCGTGGCGCAAGACATTCTCGTCCACGTGGGCGCGGGCGCGCGCATCCTCGACTATGGGTGCGGCGAAGCGTTGCACGCCGATCTGATCGCGGCACCGGCAGCGCAGCTCACCCTGTGTGAGACCGCGTCCTCTCTCCGCGCCGAGCTCTCTCGCAGCTTCAGCAGTAACCCGCGCATCCTCGTGCGCTCCACCGAGGACGTCGCCAAATTACCCGATGGCTCCTTCGATCTCGTGATCATGCATTCGGTCGCGCAATATCTCACGCTGGAGGAGTTCGATGGCGTGCTCGCCCTTTTTCACCGATTGCTCGCGCCGGACGGCGTCGTAATTCTCGGTGATATCGTGCCGCCGCATGTCAGTGCCGCGATCGACGCGCTTGCCCTGTTGCGCTTCGCACTGACGAATGGCTTTCTGGGAGCGGCCGTAGTCGGGCTCGCACGCACGATTGCTTCGGACTACTGGCGCTTGCGCTCGCAACTCGGGCTGACTCGCTACAGCGAGACCGAGACGGTGGAGAAGCTGTCGCGCGCCGGCTTCTCAGCGCATCGGCAACCCGTCAACATCGGCCACGATCCTGCGCGCATGACTTTTCTTGCCAAGCGCGCGCCCCTTTCCTCTGAGAATGGATCGGAGGGTCCCAGTGCAGCGAGTGGGGAGGGAGCAATTGCCGACTACGAGCTGGGACAAATCGAGTGAGTACGAACAATTAGTCGGGCGATGCGATGTCAGAGGTGACGGGTGCCATTCGCCCGGTCGAGCAATTTGCCGACCGTTTGCTTGACGCGCTGAGCGACCGCGAGCGGTCCGAGCGCACCGTCGCTCTCATTCTCCTCGCCTATGTAGCTCTGTGGACGATTTATGGAGTCATCGCGAAAGGCGGACAGGACATCCATTTTGACATGTCGGAGCAGTTCACGCTGGCGCGGGAGCTGGCGCTCGGATATTACAACCACCCCCCGCTGAATATGCTGATTGTGCGGCTTTGGTTTGCCGTGTTCCCGGCGGCCGACTGGGCCTACTATCTGCTTGCAGGTACTAATGCCGCAATTGCGCTGTGGATCGCGTGGCGACTTTTCGCGCGGTTTCTTGACGACCACAAGCGGGTTCTCGGCCTCGCGCTGCTTACGTTGGTGCCGTTCTTCAACTTTCATGCGCTCAAGTTCAATCGCAATACGGTGCTGATGCCTCTTTGGGCAGCAACCACATTGTTCTTTCTGCGCTCGCTCGAAACCCGCCGTTTGCACGACGCCGCGCTTGCCGGCTTTTTTGCTGCAGTGGCGGTGTACGGAAAGTATTGGTCAGCGGTGCTGCTGCTTGGACTGGCAGTAGCGGCAGTTACCGACCCGCGCCGTGCGGAGTATTTCCGTTCACCTGCGCCCTGGATCACCGTGCTCGTAGGCGGCCTAGTGATAGCCCCGCATCTGGTTTGGCTCGTCGACAATGATTTTGCACCGTTCTCGTATGCTTTTTATGTGCATGGGGGGGCGAGCCTGACGTCCTCCTTCGTTGGGGTCATGAGATATCTGGCGGGAAGCATCGCGTATGTCCTCGTCCCGATCCTCATAGTGTTTCTGTGCGCGCGGCCGAGCCGCGAGGCACTGAGCGATATGCTCTGGCCGCGGGACCATCACCGGCGACTTGCGGCTACTGCATTCTGGGCAGCGCTGCTGATGCCGGTGCTGGTTGCTCCGGCAATAGGGGTTCGGCTGACCTCAGTGTGGTCGATGTCAGCCTGGACGCTCTTGCCGGTAATGCTGTTATCCTCCCCGCTCGTTGCTATAGGGCGCAAGAACGCAACCCGCATCGTGATGGTTGCGGCTGTCTTCCCACTGCTGATGCTGGCCGCAGCTCCGGCGATCGGGTTCGCCGTGCACCGGGGGGGACCGGCCGCGGATGGCCACTCCTCGCTCCTGGCTGAGCCGCTGGATCAGTTCTGGCGCGAGGTGACGAATGCGCCGCTCAAGGTGTTCGGAAGCACAGATGCATTCACCTATGGAGTCCCTTTTTATCTGCGCGAGCACCCAGTCGCAGTTCACGTGCTCGAGCGACGTGCCACGCCGGCAGAAGAAGCGCTCATTGCAAACAACGGTGCCGCGTTCGCCTGCCCGATCACCTCGATTCTTTGCGTTAACGTAGCGAATATGCGCGCCGCGGCTACCGTGGGTGCCAATCGAAAGGAAATCGAAATCCGGCGCTCCTATTTGGGTAGCGAAGGCGGCTCCCAGCGGTATATGCTTGTCGCAATTCCACCGTCTGGAGCGGCTTCAATCAGCCCCCCGAGTAAGTAGGTGGAAATCCGCCTCGTCTACACCCGAGAAATAGGGGAGCGGAAGACGGCAAGTCTCCAGAAAAAATCTGCACCACTCGACGGGTAAAGACTGTCGATTGTGTAATGCAGACCGGTGCGACTTAAAACTGCTAAGACCATAGCTTGGAATTTCCCGAGAAAGTCCTCGCGCTCGCGACGATGTGATCGAATAAGACAATCTTTGCTGCATCTGCTCACGTCCGGTTGTGGCACATAGCGGCTCAAGGCCAATGGAGCGCAATGTCCGCTGCTGGCCGGAGCGGACATAAGTCCGAAAATGGCTAATTCTCGTTTTGACCCCGAGCGGACAAAAGCCGGCACGAAATATTGCACCGCAGCGCACCGCTGACCGACCCTCGCCGATCCGTTATGCTGAGGCTGTCTGGCTAGGAGCAGCAGATGCATTTCGATCAATTGAAGCGCGGCAGTTCATCGCGCTGCTCGGCGGCGCGGCGGCGGCGTGGCCGATTGGGGTGCGAGCGCAGCAGACTGAGCGCGTGCGGCGGATCGCTATCTTGATGGGCGTCAGCCAGAGCGATCCAGAAGGGTAGGCCCGCCTGAAGGCGTTTCAGCGCGGACTTGGCGAAGCGGGCTGGGTGGAGGGACGCAATCTCCACATTGAGGACCGCTGGGGTGCCGGCGATCCTCAGCGCTTCCGCGCGTATGCGACTGAACTGGTATTGCAAAGACCAGAAGCAATCCTGGCGAACACGCCGCCGGCCGTTTCAGCATTGCGCGCGGAGACTAGTACGATCCCAATTGTCTTCACTGGGGTGTCGTCGCCGGTGGACGCTGGGTTTGTCGAAAGCCTTGCGCGTCCAGGCGGCAACTTAACGGGCTTTAGTACGTTTGATCCGATGATGGCCAGCAAATGGGTTGAACTGCTGAGGGAGATATCCCCCGGCCTCGGGCGTGTGGCGGTGATGTTTAATCCGCAAACGACAACTGCTCGCGGAACGCTTTTTTTGGCTGTGGTTGAGACTGCTGCCCGTTCAATCTCATTTGAGGTGATGGACGTCCGTGATGCCGACGAAATCGAGCAGAAGGTCGCCACCTTCGCGCGGGATCATCCTGCTGAAGGCCTCATTGTTGGCCCTGATCCCTTTACGACAACCCACCGGACCAAAATCGTGGCTCTAGCGGCGCGGTACAAGCTACCGGCTGTCTATCCATATCGGTGGTTCGCAACAGCGGGCGGCCTGATATCGTATGGCACGGAAGCGCTCGATCAGTTCAGACGCGCCGGAGGGTACGTCGACCGCATTCTGAGAGGCGAAAAGCCGGGCGACCTACCCGTACAGCAGCCGACCAAGTTCGAATTGGTTCTCAATGTTAAGACCGCGAAGGCCCTCGGCATCGAGCTGTCGCCAAAGCTGCTCGCCCTCGCCGACGAAGTGATCGAATAACTGCCTTTCGTGGCGAAGTTTGCTGCATCTGCTCACGTCCGGTCTTGGCACCAAGCGCGGTAAGCATTTTCGGCGTTATGTCCGCAGCTGGCCAGAGCTGACATAAGCCCGCCTGGGCGACAATTCGGGTTATGGACCCAAAGCGGGCAAGACAGCCCGTTTTTGTCGTTCGACCCTCTTTCTTTGCCCCACACTGACTCTCGCGGGTGTGGTAGCTTTTGCTTCCACACTGCTGACGCCTCGTGGGGGGACTTCTATGCCCGACAGCCAGTCGCGCAAGCTCACAGCTATCTTGGCTGCCGATATTGCTGGTTACAGTGCTCTTATGAGCGCCGACGAAGCGCGCACGGTGCGCGACCTTAAGGAGCATCAGGCCGTCGTGCTCCCGATGGTTCGCGAGTTCGGCGGGCGCATCATCGATACTGCCGGTGACGGCATTCTCGCCGAATTTCCCAGCGTGGTGAACGCCGTCAAATGCGCGGTCGCCTTTCAATCCAGGATGGCGGAGCGCAACGCAGGAATTGAACCGGAACGCTGTATGCAATTCCGAGTTGGCATCAATATCGGCGATGTAATCTACGACGAAGCGCGCATCTATGGCGACGGCATCAACGTGGCAGCTCGGTTGGAAGGCATCTCCGATCCTGGTGGGATCTGCATCTCAAGCAAAGTTCACGACGAGATTAATGGGCGAATAGATCTTGCTTTCCAGGATATCGGCGAGCTGCAGCTCAAGAATATCTCACGACCAGTGCGGGTATATCGGGTGTGTGTTGACAACACTGGACCGGCGGGTGCTCCCGCCCTCGCGCTGCCCGATAAGCCGTCGATTGCAGTGCTTCCGTTTCAGAACATGAGCGGCGACGCGGAACAAGAATATTTTGCGGATGGTATGGTAGAAGAAATTATCACCGCCCTCTCCCGCTTTCGGGAATTGTTCGTTATCGCGCGAAACTCCAGTTTCACCTACAAAGGTCGAGCAGTGGATGTGAAACAAGTCGGTCGTGACTTGGGCGTGCGTTATGTGCTCGAAGGAAGCGTCCGCAAGGTTGCAAACCGCGTGCGGATTACGGCGCAACTGATCGATGCAATAAGCGGCGTCCACCTTTGGGCCGATCGTATCGAAGGTACATTTGACGATGTTTTCGAACTACAAGACCAAGTTACAGAGAATGTAATCGGGGCGATCGCGCCAAAAATAGAGCAAGCCGAGATCGAGCGAGCGAAGCGCAAGCCGACTGATAGGCTTGATGCCTACGACTGCTACTTGCGAGCGATGACGTACTTTTACAAATGGACAAGTGAAAGCATCAGCGAAGCGTTGCGGCTGTTTTATAGGGCGATCGAATTAGACCCTAACTTTGCGTCGGCATATGGTTTGGCGGCGTGGTGCTATGTGCGGCGAAGGCTTTCGGGCTGGATGGAAGATCCGCAAAAAGAAATGCCCGAACTCGAACGGCTCGCGCGCCGAGCGGTCGAGTTAGCCGACGATGATCCTGTGGCCCTTTACTCAGGTGGCTGGGCATTAGTTCAAATTAGCAGCGATGCTGAGGCAGGGGCAGCCCTGCTCGATCGAGCGCTAGTGCTTAATCCTAACATGACGGGTGCGTGGAATGTCGGCGGTTGGGCGAAAATTTACCTTGGCGAGCCAAACAAAGCGATCGACTACTTTCGGCGTGCTATCAGGCTCAATCCGCTCGACCCGCTCATACCCAGGATGCACACCGGCGTTGCGGCGGCGCAGTTCCTTGCGGGTCAATACATTGAGGCCGCCGCGTCCGCCGAGAATGCACTGCGCCAGCACCCGAATGACCAAATTTTACTACGAATGGCTGCAGCAAGTCATGCACTCGCGGGGCAGATCACAGATGCACAAAAAGCCCTTGGACGAGTCCGGCATCTGAATCCTGCATTGCGTCTTTCCAAGATCGCCGAACTGGCTCCGTGTCGCCGGCCAGAAGACGTTGCCAAATATGTCGAGGGGATGCGAAAAGCTGGGCTGCCAGAATGACCGCCACATAGCTACCCAAGGCTGGCGCTGCTTCATGTCCGCAGCTGGAGAAAGCGGACAATGGGCGGTGGAAGGGGAATGCCGGTTATGACCCGAACCGGTCATTAGCAGATCGATTTTGCTGTGCTGCACAACGCAGCCGCGCGGCGCCTTCTGCCGGTATGCAAACGCGTGACGTTTGTCGCGCCCGATGACAAGCTCGTGTTCGCGGAACGATGTTATGGAATGTCTCGGTTGGTCGCCCGATCATTCTGCTTTGATGCTGGCGAACTTGGCTACCTTGCCCCACTTCTCCATTTCATCGGCGATCAGCTTGCCGAAGTCGCCGGGCGAGAGGACAAGTGGTGCGCTCCCCAGATCGGCGAACCGAGCCTTGATCTTAGGATCGGCGAGGCCCGTGTTGACCTCCCTGTTGAGCCTGTCGATGACCTCGCCTGGCGTGTTCTTGGGCGCGCCGATGCCTAGAAATAGGCTCGCCTCGTAGCCCGGCACAAAGTCGCTCATCACCGGAATGTCCGGCAGCGCTTCCGTTAAGGCACGCCACGCACCGCAAGATGCTGCCGCTTCGACCGGGCGGCGATAACCGCCATTTGCGAGATGGAAAGCGCTCGAACACTGCGCGCTGGATCGCATCCTCGTGTTGGGGCACCAGCTTCATCGAGGGTGGCCCTGAGCCTGCCGTTCCCCATCGACCCAAGGCGCTTGGCACCGTGGATGTAACGAAACCTCACGGCCGTTCCAGTCCCAAAGTTCGAGGGGGTTATTGATTCCCGGCCCTCGTCGGCAGTAAGCGCAAGACCGACGTCCGTTGGGCGCGCTGCACTGACCCCCATCTGTCTGCCGCTTGCTCTGCGACAGATGGGCAGACAGATCCCGGTCGTCTAATTTTCGCGATTTTGCAGTGGCTTCGGCCCCGATCTGTCTATCTGTCTGATCTGTCTGTGCAGGCACGGATGACGGAATGGCGGTGATAAGCTGCTCGCCTAGTGGGCCGTCTGTGCTTTCTCGGACAGATCGGACAGATGCGACAGATGCAGCGTTTTCCGCTTTACTATCAGCGTCTTGCCTCGGGAATGCATCTGTCTGGGTATCTGTCTGTGGTGAGGCAAAGCGGACAGATTGGACAGAACGCTTCCGGCTGCCCGATGGCGGCTCAGGGGGCGTGGTGTGATCCTTGTGGGCGTAGAGTCCCTTACCAACGCGCTTGATGTCCCCATCCTTGGCCATGCGGCCAAGCAGAAGTTCGAGCGAGTTGCGCTTGTGCGTGCCGGTGGCCTCCATAAGAGCGGCGATCCCCATCGGCCCGCCCGCCTCCACCAGCACTGCGACAATCTTGGCGCGCTGTTCCGAGATATGAACCTCTGCCGCAGTGCCGAGAACACGCCAGCGACAACTCTCCTTACTGAACTCGATGGCCAACTCCGCCGCTTCGACATCACGGCCTCGGATGTCGAGGACGGTGCCGGATGACTTCGTCGCCATCACCAAGATCGTATCGACCGCGCCCGACACACCATATGAGCCCGACACCGTTTCCATGAGATCATCTGCAGCCATCTTTCGGGTGTGATGCACCACCACGATTGCCAGCCCGAGCTCATTAGCAAGCTTATTGAGGTCAGCCAGAGCCGCGTAATCCGCTTCGTATAGCTGCCGGTTGCCCACCGGCTTCCTCACTTTTGCGAGCACGTCGATTACCACCAAAATCGGCTTGCCGTCCTGGTTGTTGGCGTGCGAATGCCACGCGCGAATATCATCAAGTCCGCCTTCGTGCAGGCGTCGCCACTCCGTCTTGAGCGTCAAACTTTCCGGCCACGGGGCGCCGAAACTGGGTAATAGCTTGGTCATGCGCCGCTGGAGTCGGCGTCTGCTGTCTTCCAGTGCGAGATAGAGTACGTCTCCCTGTGCTGGCTTGATCGTGCCGAGTGTGAAGCGGCCGGTCGTGCAGGCAATACACAGATCATAAGCCAGCCAGCTTTTGCCGAATTTCGGCTTCGAGCACAGCAGCGTGACGCCCTCAGCCGGGATGATGTTGGGCAGAATCCATGAGACTGGCGGAAACTCCATGCGCTGGAGTTCTTTTGCCGTGAACGAGCCCTTGCTCCAAGCCACGGTGAAGAGAGCCTCACCCACATAGTCATGGGTCATAACTAAGCGCCTTTTTCTCAATCACTCTTGGGATCCGCGCATTGATTTGAGCCTTGGCCCGATCATCGCATCGCTGCAGTCGTTCAAGGTTCGCCGCCTCTTTCAGTGCGGCGAGCCCGCGCTCGCGAACCGAATGCATGACCGCTTCGATTGTTGACCTGGGCGTAGCGCGCGGCCGATTCAGGGTCGAGCACAGCCCATCGAGCGACATCGTGTCCCATTCAGCGGGGATTCCGGGCGGCAGTCGCCGTTGCCCGATTTCCCGATCCGCCTTGCGAGATGCCGCGCAAAAGCTCGGATTGACGCAGGGATTGTTGCCGCAGGTTTCGCACGCGCTCATGGCGGGGTTCTCCTGCGGCGAGGCCACGTCGTCCAACACGCCGCAATCGCGCAGCCATGCCACTGCGGTATCGGGGGGGATCATGCCGGCGCGCAGCGCGATACCGATTGCATCTACTTCGCAGGCGAGGTGCCGAGCGCGCAGCGCACCGCAGCGAAGCTGAGCGAGTACGAACGAAACTCTGTCTTCTTCGCTTGTGGCGGAGGGTGGCGCGGTGATACGAAGGCCAGTCACTAGTTGGTCTCCCGTGCAACTGCCCAACCGGGGCGAATGCAGGGACAAGGCGAGAGCGGCGAGCGTGACGGCTCGCCGTTCGTGCTTCATGGGCCACCGGCCCCAATCGCGACGGACCACTGCTTTTTCACGTCAAGGCGTTTGCGCGAAGGCGGTGGCCTCTTTGTGCAACGGCTCTTGGCGGCAGGCTTTTAGGAAATCGTCCAAATCATCTTGGTGGTAGCGGACCAGCTTACCGGTCTTGCTCCAACGCGGCCCTTTGCGTGCTGAGCGCCATGCCTGAAGACAGTCCTCGGAAACATTGAGGTACTTAGCCGTTTGCTTTGGTGGCAACCATCGGGAAATAAGGACTTCGAGTGTCATCGCGACTGTTCTCCTGCAGTTAAAGCTGAGAACAGTCCTATTACTCCTTGATCGGCGGCAGTCTCAGGTACAATTCAAGACGCAGACGGCACGAATTGT
>Ga0306924_10007460_pt1 | contig 10988 bp, 9 predicted proteins | sample sta12Can44000111_FD_203756 | JGI IMG/M metagenome (GOLD analysis project Ga0306924, IMG submission 203756) | Lab enrichment of tropical soil microbial communities from Luquillo Experimental Forest, Puerto Rico - statanox.12C.anox.44.000.111 (v2)... | ecosystem: Environmental > Terrestrial > Soil...
TCACGACGTTGTCAGCCGCTCGTGCCGCTTGCGAGGGAATAGCCGCCTTACAGCGTGGCGAAGCGAAGGTGTACGCACTTCAGCATCTGCACGCGGAAAGGGCAGCGGCGACGAAATAAGGCAGCAACCGGCACTTAGCGATTAGCGTCTCAGCGGATGGCGTGATACATAAATCGACGAAAGCCAACAAGCGCGTTCTATGCCGCGTCATCGTTGTTGTCGCGATTTGGTTGAACGCACAATCGTTCTGGATCGCGTTGTTGTTCTGCGCCGTAGTGTAGACCATCTGCCTGCGGAGAAATAGACCTATCCGCCCGCTGCAAAGCCTTACATTCCGCTATTCTGTCCAGAGCACTCAGTGCACCTTCGCGATTTTCACGGTAGGAAGGTAATGGACTCCTGGATGAAGCCGAGCGAACGCCGTAGCTCCGCAGGGCCGGGTATGTACAATGTCTGCGAACGCTTCGAAGGCCACAATTACGAGTCTGACAACTGGCCACGATCCACTGGACACTGATTTATGCTTCTCCACGGCATCTTTGCTCCCATTACCACGCCGTTCTACCCGGACGGCAAGATCTACTTCCGCAAGCTCGAGCAGAACGTTGAGCGGTATTCGCGGACGCCGTCGGCCGGCGTCGTCTTGCTCGGCTCGACAGGAGAAGCGATCCTGCTCAGCGACGAGGAGCGCCGCGAAGTACTGAAATGTGCACGGGACTCGGCGTCTAACGACAAAGTACTCGTTGCCGGCACGGGCATTGAATCGGCTATTGAAACGCTGCGTCTGACCGAGTACGCGTATGAGATCGGCTACGATATCGCCATGGTGCGTACACCGCACTACTACAAGGGCCAGATGTCCAACCCGCAAAACATGCTGGCCTTCTATCGCTATGTGTGCGACCGCTCGCCTCTGCCGGTGATCATCTACAATTTCCCGCAGGCCACCGGTTACGACATCCCTGCCGAAGTGGTGATCGAGCTGGCTGAGCACCCAAACCTCATCGGCATTAAGGAGTCCTCGGGGTCGATCGAGAAGGTGGAGAAGATGGTCGAAGGGACGAGCCACATCAAGCGCACCGCGACAGTAACGGAGACATTCGCCGCCATCACCGGCCGCATGTTGAAGGCAGCCGCTTCGCCCACCGAAGGCGAAGGCGGCAATCTGATTTCGGTCGGGGCCCTGGCTGGCGCTTCCGTTGCAGCCAGGCCCTCGTCAGCCGCCGTCAAGTTGATTGGCGGTCTGAAGACGCGCCAGAAAGAGGTTGGATTTCAGGTGCTGGTTGGCGCCGCCCACAAGCTGCACCCGTCGCTTGAGGCGGGCGCGGTGGGTGCGATCCTGGCCTTTGCCGACTGTGCTCCAACCGCATGCTACGAGATTTATGCGGCGTGGAAGGAGGGCGACCACGATCTGGCTGGCGAGAAGCAGGATCGCATCGCCAGCGCCGCGCAGCGCATTGTCAGCGAGTTGAGCATTCCTGGCGTGAAGTACGCCATGGACTACAACGGTTACTACGGCGGCCCTCCCCGCTTGCCGCTGCTGCCACTTACCGCGCAAAAGAAAGCCGAAGTGGAGCACTTACTGGAAGACGTGCGCAACTGAGTTCCCCGGGCTTCTGCGATCGTATCAAGCGACAAGAGCTGCGATCTCTCGTTACACTGCGCGTCGCTTGCGACTCTTGTTGGTTACTTCACCGACCGGTTTGTGTAGCTCATCGAGCCGGAGTCGGCGTCAAGTTCCCCATCCACGCTTTGGCAAGCGATCAGCCCCTGATACCGCTGCCCCGTTTGCTCGGTTTGTCCGGCAGCCCGATCTGCACGTGCAGCCGCGGCGACGAGTGCTCCTGGATTACCTTGACCGAATCCAGTGTGGGGATCACCCAGTCCGCCGTTGATAATTGCTCGGCGGGATACGTAGTCGATATGCCGACCGCGCACATTCCTGCGGTTTTAGCGGAGCGAAGCCCCGAAGGCGCATCCTCAAAGACCAGGCAGTCCTCCGGTTCGAATCCGAGAAGCGCTGCTCCCTTGAGGTAAGGTTCCGGGTCGGGCTTGCCGTGGGCGACATCGTCCGCCGTCACCATCTTCGCGGGAGTGGGCAGCCCGGCAGCGCGCAGGCGGGTTATTGCCAGAGGCCGGATTCCAGAAGTCACCACGGTAAAGCGGTCTGGCGGAAGAGATTCGATCAACTCCCTGGCCCCCGGCACAACCAGCAGTCCATCGCTGTCGTTGATCTCTCGCGTCTCCACCCAATCGGTCTCCGCCTCGGCATCGAGGTGGGGAGCAAGCGCCTGGACGGTCTCGATAGTGCGCCGTCCATGGGCGGCGTGGATGACATATTCAGGATCGAAGCCATGCTCGATCGCCCACTGCCTCCAGATGCGGGACACGATTGGGGTGGAATCGACCAGAACGCCGTCGAGATCGAACAGGATGGCCTCACAGCAAAGCGAAGGCATGAAATTAGTGTCGCAGACTTGACCGTGGCTGACAAAGACCAGCTCTCCGGGCAGGGAAGCCGTTTTTCCGACTCGTATCCGCAAATCGACGGATTTCCCTGAACATCTTCTGCTGCATCGAATATATTGAGTGCGATGCCATCGCTTGCCCTCTCCGAACTGATTGGCGCCCCGGTTTACGACCCCTCCGGCACCCGGCCGGCCGGCAAGGTGCGCGAAGTTGCCCTCACTCCCCAGGAGAACGCGAGCCGCATCTCTGGCTTCGTGGTAAAGACCGGCCATGGGGATCGAATTCTCGCGACCACGTTGGTGAGCTCGATCAATGGCGGCGTCCGGGCTGGTAGGCTCGCTTCCGAGTGGTCTCCCTACGGAGGCGGCGAAGGCATGTTGCTGTTGGGACGCGATCTGCTCGACCAGCAAATCATCGACGTGCACGGCCGCAAGGTTGTCCGCGTGAATGACATCGACATTCACGAAGAGACGGGGCACGACCACGTTGTTCTCAAGCTCGGAGCCGTTGACGTTGGTGCACGCGGCGCGATTCGCCGGCTTCTGAAAGGCGTGGTTCCTTCTGTCGCATTGCAATCACTGCTGAGGAAAATTCCCCCGCGAATGATTCCGTGGGAGTTCGTTGATCTGATCGAGACCGACCCCGCTCGTCGAGTCAAGCTGAAGATCTCGCTCGACCGTCTTGCCCGGCTGCACCCGGCCGATATTGCTGACATCGTCGAAGAACTGGCTCCTGCGGAACGCGAAGCCGTCTTCGAAACACTTGACGAAGAGGTCGCAGCCGAGACTTTGGAGGAGATTGATCCCAAGCTGCAAGTCTCGATTCTCAGCTCGCTCGATTCCGAGCGTGCTGCCGACATTGTGGAGGAGATGGATCCCGATGCTGCCGCCGACCTATTGGGGGATCTACCGCCGGACACAACAGAGGAAATCCTCACGGAGATGGAACCGGAGGAGCGCGCCGAAGTCAGCGAGTTGATGACCTTCGAGGAGGATACAGCCGCCGGGCGAATGACTACCCAGTACATGGCGCTGAAGCCGAGTTCCAAGGTTTCCGATGCGATCGAGATGCTGCGCAACTTCGAAGGCGGTCTCGAGAGCATGAGCACCATCTACATTGTCGCCGAACATGACAAGCTTCTTGGCGCAGTGCCTCTGGCGAAAATTGTACTGGCGACTCCCGAGACTCCACTGATGCTGCTCAGCACAGGGAATGTTCAAAGCATCCATCCAGGCGCCGATGAGAGGGAAGTTGCTGCCCTGTTCGACAAGTACAACCTGCTGACGTTGCCTGTCATCGATGAAGAGGGTGTATTAACCGGTGTCATAACCGCTGATGACGTGATCAACATGCTGCGAAGCAAGCTATAAGGGTTCGAGCAGGCTGCTCGAAAATGGGCTCGTCGGTAATGTTAATAGCCCTTTGCCGCCGTATTCCCCATTCGTCCAGCAAAAAGCCATAGATTAACGGCGGTTTTCTGAGGGGCGGCGGAGCGACGCGGCTGGGGCGACCTCAACGGCGCCCGCCTAACCTTTTCAGGCGTTGCTTTTCCGCGGGCTTGATCGCACTAGGGGTGCACTCATGGTGCCCTGGCCAGCAAACGTTTTCATGTTTCGTTGTGACCCCACAGTCATTGCTGACGTGTTCAGAGGCACAACTACAACTAACCGACAGAAAGCAACTCCTAGGTCGAGCTCTCCGTCAACCGCAGTTCGTGGTTTATGACAAACGCGAGACCCCCGCCAGGATACGCCTATTACGTCGACGCGAAAATTTTGTTCAACGTCAAAGATCATCTCAGTCTGTTGCAGTCATAGAGATGGTAGCCCTAACTATGGCGAGCCTGGGCATTGCAATGTCTGAAGGACGAAGCATTCGGACAGCCCCCATTCAATCGAAAGGAATCATTTCGCAGTAATCGGTCAATCAAGTCCGGATGTACAACTCAGTCTAGGAGACCTCCGCGGCCGCACACAGCACAGGGAGCACAGGGATGGCCTAGGGCATTCACGAACGGTATAGTGTTAAGGCGATTACAAGATTTTGCAGTCAGGGATTCGCGATCAGAGCTTTCAGGAGGTGCGGTATGCACAGGCTCTGGCTTTCGACTTTGGTCTTTCTTTTGTTGTGGGTGTGTGCTGTACCCGGTCATCTCATTGCACAAGGACGCGTACCCATCCCCCCAGGGATCCGCGCGGCTGACAAGGCCCAGGACAAGGCCGATCAGACCCTTGAACCACCGCAGCAATCGGCGCAGCAGAAGCTGAATTCGACAGAGCTGTTGCGGCAGTCTGACGAGTTACTGGCCTTGGCTCAACAGGTGCAGATTGATACCAAACAGGCAATGCAAGGGCTCCTCGCCAAGGACTTGAAAGACAAACTGAAGCGGATCGAGAAGCTGTCCAAGCAGCTGCGAGAAGAGCTGACTCCCTAGAAATAGCAGGGAGATGTCAGCCTAGGGATACTTTTTGCCGGTAGCCTGCCAGCTGAACGTTCCAGCGGAGTTCCTTCGCCATCGTATCGCGCAATTGTGACGCAGCGTCCGGCTCGCCGTGTACCAGGAATGTCTGTTTCGGGGGCCGTTGAAAGGTGTGTAGCCACTCCAGCAGTTCGGGGGTATCGGCATGGTCACTGAACTGCTCCAAGGCTTCGACCCGGGCGCGAACCGGAACCTGCTGACCGAACATTTTCACCGTCTTAGAGCCGCTCTTGATCGAGAAGCCGCGCGTGCCTGGCGCCTGGAAACCAATGAACAGCACCAGGTTCTTCGGATCAGGCAAACGTAGCATGAGGTGATGGAGTATGCGCCCGCCCGTAACCATGCCGCTGGAAGAGACGATGATGATCGGATATTTCGACTCGTTGATCCGCTTCGAATCGTTTTGATTTACCTCGAAATGAAAATTTGACCACTCTAGCGGAGAACCGTACTTGTCAATCAGGGCCTTGGTTTCGGGGCTGAACTCTTCCGCATGTTTGAGGAAGATTTGCACCGCCTTGATCCCCATCGGACTGTCAGCGTGTACGGGAACCAGCGGTATCTGGCCGCCCTCCATCAGTTCTTTCAGCAGGAAAAGAAATTTTTGTGTGCGCTCGACAGCGAATGCGGGCACCACCACACTGCCGCCGCGCTGCACCGTAGCGCGGATCATCGCGGCCAGCTGCGGCCGAGGATCGTCGTGAGGGTGCAAACGGTTGCCGTACGTGCTCTCCATTACGAGCAGATCGCAGGCTTCGCCTTCGGTAGGGCCGGAATGCACGACTTTGCCGGGAGAGATCTCGGCATCGCGCACCCGTCCAATGTCGCCGGTGAAGAGCAGCCTTGAGGTTGTTCCATTCGATTTCAGCGCAACCTCTGCCATCGCCGAACCGAGGATGTGTGCGGCCTTCACGAAGCGGAACGAGAGGTCGTCGTTCAGGATTACCGTCTCTCCAAAGGCGACCGGCTTGAATAGCGGGAGGCACTCCTGCGCCTCTTCCATGGTGTAGAGCGGCAAGGCAGGCACGTGTTTTGAGGTTCTGGTCTTGTTGTAGAATGCCGCGTCCTCTTCCTGCAGGTGTCCCGAGTCTGGCAACAGGATGCTGCACAAATCGATGGTGGCTTGGGTCGCGTAGACAGGCCCGTGGAACCCTTGCTTTACCAGCCGTGGGATCCAGCCGGAGTGATCGAGGTGTGCGTGCGTGAGGATGAGAGCGTCGATTTCGCGCGCCGGTATAGGCAAGTCCTGCCAGTTTCGCTCACGCCACTCTTTTTGTCCCTGAAACAACCCGCAATCGACCAGCGCCTGGAACCCTTTCCCGCTGGTCTCATCGGCAGCCGTGTTGATGAGGTGCTTTGATCCGGTGACGACGCCAGCAGCGCCCAGAAATTGAATGTAGCTCAAGCGATCCCCGTTCTGTCCGTTCATTAAAACGGACACGGCATCACATGTTTGTAGTCTCTGTAGCGGCGGTGTGGCAAGCCCGGATCTGCACCTGGCGTCAAGGTTGTTGCGGATTTGGCAAGTCGTAGACGTTGTTGCCACGGTTGGATTCCGGCACACTGCCATCATTCACCTTGATTTGCCTGGGAGTGATCGGTACCTCGATGCGGCCCACACCTTGCTCCCCTGCCTTGACCACAACCCGCACCACTTTGTCACCCGATGGAGTTTCAATCAGCACAGGAACCTCGGCGCCTGCCCGTCCCTTGTTCTCAATTGTGGCAGTTGCCACAAAGCTCTTGTAGGGTTCGGCCAGCAGAGGACGCACGTAGGCCGATACCACATGAAATTCGGGCAGGCCGCGGTCCCGATACACCCAATCGTCAAAAAACCATTCCAGCTCGCGCTTGCTGCTCGTCTCGAGCAGTCGCTGAAAGTAGCTGGCGTCTTTGTCGGCGATTGGATGATATTCAGTGAGCGCCCGCTGCAAGGCCTCGTCCTTCACCATGTCGCGCAGCATCCAGAAGACAAAGCTGGCTTTGCCGCGCAGATACAGCTCATCCGAGGTGTTCAGAAGAGTGTTGTCCCCATCCGAGCCAACAGGATTCTTGGCCGTGCTTCCGGCTTTCGGATGTGCCTGTTCCTCGGCTCTCACGAGCGGCTCCTGATCCTCATCGAGAAACTGCAGTGCTGCTTTGCGGCCAACGCGAGTGTGGATCAACATTGCCTGGAGAAAACGCTCCAATCCGTTCTGTATCCAGGGTCGTGGCGAATGAAAGCGTGCCGCAACCTGCGTCGGTACGAGTAACAGTTCCAGGCTCCCGGTTTGCCCCTCCCGAAGTGGTGTGAACAAAACCGCGCCATTCTGATAGGGATTCGCGTCAGGATCGGTCAACTCGATGACGTGTGGAGGTTGCTGCGCGGCGCCGACCCAGTCGCGGAGAAAGGAGTCGCTGGCCTCGGCTGCCACCGCGTAATCCTTCGCTAAGTCGGCGTGACCTGGAGTGGAAACAATCTCCAGGGATGGCCGGGACAGCGTAGTACAGTTCTCAAGAATCGCGAACGTAGGGACAATTTCTCCCAGTCCGGATGCTTCAACAGTGACCCCGTATGTTGCGCTGCTATTGAGTTCGGATTTCTGCTGGTCAGCAGGCGGAGAATCCGTGCCGCCACCAACACTCCAAGTTCCAGGCGTGGATGGATTGGTTATCAGGCATGGCCGATCATTTCCACTCTCGAGAGGGATGGCGATGTGCGCCAGGAACGCGCTGGACTGATGGCGATTTTTCCAGCGGGCGATGGCATCAAAGACAGCATTACCGTCGCTTAAGCTGACGGCATCGACTGCCACCGGATACCACGTTACGTAGCCCAGACCTCGCACCGTCGTGAATGATTCGCTGATCCGGTCCCAATCGTTGCGCGCAGCGGTGGTAGCAGGGGCCCCGATTCTGGTCAGGCGTGTTGCGTTTTGCGTAATGGTGCCTCCGTATTGCACATCAAGGTTTATGCTCGCGCCTGGCGAGACCTCTTTCGGCAGCGTGACGATAGCCTCCGATAAGCTGCCCGTGTGGTCGATGTCGGAGGCGTAGTTATCGCCGAGCCACTCGAGCGGGTGCTGCCCCGGGAAGACGATGCAGTTGCAGTCCACAGGTCTGTCATCGGCCGCTACCCCGTTCCATGCCAGTGACGAGGACACCTGCAAGGTGACGAACTTCTGCGGCGATTTGGAATCGTTGCGCATGCTCAGCCTGCCGGTTACGGCGATAACACGAGACTGCGGGTCGATACGGACATCAAGCCGATACCGGGCAATCGTGAAGGCTTCGCGGTCCAGAGAAAGCCCCGGCAGCAACGCCACGAGCAAGAAAAAAGGGAGGAGTGCAGCACAACGCTTCATTTCTGGTATTTGGCTTTTTCAGTTCCCTTCGCTGCGGCACGACGCTGGCGTGCGAGCTCGTACATCACGACGCCACCCGCCACGGAGACATTCAATGACGCGACCTCCCCTGACATTGGAATGGAAACCATGAAGTCACAGTGCCGGCGCACAAGGTCATGCAAGCCTTTGCCTTCGGCTCCAAGCACGATCGCACAATGCATGTTGTAGTCAACTTCGTCGTAGCTTTGGGTGCTACGCTCGGCGAGGCCAATGGTCCAGACGTTCCGCTCTTTTAACTCATCCAAGGTGCGGGAGATATTGGTGACGCGCGCGATTGGAAGATACTCCGACGCGCCCGCGGATGCCTTCACCGCGGTGCCCGTAAGGCCGGCTGCGCGACGTTCGGGAATGATGACGCCGTCTGCGCCCGCCCCGTCGGCGGTACGAATCAGCGCTCCAAGATTGTGGGGGTCCTCTACGCCGTCAAGCACGATAAGAAAACTGTACTCGCCGCGGCGTTGCTCCAGCAGGGTGTCCACATCCGCATATTGTTTATTGCTGGTTACGGCGATGATTCCCTGATGCGTATCGGTGTTAGCGGTCCGGTCGAGTTGCTCACGCGGCAGGAAGCGCACCTGCACGCCGCTGGCGCGACAGTCCTGGATGATGCGTTGTACTCGCTGGTCGTGCCGTTCGCGTGCGATGCCGACATATTCGAAGGTGCGTGCGCCTGACTTCAGAGCCTCGCTCACCGCATGAATACCGTGGATGACGACCATGTAGTAACAGTGTACGACAATGGGTCTCCACGGCCGGGCAACGTCCCGAAGGGCTTTGGCAAAGGTTTTGCCGATCGTTATACTTTTCAGGGAACTCTGATTCACGGAGCGGTAATGTCACTGTCTGCGGTGATTGTGGATGACGAGCAACTTGCGCGCGAAGAGCTTGCCTACCTGCTCAAAGACATCGATGTGGACGTTATAGCACAAGGCAAGAACGGCGTTGAAGCGGTCAACCTGATCAAGGAGCTGGCGCCCGACTTGGTCTTTCTGGACGTGCAAATGCCGGGACTCGACGGCTTCGGTGTTCTCAAGAAACTGATCGATCGCAAGGTACCGCTGCCACAGATTGTTTTTTCCACGGCCTTCGACCAATACGCCGTCAAAGCCTTTGAGGTAAACGCGGTTGACTACCTGCTGAAACCCTTTGACAAGAAGCGCGTTTCGCAAGCTGTCGAAAAGGCGCGACAGAAGCTGGAGAGTGCTGCTTCGCCAAGCGAACAGATTGGGACGATTGTCAAGATGCTGGAGCAGCAGCAGCGTCCGCACGCTGCGAAGATCCTGCTGAAAGCGGCAGGGCGCCTCTTTCTAGTCGACCAGAAAGACATCTGCTACGCCTCGATCGAAGACGGGATCATTACCGTGGTGGCCACCAATATGGAAGGCCAGTCGAACTGCCGCACCCTGGAAGAGTTGTTCGACTCGCTTGATCCTGGCAAGTTCTGGCGGGCGCACCGCTCTTACCTGGTCAACATCAACCGGATCAAGGAAGTGGTTCCCTGGTTCAAGAGCTCGTATCAGATCCGCATGGACGACAAGAAACAGACCGAAATCCCCGTAAGCCGCGCCCAGACCAAAAGGCTGAGAGAGCTGTTTGGGCTGTGAATTTCAGCACCCGGCAATCAGCAGCTAACAAGCGCCGCAACAACCTTCGGCTCACACCTCTTCTCATCCTGACTGACCTGAGGTGTCGGCTGCAAGCGAGGGACGGGCCCGCCCCGTTCAACCCTCGATGAAATCGGCGGCGTAAGCACTGCCTGATTAGCTACCTGCTACCTGGTGTTCTTCTTCTCCTGCATCTTCCGCACAACTCTGGTCACGGTTGTACGTGGTGCAAGACGCAGGAGCTCAACCCCCAGCCGGTTCTTCCACCCCGGAATTACGATGCGCTTGCCCATCTTCATTCCTTGGTAACCCACACTCGCCACCTCTCGCACATCCACGAGCAAAGGGCTGTTTGCCATCGGGGTGTCGGTAAGATAGGCGCGCTTCTGGAAGTTCGTTTTCACCGGGCCGGGGCATAGGCACGTCACGGTTACGCCGGTACCGCTCAGTTCTTCCGCCAGCGCCTCGCTGAAGTGCAGAACGAAGGCCTTCGATGCGTAGTACACCGACATGAACGGGCCGGGCTGAAAAGCCGCAGTGCTGGCGACATTAAGAATTTTGCCTTCGCGGGCGCGGATCTGCGGCAGGAAAAGCTTGGTCAGCTGCACGACCGCGACCATGTTCACCTGCATCATCTCGGCTTCGTGGTTCCAGTCCGTCTTAAGGAAGGCGCCGGCGCCGCCGAAGCCGGCATTGTTCACCAGCACGTCAAGCACGATGCCTGCTTCCTGCAGCTCCGAATACAGTTCGGCGGCAGTGGCGGGATGCGCGAGATCCTTGGGCGAGATGCGCACCGTGACGTTGTAGCGCGCCTGCAGCTCGTCGCCCAGTTCACGCAACGCGCCCCGGCTGCGCGCTACCAGCACCAACCGGTAGCCATCATGGGCGAACAGGTGCGCTAGCTCCAGCCCTATGCCACTGGAGGCGCCAGTGATCAGCGCTGTCTGAGGAGCGAAGAAGGGATTGCTTGCACTCACACTTCAGTTATAGCGGATTTCGGCGCCACGCAGCAGTGGCAGACGTGAGTATTTGAGAACTGAGCTACTTCGA
>Ga0306924_10007461_pt1 | contig 10987 bp, 11 predicted proteins | sample sta12Can44000111_FD_203756 | JGI IMG/M metagenome (GOLD analysis project Ga0306924, IMG submission 203756) | Lab enrichment of tropical soil microbial communities from Luquillo Experimental Forest, Puerto Rico - statanox.12C.anox.44.000.111 (v2)... | ecosystem: Environmental > Terrestrial >...
TTCGTTGATCGCAGCCGAGGCGACGGGCTTGGTTAGTTTGGAATTCGCGCCCTTCACGAAGTAGTAAATCGTGCCGCCTACCACCATAATCAACGCACCTACGAATAGCATTGGCAGAAAACTGGAGGTCGTCTTCTCCATTGCGACTTCCGCCGCAAAGAGCTCTGGTTCTTTCGCAGCGGGGGCAACAAGCTGCGGATTGGCTTCAGTATCTCTTGGTTCGATTACAGTTGGCATTGCCTCACACCTCCGGTGCACTCGCGCTGCCGCCCGGCCGCGAAGGAGCAGGCGATGCTCCAACTTCGTGGCTCCATCTTTGTGGGCACGCTTCGTCGTGCCCGGGCGCAGCGGCCTCTAACAGTCCCAGTATGGACTTTGCGTACAAAGGTGCAGTGAGGCCCGTCACTTCGCGTTGTGAGCGATGTCGGTCAATCGGGCAGTCCTCAGGAAGTTCCGAATGCTCGGCAATATATTTGCGAATACCGGTTCCCTGACCGAGCCTACAGAACCAGCGGAATACCTGCGACTCCACTGCGCAGGCAGCCGCGATTTGAGAGCAGGAAATTCCTGGCGCAAGGCGTGCGAGGTAAGTCCTTTCAGTCCGTAACCATTTCCGCCGCGAATTTTCTAGGGTCACTTCCCACGGAGAGATGGACGTGGTCAGGAATAACCTCCGCCTGGTGAATCGTCACCTGGAGCCTTTCCGCCTTTTCCCGCAGGAGCTGTTTCAATCGTGTGTCAACGGGCGTAACCAGTGCTCGCGCCGGTACTTTGGACACCACACAAGGTGGTATTTCAAGGTAAATACTGCTGCAGGTTTTCTGGCGTAGCTTTCGCTCACATGAGCAAATATGCACCCGTCGGATAACTAATGGCCTAGCAAAAAGCGTAATCGGCGCGGACACGCCGAACGCCACTTCCTCTGTCGCCTAAAAGCGACAGTCCCGGAGGCTAAGAATTCGATGGGCTTGTGTGATCACTGTAGAACATGGCACGAGTAAGTCTTGATGATCAGCCACACGCGAGAGCCCGTCTCCACCTGCAGCGCGTGACGGCCTCCCGGCGTCAGGTGCACTACGAACTCCGGTGCACAATTTACCCTGGCAATTACCGTAACATCCTGCTGCTCCAGAGAGGTCACGGTTCCTTCCAGGACATTACGTGCGCTGAGCCCTTTCGGCGAACTCGATCCCAGCAGGATGTCACCGGCGCGAATTCCAACTCGCACCTTCTGGCTGGGGTCGACGCGCACCAGCGGCACTTCCAGGCTGGCTGCAAATCCGACAATCGGGCAGGTCATCGTTCCCTGCTCGATATGAAAGGCGGAGACTTCGCAATCAAAGATATTCTCAAAGCCAGCCAGTTGCGCAATCGATTCCGTCCGGGGACGGCTGAGCACATCTTGCGGAAACCCTTGTGCGAGCACGCGTCCGGCCTCGAGGACCAACACGTTCTCCCCCAGGGCGAAAACCTCGTCACGATTGTGCGTGACATAAAGAATCGGAATGCGGTGCCGGCGGATCCAGGCGCGAAGATCGTCGACGATTTTTCCTTTGGTAGCCGCGTCAAGCGCCGTCAGCGGCTCATCGAGCAGCAAAAGGCGCGGACGAGTCACCAGCGCACGCGCCAAGGCCGCTCTTTGACGCTCCCCGCCGGAGACCTCGCTGGGTCGGCGCCCTGCTAATTCAGAAATCCGAAACGACGCAAGAATCTCGCGCCTGCGGTGCTCCCGTTCTGCGCGCTCGAGGTGGGTCAACCCATAGTCGACGTTCTGCTTCACTGTCATGTGGGGAAACAAAGCAAGCGATTGCAGAAGGTATCCGGCCGCGCGCCGATTTGGTGGCACGTTGACTCCGCTGATGGAGTCGAACAGTACCGTTTCGCCTATGGCGATTCGTCCGCCGTCCGGGTGCTGCAGTCCGGCGATGCAATCCAGAAGCGTGGTCTTGCCCGCCCCGGAAGCTCCGAACAGGATGGTGAAACCAGCCGGTACAGAGAAATCCGTGTCGAGGGTAAAGTCTGGTCCACTGCCGTTGCGCAAGCGCTTTCGGATGCGCACGCACAGAGTTTCTTCCGCTTGAGGCGCTGGGGGGGCACCGTTCATCGCAGCTCCCATCCACGGTGGCGACGCAGACCGTACAACCCAGTCAGCAGAACAAAACAGAGCAGCAGCAACAACAATGCGGTGTGATTGGCGGCGGCATAATCCAGCGCCTGCACCTGGTCGTAGATCAGGATCGAAACCGTCTGGGTGGCGCCGGGAATGTTACCGCCGATCATGAGTACCACGCCAAACTCCCCCAAGGTGTGTGCAAAGCTCAACACCGTGCCGGTGAGGACGCCAGGCATCGCAAGCGGCAGGACAACACGCCAGAAGGTACGCCAACCGGACGCCCCCAGCAGGGCCGACGCCTCAAGCAGTTCACGATCCACCGAGGCAAACGACGCGGCCATGGGCTGGACTGCGAAGGGCAAGCTGTAGAGCACCGATCCGATGACTAACCCCTCGAAGCTGAAGGCGAGTCCGTGTCCGGTGAGAGACTGATACCAACGTCCAAACGGGCTGAGAGGGCCGATTGCAACGAGGACATAGAATCCCAGCACCGTGGGCGGCAGGACGATGGGTAAGGAGACCAGCGCTTCGGCGAAAAATCTCCCGCGCCAACGCGAATACGCGAGCCAGTACGCCACCGGCAAACCGATCACGAGCAGGATCGCAGAAACGATAATGGCGAGCCGGAGTGTCAGCATCAGGGCTTGCAGGATCATGGCCCCACCGGCGCCCGAAATCCATAGTGCTCCAGAACTGCTCTGCCCTCGCGTGAGAGCAGATAATCGAGAAAAGCTTTCGCGGCCTGCTGATGCTTTGACGCGGAAACGATGGCCGCAGCCTGTTGCAGCTCAGGATACGACTCGGAAGGCAGCACCCAGAATTTGCCCGTATTCTTCATGGTTGGAGACGAGGCCAGCGACAGTGCAATCAGCCCTGCTTGGGCGTTGCCTGACTGCACGAATTGCGCCGTTTGGCTGATGTTTTCGCCGAACACGAGCTTTGCTGCAAGCTTCTTTTCCATTCCGAAATGCTGCAGCGCAGCCATGGCAGCGCGGCCATAGGGTGCATGCAGAGGATTAGCGATGGCAATCTTCCGCACTTCCGACTCGGTTAGCAAGTTTATCTTCAGCTTCTGCGGATCAAGGCTTGAATTGTTAGGAACCCACAACACCAGGTGTCCAATGGCGTACGTGCGCACAGAGTCCGGATCCACCAGGCCCGAAGCTGCAAGCTTCTGAGGATAATCAGCGTCAGCTGAGAAAAACAGATCAAAGGGAGCGCCCGCCCGGATCTGCGAGAACAGGTTCCCTGACGAGCCGAAAGAAAACCTGACTTTGTTTCCGGTTTCCTTTTCAAAGCGTTCGGCCAGGTCTTTGAGCGCGTAATTCAGATCGGCGGCGGCAGCCACCGTGAGGTCTTCGGCAATTGCGACAGACGAGAGCAGGCCAATCAGGATGAGAGAGAGCAGATTCTTGTGCATAAAGAATGATCACCATCTTACTTGAGCCGCTCTCGACTTCCGCCGTGGTTCAGGCTGTCATCCACCTGAACGTTGCCGAAAGAAATGAATTCTTGCAGGAGCCGTGCTCAACCAATGTCATGCCTGGTCATCGGCGAACAAGTCCTAATGGCAGCTGGTTCGTTTCTGCTCTCATTTTTTCAACCGTCCGCAAAGGGAAAGGTCCCTAGAGATTCTTGCAGATTATTAGCACCCAAGTGGCGGTTTTGTGTCCCTTTTATGGCTTGCTGCTTGACCGGCTGACACGTTTTCTGCCACAGTAGGCGGCACGGCGATAAAAATGGGAATCACTCCGATGCACCCGGGCTGCTTTCCCACGGTAGAGTTCGATCGCGACAAGCTGATGATACGTATTGAGGTCACGCTCAACGCCGATTCCACGGCTATCGGTCCGGTTGTTGAGGGTATTATGGAGATGGCCAGGCGCATGGAGTGCGCTGCCGGCAAAGAGTTTGAGATCGAAACGGCCCTTCGTGAAGCCCTCGCCAACGCCATCGTTCACGGCGCCAAGAACGACTCCTCTAAAAAGATCCAGTGCTGTGTGGGATGCGATGAGCAACGCGGCATGCTCATCATCGTGCGCGATCCGGGCAGCGGCTTCGATCCCTTCGCGGTGCCCGATCCCTGTAGGGGCGAGAATGTCTTCGCCAATCACGGCCGGGGCATTTATCTGATCAATCAGCTGATGGACGAGGTGAAGTTCGAGCGAAACGGCACTGAAATCCACATGCGCAAGTACTAGGCCCTATTCACATTGATTCACTCGCGCCAGTGGGTTCGTTCGAGCAAGTTGGCGCCGGCAATCGCCATAGATCTTGGTTTCCGACAGCCGGCTACGACGACTGAGGGTGTGGTATTCCCGTCGAGAGAAAGGGAACTACATCAACCGCGCGCAGGGATCGGTAGCCACACCCTTCCGCGACGAGCACCGCATGCGACACCGGTTGTAATAGGCGGCTCGGGTTGCCGCGCCTCGTTTCAGCTGTTCGATTTCCGCGACTTGCTGCGCCGCCGTCTCTTGCACGGCTTCCCAGACCGTCTTCTCCTTGATTTCACCAATCTGTATGAGTCGCATAGCGCCTCTCCTCACCCGGATTAACCAGAAGGATAGTGAAACCCGGAAGGAATCATTCATCTCCCATCGGTTGGCCGCCAGTACAACATTGGTTCGCTTCACTACGACTTCAGTAGCAGACTCAGGAGGCGCGGTCGTCGCGATGTCAGAATCGTGCCACGAGCCGAATTCTGGCTCCATCTTTAGATCCGTGCCCCAACCCGAGGAAACACCACCACTTAACCGACGGCAACAGGCCTCTCTAACAATGCCGGCGGTGTCGAGCACTCTCAACTCAGTTCGACCCATGCATTTCTTCGGTCACTCTCCAGTGTCTGTATCTACCGAAGCAATTTGCTGAAACCCTTGGTGGAAATGTAATCCTATAATGATCATCGTTGGGCTCCTTTCTCTCGAGCCTGTTGATTGGCGTAAGCACCACCAACGTTACTCGCGAGTAGGAGCCGACATTGTCATGGAATCAATTACGATTGTGGCTCTCACCGGCTTCATGGGTGCCGGCAAGAGCACCGTTGGCCGGGCGCTGGCGGATCTTCTCGGCTGCGAGTTTTTCGATCTGGATGATGAGATTGAACGCGCACACGGCCAGCGTATCCGGGACATTTTCCGTGTTCACGGGGAAGGCAGCTTCCGGGAGATTGAGACCGCTACCCTGCGCAAACTGCTCGCGGGCGTTTCTGTGATCGGGGTCATTGCGCTGGGAGGTGGCACGTTCATCCAACGTTGCAATGTCGACCTGTTGAAGACATCAGGCGTTCGTGTGGTCTCGCTCGAGGCGCCCATTCAGGAGATGTTTCAGCGCTGCCAGGCAGACATGTCGGCTGACGACAACTCGCGGCCGCTGGCCTCGGATTTTGAGGCGTTTTGCGCACTCTATGAGGAACGACTTCCCCAATACCACACGGCCGAGTTGATTGTGAACACCGGGGGAAGGACTACCGAAGAAGTGGCGAGAGAGATTGTACATGGACTACAGCTTGTCGCAGGTGGATGCTGATTCCCGCGCCGGCGGACTTGGAGACGGACGTCGGATAGAGCCGGCATCACGAAGAATTGTTATAAACTTAGTTCTCCATAAAAAATGGCTGATCAGAAACTGCAAGTTGGCATTCTTGGCGCTACCGGTGTAGTCGGGCAGCGCTTCATTCAGTTGCTCGAGGACCATCCGTGGTTCGAGGTCGCGTGGCTGGCTGCGTCCGATCGCTCTGCCGGCCAACGCTACGGCGATGCTGTGCGCTGGAGGCTGAAGACGCCCATCCCCGAACAAGTGCGCTCCATGCCTGTGTCGAATGCCTCACCTGAAGAATCACCACGCATCATCTTCGCCGCTCTTGACGCGGGCATCGCGCGCGAGCTTGAGCCACAATTTGCGGCGGCGGGATGTGCGGTCGTCAGCAACTCCAGCGCCTTCCGCATGCAAGCGGATGTGCCACTCGTCGTTCCCGAGGTCAATGCCGATCACCTCAAGCTGCTCGAGTGTCAAAGCTGGCGCCGCGCGTCCGGGGGCTTCATCGTCACCAATCCCAACTGCTCTGCGATCGGACTAGTGGTAGCTCTTGCTCCTTTACAACTGAAGTTCGGCATCGAGTCTATCTTCGTTACGACCATGCAGGCCGTAAGCGGCGCAGGCTATCCGGGCGTGGCTTCACTCGACATCCTCGGCAATGTAATTCCTTACATCGCCAAAGAAGAGGAAAAAATGGAGGAAGAAACGCGCAAGCTGCTGGGACGTTTGAGCGGCCGCCGTGTGGAAGATGCTTCCTTCGGCATGACAGCGCACTGCAATCGCGTGGCGGTCGAAGATGGCCATACCGAGTCGGTTTCCGTAAAGCTGGGGCAGAAAGCTTCGCCCGCCGAGATCATCGCGGCCTTCAATGAGTTCCATCCCACGCCGCAGCAACTGGGGCTTCCTCTGGCACCCGCGCAGCCCATCGTCTACGACGAGTCTCCGGATCGCCCGCAGCCGCGTTTCGACGTCGATCGCGGGAAAGGCATGACAGTAAGCGTTGGGCGCCTCCGTCCTTGCGGCGTGCTCGACTACAAGTTCACCGTTCTCTCGCACAACACGATTCGCGGCGCCGCCGGGGCGGCACTCCTCAACGCCGAACTCCTGAAGGTGCAGGGTTACCTGGCGTGACCGCTGAGGACGGGCTTTCCCCACGCATAAGGATGGTGCGGCCGTGATCGTGATGAAGTTCGGTGGCACCTCGGTCGAGGATGCCGCCGGCATCGATCGCGTGGCGAGCATCGTCGAGAGCCGTCTGGACGAGCGCCCGTTCGTCGTCGTCAGCGCCATGGCGAAAGTCACTGATCAGCTGCTTGCCATGGCCGTGGCAGCAGGTAACGGAGAGCGCGACAAGGCGCTCGACATCTGCCGCAACCTTCGCGAGCGCCACTACAACGTTGCCGGCGAACTGCTTGGCACAGGACTCCACACCGAACTGCACACCGAGATCGGCGCGGAGTTCGACTCGCTCGATGAGTTGCTGCGCGGCATCTCCGCCGTGGGAGAGCTCACGCCGCGAACCTCGGACTATGTCGTCTCTTTCGGCGAGCGCCTCTCCAGCATGATCGCGGCAGCAGCCTTCCTCACCCGTCACCTCCCAGCCTCGCTGATTGATGCGCGGCAGATCATCATCACCGATGGGCAGCATTCGCGCGCTGCGCCCCAGGTTAGTGAGATTAACCAGCGGCTGCAAACTCATGTGCAACCTTTGATCGCAGGCGCACGCCTGCCCATCATGGGTGGGTTCATCGGCGCGACACGCGAGGGGATCCCTACCACGATTGGCCGGGGCGGATCCGACTTTTCAGCCGCGCTGGTCGGTGCCGGGCTTAGCGCGGAGCGCATCGAGATCTGGACGGACGTCGACGGCATGAAGACGACCGATCCGCGTATTTGCCCGGATGCCCACCGGATCAAGGTGATCAGCTTTGAGGAAGCCGCGGAGCTAGCCTACTTCGGCGCCAAGGTATTGCATCCCGCGACAGTCTTGCCTGCCGTCGAGAAAAACATCCCGGTGCTGGTGTTGAACTCGCGCAACCCTGCTAACCGGGGCACGCGCATTCTGGCACAGACGCCGCCATCGACCTCACTCTTCAAGGCTATCGCCGTTAAAGGCCGCATCACCATCATTGAGATCGTCTCCGCTCGCATGTTGATGGCCCACGGCTTTCTTGCAACCGTCTTCGAAATCTTCAAACGCCATCGCTGTGCTGTCGATGTGGTATCGACGTCGGAGGTGAGCATCTCGCTGACGGTTGATTCCAACGAGGCAATTCCGCAGATCGCCGCCGACCTGGAGGAGCTGGCGTCGGTCAAATATCGAGGCCGGCAGGCGATCATCTGCATGGTCGGTGAGAACATCCGAGAGAAGCCCGGCGTAGCAGCACAGGTGTTTAAAGCAGTCGGGAACATCAACGTGCGCATGATTTCCCAGGGGGCATCGGAGATCAACATGACCTTCGTGGTGGATGAATCCGATGCGCCGGAAGCCGTGCGGCGCCTGCATACCGAGTTCTTCGCCGACGTCGATCCCGAGGTATTCGATTGAGCACGAATCGGCTGAAACTACTTGTACTGGGTCGTGGTAAGACTGGCGCTATGGTCGCCGACGTCGCTCACGAACGAGGACATCAGGTGCGGGTAATCGGTGCAGGGGAGAATCCCAACGCCTCCTGGCTTATTCCTGATAATCTTCGCAGCTTCGACACGGTCATTGATTTCACCACCCCGCACGCCGTGGTGGCGAACATTGAGGCCTGCTTGCACGCGCACCAGAACATGGTTGTTGGCACCACGGGCTGGTATGGAGAGATAGATCGCGTTCGTCAGGCTGTCGAGCGAGCAGGAACCGGCTTCGTATTCGGCACCAACTTTTCCTACGGCGTGAACCTGTTCTTCCAGATCGTGCAAGCGGCAGCTCCGGCATTCTTGCACGGTTATCGCGGAGACATCACCGAGCGTCACCACGTTCACAAGAAGGACGCCCCATCGGGCACCGCTCTCGCCATTCAGCGAGCACTGGAGCAGGCGGCGGGCACCCGCCTGGACATCACTTCCGAGCGCGAAGGCGACATCACCGGAACCCACACGGTGGAACTTACGTCGGCGGGCGACCGCATCGTGCTGACGCACGAGGCCAAATCGCGCCGCACCTTCGCTGAGGGTGCCGTGCTGGCTGCCGAGTGGATTGCCGGCAGGCAAGGCTTTTTCGATTTCAAAGATGTCTTCGGCCACGTCTGATGGTCAAAATCAAGTCGCAGCTTCATAATGTTTCAGCAACTTACCTCCGGAGGCAGCCGTGAAATCTGCGATCAGCTTGCTGACCCTCTTTCTTGTCACTTTGACACCCGCGTTTTGCCAGAAGATCGATGCGGCCACGAAAGAAGATGTTGAGCAGCTGCTGGAAATCACCGGAGCGCGCAATAACGTGCAGCTCGCCTGGACTGGGGCGGCTCAACAGGCCATGAGTATGGCCGCCGAGTTGTACCAGCGTAAGAACCCCAACGCGACACCACAACAAATTCGTGCGGCGGAGGAATTTGCTCGCAATTTTGGCCAGAGGATGACCAAAGCTTTCCCAATCGATGAATTAGATGCTGCGATAGTTCCCGTTTACCAGCGGCACTACACTCACTCTGATATTCAGGCATTGCTTGACTTCTATAAGTCGCCGTTAGGACAGAGACTGTTGAAAGAGACACCGCTGATATTAGCGGATTCGATGCAGGCACTTCGGCCCTTAATGGAGAAGTACGTATCGCAATTAGAAGGTCAAGCAGAGGCGGCAGCCCAGGCTGCCAAGCAGGCTGATGGTCAAAGCCCAAAGTAGCCATCTCGCCAATACACTTTCACCGCAAGAACGATTATCCTTCCTACATGAAACTGCGCGGCTGTGGAACAGCCCTGGTAACTCCCTTCAAGCAAGACGGCAGCGTCGACGAAGCAGCGCTCCGCGATCTTGTCCGCTGGCAGGTAGAGTCGGGTATCGACTTCCTGGTGCCTTGCGGCACCACCGGCGAAACGCCGACCCTGACACACGACGAGTGGCTGCGCGTGGTTGACCTGACGATTGAGACCGCCGACGGGCGGGTGCCTATTATGGCCGGCGCTACATCGAACAATACTCGTGAAGCAGTCGCCAGGACACGGGAGATCTCGGCGCGGCTTGGCGTGGACTTCGTTCTGACCGCAACTCCTTACTACAACAAGCCGACGCAAGAAGGCATCTACCAGCATTTCGTCGCCGTCGCTGAGGCATCCGAAAAGCCACTGATGCTCTACAACATCGCCGGACGCACGGGTACGAACATCGAAACACCCACGCTATTGCGGCTGGCCCAACATACGAACATTGTGGCTGTGAAGGAGGCTAGCGGCAACATTGCGCAGATCGCCGAGGTTTGTGCGTCGGTACCTGAAGATTTTCTAGTGTTTTCCGGCGACGACGCCATCACCCTGGCCGTCATCGGGCTCGGCGGTGCCGGCATTGTCTCCGTTGTCTCCAATGAAATACCCGCGGAAATGGCGGCTATGACGCATGCTGCCCTCGCCAACAAATGGCAGGCAGCCCGTCTGTTGTTCAAGAAATATCTTCCCCTGATGCAGGCCAATTTCCTCGAGTCAAACCCCTGCCCCGCCAAGGCCATTCTGACGTTGATGGGGCGGATCGACGAAGTCTTGCGGCTGCCCCTGGTTCCGGTGCGCAAGGAAACTCGTACGAAGCTGGAGAAAGTTGCCGCAGACGTGGGGCTTCTGCAACCACATCCGGCAATCCGGTAATCTTCGTCCGCCCGGTCAGAGGTCAGGCTGCGAATCGATTCTGGGTGCGGGTTAGGACCTGCTCGTACAGCGTTTCATATTCCCGTTGCATTCGTTCGGCGGTGAAGTATTTCTCCACACGCGCGCGACAAGCAGGTGGCGAGATTACGTCCGCTCGTGTGAGCGCCCCGGCCATCTCTTCAACGGTGTCGACCACATATCCCGTCACACCATCAGCCACTACCTCGGGAAACGCTCCACGGCGAAACGCCACGACTGGAGTACCGCACGCCATGGCCTCCATCGCCACCAGCGAGCTGGTTTCTTTCGTGGTACTCGAGAGCACAAGGGCCTGCGCACGTCGCAGCAGTTCGATCTTCTGCGCCCAACCCGGGGTATCCACAAATTGCACCGGCGCACAAGAGATGCGCGGTTTGATCTCACGCTCGAAGTACCGCTGATGGTAGGAAAATGGATACACCTGCCCAGCCAGTACTAAGGGCAGGTTTGCCTGGTCCGCCGCCTGGATCGCCAGATGCGGCCCTTTTTCTTCGCAAACACGCCCCAGCCAAAGTA
>Ga0306924_10007464_pt1 | contig 10985 bp, 10 predicted proteins | sample sta12Can44000111_FD_203756 | JGI IMG/M metagenome (GOLD analysis project Ga0306924, IMG submission 203756) | Lab enrichment of tropical soil microbial communities from Luquillo Experimental Forest, Puerto Rico - statanox.12C.anox.44.000.111 (v2)... | ecosystem: Environmental > Terrestrial >...
TTCGTTTGTTCTCTTCACTTACCCAAAAGTCAGGAATCCAGGCATCCGCGCCCGCATCACCGAGGCAGGAAGCCGTGCCTGCCGGTCCGTGCATCGCCATTTCCTGATATGCGGCGATGCGCCGTCCGGCGTCGGAAAGCTAAAGCTCCTGCGCCCGACCGGTCGCTCCAGCGGTTATCGGATCGCCACAGAGCGTCGGCTAGGGATTCTTGGTAAACACCTGTGCCATCTCGGCCGCAGCTCGCTCCCAGGAGAAGTACTCGGCGATCTGCGGTGCGCGTGCGGAGCATGCATCGTAGATGCCATCGTCGGCGAGGATCGCCGCGATGGCCTCGGCTAGCTCGTATTCGTCGTCTTTTCGGATAAGTGCTCCGGAGACACCAGGCGTCACGATCTCGGGCATCGCACAGGCGTCCCGTGCTATGCACGGCAGTCCCCAGGAGAGAGCCTCGGCGAAGACGACGCCGAAAGGCTCCAGCCGCGACGGCATCACGAACAGGTCGTGGCTATCGTAAAGTCCTGGAATAGCGCTAGAAGGTTGCGCCCCGAGGAAGCGAACGCCGTCCGGTGGGCTCCCCGGCAACGGCCATTTATCCGGCCCAACGAGGGTCAGCGTGATCTCGGGATCGTAGTCTCGCCGCAGGAGAGCCAGCGCGGCGACGACAAGGTCGCCTCCCTTGCGGTAGAAGTCAAACGCATGATACTGGCGGCCGATGAAAAGCAGTCGGCGGCGAGGAGAAGGACGTTGGCGCAACGTGCGGCCGCCCCGGTTGCCGCCCGCATTCGAGTCGTGCCGACCGTGCTGGAGGGCCCACCCCGCTGAGACGCCGGGATGAACGACATGGACCTTCCCCGGCGTCACACCCGACTGTTCGACCAAGCTGCGGGCGAACCAGTGGCTCATTGCGACGACGCCGGTGGCGCGCTCGTAGACAGCGAGTTGATGTTCGCGCCGGCGCTCCATGGTGGCAGGCGTGATCAGCCGTAGTGCAGCGTACGCTTCAGCGCTGCCGTTCGCTGAAATCAAGGCGTCCCAGCTACTGTCGTAATATACGAAGAACGGCAGGGGGAGCGTCGCGAGGTCATCGATCATCAGCACGGCTTCGCAATTACGCGCTGCAGGGTTTGTTGCGAATTCCCGACGGAGCGCGCGCATGTTATAAGCGTCAGTTAGCCGCGAGTAGCTCCAGCTGGTGGTAAGCCGGCCACTGCGGTATTTGGTATGGATTGCCTTAAGGGCTAGCCGGGAAAGGTGCGGGATCTGTACGCCTACGTCTGTTACATCCGCTACTGTCCGCAATGCCGCGCGCATGTTCCAGGCCGAGCCGGACCAGGTGGTCTCCGGGATCGGTTCCCACAAGCAGGCGTACCCGATGCGAGGCCGCGCTGATCCTGCGGTCGTCTCGCGCACGCGAATCCCGTCTCGCCAAGTCAGCGGGTCTTGCGCATCGATAGGACGGACCGGATGATCTTGGAACAAACCTGGCAGGGAAGAGGCAGCAGTCACAGGTTCAGAACTTTCTTCTTGACGATGCCTGAGTTACGGCGGTACATCGGCCGGCCTGGGGTTGCTGCCTGGCCGCCACGCGTAGCCGGCGGGCACGCCATAGCGGCCCCAGAGCCTGGGGCGGCCCGCCGGGCGACCAGACCACACTGCTAAATGATCTGCGACGGCCGTACTGTGATACATCTAGGCAGCGACTCGCCAATCACTAGGATGTCCGGTCCGCAGCGCCGGTCGCGATCAGGACCTGTCGTGACTTACTCCGCGTTTCCCCTGTGGGCACTGTTGATAGTCGGCCTCGTGCTTCCCGGTGAGGTTTCACACGATTTCGGCATCCGCCGGGGCGCGCCGCTCGCCGTGCCAGCGCCGATGCCGGGGCCGTAGCCGCTGTCCTCGGGTGTCCAGCATGAGTGCCAGCTCCGCCGGAGGCGTCTTGGCATCGGCAAGTCGCCTAAAGTTGGCGCGTCGCAACAGGCCCTATGATGGTGCGCATCCGGGCACCATACTGTGAGGACGGGGGAGGGGAGATGAGCGAGCAGGCACTGGACCTCCGAAGGTCCGTGCGGGTGGTGCGGCGGCACAGAATCCTCGTGGGCATTGCCGCTGTACTGGGCCTGCTGGCTGGAGCCGCCTTGGCCTTCCACAGTCGGCCGGTGTTCACGAGCGCCGCGCTCATCGTGCTCCCCGGAGCACCGCCGAGCGCACAAGCGACCGCTGGTCCCGGCACCGATACCTTTATGGAGACCCAGGTAATAATCGCAGGAAGCGATCCGGTGCTTTCTGGGGCATTGCCGCATATCACCCCTCCTGTGTCACTTCAGAAATTGCGCGCCGAAGTTCACGTCAGCAACCAGACCTCCAATATCCTCTCGATAAGCGCCAGAGCCGGGACTGCGGCTCAGGCCGTGACCACCACTAACGCCGTCGCTCGTAGCTATGTCAGCTATGTCACTTCTCCTCGCAGCCTGGTCGGGCAGGTGTCAGCGAGCGTGCTCCAGCCCGCGCTGAACGCAACCGGGACCTCACGGGTGAAACGAGTGGCCGTCTACGGGGCGATCGGTGCATTGGCTGGAGTGCTGATCGGAGTCATCCTGGCGCTGCTGCTCGGTCGAGGTGACCGGAGGCTGAGGGAACGCGACGAGATAGCAAACTGCATCGGGGTCCCCGTCCTTGCCTCGTTCCCCGTCGCTCATCCCACCGATCCCGCTGGTTGGACCGAGCTCCTGGAGGACTACGAGCCCGCGGCAGTGCACTCATTGCACCTGCGCCAGGCTCTGCAGCAACTGGGTATTCTCGATGGCACCTTCGACAGCGGCATTGACCACGGTACTTCCTCGCTGGTCGTCCTGTCCCTTTCCTCCGACCCGAGAGCAGTCGCCATCGGCCCCCAGGTGGCGGTCTTCGCGGCTTCCCTGGGTATTCCCACGACCCTCGTCATCGGCCCGCAGCAGGACGCGGCGGTCGCGGCCACGCTGCAAATCGCATGCTCCGCTCCGCCGCCCGCCTCATCGAAGCGACCACGTCACTTGCGGGTCGCGGTTGCCGATCACCTCGAGCCCGATAGGCGGTCAGCTACCGCGCTGACTGTGGTTGTAGCCGTCGTGGACGTTCGAAGCCCGCAGGTGGCTGACGCGATGAGCGCGACCTCGACGGTGCTGGGGGTCTCAGCGGGTGCGGCCACTGCCGACCAGTTGGCGCGGGCTGCCGCGAGCGCAGCCGCCGACGGCTGCGAAATCGTCGGGATCTTCGTGGCGGACCCGGAGCCCACCGATCGCACATCCGGCCGTATACCGCAGTTGGCGGGGCCGACCCAGCGGAGCCTGTCCACGCGGCTTCGAGGCATCGCGACGGAGTTGAAGCGATGAACGATTCTGAACCATCCGGCTGCGTGACCTAGCGAACACGGCGATGCGGGGGGATTTTGCGGATGGCCTCAGCCAGAACCCGGGGCCCGGGCGCCGTTGCGTGGTCAGGAGGATGTATCACCGGTCGATCCCTCGCTGGCGGCGGGCCCTCATCGCGGCCACAGCCTTGGTCGCGGCCCTGGTGGTAGCGACAGCGTTGCTGTTCGTATGGCCGTCTCAGGGAATGCCGTCCCGTGTCGATGCGATCGTGATGCTGGCCGGTCCGGGTGAGCGTCTCGCCCTGGCGATGCAACTCGCACGTGAGCACCGGGCGTCTGTGCTCGTTGTCTCGCGGGGCCAGCACGGGTACGGAGGGCTGTGTCCGCCCGCCACGCCTGGCGTGAAGCTTATCTGCTTCGAACCGGACCCCGGTGATACCCGGGGGGAAGCCGAGTTTGTAGGCAGGCTCGCCAGGAAGTACGGCTGGCGTTCGGTGGTGCTTGTAACCGCGCGTGAGCAGGCTACACGCGCGCGTATCGTTGTCCGGCGCTGTTTCGGCGGCCAGGTTTACGTGATGGCCGGATCGCTGCCCCTGGGCAGCTGGCCCTACCAGATCGCGTATGAGTGGGGAGCCTTGTTCAAGGCACTGGTCCTCTACCGGGGCTGCTAGCCGGATATGGTCGGCTCAGGACCGTCCGGTCAGGAGCAACATCGCCGTGGCAAGCGAGAGTGCGGCCTGATCCCGCCCGGACATGACGGTGACCGGGAGCGGCCAGGGAATAGCCAGGTCGGGGTCGTCGAACGCGATCGATACGTCCTCCGACGGGTCGTGCGGGCGGTCGATCCGGTAGGACACGTCGGACGGGTCGGTGAGCGCCTGGAAGCCATGCGCGCAGCCGGCCGGAACGTAGAGCGAAACCTGCTCGTCGTCACGCAACTCGAAGCTTTCCCAGTTGCGATAGGTCGGCGAGCCGGGGCGCAGGTCCACGATGACATCGAAGATCGCGCCGTATGAGCAGCGGACCAGCTTAGCCTCGCCGGCCCCCCTCCGTACGTGCATGCCACGGATGACGCCGCGACGCGAGCGGGAGAGGCTGTCCTGGGCAAAGGCATCCGGGTCGATCCCGGCCGACCGCATGACGTCCCGGTCGAACGTACGGGAGAAGAACCCGCGCTCGTCCACATGCGGCGTCGGCCGGAAGAGCATGGCACCGCCGATGCTCGGAACCAGATCAACTTTCACAGAACTCCCCGGCGCGAGGCTCGCCTGGTCGGCCGGGACCACCTCCCCGCGCCGATCCTACGCGACGGGCCCGCCGAGCATGCCTGAGTCCCGGTGCAGCCGTCATCATGGGTAGCCCGGCTGGGGCCATCGTGGACCACGCCGATCCGGACCTTCAGCCGCCGGCTTAACGGCGTGGCCGGCGCCCGGAGGGCGCTGGCTCTATTAGGCTCACACTGGGGGAGCTTGCGTTCGCCCATCCAGACGCGCGTTACGAGCAGAGGCAAGGAGTCGGCGGTGGCCTCCATAGAAGCGATCCATGCCAGGCAGATCCTGGATTCCCGCGGTAACCCGACTCTCGAGGTCGAGGTAGCGCTGGACGACGGGACCGTCGGGCGCGCCGGGGTGCCGAGCGGGGCCTCAACCGGAGCGTTCGAGGCGGTCGAGCTCAGGGACGGCGGCTCTGAATACGGCGGCAAGGGGGTCACCCGGGCGGTCCAGGGCATCATCGACGAGATCCAGCCGGAACTGCTCGGCCACGAGGCCGACGACCAGCGGCTGGTGGACCAGGCGCTGATCGACCTGGACCGGACGCCGGGCAAGTCGAGGCTCGGCGCCAACGCCATCGTCGGCGTCAGCATGGCCGTCGCCCGGGCGGCCGCGGACTCCAGCGGCCTGCCGCTGTTCCGTTACCTCGGCGGTCCCAACGCGCACGTGCTGCCCGTCCCGCTGATGAACATCCTGAACGGCGGCGCGCACGCCGACAACAACGTGGACATCCAGGAGTTCATGATCACCCCGATCGGCGCGGCGACCTTCTCCGAAGCGCTGCGCTGGGGAGCCGAGGTATACCACGCGCTGAAGTCGGTGATCAAGCAGCGGGGCCTGTCCACCGGCGTCGGCGACGAGGGCGGATTCGCGCCGGACCTGGAGCACAACCGGGCCGCGCTCGACCTGATCGTCGAGGCGATCGGCAAGGCCGGATTCGCTCCCGGCCAGGACGTCGCGCTGGCGATCGACGCGGCCGCGTCGGAGTTCTACTCCGACGGCGCGTACAACTTCGAGCGCAAGCCGCAGAGCTCGGCGGAGATGGCGGCCATCTACGCGGACTGGGTCGACTCCTACCCTCTGGTCTCGCTCGAGGACCCACTGGCCGAGGAGGACTGGCCGGGCTGGCAGCGGCTCACCGCGAGCATCGGGGAGCGGGTCCAGGTAGTCGGCGACGACCTGTTCGTCACCAATCCGGAACGGCTTCGCCGTGGTATCGCCGAGCGCTCGGCGAACTCGCTGCTGGTCAAGCTGAACCAGATCGGCACGGTGACCGAGACCCTGGACGCGGTGAGTCTGGCCCATCGGGCCGGGTTCACGTGCGTGATCAGCCACCGCTCGGGCGAGACCGACGACACCACGATCTCGGACCTGGCCGTCGCCACCAACTGCGGCCAGATCAAGACCGGCGCACCCGCCCGCGGCGAGCGCGTCGCGAAGTACAACCAGTTGCTCAGGATCGAGGAACTGCTCGGCGACGCGGCGACCTACGCGGGCGCGGATGCCTATCCCCGATTCACGGCGCGGATGCCCGCCGGCTGATGTCGCCGCCCGCCGCTCCCCGGTCCACCCGGCTCACCGGCCGGGCCGCGGTGCTGGCGGTGGTGATTTGCGCGATCGCGCTGAGCCTGGCGTACCCGATCCGTGAATACGTGACCCAGCGGCGGCAGATCGATTCGCTGGTGGCCCAGCAGCAGACCATGCTGGCCCAGGTGAAAAGCCTGCAAGCACAGCGGGCCAAGCTCGCCAACCCGGCCTACATCGAGCAGTTGGCCCGGCAGGAACTCGACATGTGCTTCCCCGGCACGCGCTGCTACATCGTGGAGGGGGACCAGCCGCAGGCCAGCACGGCCCAGGCGGCCAAACCGGGGCCGGCGCCCTGGTACGACAAGCTCTGGCGATCGGTCCAGCAGGCGGACGCGAACCCGGAGAGCGCGGCGAAGTGATCGCGGCGCGGGACCAGGCGGCCATCGCCGCCCAGCTCGGCCGCGCGCCGCGCGGGCTGCTCGGCGTGGCGCACCGGTGCCCGTGCGGGCTCCCCGATGTCGCGGAGACCGCCCCGAGGCTGCCCGACGGCAGCCCGTTTCCGACGCTCTACTACCTGACCTGCCCGCGGGCGGCCGCGGCCGTCAGCAAGCTGGAGGCGGCCGGGCTGATGCGGGACATGACCTCGAGGCTGGCCGACGACGGGCTGCGGCGCCGCTATGAAGCCGCGCACCGCGACTACCTTTCCCGGCGGGAGCGGGCCGCGCGGGCCGCGGGCGTCGAGCCGCTGCCGCCAGGTACGCAATCGGCCGGGGGCATGCCCGAGCGGGTAAAGTGCCTGCATGCGCTGGTCGCTCACGAACTCGCCGCAGGCGGCGTGAACCCGTTCGGCGCCGAGGCGCTGGATGCCGTCGGTGCCTGGTGGCGGCCCGGGCCCTGCGTCGCGGAGCCCGGCGTTCCCGAGGGCGATACGTGACCCGCCGGGTGGCCGCGGTGGACTGCGGGACGAACTCGCTGCGGCTGCTGGTGGCGGACGTCGATCCCGGCCGGGCCGAGCTGACCGACGTGATCAGGCGGATGGAGATCGTCCGGCTCGGGCAGGGGGTGGACGAGACCGGGTGGCTCGCGCCCGAGGCGCTCATCCGGACCATGGCCATGCTGAATGACTACGCGGACGTCATCGCCGCCTCGGGCGCGCAGGCGGTGCGGATGGTGGCGACCAGCGCCACCAGGGACGCCGGCAACGCGGCGGAGTTCGTCCGCATGGTCAAGGAGGTGCTCGGCGTCGCACCCGAGGTCCTCACCGGGGACAAGGAGGCGGTGCTGTCGTTCACCGGGGCGACCGCGGAACTCGCCGCCGGACCCGATCCCGGGCCGTTCCTGGTGGCTGACATCGGCGGCGGCTCGACCGAGTTCGTGCTCGGCCCGGCCGGCGGGCCGCCGGCGCACGCTATATCGGTCAACGTCGGCTGCGTCCGGATGACCGAGCGCCACCTGCGGGGTGACCCGCCGGCGGACCGGGAGGTGGCGGCGGCCGCCGCGGACATCGACGCGGCCCTGGACGCGGTGGCGGCCGCGGTGCCGGCCCGCGACGCCAGGACGCTGATCGGCCTGGCCGGCTCGGTCACCACGGTCGCGGCGATCGCGATGGAACTGCCTGCCTACGACGCCGCCCGGATCCATCACGCCCGCGCGTCCGCGGCCGATGTGCACGCCGTGACCCGCGGCCTGCTGGCCCAGACACGGGCCGAACGCGCCGCCATCGGCGTCATGCACCCGGGGCGTGTCGACGTGATCGGCGGCGGCGCGCTCGTCCTCGACCGCCTCATGCAGCGATTCGGCTTCGGCGAGGTCCTGGTGAGCGAGCACGACATCCTGGACGGAATGGCCTGGTCGCTGGCTGGAGACTCATGCGGCTGAGGCGCCGGTGAGCACCGCGGGAGCAGGTTCGCTTGTTCCGCCGGGCGGCTGGCCCGGTGATCCCGCCGGACCGGGGACGCCGGTCGCGGGCAGTGCGGGCGAGGTGGCTGAGCTGGCCGCCGGAGCGGGCACGCTGGACGAGCTCGTCGCGCGCCAGTCGGTCTGCCGCGCCTGCCCGCGCCTGGTGGCCTGGCGCGAGGAAGTGGCCGTCGTGCGCCGTCGTTCGTTCCGCGACGAGCCCTACTGGGGCCGCCCCATTCCGGGCTGGGGGGCCGCGCGGCCGCGGCTGCTGATCGTAGGCCTCGCGCCCGCGGCCCACGGCGGGAATCGTACCGGCCGGATCTTCACCGGTGACCGCAGCGGAGATTACCTTTTCGCCTCGCTATACCGGTGCGGATGGGCGGAAAAGCCGACCAGCGTCGCCATGGGCGACGGCCAGCGCCTGCTGGATGCCCGGATGGTGGCCGCGGTCCGCTGCGCGCCGCCGGACAATAAACCGGAACCCGCGGAACGGGACTCGTGTGCGCCGTGGCTTACCGCCGAACTCCGCCTAGTGGCCGCTGACCTGCGGGTCATCGTTTGCCTGGGCGGATTTGCCTGGCAGGCGATATGGCCCGTGCTCGGCCGGTGCGGATTCGCGCTACCGCGGCCGCGTCCGGCGTTCGGTCACGGCGCCGAGATCCGGCTGGAAAATCCGCAGGCACCGGGCGAAGTGGTGCTCATCGGCTGTTATCACCCGAGTCAGCAGAACACCTTCACCGGGCGGGTCACCCCGGAGATGCTGGACGCGGTTTTCACCCGCGCTCGCACCTGCGCCAACGCGGAAACCGACCGTCCGGTTACGTAGCGCTAATGTCGATCTTGTAATTAACTACGCTCCGCAATTTGTATGCCGTAAACGCGGCTGCCGGGTAAAAATAATTGAGGTGGTCTTTGCTACTCCTCTGTTAGGTAATTGCACCGGCGGTATTATGAATCCGCCCCCGTAGCCCAAGGGAAGAGGCCGGCCCCCTAAAAGGGTCCCCAGTGTCGGTTCGACTCCGACCGGGGGTACTGCCGCTCTCAATTGCCAATGCAGCCTCAGCGGAAACAATAACCCCTGCGGTTAGCCGAGGGCCGGCGGCAAACGCCTGTCGTGCTCGCACGCAAATGTTTTATATCCGCTAAATTCCGACATTTCTATCCCTGTATACCGTGGGCAATATGTTGGCCGGCAAAAGCCAACCGGCGTGGATGGGCCATCCCGTCGCTTGACCGCAATGCTGCTTAGCTCGTGGCCGTCGGGCGTCGCGCAGGCGCGGAATCGAGGGTATTCCTGGTCAGCTTGTGGCCGTGAGCGAGCCGCCTCGCGGCGTCAGAGCGGACTTTGGTCACTCTGGCACCGCCCGTTCCAGGCCCGAACGAACCCTTACGACATGGATGCCACAGCCACGTCGCATGAACGACATGGTTGGGACATCCACGCCCCATGATCGGGACGGGCCGGAGCCCGAGATGACGGCCACGCCGCATCGGCGCCGGGCGCGGCCGGCGCTTCGGGTGACGAACAGGCGGGTCAGGCTCCGTTGAGGCGCAGCCGCCTGCGCATCTCGTACTCGTGCACGATCGCGTAGGCGTAGCCACAGGAGATGCCGGCGTCGTCGGCCAGCCAGTGGGCCTGCTCTTCACGGCGGAGGAACGCCGGGCCAGTTTCGATCCGATGGAACCACTCAGCGAGGGTGCGGCCGGTTGTGACCGGAATGCGCGCGATGAGGCTACTGTGCAGATTCGGTGAGTGGGTCAGCGACAACTGGCACCTCCATGGAAGCTCCTCTTCTGCTGAGAGTGCCTTATCGCAGGCCGCCTGACAACCCCCTGATGGCTACCAAATGTTCAGCTGAGCCGCTCGAAGATCATCGCCATGCCCTGGCCGCCGCCCACGCACATGGTCTCCAGGCCCAGCGTCGCGTCGTGGAACTGCAGGCTGTTCAGCAGGGTGGTGGTGATCCGTGCCCCGGTCATGCCGAACGGGTGCCCGACTGCGATGGCGCCGCCGTTCACGTTGAGCTTGGCCAGGTCCACCCCGAGATCGATGTACGACGGGATGACCTGGGCCGCGAACGCCTCGTTGATCTCCACCAGGTCGATGTCGGCGATGGCCATCCCGGCCCGCGCGAGCGCCTGCCTGGACGCCTCCACCGGGCCCAGGCCCATGATCTCCGGGGACAGCGCGGTCACCCCGGAGGACACGATCCGCGCCAGCGGCGTGATGCCGAGCTCGGCCGCCTTGACGTCGCTCATCACCACGACCGCCGCGGCCCCGTCGTTGAGCGGGCAGCAGTTCCCCGCGGTGACCGTGCCGTCCGGGCGGAACACCGGCTTCAGCGCGGCGACCTTCTCCATCGTGGTGCCGGGCCTGGGGCCGTCGTCGGCGGCGACCACGGAACCGTCCGGCAGCGTGACGGGGGTTATCTCGCGCTGCCAGAAGCCGTTGGCGATGGCCTTCTCGGCCAGGTTCTGCGAGCGCACCCCGAACTCGTCCTGCTGCTCGCGGGTGATGCCGCGCAGCTCGGCCACGTTCTCCGCGGTTTCTCCCATAGCGATATAGATGTCAGGCACGAGACCGTCCTCGCGCGGGTCGTGCCATGTGCCCCCGCCCCCGGCCCGGGCACGTTCGGTCCTTGCCTGAGCGTCGCCGAAGACCGGGTTCCTGGTGTCAGGCCACGAGTCGCTGCTGCCCTTGGCCATCCGGCTCACGCACTCGACTCCGGCCGAGATGTACACGTCCCCCTCGCCGGCCTTGATCGCATGGAAGGCCATCCGGGTCGTTTGCAGTGAGGACGAGCAGTACCGGTTGACGGTGGTGCCGGGCAGGTGGTCGTGGCCGAGCAGCACCGCCACCACACGCGCCATGTTGAAGCCCTGCTCGCCGCCGGGCAGCCCGCAGCCGAGGATCAGGTCGCCGACGTCGGCGGGATCGAGC
>Ga0306924_10007465_pt1 | contig 10984 bp, 6 predicted proteins | sample sta12Can44000111_FD_203756 | JGI IMG/M metagenome (GOLD analysis project Ga0306924, IMG submission 203756) | Lab enrichment of tropical soil microbial communities from Luquillo Experimental Forest, Puerto Rico - statanox.12C.anox.44.000.111 (v2)... | ecosystem: Environmental > Terrestrial > Soil...
GCGTTTTCCTCAAACGACTCCAACCCCGGCCATGGATTATCCCTGTCGAGCTGTTCGGCTGTTGTTGCTCTCGTCACGACGCGACCGTCCGCCGCACGACACGGATTTCGCCGGTCAGCATCGCGATCAGGTGTGCATCGAGCTCACCGGCCGGCGTGTGAGCAAAGTCTAAGCGCTTGAACACATTTGAAGATTGCTGGTATCGACTCGGGTCATAGCTTTCGGCGACGATCGCGGGCACCGGGAAGCGTCGGCGCGGAATGGACAACGGTCGCTCTTTCTCTTCGCGCTCCGTGTTCGCCGAGATAACCGGACTGAACAGGCGGATCGGGGTCAAAGCATTACGCTCCCATAATCCCCCGGGCTTGTCAGGCCAAGATAAGCCGATGGCCAGGGCATCGGAGGCGAAATCACTTTTTTCACATCCACAAGTTGAAGCATGCCAGCGGACATAGCGAGCGAACGGGCCGTCGTGTTTTGCGGTCATCGGCTGATGCGGCGAGACTGCGACTGGCGGTTGAAGGTGGGTAATCGCGTGCACCAAAGGCGGTAATGATCCGAAACAGCTTGGCCCGGCTTAGGTTTAAGGACCCGCGAAGTCACCGACGACGGTCATCTTGTTGCCGTCCGACGCGGTGGCGAAGCCGGCTGCGGTGAACGCACAGTTCAGGATGATCGCTCGGTGTGCAGGACTTTCCATCCACAGGTCGAGCGCTAGGCTCGGAGTCGCGGCGGATCCCGTGCCCCAGTAGACGATCTCACCGGTGGAGCCGGTCATGGTGTAGCCCGCGTCCGCGATACGCGCCTGCGGTGAAGATCCGTCCGAACCGATATGGCCGTCGACACCGTTCTTCAGCATGTCGTTGGCGTGCCGCTGCGCTGCTGCTGTCAAACGCGGGTCGTCGCCGATCACCCCGCATGTGTCGCGAAGGCGGTTGACGCCGCTGTACACCACGGCCCCTGAATCGTCTGCGCGCGCAGGAGAATCAGCAACCGCGCCGAGAGCCGTTATGACGACAGTGCAGATGCAGAAGACGGCGACGATCTCGACTTTCCTCGTCATGTTGCCTCTTGCCACGCGCTGGCTTTGCTGTTTTTAGCAAACGAATGCTATCCACATTCGACCATGAAAGGTCGAAAATCGCCATTCCGTTTTGCTACTTCGAGGCCCCCTTCAGTTCAGCGCGAGCCTGGTCGATTTGGTCGTATGCGTACGTGGCCATGGCGGTAGCCGACATCATTGCGCCCTGGCGGGCGAGCGATTCGTAGGTCTGGTCGCCTAGCACATCGCGTAGGTGGGCGATGAGGTCGTGCATCTCAGGAAAGGATGCGCGGGTGAAGGGTGTGCTGGCGAAACCGCTAATCGTCGCGGCCGGTTTATAACGCTCGAGCCGGTCTAGAACCGTGCCCAGAATTCCCAGCGGGGTCAGCATGAGTGAGAAGCTGCCCGAGTCGCAGTGGTTGCGAATTGTCCGCGTGATGTGGTCGAGCGCGTCCAGGAGGTCGCCTTGTGTGGCGGCAACAAATGAAAGGTTCCCGGCTAGGTGTGATTCGAGCTGGCGGTTGCCGCTGGCTTGAGCGATCGCTAGGCCCCTGCGGAAGCCCTCATCGGCGCCAATGGGGTCCGTGCCACGACGAGGGTAGCCATACGCGATATGTGCGTAGCAGATCACGATGGGATTGTGGGTGGCTTCGGCGGCAGCGACGACGCCCTCCGATGCCGCCAGCGCCTCATCGACAGCGCCGGTGAACGTCAGTGCCACAACCAGGTTTGCCTGCGCAAAATACCCAGTGTCTCGCCCTTGTTCGATCCTGTTGCGGCACAACTCAAGCCACCGCTCGGGCACACCGGTCCAGATGTATGGACCGCCCAGCCAGCCTTCGAAGTCATACGGAATCGCGTCGAAACGGTTGCTGTCGATGGCCAGCCGACAAGCCTCTACATAAGCGAGCGCGTCATGGAGCCGACCGGCTGCATAGCACTGCGTCGCCATCGCGTAGAGCTGAGCCAGCCGCGGGTGACCGATCGCACGCGCCGGCTCGATCAGTTCCTCGGCCCACGCCACGGGCTCGAACTGTTCGACCCAAAAACCGAGGAAGGTCGCGTAGGTGGCGATCGTCGCTGCGACATCGAGGTCATCGTGGTCCTCTGCCCACCGAAACGCGGTCCGCAAATTCGCCAACTCGGTTGCGAACCAGTCATACGCCTCCCGCTGCCGGGGGCTGTCCCACAGCGCGAGGACTTCGTTTTCACGTCGAGCGAAATGGCGGGCATGGGCATCGCGCGCCTCGGTCGCCTTGCCGCGGGCGACGAGTTGTTCCTCGGCGAACTGACGGATCGTCTCCCACATCGAAAACCGGGTCCGTTCCGCTGACCGATCAGCCACGAGAAGCGACTTGCGCACCAGGGCATCCAGTAGATCGAGGATGGCGAAGTCGTCGGGGTCCTCGGATCCGCTTACCGCGCAGGCGCTTTCCAGGTCGAAACCGCCTGCGAACACCGAACAACGTTCCAGCAGCGCCTTTTCCGCGTCATCGAGGTGGTCGTAGGACCACGCCACCGCGTGGTGCAGGGTTTGGTGGCGCGCGAGGCCACGGCGTGACCCGACCAGCAACCGAAAGCGCTGATCGAGGCGATCCCGCACCTCGCCCACCGTCATCGACGCCATCCGTGAGGCCGCTAACTCGATGGCCAACGGGATCCCGTCGAGGCGACCACAGATCTCCACGACGGCGGCAGCCTCATCGGCGTTGGCCACCGAGAAGCCCGGCGAAACGGCTTGTGCGCGTTCGACGAACAGTTCTACCGCTGCAGAGTCGATGCCTGCGCCGACATCCAGTGACGGCACCGGCCACAAATGCTCGTCGACGACTCCCAATCCCTCGCGACTGGTGGCCAAAATCCTGACCGCCGCCGAGTGGGTGAGTATTCCCTCGATCAGGTCGGCCGCGGCGTCGAGCACATGCTCGCAGTTGTCGAACACCAACAACCGCACTCTGCCCTCCAGCGCAGCGGCCACCGACTCGCTCACGCTCTTCCCGGGCTGTTGGATGATGCCCAGCACAGCCGAGACGGCATCGGGCACCACTGCTGGATCAGTGACGGCAGCCAGTTCGAAAACCCAAACCCCATCAGGGAATTCATCGGCCAGATGGGCAGCGGTCTCGAGAGCCAGGCGGGTCTTGCCGACCCCACCAACCCCCGTCAGTGTGACCAACCGATGCTTGCGCACCGTCAGTTCCAAGTCGGCGACCGCGGACTCGCGTCCGATGAAACTGGTCGCCTGCGGGCGAAGGTTCCCCGGGATGACGTCAAGCGCACGCACTGGGGGAAACTCCGTGCGTAGTCCCGCCGCTCGTACTTGAAACACCCCGACCGGCATCGGTATATCGCGCAGGCGCCGCGCCCCCAGATCGACCAGTTCTACTCCACTGACCAGAACCGCCGTCGAATCGGCCAACAGAATCTGCCCGCCGTGGCCCGCCGCCATCACTCGCGCGGCACGGTTGAGCACCGCACCGAAGTAATCGCCCTCCCGCAACTCGGCTTCGCCGGTCGCCAGCCCGATCCGCACGGGCAACTCCAGCGCACGCTGCGCGGCTATCGCCGCATCCACCGCCGCTTTCGGCGACGAGAATCCCGCGCACACCCCGTCGCCGGTGTGCTTGAACAAAAAGCCGCCGTGCCCGTCGATCGCCGCGCGCAACACCTCGTCATGGGCGGCCAGCGCCGCGCGCATCGTGCCCGCGTCTGCTTCCCACCGACGGGTCGAACCCTCGATGTCGGTGAACAGGAACGTCACGACCCCCGACGGAGAGCCCGCCGTCATGGCATCGCCTCGGCCCACTTGATGTGTCCCTCGAAGCCCAACGATGTCGCCTTGGCGCGGTAGCTATCCCGATATGCGCGGTAGGCGGCCTCGTCTCCGCGGGCGCGGGCCAGCAGCGCCCGGAGTCGCTGCAGCGAGATCTCGTGCAGTACGAAGCCGGGATCGGTCGGCACAGCCGCCAACTGATCCATCGCGCTCTCGGCCTCGTCGAGATCGCCTTCGCCGCCACGTTGCAGCAGTGTCTCCACCAGGACACTGGTGGCCAGCGCGGTCCAGATGGAGCCACCGGCGTTGAATAAGTCGTCGACGACGGAGCGGGCCAATTCGATGGCGCCTGCGGTGTCGCCGGTCCGCGCCTTTTCCCTGGCGATGTGGATGTCGGCTATCGGCAAATTGGTCATGGTGAAAAGGTTGTTCGCGGCGCGCTCCCGCACTTTGGCCAGCAACTCGAAGCCATGTTCGCGCGCGGGGCCGTCCTGATATGCCAGGGCGAGGCCATGAACTCCTCGAGCAAGGTCAACGGCGAGATCGTCACCCGATTGCTCTGCTATTGACAAGAATTCCGCGGTGTCGCGCAGGGCTGTCGCATCGGGCAGCAGCACCCCGTACGGGATCGCGGGGACGTACGTGAACCACATGACGCCCCCAAGCGTTCCCGGGTCGGTCAAGAGCGCGCGCGCCGTCGCGATGGACCGAGCGAAGTCGTCCTTCCAGCCGGCGATGCCCAAGCACCATCGGGCGAAGCCGCGCGCGGTAGTCACAACCGTCAAGGGCGATTCGAAGATCAGGCTGCCTTTAGCGGGGTCACCCTCGGCGAGGTCGATGACGAGCTGGGCGAACCGAAGCATTTCGGCCATTTCGGCGGTCTCGTGTTTGGCAATCATTGCGGCATAGACCAGCGCGACCGTCAATGTTGGGTCACCGATCGCCCCGAGCAGTTCGACGAGTTCGTCGGCGAGCTGCGATGCCTCGCGGCGGTTCGCTTTCATCGTTTGCCACGTCATCAGGCCCGCCATCCCAATCGCGAGCGATTGTCGATCAGCCGCGGCGGTGCACAACTCACGCAGCTCCTCGAAGCCGGTGTCGGCGCCACTGCCGCCCACTCGATACGCGGTCGCACACAGCAGGGTGCGGGGCGCGATCCGCATGTTCAAACTGTCACGGTCGTCGTGGGGTAGCCGATCGGCGACCTGTCGAGCCCGTCGCCAACTCGTGTGCGCCGCAGCCATGTCGCGGAAGGCCGACCACGAGCCGGCGCGCATGTGCCAGTTGAAGGCCTCACGCAGATCCCCGGCCGCCTCGAGGTGTTCGGCGATCAGCGCTGCGTTTTCGTCGGCCGGACCGCGCGCCTCGATCGCTCCCGCGAGCCGTCGATGTGATTGCGCGCGAACGGATTTGAGTTGCGACTCGTAGGCAACCGTGCGGATCAGCGGATGGCGAAACGTGTACACGGCACATGGTGCGAACCTCACCTGGTTGACAAGTTCGGCCTTGATCAGCGGCGCCACGTCCACGTCGGGGACTAGTGCGGCCAGCAGATCGGCGTCGAATCGCGCCCCGATGACCGCCGCGGCATTCAGCGTCCGTTTGGCCGAGGTCCCAAGGCGATCTATGCGTGCGCCGATGGTGGCTTGCAGCGTGGCCGGCACATCGACATCCGCGCCGTCACCACGCCGTTGGTAGGCGCCGGGCTGGCCTTGCAGCACCCCGCGTTCGGCGAGATCGCGGACGATTTCCTCGACGAAGAACGGGTTTCCGGCCGCGCGGCCGGCGATTTGCGCCGCCAATTCGCCTGTCGACGAACCGACACCGAGTAGCTCATCCGCTAACGCGAGGGTCTGGCCATCGCTCAACGGCCGCAACGCAACTGTTTGAGCACCGGGGATGCGGCTAAGCGCACCTTGGTATTCCGGGCGGTAGGTGATCAGAACCAACGATGGGATCTGTGGCACGACAGCCAGGAAGTCGGCCAGCATCGACTCGCTGATTTCATCGATCCAGTGCGCATCCTCGATGACATACACCGCTGCTTCCCGTCGCTCCAGCGCTCCGGCATTGACGAGCGCGGTCAATCGCCGGCGCCGTGCATCGGCGGCTATTTCCGGCAGCGGCATGGCCGAATCGCGGATTCCCAGCAGGTCTTCCAGCAAGAGCAGGTCTTCGGTGTCGGCCCCGGGAAACTGCTCACGTACCCGTGTGCGCGCGGTATCGGCGCCGAGTTCGTCGATCCCTGTTCCCGCACGCAGCATCCTGGCCACTACGTGGAAGGGAATGTCGCTGGCATGCGACTCGCAGTAGGTGCCGTACACCGGGACGCCGCAACTGCCGGCCAGCGCGGCTGTCTCACGGACCAACCTGCTCTTGCCGATGCCCGGCGGCCCCACGATGTTAATGATGCAGCCCGAACCAGCAAGCGCCTCATCGAGGATGCCGGTGACGGTCGTGAGTTCCCAACTACGCCCGACCAGTTTCGATTCGGTACGGCGCTGCCGCTGGTGCTCGCCGATGGCCAGCAAACGCCTTGCGATCACCCGATTGCCGCCTTTGATCTGAACTGGTTCGGGCTCACCGAGTACCGCGGCATCCCCCACCAACCTGGCCGTGGAATCGCTCAGCATCACCCCATCCGGTGGGGCCACCGACTCCATCCGCTGAGCCATGCCGACCTGTTCCCCGATGGCGGTGTATCCCAGGGGCCCCGAACCGATCTCACCGGCGATCACCTGGCCGGAATTGAGGCCCACTCGCAGTCGCAGATCCACGCCGTCGCGGTCTCGGACGTCAACGGCAAGCCGCTGCCCCGCTTCCTGAAGGCCCAAGGCCGCCAGACAGGCGCGAACGGCGTGGTCCTCCAACGCCACCGGCGCGCCGAAAACCGCCATGATCCCGTCGCCGGTGAACTTGTCCACCGTCCCGCCGAAACGCTGCACCGCATCCGCAGAACGCTCGACCAACTCGGCCATGATCTCGCGCAACCGTTCCGCACCGACGGCTGCCGCGATATCCATCGAATGCACCACGTCGGCGAACAGCACGGTCACCTGTTTGTACTCGGCGCGGGTATCGCCGTCGGTAATCGGTGAGCCACAGCCGTGACAAAACCGCGCGTTCTCAAGGGGCTCAGTGCCGCACGTCCGGCACGCCGCTGCGGCCGTCATCGCCCTCCGCCGATCCGGGCCCCAGCATTTTCCAGGGTCCTCTGTGAAAATCATGTGTGGGAGTCATCGTGAACGCCGACGGCACCTCGTGGAAATGTCCAACCACCGATCCTTAAGAAGCTCATATCTCGTCTATTTCAAATGGGTGATCAGTTCCGCGCAAGACCGGTCGATTCGGTCGGTTGTACGCATATAGCTGGAGGTCAAGTACCGGAACCGCAATGCAGGTAGTCGACTACGCATGTGCTGCGTGGCCCCACCACCAAGACTTTGCGGCGAAAGTACTTCACACAACCTTCGGGGGACCACGATGACCATGGCCATTGACGCCCCAATCTGCCCGAGCGTCTTTGACGCCGGCCTGCCGACGATTGATTATGACCACTGCCAGAGCCCCGACGAGGCCCACGAGATCATCAGCGAGGCGCGACGGCAGGCGCCGATTGCGATCGGCCCCCATGGGCCGGAGCTGCTGACCTACGAACTGGTGCGAAAGGTGCTGCGCGACCCACGATTCCGGGTGCCTCAAGGCATGTTCCTCGCCTCCCAGGGCATCACCAGTGGCCCGTTGTGGGATCGGGTCGCAGCGAACCTGATCAGTCTCGACGGGCCGCAGCACCAGCGGCTCCGCCGACTGGTGTCCAAAGCCTTCACGCCGCGGGCCATCGAGCGGCTGCGCACAACGATCGCCGAGGTGATCACCGAACTGGTGGACCAGCACACCGCAACCGGGCGCTGCGAGGTGGTCACCGACATTGCCCGCCAATACCCAATCCCGATCATCTGCGCGCTCTTGGGCGCCCCGGCCGAGGATTGGCAGCTGTTCTCGGCCTGGACCGACGACATCTTCAAGGTCTTCAGCTGGGAGGTCGCCGCCCACGAGCAGACCATCTTGGCGGCGTGGGACGAACTCGACGCCTACATCGACGACATGGTCGCCCAGCGGCGGCAAACGCTGACCGACGACCTGCTATCCGAGCTGATCCGCGCCGAGGACGACGGCGATCGCCTCAACGCCGAGGAGCTACGGATGCTGGTAGCGGGCCTGTTGATGGCGGGCACCGATACCACCCGCAACCAGCTCGCCGCCTCGGTGCACGTGCTGTGCGATCACCCCGACCAGTGGGCGCGGCTGGCCCGGCATCCCGAGCTCGCGAACTACGCGGTCGAAGAGACAATGCGGCATTCACCGATCGCAGGCGTCACCCTCCGCATCGCCCTCGAGGACGTCGAGATCGCCGGCATCACGATCCCGGCCGGGACACTGCTCATCGCCAACACCGCCGCCGCAAACCGCGACCCCGCCGCGTACGACGACCCCGACCGACTCGACATCACCCGCGAAGGGGTACCGGTGATGCAGAGTTTCGGCGCCGGCACGCACTACTGCCTCGGCGCCAACCTGGCCAGGCTTGAGCTGGCCGAAGCCCTAACGGTCATCACACGGCGCATGCCCAACGCACACCGCACCGGCCCCGCGCCATGGAAGCCGCTCACCGCTATCAGCGGACCGGCCACGCTGCCAATCGAATTCGAGCCCGGGCACTGAGCCGAGGTACCAGCTCGCGGTTTGACTTCAACGCGGCTGAGTCATCGCCCGATGGTGCAAGTCTCCGGACCAATAGGCGATCTTCGATCCGGTATTGGTCTTGAGGAGCCCGCCGGCCGGCCTCTCCACCTCGTCGAACGCTGGTTTCAAGCAGGGTGACCTGGCTATTCTCATTTTCGTCATGACGGACCCCTCAGGCGATGAGGAAGCGGGTTCACAGAGGACCGCGCCCAAGCATCGCCCGCACCGCACCCACTCGATTGTGGCCGGCACCAAGGCGCTCGCCGCGCTGGTATCGGCGGTAGTGCTTGTCGTCAGCGGCATCGGGTGGATCGCCTACCGCGCTGCATCGGCCGGCATCACCACGTCTGATGCGTTGGCCGGTGAACCCGCGTCGACCGGAAGCGATCAAAACATCCTGATCATGGGGCTGGATAGCCGTCGCGACCAGCATGGCCGGCCCCTGCCTCCCGACCTCTATGACGCACTTCATGCAGGCAGTGAAGATTCGGGCGACGGCGACTCCGACGCGCTCATCGTGTTGCACCTACCCGCCGGGGACGCCCCGGCCACGGCGATCTCAATCCCCCGCGACGACTATGTCGATCTGGCCGGATGCCCGGACTCGGTTTGCCGCGGCAAGATCAAGGAGGCCTACAGCGCTGCTTACCAACGAGTGCTGAACCGCTACGGCTCCCCTAACCTGCATTCCGATCCCGCCTCGCAAGAACAGGCGGCGCGTGAGGCGGGCCGCAAAGCCGAGATCAGCACGGTCAGGCGCTTGCTGCAAATCCCGATCGACCACTTCATCGAGGTCAGCTTGGTCGCGTTCTTTCAGATCGCCCGAGTGGTCGAGCCCATCACCGTGTGCCTGAACGAGGACACCGCGGATCGTTACTACTCGGGCGCGGACTTTCATCAAGGCGTCCAGCAAATCAGTGCGGCGCAGGCGATGGCGTTCGTTCGGCAACGCCGCGACGCCAACGATGCGTCGTTCACCGACCTTGATCGAACCCGCCGCCAGCAGGCCTTCATCGCCTCGGTGATCCATGCGCTGCGAGGCAGCGACGTGCTGTCGGACCCTTCCCGGCTGCGCGCCCTACTTGACGTCGCCCAGCAAAACGTGGCCGTTGACGCTGGTTTCGACCTGGCAGAGTTCGTCCGTCAGGCGTCGGCGATACCCAATAGGCAGGTGGTGCTCTACACGCTGCCGGTCACCAGTTTCGGCGAAATCGCCAATGGCGCATATGTCAATTTCATCGACGTACCCACCATCCGCTCCATCGTGCACAACCTGGTGACCCGCGATTCGCCCGCGACTTCCTCGACCAGCAGCATCGCCCCAGAAGCGCAGACGAGCGACTCCGCGCAGCTCACCGCGCGCGGCGTGACGCTCGACGTGGTCAATGCCTCGGGCAGGCAAGGCGAGGCCGCGCAGCTCGAAATGTCCTTAGCGACAGGGCGATTCTCTCAGGGGGCGGTCAGCACCGCCGACTCCACCATCAAGACCAGCACCATCGCCTACGGTCCCGGCGCGGAGGCAGCCGCCGCCGAGCTCGGCGATGAATTCGGCATAACTGCAACCGCATCCGACGGCGTCGCCCGCAACACGGTGCGACTGACCGTAGGGACCGACCTCTCCAGGTTTGACGACCTCAATCACACGTCGACGTCGCCGGCCAAGACCGCTGCGACGCCCGTCACCACCGTGCCGGCCACCGGCACCGGCACGAAAGAACCGACGCCTACCGACCTCACGCGCATGACCGCCGATGGCATTCCCTGCGTGAAATGACAAGGCGCCCTGAGATTCTTAGCTCCGACGAACTACCGCGAGTACAGTAGCTCCGATGGCTGTCGCCACGTCCACTGAGCGGATGATCGCCGGGGTCGCCGCCGCATCCGTCTCGCTCGGGGTAGCCCAGCTAGTGGGCATCCCGTTCGGTGCGCGGGCCGATGCGCGAACTGCGATCGCCTCAGTAGCCGTCGACCTGACACCGGGGCCCATCAAAGAGTGGGCGATTCAGACCCTGGGGTCTCTGGACAAACTCTTCGTATCCGTCGTCGTGCTCGTGGTGATCGCCACGATCGCTGCAATCGCCGGGACCTTCGAGACTCGGCGCCGTCCGTTCGGCAGCGCCGCGATCGCCGCGGCGGGCGTCCTCGGATGCATGGCAGTGCTATCTCGGCCGGGTGCGACAGCACTCGACACGATCCCCACCGTCGCGGGTGCCGCTTGCGGCGTGGCGGCCCTGCGCTTGCTCACCCGTCGGTTCGGGGGCGGCCCGGGCGACCCGGAAGACAGAGCCGACCACGACGAGCCGGATGCCGGCAGGCGCAGGTTGATGGTGTTCGGATTGCTCGGATTCGGACTAGTGAGTGGCGTGGCCGGTGCGGTCATCACGCGGTTGGTGCATTCGGTGGCCCCTGAGCGCGACAGCGTCACA
>Ga0306924_10007474_pt1 | contig 10978 bp, 13 predicted proteins | sample sta12Can44000111_FD_203756 | JGI IMG/M metagenome (GOLD analysis project Ga0306924, IMG submission 203756) | Lab enrichment of tropical soil microbial communities from Luquillo Experimental Forest, Puerto Rico - statanox.12C.anox.44.000.111 (v2)... | ecosystem: Environmental > Terrestrial >...
TACGGCTTGCGCGTCGCCCAGGGCGGCACGCTCCCCGTCTTCTACGACCCGACCAACCGGAAATCGACCATGGTTGCGACCAACGATATCGGCGCCGAGGTCGCAACGCTTCTGACCGGGCCGGCGTGGTTGGGTCTTCGGGTCATCGAGCTCGGTTCGATGGTCAGCGCGGATGACGTCGCGGCGCAACTCGGAGAAGTCCTGAATCTCGACGTCAAAGCCTTCGCCGTCCCGCGGGCTGGGTGGCCGGCAGCGTTCGAACAGTTCGGCATCCCCAAGGGCCAGACCGGACCGGCCGAAGCGATGTTTGAGGCCGTCAACGCCGGCTGGATGGACCTTGGCGTCGAGGGTGCGGAGCATGTCGTCGGCACGACGTCCCCCCGCGACGTCTTCGCAGCGGCCCAGAAGGCCGCCACGGCGTAGTTCCGGATGAGCGTTCGGCGGCCCGGTCGTCCCGAATGGCGCGACCAGCGCCCGATGTCGATCGCGATCCTAGCAGAGGGTTTGAAGCCGCCCGGCCCCATGTGACTGCGGCGCTAACGCTAAGAAAGATCGAGGATAAATATGAAGGTTCCTGTTTTGCGCGCAACGGGCGGAACCGCACGGCTGATCGTCCGCGACGCCATAGCGAAAGGTCATTCCGTCGTGGCACTGGTTCGTTCGACGGCGGGCGCTGATCTGCCGGGCGCAGTTATGATCGAGGGCGATGCTAAGACCTCCTGGCGCCACGTCTTAGCCCTGGCTCTTGCCGCTTTCTTCGTCGTTGGATCGCTCAGCAACATCTTTGCTCCTGGTTCTATCTACCAGGAATACCTGAAGTGGGGATATCCAAGCTGGTTCCATTTCGTGACCGGCTCGCTGGAACTCACGGCCGCCGTTCTGCTGGCGTGGGAACGGACCCGCTTATTAGGCTCCGCGCTCGGCTGCACCGTAATGCTGGCGGCGCTCGCGACCGTCACACTCCACGGCGAATACGGGCACGGGGTGGCGCCGATTGTCGTCGCCACACTGACGCTCGTCGTTGGCTGGATCACCTGGCGCACGCGGTTTTCAGGCTCGACACGACTGACAGCACCACGCCATCCAACGCCGCTGTGGCATCCAACGGTACCGACCATAGCGCGCTGATGGACATCCACACCTGGACCTACAAGCTCGACGCCGCCGCGGGATAGGAGTCGTTCCACGGAAACGCTGTACTAGCTAATGGCACAAGCACGGTTCGCGCCTCGGGCCGCGGTTTGCAACGGACGGTTGGAGATTCGGTTCCCTCTCGCTCACTCCAGCGCTCGCGTTATGCCCAACGGCCGTCAATTAGCGCGTAGCGTGCGATTTTGGCATCAGCGAAACCTTTTCGGGCGCACACGCGAACCGTGCACGTCACAGCCGTGGGCGCGACCCGCAGCAAATTGTAGGAATTGGGTTCGTCGCGGAGGCGGGTGGAGATTGCGGTGCCAGCGTGGATGAAGAGGATCCGGCCGTCGGCGACGGCGTCGCCAACCGGCAGATCGCCGCTGAAGGCGTGGTGGTAGTGGCCCGATAGAACGACGCGGACCCCGGCCTCGATCATGGCTCGGCGCGCCATCGTGGCCCGACCGACCGGCATGAGATCGGCGGACGAGGCGGGGACCGCCAGTGGGTGATGGATGGCGAGAATGCGCAGGCGGTCGAGCGGCACCTCGGCGAACACCGATTTGGTCGCCTGGGCCTGCGCGTGGGAGATGCGGCCGTTTGAGAAGGTTGCCGAGCGCGCGGTGTTAAGACCCAGTAGCGCGATTTCGTCGTCGGCGAAAAAGGGCTGCAGTTCATCGGAGATATAGCGGCGGTAGCGGGCGAGGCGCCCGACAAACCGCTGAATGACGTCGTAGAGTGGCACGTCGTGGTTGCCCGGTATGACGATGACCGGGCGCGGTAGTTTTTCGAGAAACGCGCGCGCGGCGGCGAATTGCCGGTGACGCGCGCGCTGCGTCAGGTCGCCGGTGACGACGACAAGGTCGGGCCGGACCCCCGACAGATCTGCCAGCAGCCGCTCGGCAATGGTCTCGTCATGCCGCCCGAAATGCAGGTCCGAAATATGGGCGATGGTTTTCACGTCGGGACCGACTGGGGGCCGCAGCCCGCGGAGACCGCTCTCGGTGCGCTCCCTGTTATTACGGCAACGCGTAGCCGATCGAACTCTCGATCTCGAGCGTCCGCTGTACGGCGGGGCGCGCCATCATGCGCTCGTAATGCGCCGATAGGCCGGGGAAGTCATCAGGGTTCGGCTTCAGCGCATCGACAAAGCGCCAATAAAGCCGGAACAGATGAATGTCGGCGATCGAATAGCGCTCGACGGTCCATTCCCGGCCGGCCAGGCGGCGCTCGGCGATCCTGAATACTTCGCGCCATCGCTCGGGGCCAATGCGCCGCGCCGGGTGGACCGTCGAGGCGATAAAGGACATCCAAGAGATCGCCCGCGCTTTTTCTTCGAGCCCACCAAACGGCCAGAGCCCGGCCTCGGGAAAGCGCTTGGCGAGATAATAAAGTATTCCCGCAACTTCGGTCAGCGTCCGGCCGTCGATCAGCAAGGTCGGCACTTTGGCTTCTGGGTTGACGGCGAGGTATTCCGGTTTGTGCTGCTCGCCTTTTGCGAGCGACACCAACCGGCGCTCGAAATCGACGCCGATTTCGTGCAGCGCAATATGCACGGCCATCGAACTCGATCCCGGCGAGAAATAAAGCGCGAGCATCGGATTCCTCTTTGCTGCTGGGCCAGCGGCCCGAGGACATGTCGAATACTAGACATAAAGCGTGCCAAACGGCGCCTGAGCGCCGATGCCGATCCCAAAAACCGCCGCATTCGCGGCGTAATTTCTTTTGCCGCCATACTCGGCGTGGCGTCGCGCTAAAGGATAGGTACAACCCTCGCGAGAGCTTTTGCTGCAGATTTGCTGCAGATGCAGCATCGCGTAATAATAAGTACAACGTCTCGTTGCACATGCCGAACCGGTCAGGAGATCACCGCCGCTGTCGTCAGCTCCATGAACCCGTCCATCGCCGCGGGATCGGTCCAACGCAGAACGGCGACGATATCGTTCTGCGGGTCGATCCAGGTCAAATTGCCGCCGACGCCGCGCGCATAATAGCTCCGCGCCGAAGCGCTGGGATAAAGGCCGCGACCGCCGTTGAGCCACCAGAGATAGCCGTAGTTGCGGTAGTGCGGGCAAGGCTCGAGCATCCGGTCGATCCAGGCCTCGGACAGAATGCGGTGGCCGTCCCACATTCCGCGGCGCAGCAACATCAGCCCGATCCGCGCCTGATCACGGGCGCTGATGAAAACCCCGCCGCCCCAATGTCCGCCGCCCGACACCGATTGCACCCGCCGGCCGTCGATCTCGACCCAGGAGTTGCGGTAGCCGTGCCATTCCCAATCCCGCGAGGCGCCGATCGGATCCATGACGAGCTCGCGGAACACTTCGGGCAGTGGGCGGCGCCGGGCGGGCGGAGATCCCGGTGAGTGCCCTTTGCCGCCGCGCTCGACCGGCCGCCGACGGCGCGGTTACGGTCGACCAGGTCCGGCTTGTCCCACAAAGTCCCTTCCCATTCCGAGGTCTGCTGCAAGAGGTGGTGCCAGGTGATCGCGTCATTGTGCGGCGGATCGAAACCGCCGTCATCGATGGTGAGCCGGACCTTCTCGTGCGGGTCTTTGATGAGACCGCGGTCCCAGGCGAGACCGGCGAGAATCGAGAGATAGCTCTTCGCGACACTGAACGTCATGTCCGGACGCGTCGTGTCGCCCCATTCGGCGACGACGAGCCCATTGCGCAACAGGAGACCGTTGGGCCCGCCGCGCGCCCGCACCGGCCCGAGCGTCTCGTTCCACGGCGGGAGTTCTGCGAAATCGCTGCCGACCATGCGGCTGAGGTCGCGGCTCCATGGCGTCTCATGCTCGCTCGCGTGTTGTGCGGCGGCGGCGATGGCGTCGGGGTCAAGGCCGGTTTCTCCGGGTGCCGCACGGTGCCAAGAAGCGGGATCGGGCGATGGGAAATAAATCATCGGCTCGTGCTCCGGCTCACCGGGGTTGAATTTCTGGCCGTCGGCACGACCTCGTAAACCAGGACGGATGCGCCGCTATCCACTGGCAATTCGGCGGAAAAGCTTGATAGAGTAGCGCTACGTCACCGTTCCGAGGTCGTCGCATGGGTTCTTTCAGTCTGATGCATTGGATCGTGGTCTTGGCCATTATCCTCATTCTGTTCGGTGCCGGAAAACTGCCCCGCGTGATGGGCGATTTTGCGAAAGGCATCAAGGCCTTCAAGGCTGGAATGAAGGAAGAGGAGGACGAGGCCGAAACGGCGGCGGCGCCGGCCCAGGTGCCGCCTCCCGGCTCTGCGAAGCCGTCTGTCGCGGCAACCGCCGGCGTTGTCGACCATACCCGCGAGCCGGCCAAGACCGTATAGGCGCGAACATTTTGCACGATGCGGCGGCGCATGGCCGCATCCTGCCGGTACCCAACCACCGCGTCGAAATCCGCACGAGCTCAGGGCGCGGACGCGGCATCTTTGCCCGTGAAGCAATTGCGCGCGGGACCTTGATCGAGGCGGCGCCGGTTATCATCCTCCCGGCTTCCGACTGTCCGTCGCTCGATTCCACCGTCGTCTACGATTACTATTTCCACTGGGACGGTGACCCCGACGGGGTGGGTCGCGGCGCCATCGGGCTCGGCCTCGTCACATTGTGCAATCACTCCAGCCGCCCGCTCGCCCGGGTGGATCGCAATTATCTCCAGGAGACGCTCGATCTGATCGCCATCGCCGACATCGAGGCCGGCCAAGAGGTGACGATCGATTATGGTTGCGCGTTATGGTTCAACCCGCGGTAGTGACGGCCGCGGTCAGCTCGAATGGTCGAACGCCGCCAGAAAGCTCGGCAGGAAGCTCTCCATCCCCTTGGGCGGCGGCGTTCTCGGCGGGACGATGCCGGCAATGTATCCAGCGGTGATGAAGGGAGAGACGAGGCCACCATCGCGTGATAGCACGTGGATCGGCACGGTCCAGTCGCGAAACTCGCCGCCGACGACGGCCGGCGGCTGATGGTCGCCCAGCAGGATGACCAGCTCGTCCCCGGCCAAATGCTTGACGAGCCAATCCCCGAGCACGGCGAAATCATATTTGAGGCTTTTGAGATAGCCGGGCGCCAGGACCGACCAATCCGGCGGTCGGAAAATCTCGTCCCAGTCCGCTGCCGGCACGGTGGCAAATGCGCCGGCATCACGCCAGTCGGCGAGATAAGGCGGGACGGGGGAAAACGGGATGTGGCTCGATACGAGCACGATCTGCGTGAACACCGGTGCCTCGGGACCGAGCGCTTCGCGTATCGCCGTGGCACGGTCGAGCGTGTACTGGTCAGGGATCGCGAACCAGCCGAATGATGGGCCGTGATAGCCGAGCTCCGCCGCGTCGATTTCGCGGTCGAAGCCCCAGGCTCGGGCTTCGGGAGCCTGCGCCTTGGTGCCGGGCATTATATCGACGGCGCGCCAACCGGCGTCCTTGAAATACCCGGGCAGCAGCTTGCGGCCGGAACGGAGCAGCTGAGAGTAAAGCACCGGATCATCGAGGCGGACCCCGCTGGCGAGAGTCGCATGGGCCAGCCACGACCCGCCCCCGAAGGTCGGGGAGACGAGCCGGTTCGAGGCGATCGTATAGCCGGAGGCGCGAAGCGTCGCCTCGAACTGCGCGAGCGCCTCCCGCAACGCGGAACGGAACTCGGGCGTGTCGAACACCGTCGTTCCGTAGGATTCGATGTAGACGAGATAGACGTCGCGCCGCTTGAGACCCGTCAGATCGCTGCGGGGAGGCCCCGAGGATGCGACTGCCGTGGGCAGTGGGCTGCCCGCCTCGGCTTGCATGCGCCAGGCGCGCGCGAAGGATGCGGCATGCCGAGCGATGTCGGTACCCAATCCGGTCGCGAGCGGCCGCTGTTCGGTCGGCAGAAAGGATGTAACGTCGAGCGCTAGTCCGAAGAAAACCGCGGCGCCAATAGCAATTCGGCGGTGGGCCAGGGTGGCCAGCACCTGGCGCCACATCCAATAGGCGGCTGCGGTCAAAAACCCGACGCCGACGAAAAACAGGGCGGCGGCGACCGAAGCGCTCCACAGACCCGCCGACCCACGCGCCAGACCAAAAAGCGAAGGCAGATGCTGGAGATCCCAGTAGAGGTTGAGATCGCGGCCGAGCAAGCTTGGGGTTGCAACATCGGCGAAGTTGAGCAGGGCTGCGGCGGTCACAAGCAGGGCCAGCACGAGAGCGAAGCCGCGCGCGGCAACAAGACGCGGACTGGCCAGGGCTGCCATCGCGACCACAAAAAGGAGGCCCGCAAGCTCGGCGGAGGGGCGCCATTCGATGGCCAAACTGTGCGTCGCCGGGCCGTGCGCCGGCAGAAACAGGGCGGCGAGCAATACTAGGCCGAGGATCGCCGTCAGCGCCTTTCGCGTCCGCGCGCGAGGTGATGGGGGCTGCAGCGGGGCTGGTGTCATTATGTACCTCGGGTTATTTCATCATGAGCAGAGTGTGCGGCAACCCGGGCGCGAGGAATATGGAGGGAATGCAGCGTTTCGAGGGCACCGATACCTACGTGGCGACCCAGGATCTGCGAGTCGCGGTCAACGCCGCCATCGCGCTCGAGCGCCCGCTCCTCATCAAAGGCGAGCCCGGCACCGGCAAGACGATCCTCGCGCACGAGATCGCCCGCGGCATCGGCAAAGATCTGATCACCTGGCATATCAAATCTACGACTAAGGCGCAGCAAGGGCTTTACGAATACGACGCGGTCTCCCGGTTGCGTGACGGCCAGCTCGGCGACGAGCGCGTTCACGACATCGCCAACTACATCGTGCCGGGAAAGCTGTGGGAGGCGTTCGAGGCGGGCGAAGCTCCAGTGCTGCTGATCGACGAGATCGACAAAGCGGATATCGAGTTCCCCAATGATCTGCTCCTCGAGCTCGATCGCATGGAGTTCTACGTCTACGAGACTCGGCGCACCATTTCTGCCCGACATCGCCCAATCGTCGTCATTACCTCAAATAACGAGAAGGAGCTGCCGGACGCCTTTCTGCGCCGCTGCTTTTTTCATTACATTCGCTTTCCCGACCGCGACACGATGGAGCAGATTGTCGACGTGCATTTTCCTAACCTGAAGCACGAATTGCTGCATGAGGCTTTGACGATCTTCTATGATATCCGCGAAGTTCCGGGATTAAGGAAGAAGCCCTCGACCTCCGAGCTGCTTGACTGGATCAAACTGTTGCTGGTCGAAGACGTGACGCCCGACGTGCTGCGAACGCGTGACCCCGCCAAGCTGATCCCGCCCTTGCACGGCGCTCTGCTGAAGAACGAGCAGGATGTCCATCTGTTCGAGCGGCTCGCCTTCCTGCACCGTCGCGAACGCGGCTGATCGCAGCTTTAGAAACGCAAGCGCCAGCTGTGTTCTTTTCGTTCTTTGCAGAATTGCGCGAGGCCAAAGTACCGGTCTCGCTGCGCGAATATCTGACCCTGATGGAGGCGATGGAGCGGCGCGTCGTCGCGTTCGACATCGAGGGTTTCTATTTTCTCGCGCGCAGCTCGCTGGTCAAAGACGAGCGGCATCTCGATCGCTTCGATCGCGTATTCGGGCATTGCTTCAAAGGCATCGAGACCTTGGCCGACCCGAAAGCCGAACTTCCCGATGAATGGTTGCAGAAGCTCGCAGAGCGCTTTTTGACCGAGGAGGAGAGAAAGCTGATCGAGGCCGTGGGCTGGGAAAAGCTGATGGAGACTTTGCGCGAGCGCCTGGCTGAGCAAAAGACCCGCCATCAGGGCGGCAACAAATGGATCGGCACTGCCGGCACCTCGCCCTTTGGGGCTTACGGTTCCCACCCCGAGGGCATTCGTATCGGTCAGGAGGAAGGGAGGAACCGCAGCGCGGTCAAGGTCTGGGACAAGCGCGAGTTTCGTAATCTCGACGACACGGTCGAGCTTGGCACCCGCAACATCAAGCTGGCGCTACGCCGGTTACGGCAATTTGCTCGCGAGGGAGCGGCCGAAGAGCTCGATCTCGCTGGCACGGTCAAATCGACCGCGCACAATGCCGGCTGGCTTGATCTAAAGCTCGTCCCGGAGCGGCACAACACCATCAAATTGCTGCTGTTCGTCGATGTGGGCGGATCGATGGAGGATCACGTCCGCATTTGCGAGGAGCTGTTCTCGGCGACGCGCTCGGAGTTCAAGCACCTGGTCCACTTCTATTTCCACAACTGCATCTATGATTCGGTGTGGCGCGACTCGCGGCGGCGCCAGGTCGAGCAGACGCCGGTGATGGAAATGATCCACACCTACGATGCGAGCTGGCGCGTCGTGCTCGTCGGCGACGCCAGCATGAGCCCTTACGAGATCAAGAAAGAGGGTGGCAGCGTCGAGCGGTGGAACGACGAACCCGGAGAAACCTGGCTCCGCCGCCTGCTCGACAGCTACCCGAAGGCGGTATGGCTCAACCCGTTGCCGGAGAAATACTGGAGCAGCACCGCCAGCATCGGAATGATCCGCCAAATTATCGAAGACCGGATGTTCCCGCTGACACTCGACGGGCTCGACCGGGCAATGCGCCGCCTCACTCGCTGAGGGTGCGCGCTACGCGGCCTGCTTCTCCTCCTTGGGCCGGACATAGGCGACTGCCGTATGCGCGGCGCAGTACGGCTTGCCAGGCAACGGATGGCCGCCGCAGAAGTGGAATTGCGGATCGTCCGGATGGCCATGCGGCCACAGGCAGCCCGGCCCGTTGAATTCGAAGAAATTTCGCTGTGGCACGAATTTCGGCCCGGTCTCCCGCCGGCTCATCCCATTGCGGTGCAGCCGGCCGATTATCGTATTTTTTGTCAAACCCATGCGACGCCCAATCTCGGAAGTCGGCAAACCCTCCTCAAACAGACGATTCAGCGTCTCGACGCGCTCGGGCGTCCAGGTCATTTCCATCGATTTCCCCCGTATACTGTGGACCCCCCAGTCCACCCTACAACATACGGTACCATGGTTGTGGTACCGTGGCAAGAGGTATCTATATCTTGGTCAAGAGCTATCTCGATCGCGGCGATAGCTCAGCACTTTGGAGAAATATGCCGGAATGCGCTCAAGCGCGGTGAACCCCGGGCTCCACAGCCGATCGAGATCTTCACGCAGATAGCTCTTGTAGTACGGCTCGTGAAAGGCGAGCGGGAAGAACTCCAGCGTTGCGTCGTAATCGGGTTCGTCGCCGGTCTGCAGCGAGTCCTCGAAGATCAGAGTGCCGCCGGGCCGCAATACACGGCGGATCTCGGCCACGGCGGCGCGTCGAATGCGGGGCGGCAACTCGTGAAACAAATAGATGCAAGTGACGATGTCGAATTCCGCGTCGGCGAAGGGCATCGCCTCAGCCATGCCCTCGACAAACCGAGTGCGCGACCACGCCGCCAGCTCGCGCTGTGCGACGGACAGATAATTCGGCGACAGGTCGAGACCGGTCACATGGAGACGTGGATAATTCGCTTTTACCGCGCGGAGAAATCGGCCGGTTCCGCAGGCGACGTCGAGTAATCGAGACCCTTCCCGCACGGGAAGATTTTCGGCGAACACGCGCTTTAGAGGAACCAGCGCGTGGCGCCGCATTGCCGCCGCGCCGCCGCCAAACAACACCTCGACCTGATGGTCGTAGCGCTCGGCGGAGCCGTCGCTCAAATAGCCGTCTGTCTGAAAATGAAACTTTTGCAGATAGTATGGCGGATATCGACCGGGCATACCCGACAGTATCCGCTCGTCGCGCCCGCCGTGGCGCCTCCGTTCAACCGCGCTCAGATCGGCAAAGAAATCGAGGGCGCGGCGGATCTCGTCGAGTGGTTTGCCGATCCCGTCGGCTGGAGGCGCGTAGAAGCCGGCCTGGATGTTGCGCCAGTCCTGCTCCAACAGCAAGCGCAGGTCCTCCAGCAGGCGTTGCCGACCAGGCATCGAGCGCCCGCGCAGCTCTTCAGGCATTGAAACCGGACGACTCATCCGCGCGGCGAGCAGCTTTTGACCAAAGAACCAGCCGATGCGCGCGGCCTGCGTCGTATTAAAAGCAAGCCTGTCTAGAGGGGGCATCATCTAAGGACGAATTATCGTTAAGCCTCGGCTTTGCAAGGGGACGAAGCCAGCGATGTTGCCCCGCATCGGGGTGCTGCTATTATCCATCGCTTAACGGACCGATAAATCGATCGACATGGCGCTGGGTGATCATCGCGGATCGCTGGCCGAGAATTACGAAGATGGCCTTAATCTAGCAAAGGCCGACTAAAGACCCGATGTCGGACGATAACCCCCTTCGCGGCCCGTCGGTCCGCGGCATTCCCGAAGGCGACAACCGCGAGCGCATGATCTGCGCCGAATGCGGCTATATCCTGTATGACAACCCGAAAATCGTCGTCGGCTCCGTCGCGCGGTGGAACAACCGTATCCTTCTGGTTCGCCGTTCGATCGAGCCGCGCTATGGTTGCTGGACGTTGCCTGCGGGCTACCTCGAGCTCAATGAAGCGGCCAGCGCCGGGGCCGAACGCGAGGCTTGGGAAGAAGCGCGCGCGCGGATCGAGATCGAGGGGCTGCTGGCAATCTACGACATTCCCCGGATCAGCCAAGTGCAGCTAATCTACCGCGCACGGCTTCTCGACGAGGCCATCCAGGCGGGATCGGAGAGCCTTGAGGTTAAACTCTTTCGCTGGGAAGACATTCCGTGGAACGAGCTTGCATTCCCGTCGATAGGCTGGGCGCTCCAGCACGATCGCGAAGCGCGAGCGACCCGCGACTTCACTGCTCGGATCAATCCACCCGGTTTTTGAAGCTTCGTCGGCCGAGATGCGGTCGATGAGCTAGAGCATGCGCGCGGCGGGTCGACCGTTTTCGGACCCCCAATTTGGGCGGTCGCGACCAGACTGCATCGCGTCGTGGGCCGCGTCCACAGGATC
>Ga0306924_10007477_pt1 | contig 10974 bp, 10 predicted proteins | sample sta12Can44000111_FD_203756 | JGI IMG/M metagenome (GOLD analysis project Ga0306924, IMG submission 203756) | Lab enrichment of tropical soil microbial communities from Luquillo Experimental Forest, Puerto Rico - statanox.12C.anox.44.000.111 (v2)... | ecosystem: Environmental > Terrestrial >...
GCTCCGGGAGCGCGGCTTCGACGTGCGGACGGCAGGGAGCGCGGACGAGGCCATGACCCTGGTCCGGCAGGAGTCGCCGGAGATGGCGGTCCTCGACCTGAAGATGCCGGGTCGCTCCGGCCTCGATCTGCTCCGGGAGATGAAGGAGCACGATCCGGCGACGAAGATCATCATCCTCACCGGCTACGGGAGCATCGCCACCGCGGTCGACGCGACGAAGCTCGGCGCGGCGGGCTACCTGCCGAAGCCGGTGGACGCCGACGAGGTGATGGCTGCCTTCAACCGGGAGATCGGCGAGGTGTCGCCGACGAAGCCGATGGAGACGCCGTCGCTCGCACGCGCGGAGTGGGAGCACATCAACCGCGTGCTGTCCGACTGCGGCGGGAACATCTCCGAGGCGGCGCGCCGCCTGGGGATCCACCGCCGCTCGCTGCAGCGCAAGCTCCAGAAGTACCCGCCTGCACGCTGACCGCGGCGCTCGCGTTGAACCCTTTCTCGCCCCGCCCTATCCAACGGGCTGTGGCGGTGTGCGGGCGATGATCCCGGCCGCCCCGGAGGTGGCATGAAGGCGACGGTCGAGGTCACGGACGCGAGCTTCAAGGAGCTGGTGGAGAAGGACGGCATCGTCCTCCTCGACTGGTGGGCCCCGTGGTGCGGACCGTGCCGCACGTTCGGGCCCATCTTCGAGGAGGTGGCGACCCGCCACCCGGACGTCCTCTTCGGCAAGGTGAACACCGAGGAGCAGCAGGCGCTCGCCGGGGAGTTCCAGATCCGCTCCATCCCCACGCTCATGATCCTGCGCGACAAGGTGCTTCTCTTCTCGCAGCCCGGCGCGTTGCCGGAGCAAGCGCTCGAGGATCTCCTCGCGCAGGTGCGAGCCCTCGACATGGACGAGGTTCGCAAGAAGATCGCGGAGCACGAGAAGGAGCACTCCACGGGGTCCTGACGTCTGGGACGTCCTCCCGACGCGAAAAGGCCCGGCTCGTGGTGAGCCGGGCCTTCGTGTACCGGGAACCGTGTTCGGTCAGGCGATCGCGCGGTCGTCCACGTCGACCGGCGTGCCGTCGGTCGGCCAGTCGATCTCGCTCGCGAGCGCGTGGAGCTCCTGCTTCAGCTTCTCCTTCGCGCGGATCTCGAGCTGGCGCGCACGCTCGCGCGAGAAGCCGAAGTGCTCGCCCAGCTCCTTGAGCGTCATCGGCTTGTCGCTCATCACGCGCTGCTCGATGATGTAGCGCTCGCGCTGGTCGAGGCGGCCCAGCGCCTCGCCGATGCGCGACTGCACCATCGTCTGTTCCTGCATCCCCGAGAGCTCGCTGTCCTGCGACGGACCGTGGCCGACCACGAAGTCCACGTGGGAGTAACCGCCGTCGTCGCCCATCGGCGCGTCGAGGGAGAGGTCGCGCCCCTCCATCCGCTGCTCCATCTCCTGCACCTCGGCCGGCTTCACGCGGAGCTTCTTCGCGATCTTGCCGGCGTCGTGGCCGTCGGAGTCGGCGCCGTGCTCGGACGAGAGCTTGTCGAGCTCACGCTTCGTGCGGGCGAGCGAGAAGAAGAGCTTCCGCTGCGCCTGGGTCGTGCCGAGCTTCACCAGCGACCAGGACTTCAGGATGTAGTTCTGGATGTAGGCGCGGATCCACCACACGGCGTACGAGATGAGGCGGATGCCCTTGTCCGGATCGAACTTCTGCACGGCCTTCATGAGGCCGATGTTCCCTTCCTGGATCAGGTCGGACATCTTGAAGCCGTACGACCTGTACTCGTACGCGACCTTCACCACGAAGCGCAGGTTGGCGGTGACGAGCCGGTGCGCGGCGCGGGTGTCGCCCTTGTCCCGGAACACGCGAGCGAGCTGCTGCTCCTCTTCGACCGTCAGAAGCGGGAACTGATTGATCTCGGAGAGGTACAGCTCGAGGCTGCTCGACGTGCTGGGAAGGGTTTCGCGGTTCATCACGCCTCCTGGTGAGTCAGTGCGACTTGGACCCAACCTGTGAGCACGTGGCGTGCCACCTGGGACGAGCCCTGCAAGTCCCTGAAATCGTGGATATATCGTCTGTGAAGTCTCCGGGCGGGGGACGGAAAACCCTGTAAGTTTGACTGGAATCCTGTAAGGGGCCCGTCCCGACTAGGGTTTTTCGCGGTATTTTTTTCAACTGCCGACCTTGCAGTTTCTCCCGGGCATCCACATCGTGTGGCCGCTCGTCTACCTCCCTCCTCGGACCCGGCGTGTCGCAACGCGAGCCAGCCGACAGAGAAGGCACCATGCGAAGCGCGCAGCGCGAGAGCTCAGCCGAGGCCAAGCAGGCCCCCCGCTCCAAGGACGGGGGACGCGCAGGCCACCTCGCGTTCGTCGCCCACGAGATGCGGAATCCGCTCTCGACCGCGCTCTGGAGCGCCGAGCTCCTCGCGCGCCTGTCGCCCGAGGAGCGTGGCGGTCCTCGGGGAGAGAAGCTCGCCGGGATGTGCCTGCGGACGCTCGCCCGGCTGCGTCATCTCGTGGAGGACCACTTCCTGGCCGACCGGCTGGCGGTCCACGGGATCCCGGTCCGCATCGAAGGCATCCCGCTCGCGGAAGCTCTGACCGCCGCAGCGGGGAGGGTGGCCGGAGCGCGGTACGAGGCGGCCGTCGACGGGTTCGTGGTCCACGCCGACCGCGCGATGCTCGAGCGGGCGCTGGAGGCGCTGGTGGCCGTCGCAGGCCGCGACGGCACGGCGGTGCAGGTGGCGGCCGAGCGGGGGCAGGGGGTCGTTCGCATCCAGGTGCGAGGGGCGCCTCCCGGTGAGGATCCCTTCCGCCTGCCCGATCGCTCGACGCCGTCCGACCCGACCGGGCGGGCGCTCGGATTGCTCGCCGCACAATCGGTTGCCGCGGTACACGGGGGGACACTAGAGGTGTGCGACGGCGGATACCTGCTGTCGCTGCCCGTCGATCCTTCCGGTGAGGAGCGGTGAACCGTAAAAGTCCTCTCATCCTGGTGGTCGACGACGACCCCGACATCCTCGACGCGATTTGCGACATCCTCGATGTGGAGGGGTATGCCGTCGCGCGTGCGCGGCACGGCGAGGAAGCGCTGGAGCGCGTGGCCGAGAGTCGTCCCGACCTCATCCTGCTCGACCTCATGATGCCGGTGATGGACGGCATCACGTTCGCCCATGCGCTGCGGGGGCGCCGGATCGAGCCCGAGATCCCCGTGGTGGTCGTCTCCGCGGACGGGAACCCGCAGAAGGCGGCCAGCATCGGCGCACGCGGCTTCCTCGCGAAGCCGTTCGACATCGACGCCCTGCTCGCGCACGTGTCGTCGAACGTCCGGCCGCACGAGGTGATTTCTCCCGTCGCGACGCGGTCTTGACACCTCTCGCGCCGTCCGTTACAAGCTGCGCCTTTCCCACGGGTCGGCCCAGCGCCGGCCCTCTTTCGACGGCACGTCCTCCCATGGCCCGTACGAGCGGGGCGGACCGCTGCGAGGTGAACTGATGGCGACTGGGCTTTTGGCGAAGAAGCTGGGCATGACCCAGATCTTCAACGCGGATGGCGACTGCATTCCCGTGACCGTGCTCGAGTGCGGCCCGTGCACCGTGGTGCGCCGCAAGACGGTGGAGAGCGACGGCTACGACGCGATCGTGATCGGCTGGGGGACGGTGGACGAGAAGCACGCCCACCGGCTCACGAAGGCCGAGGTGGGCGTGTTCAAGAAGCTCGGCACGCCGATCTTCCGCCACCTGCAGGAGATCCGCCCGAAGGACGCGAAGGTCCTCGGCGAGCTGAAGACCGGCGACGTGCTCACGGTCGACAAGGTGTTCAAGCTCAACCAGCGGATCGACGTCACCGGCTACACGAAGGGCCGCGGGTTCATGGGCGTCGTGAAGCGGTGGGGGATGAAGGGCGCCGCGCGTGACAGCTCCACGGCGCACGAGCACCACCGGCACGTCGGCGCGATCGGTCAGCGCAAGACGCCGGGCAAGGTGTGGAAGGGCAAGCACCTCCCCGGCCACATGGGTGACGAGAAGGTCACGATCCAGAACCTCACCGTGGTCGGCCTCGACCCGGAGCAGAACGTGCTCATCGTGCGCGGCGCGGTGCCGGGCCACAACGAGACGCTGCTCTACGTGGACACCGCGACGAAGGGGCAGCCGAAGCCGAAGGTGAAGCAGGAGGAGCGTCAGCGCGCGAAGCCGAAGGTCTAGCTCGCTCCACGCTGCCGTACTTCGAGCGCCGCTCCGGGAGACCGGGGCGGCGTTTCCTTTTTCCATCCGGGCGGCGTTCTTCTGCCGTCGATCGGGACGTCCGCCGAGCACGACGAAAAACGCCGCCCGGGGATCCCGGACGGCGTTTCGCTGTTCAACGTTCTGGCGCCGAAGCCGAGCGGCTCGCGCCGCGCGAACGGTCAGGCGAGGTCGCCCGCCACGCCCTTCTTCCGGTCGCGCTCGAGCTTGTAGCGGGAGTTCGGGTCGAGGAACTTCTTCCGCAGCCGGATGCTCTTGGGCGTCACCTCGACGAGCTCGTCCTCGGCGATCCACTCGAGCGACTTCTCGAGCGACATGTCCCGCGGCGGGATGAGGATCACGTTCTCGTCGCGCCCGGCGGCGCGGATGTTCGTGAGCTTCTTCTCCTTGCAGATGTTGAACTCGAGATCGTTGTCGTGGCTGTGCTCGCCCACGATCATGCCCGTGTACACGGGGTCGCCGGGCTTCACGAACAGCACGCCGCGCTCCTGGCCGTAGAAGCACGCGTACGCCACCACGTCGCCCTCGCGGTCCGACACGATCGCGCCGCTCTTCCGCTTCTCGATCTTCCCCTGCCACGGCTCCCAGCCGTCGAACTGGGACGACATGATGCCCTCGCCGCGCGTCTGGGTGAGGAAGTCGCCGCGGAAGCCGATGAGGCCGCGCGCCGGCACCCGGAACTGGAGGCGCGTGCGGCTGCCGAGCGGCTGCATGTCCACCATCCTGCCCTTGCGGGGCCCGAGCGAGCTCGTGATCGCGCCCACGGCCTCGCCGGGCACGTCGCACACGAGCATCTCCATCGGCTCGTGGAGCTCGCCGTCGATCGTCTTCAGGATCGGCTCGGGGTTCGACACCGTGAGCTCGTACCCCTCGCGCCGCATGTTCTCGACGATCACCGCGAGCTGCAGCTCGCCGCGGCCCACCACCTTGAAGGCGTCGGGGCTGTCGGTGTCCTCGACCCGGATCGACACGTTGCGGTACGCCTCGCGGTAGAGGCGCTCGCGGATGTTCCGGCTCGTGACGTACTTGCCCTCGCGCCCGGCGAACGGCCCGTCGTTCACCTTGAACACCATCGACATCGTGGGCTCGTCCACGCTGATGCGGGGCAAGGGCGTGGGGTCGGTGGGGTCGCTGAGGGTGTCGCCGATCCCGATCTCCTCGGCGCCTGCGACGCACACGATCTCGCCCGGGCCGGCGTCCTTCGCCTCCACGCGCTTCAGGCCGTCGTAGGTGTAGAGCCGCACCACCTTCGCCGGCACGACCTTGCCTTGCTCGCGGAGCACCGCGATGGGGTCGCCCTCGCGCAGCACGCCCGACGCGACGCGGCCGATCGCGAGCCGGCCCACGTAGTCGTCGTAGTCGAGGTTGTCGACGAGCATCTGCAGCTTCTCGCGCTCCGGCGGGGGCGGCGCGGGGATGTGCTCGAGGATCGCGTCGAACAGCGGCTTCAGCGTGTTGGACTCGAACGCGCCCTGGACCGTGTGGGCGCACCGGCCCTCGCGCGCGATCGCGTAGATCACGGGGAAGTCGATCTGGTGCTCGTTCGCGCCGAGGTCGATGTAGAGCCCGTACACGAGGTCGAGCACCTCCTTCGCCCGCGCGTCCTGCCGGTCCACCTTGTTGATGACGAGGACCGAGGGGAGCCCGAGGGCGAGCGCCTTCGAGAGCACGAAGCGGGTCTGGGGGAGGGGGCCCTCGGCGGCGTCCACGAGCAGGAGCACGCCGTCCACCAGCCGGAGCGCGCGCTCCACCTCGCCGCCGAAGTCGGCGTGGCCGGGGGTGTCGACGATGTTGATCTTCACGCCGTTCCAGGTGACGGCGGTGTTCTTCGCGAGGATGGTGATGCCCTTCTCGCGCTCGAGGTCGTTCGAGTCCATCACTCGCTCGACGACGGCCTCGTTCGCCCGGAAGATGCCGGCCTGGCGCAGCATGAAGTCGACGAGGGTGGTCTTGCCGTGGTCGACGTGTGCGACGATGGCGACGTTGCGGATCTTCTGGCGGTCGATCATCTGATCCTTCTGGTTGAAAAAGGCGTGTGGTCATAGCGGAATGCCGCCCTTCCACGCAAGCCTCGGGCCACGTCACCGGGCCGTCACGCGCCCGGCCGGGACGCTGGCGACCCGGCGCCCGCACGGATAGCCTGGGCAGGTGAGCGTCTCCTTCCACCACCTCGCCATCCAGTGCAGCGACCTCGGCCGCTGCGAACGCTTCTACTGCGACGTCCTCGGCCTCGAGGTCCTGCGCCGCTGGCCACGGCCGGAGGGCGGCGACCGGAGCGTGTGGCTGCGCGTGGGAGAGGGGTTCCTCGCGCTCGAGCGGGCCGACCGCGAGCCGGAGCCGTCTCCGTGGCGAGACGGCCAGGCGGGGATCCATCTCGTGGCGCTGCGGATCCCGCAGGAGGAGCGGGGCGCCTGGGAGTCGCGGCTGGCGGCGCGCGGCGCGGAGGTGGTCCACCGCACGCGCTGGACGCTCTACGTGCGCGATCCGGAGGGGAACCGCGTGGGCCTGTCGCACTGGCCGGACGCGGCCCCGGAGGTATGAGATTTCCTTGATCTTCGAGCGCCGCCGCTACTTCTCGGACAACTACGTCTACCTCCTCGCCGAGGGGGCCGACGCGGCGCTCGTGGACCCCGGCGATGCGGACGTCGCGGCTGCTCTCTGCCAGTCGCATGGCATACGCCCTCGCTGGATCCTCCACACGCACGGGCACGCAGACCACTCGGGTGGCAGCGCGGCCCTGCGCGCCTCGCTCGGCGTGCGCGTCCTCGGCCACCGCGACGACGCGGCCTGGTTCGCGCCCGACGAGGACGTGGCCGGCCGGCCGGTGCTCCGGCTCGGCGCGCTCGAGCTCGCCGTGCACGAGACCCCGGGCCACACGCCCGGCTCGGTGATCTACGAGTGGAAGGGCCGTCTGCTCACCGGCGACACGCTCTTCTGGGCCGGCGCCGGGAACTGCCGGCACGGCGGCGATCCGGCGCGGCTGGCGGCGTCGTTCCTCGGCCCGATCGCCCGGCTCGCCGGCGCGCTCGAGGTGCACCCCGGCCACGACTACGCGGAGCGCAACCTGCCGTGGGCGCTCCACCTCGAGCCCGGCAACGCGGCCGCCCGCGCGCGGCTCGCCGCCGTGCAGGCTGCTCGCGCCGCCGGGCGCGAGCCCGATCCGCCGGACCTCGGGGACGAGCGGGCGGTGAACCCGTTCCTCCGCGCTCCGGACGCGGCGGCCTTCGTGGCGCTGCGCCGGCAGCGGGACGGCTGGGCGGGGTAGGGGGTGCGCGGCGTGCTCACGCTGCCGAACCTCCTCACCGCCGCGCGCATCGTGCTCGCGCCGGTGTTCCTCGCGCTGTACGTGAGCGGCGAGACCGTGCGAGCGCTCGCGGCCTTCGCCGCCGCCGCCGCGACGGACGTCCTCGACGGCCTCGTCGCGCGCGCGCTGGACCAGCGCACGCGCCTCGGCGCCTTCCTCGACCCCATCGCCGACAAGTTCCTCGCCGCGTGCGCGCTCTTCGCCCTCGCCACGCGCGGCCGCCTGCCCATGTGGCTCCCGCTCGTGGTGGTCACGCGCGACGCGGCGCAGCTGCTCGGGGCGGGCGTCCTCCGCCTGGTGCACCGCACCGTGCCGGTGGCCCCCACGCGCATCGGGAAGTACGCCACCTTCCTCCTCGCCGCCACGGTGGTCGCGGCGCTCGCGGGCGAGTTCACCGCCTGGGATCCGCGCGCCGTCTCGCGGCTCGTCGCCGCGCTCGGGCTCCTCGCCGCCGAGTGCGTCGCCGTGAGCTGGGTCCAGTACTTCCTCTTCTTCCTGCGCTCGGCGCGGAGCGCGGGCGCGGCGGCGCACGAGGAGCCCTGAGATGGCGCGCAGGCTGAAGCTCGTCGTCTCCGACTTCCACCTCGGCAAGGGGCCGTACCGCGAGGACGGCTCGGTCAACGTCTTCGAGGACTTCCGCCAGGACGCGAAGCTCGCCGAGTTCCTCGACTGGCACTGCGCGGGGGAGCACGAGCACGACGAGGTGGAGCTCGTCGTGAACGGCGACTTCTTCAACCTGCTCTCGGTGGACCTCGACGGCCGCCTGATGGACTCGATCACGGAGCAGGTGGCGGTGGAGAAGACCGAGGCGATCCTGCGGGGGCACCCCCTCGTGTTCGAGGCGCTCCGCCGCTTCAACGCGCACCCGGCGCGCGCGACCGTGTTCCTCATGGGAAACCACGACCCGGGGATCCTCTTCGAGCGGGTCCGCGCGCTCGTGGGCCGCGCCGTGGGCGGGTCGGTGCGCTTCGTGCTCGACGCGTACGACTTCGATGGCGTCCACGTCGAGCACGGCATGCAGCACGAGCCGATGAACGCCTTCAACCCGCAGAAGTACTTCCTCGCGCGGAACGGCGACATCTACCTGAACCTCCCCGTCGGCTCCCGCTACATCATCCAGGTCCTCAACGAGGAGAAGGCGCTCCGGCCGTACATCGACAAGGTCGCGCCCTTCCATCGCTACTACCGGTGGGCGCTCCTGAACGATCCCGGGGTCGTGCTGAAGATCTCCGCGAAGAGCGTGAAGTTCGTGGTCGCGGCCGCGCTCCAGAAGATCCCGCACCTCGAGCCGGTGCCGCTGCGCCGCCTCTTCGACCTCTTCTTCCACTACACCGCGTTCCCGACGCTCGAGCGCGAGGCGAAGCACCTCCTCGCGCGCAGGCCCTTCCACACCGTGATCATGGGCCACACCCACGTGCCGCTCTACCGGGAGTACGCGCGCGACAAGGTGTACGTGAACACCGGCACCTGGAACGCGATGACCTCGCTCGACATGGGGAACCTCGGGCGCACGGAACAGCTCACCTACGCCCACGTGGAGTACGTCGACGGGCGGCCCCGCGCGCGGCTGCGCGAGTGGCACGGGATGGCCCGACCGTCCGACGACGTCTTCTTCTGATCGACCCGCGTCCGGGCGCTCCGCCGCCTGCGCGAGAAAGAGCGCTGCGCGAGCCTTTGACTTCGTCGGGGATCGCGCTATAAAGCGCGTCCGCCTGAGACGAACAGGCGTGCAGCACAAAGGACCGGGTGCGTAGCTCAGCGGTAGAGCATCGCCTTGACACGGCGAGGGTCGCAGGTTCGATCCCTGCCGCACCCACTCACAGAGAAGGACGCGGGGCCGCCCCGCAGCAGTCCACGAGGCCAGCCCATCAGGCTGGCCTTTTTTCTTTTTCGCGAGGAACGCCATGGCCGACGTCGTGAACGTCACGCTCCCCGACGGATCGTCGAAGGCGGTGCAGCGGGGCACCCGGATCGCCGACTTCGTGAAGGAGCAGATCGGCCCGGGCCTCGCGAAGGCGGCCTACTTCGCGAAGCTCGACGGCGCGCCGGTGGACCTCGCGCGCCCGATCGAGCGGGACGCGAAGCTCGAGATCGTCACCACGAAGAACCCGGAGGCGCTGGAGGTCGCGCGCCACGACGCGGCGCACGTGATGGCCTCGGTGGTGCAGCGGCTCTATCCCGGCACGCAGGTGACCATCGGGCCCTCGATCGAGGACGGCTTCTACTACGACTTCGCGCGCGAGAAGCCCTTCACGCCCGAGGACCTCGAGAAGATCGAGCAGGGGATCGCCCAGGAGATCGCGGCCGACCACCCGTTCGTCCGCGAGGAGGTCGCGATGGCCGACGCCATCCGCCTCTTCGAGGCGCAGGGGGAGAAGTACAAGGTCGAGATCGTGAACGACATCGCCGCGAAGGGCGCGAAGACGCTCACGCTCTACAAGCACGGCGACTGGACCGACTTCTGCCTCGGGCCCCACGGCCCGTCCACCGGCCGGATCGGCGTCGTGAAGCTGCTCAACGTCGCCGGGGCGTACTGGCGCGGCGACTCGCGGAACGAGATGCTCCAGCGCATCTACGGCACCGCGTTCTTCGACAAGAAGCAGCTCGAAGCGCACCTCGCGAAGCTCGAGGAGCAGCGCAAGCGCGACCACCGCAAGCTCGGTCCCGCGCTCGGGCTCTTCACGTTCCACGAGTACGCGCCCGGCTCGCCGTTCTGGCTGCCGAACGGCACGATCCTCTACAACGTGCTCGAGGACGCGATGCGGCGCCTCGTGACGAAGAACGGCTACTCCGAGGTGAAGACGCCGCTGCTCTTCAACAAGCGGCTCTGGGAGACGTCGGGCCACTGGGGGAAGTACCGCGAGAACATGTTCCTCGTGGTCGACTCCGAGTCCGATCCGGAGCTCTCGCTCGAGGACCGCTGCTCGTTCTCGCTGAAGCCGATGAACTGCCCCTCGCACCACCTCATCTACCGGATGGGGAAGCGCTCGTACCGCGAGCTGCCGATCCGCTACTTCACGACGGACGCGCTGCACCGGAACGAGGCGTCGGGCTCGCTCGGCGGCCTCACGCGCGTGCGCCAGTTCGAGCAGGACGACGCACACATCTACCTCATGGAGTCGCAGGTGAAGGACGAGGTCCTTCGCATCTTCGACCTCATGAAGATCGTCTACGGCGCGTTCGGGCTCGGCTTCGAGGCCACCTTCTCCACCCGCCCCGAGCAGCGCATCGGCGACGACGCGCTCTGGGATCGCGCCGAGGGGATCCTGCGCGACGCGCTCGAGGCGATGGACGTGAAGTGGACGCTGAACCCCGGCGACGGCGCGTTCTACGGCCCGAAGATCGACATGCTCGTGACCGACTCGCTCGGCCGCAAGTGGCAGACCTGCACGATCCAGGTCGACTACGCGGCGCCGGAGCGGTTCGATCTCACGTACGTGGGCGACGAC
>Ga0306924_10007479_pt1 | contig 10973 bp, 6 predicted proteins | sample sta12Can44000111_FD_203756 | JGI IMG/M metagenome (GOLD analysis project Ga0306924, IMG submission 203756) | Lab enrichment of tropical soil microbial communities from Luquillo Experimental Forest, Puerto Rico - statanox.12C.anox.44.000.111 (v2)... | ecosystem: Environmental > Terrestrial > Soil...
CCTTGAAGAAACCCATGTCCCAGTTCGCAATTCCGGGCTGGCAGCAGATCGACCGTGGCGCGTTGCCGATCGTGCCGGGCGCTACCGTCACGTTGGTAAATTGATTCGGGTCGAACGTCAGTCCGCCGTGGGTCTTCGGATTCCATTGCGTCAAATGAGTCGTCGGATAGCCTGGCGCCCAGTTCGGCTCGCCTGGCGCTTCGAAGAACGTGCTGTAAAACTCCTCGATGTCATCCGACGAAGTGATGCGCACCGGGAAGCCGGTCTGGTAGGTGACGATACCCGAAACCTGCCAACCGTCGATCAGTTGGCCCTTGAATCCGTCGTACTTCGGCGCGGGTAGTTCCCAGACATAGCTGAAAACGAACCGGTGACGCGCATCGAACAGCGACGGCCCGTAGGTGGCGTTCAGGTTGATGGGGTTCAGGGAACTCTCGAAGCTCGACGCGTTATCGAGCGACTTGCTGTAGGTGTAAGCTCCGGAAAACTGCAGCCCGTGCGAGTAGCGCTTTTCAACGAGCACTTGCAGCGAGTTGTAATTCGAATGCGCGATCGTGTTTTCCGTGAAAATGTTGGTAAACACCGGAATGCCATCCGCCGGGCAGCCCGCTCCGGTCAAAGGCTGGCAAAGCGGCGACGAGTACTGCCGTGTACCCACGAGCGTGATTCCGTTCGGGCCTACAACCGTTCCGGCGGGAATTTGCGTTCCACCGGATCCGGCGTTGTACGGAAGAACAAGCCCGTTGAAGCCCGGCGTGTAAATGTTCTGGATATTCGGAATTACGGTTCCGGGCGGAATGAAATACGAATTGTCCGCGGACTGTGGACCGCACGTCAGCGGACTGCCGCCCGGCCCCGACAACACACTGGGGATCGCGGCTAAACCGTTGCACGTATCGGGGTTGCCGTGGTTCAGGTCGTAGGAGCCCAGCAGCCGGTGTCCTTGTGAGCCCACATAGCCCACTTGGAACAGCAGGTTCCCCGGCAATTCCCTCTTCACCGTCAGGTTGTATTGCGCCGCATACTGCGTCCGCAAATTCGTCGGAAACTGCCCGTACAACAGAATCGAACGGAACGTCGACCAGTCGATCGGCTGGCCTCGCGGCGGATTCAAGATCCCATTGAACGGATTGGGATTGACGGACCCGCCTTGGGTAACGAACGGAGCCTGAAACACCGGATCGCTGATGAAGTTGCTGCCGCCAAACGGTGGCTCCGCGCTGAACTGCTCGAGCACCAGTTGTTCGATCGGGTTGTAGAAGAGTCCCCAACCGCCGCTGATTGACGTCCTGCCGGCACCGCCGGTGATATCTTTCAGCAACCCGTTGCTGGCCGAAGGGCTCCAGTTGAAACCGAGCCGCGGCGCAAAGGCCTTGTAGTAAGTGTTGGTCAAGCCGGCGGGTATTCCCTTGTCTCCCGGGAAGACCAAGCCAACCGGGGTTAATCCACCGGACTGACAGCCATTGTCTGGTTCGGTGGTGACGGCTAACGGATTGCTCGGATCGAGTTTGCACGGATAGATCGTCGAAACTTGTCCCGGCCGGTAGGTCTGCACCTTCTGCCCGAGGTCAGTCAGCGGCGTGTTCATCTCCCACCGCAGGCCGTAGTTGAAGGTCAAGTCTGATCGGGCCTTCCAGCTATCCTGGACGAAAAGATAGACCGAAGTGCTTCTCACCAGCTCTTGCTGCGCGGATCCCTGGCTGTACGAGTTGGGAAGGCCCAGCAGATAGTTCGCATAGCTGTCGCCCGTGTCGTTCGACCCGCCGGGTCCGAAGGTGACATATCCGTTCACGTTGTAATACAAGGTCTGGTCGAATTTCTGGTACCGGATGTCTCCGCCGAATTTCAGGCTGTGGGTGCCGAGAATCTTGCTGAAGTTGTCGGCAAACTGAAACGTATTCCCGCTCTGCGGCAGTTGCCCTTCGAAGTTGTTCCCGAGCGTCATTCCACCGTTCACGTTGATGAAGGGCAATCCTTCCTTCGAAGCACCCAGGTTTGGAAAAATGCCGTAGGCTTTCGCCGGCGCCAGTACGTTCCCGGTGCTGTCCATGAGCGGCTGGTCGGTCGTCCCCGTGAAGCAAAACGCCGACGCGGCCGAACCGCAGGAGCCCTGCACTTCGCCGGTTACGGTCGGCGCATTGAACTGGCCCTGGCCCTCGCGGAAAAACGCGAACCGGAACTCGTTGACCGATGTCGTACCAATCGTCCAGGTGTGCGTGACGTTCACCTGCTGCGTCCGGGTGCTGAACAGCCCGGGGAAGTTACCCAGGTTCGCTCCCGCCGCCTGGAACTTCGCGAAGGGGTCGGTCGTATTGTCATCATCAAAGTAGTAGTAAACGGCCAGCTTCTGGTTCTTGGTCAGGTCCTGGTCCACTTTGATCGTGAACTGATCCCCGTTGTCGATCTTGTTTGGAGCCGCTTGAAACACCCCGTTCGAAGTGGGGTGCACGTACTGGCTATAAATACCTACGGACAGAGGGTCGAAGCACTGTGTCGGGATCGCACCATTTGGAAAGAGGATCCCGTAGTTTCCCGAGGTCGGCGTTCCGGCGATAACGTTCGAAAGTTCTGTATTCGCCGCCGGCGTCAACTGCGAGCCGCACCGGCCCTGCAGCACGCTGGCCGTCGGTGCCGTCGTCAGCGTCCCGGACAAATCCGAGAAGTTTCCATTCAACTGGTCTGAAGTCAGCAGCGGCACCGGATTTGAGAGGATGCCCTGCTTGATCCGACGCCCTTCGTACGAAGCAAAGAAAAAGGTCTTGTCTTTCTTAATCGGCCCGCCGAGCGTCCCGCCAAACTGGTTTTGCTGAAAGTCGGGCTTGTTGCTGGGAGTAAACGTGAACGGGCGGGCGTCCAGCACCGTGTTGCGGAAAAACTCAAAGGCGCTGCCGTGAAACTCGTTGGTCCCGGACTTCGTCACCACGTTCACGACCGACCCGGAGTTTCGTCCATACTCCGCGTCAAACGAGTTGGTGATCACGCGAAACTCTTCGATCGAATCTGGCGAAGGCTGCACCGCCGGCAGGTTCGCGAACAGGTCATTTCCGTCTCCGCCGTTCACCGAATAATTGTTCGAACGCCCGCGGCCACCGTTCACGGTGACGACGCCTGGCTTGTCTGAACCGTAGAACAGGTCGTTGCCCAATTGCGACTGCACCCCCGGCTGCAGTTGCAGAAGCTGGTAAGTGTCCCGCGTATTCAGCGGCAGTTCTGTGACTTCGCGCGAGCCGACCACTGCTCCCAATTGAGTTGTCGTCGTGTCGATCACCGGCGGCTCGCCGGTCACTTCCACGACTTCCGTCGAACCCCCGAGTTGCAGCGCAATGTCCACACCCACGACTGTGTTCAGGTCTACGGTGATATCTTTTCTCAGAAATTTCTTAAAGCCCGGCTGACTCACGCTGATTTCGTACGAGCCGACCGGAACTTCCAGAAACAGGTATTCGCCGTTCGCCCCGGTGACCGTCTGGCGCGAGACGTTTGTGGCTGTGTTCGTCAGCGTTACGTTGACTCCCGCCACCACGCCACCGCTGGCATCGGAAACCGTTCCCCTCACGCGCCCGCCGGTGCTCTGCGCACTGCCGAACGACGCCGCAAGCGCCATCATCACCACTGCCGATACGACCGCGAGCAGCATGCTCCGGCCACACGCGGACCCCAACTCAGATTGCTTTACTCGATTCATGGACATCACCCCTGATTCCCCGAGAACCACTCCCTGAAAGCGATTCTTCGTGGTTGCTACTGGCCCCAAAACCTTACTATAATCCTGCAAACTTAGAGAAAGCCGGGACCCGTGTCAAGTAGAAAGAATTTTTCTAGCGAATCGGATCCTTCGTCGCGACGTCAGCTCCTGCGCATCTCGGAGGTCGCCCGCCGCCTCGCCATCTCTTCCTCCGCGCTGCGGGCCTGGGAAGCGCTCGGCCTGGTCTCTCCTCAGCGCACCGAGAGCCGCTACCGCATGTACACCGAAGCCGACGTTCGCTTGCTTCAGCGCGCCATTTTTCTGCGCCGCGCCCGCGGCTTGAATCCCGTTGCGATTGTACATGTCCTGAACAAGCAAGGCGTCGTTCCCGCTCCGGCTGACGCGCTCCCGTCTCCCGGCCAGCGGTTCCGGCGTTTGCGCACTCGGCGCGGACTCTCGCTGGCTCAAGTCGCCCGAGCCACGGGTGTCTCGGTCGGTTTTCTCAGCGCGCTCGAGCGCGGCCAAATGCGCTCCTCGGTCGCCACCCTCCGCCGCATCGCGCGCTTCTACAAAACGAATATCCTTTCCATGTTCGAAACGAACGGGGACGCCCAGCCCCTTGTTCGTTCTTCTCAGCGTAAAATCCTTGAGACCAGCCCCTCTGTCCGTATGGAGTTGCTGGCTTGGGGCAACACCGCAATGGAGCCTCATCTTTTTCGCATCAAACCCGGCGGCGGCAGCGGCGAATCTTATGCTCACGAAGGCGAAGAGTTCCTGCACGTCTTACGCGGTGAATTCGAAATCTGGCTGCACAACCAGGGGCACTATCACCTCAAGTCCGGCGACAGCCTCTATTTCGAAAGCTCTCGACCGCATCGCTGGAAAAATCCGGGACGCACGGAATCCTGGATCTTGTGGGTCAACACGCCGCCCACGTTCTGAATTCTTGACGTCTTTTTTCCCGGGCGCCGGCCTTTCGGCGCTTCGCGAGGTGCGCTTGCGATTCCGTCATCTCTCGTTTTCGCTCCCCCCGGCCCTCGCGATTCTGGCGCTCGCCTCGCTTGCCTCCGCCCAGCAGTCAACCCGCGTGGCACCGGCCGAAGTCGTTATCATTCACGCCAAAGTCTTTACCCTCGACACCAAAAATCCCTGGGCGCAGGGCGTCGCCATTCGCAAAGGAAAGATCGTAGCCGTCGGCAGAGACGAAGAGGTCGCACGCATGCGTGGCATCGGTACCAGAGTCATTGACGCCGGCGCAAAGGTCATTCTCCCGGGCTTAACCGACTGCCACGTTCACTTCTATCCCGGCTCCATGAGTCTGCGCCTGCCAAATCTCGAAGAAGCAAAGTCCGTCACCGATATCCTGAGAATCCTTACGGACTACGCGAAGGAAAATCCCGGCAACGACTGGATCGTTGCGCGCGGATGGGACTATTCGATGTTCGGCTCTCGTAACCTCCCTGACCGCAGCGATCTCGACCCCGCTTTTCTCAATCGCCCCGTCTTCCTCGAGTCTTACGATTCCCACGCCGTCTGGCTCAACTCCAAGGCCCTGTCCATCGCTGGTATCACGAAAGACACTCCTGATCCACCGAACGGCTGGATCATCCACGACCCCAAGTCCGGTGAGCCTACTGGCGTTCTCCTCGAAGACGCGGACCGCCTGGTTCGAAAATTCCTTCCCGAGCCTGCCGAAGTCGACAAACTCCTGGCGCTACGCGCCGGCATCAAACTTGCCAACCGTTACGGCATCACTCGGGTTCAAAGTGCCGGCGAGGACTTTCCCATCCTTCCTCTTCTAGCGCAAATCCGCGAGGAAGGTCAGCTCACCGTTCGTTTCGAAGTGGCCTATGGCCTCCCCGAATATCAGCTCCGCCCCCAGGACTTCGACGCTCTGGAAGCCGCTCACAAGAAATTTCGCGACGACTGGCTCGAGGCTGGTAGGACGGCGAAGCTCAAGCTTGACGGCGTGATTGAACCTCACACCGCCGCGATGATCGAACCCTACACGAACGATCCCTCGACCAAGGGCTCCCTCTTCTGGGACGTCTCTCAATACCGGGCGGCCGTCACCACACTCGACAAACACGATATTCAGGTTTACACCCACGCCATCGGCGATCTCGCCGTCCGCACCGCCCTCGACGCCTACGAGGAAGCCGCGCATAAGAATCACAGCAAAGACCGTCGCCATCGCGTCGAACACATCGAGACGATCGCGCCTCAAGACGTCTGGCGTTTCGGAAAGCTCGCGGTTATCGCCAGCATGCAGCCACTGCGCTCCTACCCGGACGACGATATCCTCAAGATCTGGGTGCCTACCGTGGGCCCGGATCGCGCCGCCCGCGCCTGGGCCTGGAATAGCATTGGCGACGGAGGCGGCCGCTACGTCTTTGGCAGCGATTGGCCCATCGCTTCGCTGAATCCTTTTGCCGGCATCCAAAGCGCTGTGACCCGGCAGACCGATGCTGGCAAGCCGCCGGGTGGATTTGTTCCCAAGCAACGGCTTACCGTCGGGCAAGCCGTCGAAGCGTATACTCTTGGCGCCGCGTTTGCCGGTCACCGCGAGAAGACCGAAGGCTCCATCGTTGTCGGCAAGGTTGCGGACCTGATTATGCTCGACCGCAATATCTTCGAAGTCGAGACGCGCTCCATTGAGAAGACCAATGTCGTCCTCACCATCGTCGGAGGCAAAATCGTCTATGAACCAAACGCGCCTTAACGGGCTCCAGAAAAGCGGGATTTGGGCGCCAACCCGAGCGCAGCGAGGAATCGCTCTTCGAGCAGGCGCCGGAACAATTCGTCACTTCGCAGGCGTTGTTCGGTATGACGAATCGTGGCTTTCAAGACTTGTGAGACTCGTTGCCATTCTCACCTTCGCAACTCTCCTCTCCTCCTGCCAAAAGAAAGAGGAATCTCTTAGCCTCCTCGTCTGGGAAGGCTACGCCGATCCCTCCTTCGTCCAGGCCTTCGAAGAAGCTCATCACTGCAAAATCTCCGCTTCTTACATGGGCTCAAGCGACGACCTCGTTGCGAAGCTCCGTGGCGGCAGCGCCTCCAACTACGACGTCATCTCGCCTTCAAGCGATGTCGCCACTTCCATCTCGCGCACCGGCCTCGCCGAGCCCCTCGACCTCTCCCGTATTCCGACCTACACCCAGCTCTCGGCTAGGCTTCGCGATCTTCCACTCGTCAAGGCCAACGGCCAAACTTTCGGCGTTCCTTTCATGTGGGGTCCGAATCCTTTGCTTTACAACACCACGGCTTTCGCCAAGCCTCCCGACTCCTGGTCGCTCTTTTGGGACCCGAAATACAAAGGCAAAATCTCGGTCTGGGACGACCTCTCGACCTTATATATGGCCGCCCAGCTCCTCGGTTATGACCAGCCCGATCCTTCGCATCTTTATAATCTCTCGGACGACGAACTGGCCGCGGTGAAGCAGAAACTCCTTGCGCTTAAGCCGAATGTCCGCAAACTCTGGTCCACCGGTGGCGAGCTCACTAACCTCTTTCAAAATCACGAGATCATCGCGGCGATGGGCTGGCCGCTGATGACCAATCAACTGCGCCAGTCCAACTTCCCCATTGCAGAAAACATTCCCAAGGAAAACACTACTGGTTGGATCGATCATTTGATGATCACCAAGGCCAGCCCCTACAAGGAACTGGCCTACGCTTTTCTTGAATTCATGATCCAGCCGCAAACCCAGAAAAAAATCACCGACGTCACTCACTACACGCCTGCCAATCCCGCCGCCGCGCAATTCATGACCGCCGGCGAAAGGAACGGTCTCCATCTCGACGATCCCGACGCCTACATGCAGCGCATTTATTTCTGGCAAGACGTTCCACGTCGCGCCAAATACATCGAAATCTGGAACGAGGTCAAAGCCGCCCAGTGACTCCGTCTGCCTCCAGCCCAGCCGATGCCACGGCTTCCGCCGCGCCGATAACGGGTGGCGCTTTGCTCGAAGTCCGCGATATCGCCAAACGCTTCGGCGTGCGCGAAGTCCTGAAACACATCTCGCTCGAGATCGCTTCCGGAGAATTTCTTACCCTGCTAGGTGAAAGTGGCTCGGGCAAAACGACGCTTCTGCGGCTCATCGCCGGATTCGAACAGCCAACCTCCGGCGAAATCTGGATGAGTGGCCAGCGTCTCGACAGGTTGCCGCCCTACAAGCGCCGGGTGAACACCGTTTTCCAGCACTATGCGCTCTTCCCTCACCTCTCCGTCGAAGACAATGTCGCATACGGCTTGCGCGTCTCGCGCACGGCGCCCGCGGAAATCCCCTCTCGCGTTGCCGAGGCCCTTTCGATGGTCAAGATGCAGGAATATGCCGGCACGCGCCCGTCCAAACTCAGCGGCGGCCAGCAGCAGCGCGTGGCCCTCTCGCGCGCGCTGGTCAATCGGCCGCAGCTTCTTTTGCTCGATGAGCCGCTCTCCGCCCTCGACGCCAACCTCCGTAAGCAGATGCAGGGCGAACTGAAATCCCTGCAGCGCGAACTCTGCATCACTTTCCTTTTCGTCACCCACGACCAGGAAGAAGCCATGGCGCTTTCCGACCGCATCGCGCTTCTCAAAGATGGTTCGCTTGAGCAAGTCGCTTCTCCCCGGGAGATCTACGCACGGCCCGCCACTTCCTACACCGCGCAGTTCATCGGCCAGACCAATCTCCTGCGCGCCAGTGTGCGGGCAGGCCTCGCATTTTGGGGCAGCTTCGAGTGGCCGGTCAGTGCACCCGATGGTCCCGCCGTTTTTTCCGTTCGCCCCGAAGCGATTCGCCGCGCCTCCGAAGCTCCCGGTGCGCCCGATGCAGTACGCTTTCGCGCGCGGGTTGTGCAGCAAACTTTCGCCGGATCCAGTGAACAGCTCGAAGTCGATTGCGCAGGCCAACTGCTGCGTGTACGTCTTTTTGCGTGCGGCCCACTCTCCGGCGAACAGGATTTCGTCTTCAATGCCGCCGATGCCATTCCTGTCCGCGACTGAACGCTCATGTATTCCCGCACCTACAAGTCGATCATCTCCCTCCCGCCACTCCTTTGGGTTGGCCTGCTCCTTCTTCTTCCTTATGCCCTGATGTTCGCCCACAGCTTCTGGCTCGTTCACGATGGCTTCCTCGTTCACGAATGGAATCTTCAGAACTACGCCAAACTCTTTCACAATCCCGTTTATCTCGAAGTCCTTTTCCGCACCATGCGTATCGCCGCCGGTGTCACTCTCTTCTCTCTCCTCCTCGGTTATCCGCTTGCGTATTTCATGTCCTTCGAGGCCGGCGTCCGCAAAGAACTTCTCTATCAGCTGGTCATCGTCCCGCTCTGGGTCAGCTACCTCGTCCGCGGATACGCCTGGAAAACCATCCTCGGCTCCGACGGGGTGCTCAACGGTTTCCTCCAGTACCTCCACCTCACGAAGGAGCCGGTCAGCTTCTTCCTGTACAGTCCCTTCGCCGTGGTCCTCATGCTCACCCACATCTACACCCCCTTTGTGTTCCTCCCGCTCTACGCTTCCCTCGAACACATCCCCCGCAACCTGATCGAAGCCTCGCAGGACCTCGGCGCCAGCCCGGGCGCCACGTTTTTCCGCGTCATTCTTCCTCTTTCCCTTCCCGGACTGCTTGCCGGCGCCACCTTCGCCTTTGTCCTCACCCTCGGCGACTTCCTCGGCCCTCTTCTCGTCGGTGGTCCCTCGAGCATCATGATCGCCAACATCGTCCAGAGCCTGTTTGGCACCGCGTATGACTGGCCGCTCGGTTCGGCGATCTCCGTCTGCATTCTTCTCCTCACGATTTCTCTGCTCCTTCTCACGGAACGTATCGAAAAAAGGTGGTCTTTCCGATGAGCGCCCGCTCCCGCAGGTCCGGCCGCTATCCACTCCTCGGCCTTTTCACACTGGTTGTCTTTGCGTTTCTCTACCTGCCGATCGCCGTCCTCATCCTCTATTCCTTCAATCGCGAAGGAGTTGGCGGCTTCCCTCCCCGTCATTTCACCCTCGATTGGTATCGCCAGCTTTTTACCGACGCTGCGATCTGGGAATCCGTTCTCAACAGCCTCCTGGTTGCTTTTGCTGCTGTGGTTCTTTCGCTTACGCTCGGACTGCTCGCCGCTCTCGCTCTCGACCGCGCCGACTTTCCCGGCAAATCTGTCTTCCGCCGTCTTGTGCTTCTCCCGTTGATCCTTCCCGGCATCATTACCGGCCTTTCCTTATTAATGTTCGCCGTCTTCGCCGGACTGGAGCTCAGCCTTCTCACCGTGTTTCTCGGCCATGGAACGGCACTGATTTCCGTCGCCACCACCGAACTCTTTGCCGGACTCCAAAAAATGGAGCGCACCCAGGAGGAAGCTTCTCTCGACCTCGGCGCCACTCCCTTTCAGACATTCTGTCGTATCACGCTCCCTAATCTGAAACTCTCTCTCATCGCCGCTGGCCTGCTCATTTTCACTCTTTCGATGGACGAAATCGCCGTCTCCTTCTTCCTCATCGGCCGCGACAATACGCTCCCGCTCGAAATCTGGGCACGCCTCCGCCGCGGCATTACCCCCGAAATCAACGCCGTGTCGACATTGATTTTCGTCATTTCCGTCATCCTGATTCTCATCTGGTACCGCATCCGCGCACGCACCATCGGCAAAGAAGCTCAGGAACTCTTGGAGCGTCCTTAGGAGGACCCGTTCGCATGCCGCATTCACGCCGGGACTTCATTAAATTCGCGGTCGCGGGTTCCATGGCCTCCGGTTGCCCGATCAACCAAGCCCTCATCCCTCTTTCAGACGACGACTCCCCCGCCGTTTCTCTTGAAGGCGAGCACTACTCCGTCTGCCACCGGATTCGCGAAGGCCATTCTTTTCCGAAGCCCGACGCTACCCGTACCGCCGAGGTTGTCATCGTCGGCGCAGGCTCCGCCGGACTTTCCGCGGCTTACTTCCTCCGTGGCAAAGACTGGCTGCTGCTTGAAAAGGAGGACCACTTCGGCGGCAACGCATACCAGGAAGAGTACGCCGGCCAGCCCTATTCGACCGGCGCGGCTTACGATTTTCGCGACAGTCACAGCGACCGTCTTGCCAAGGAAATTGGCCTCAATCTTCTTCCCATCGACATGCCCGACCCTACCATCGACAATCACACTTACGTCCCGGACACTTGGCGAACCGGTCTCCCGCACCTTCCCTATTCGAAGGAAACCGTCTCGAGTTTCAAGAAATTCGCCGACGACATCCTCAAAATGGATCCACGCAAAGACATCCTCGAACTCGACTCCAAGCCCTTCACGGATATCCTCGCTGCCTATGC
>Ga0306924_10007480_pt1 | contig 10972 bp, 6 predicted proteins | sample sta12Can44000111_FD_203756 | JGI IMG/M metagenome (GOLD analysis project Ga0306924, IMG submission 203756) | Lab enrichment of tropical soil microbial communities from Luquillo Experimental Forest, Puerto Rico - statanox.12C.anox.44.000.111 (v2)... | ecosystem: Environmental > Terrestrial > Soil...
GTGCGATTGCCGCAGGAGTGGAGCACGTATCATGCCATTCGCCGGGATGCGATCTTCAGCGTTTTGCTGCCGGGCCAAGCCTATGACGAGCACGATCCGGACGAATTCCAGCATCGCCATCTTCCGTACGTGCTCGTCCGCGACGCCGAGATCATCGGCACGGTGCGCATCGACCTCGTCGGCGAGACCCAGGCAGGCTTTCGCCTGATCGCCATCCGCCGCGATTTGCAACGGCAAGGCCACGGTAGCGTTCTGCTCAGGCTCGCCGAACGCGCCGCGCGCAACCTCGGCAGGACCGAGATCGTCATCAATGCCCACCCGACGTCGCTGAGCTTTTATCTCGCCAATGGCTATCGCGAAGGCGAATGGCACGACGCCCGGCCGGTGCCGGCAAACCTCATTCGGGTGGGCAAGCGATTGTCCTAGCGGGACACGCATTCCGACTCACGATCGGGCCAATAGGTTAAGGTGGGTACGGGAAAGCGAATATTGCCCAACGAAAGATGCAACTCGGGCGTGTCGGCGCGAACGCCGGACGGGGCGACACCTTGCGCGATACCTCGCGCTCGAGCGTTGCGCCAGGCGCACTGAGGATACGCGTTCGACAGGGATTAGGGGCTACGCTCGCCGCACGCCTTGAGCACGCTGACGCAATCCACAGGAGCTGGGCATGAGCCACTTGGCAACAGGTTGGAGCGGGCTGCGCGCATGGAGCGCCAGCCACGACGCGGAGCTGCGGCTGTGCGTGCGGAGCACGACCGCTGCGGTGCTCACGCTCGTCGTTTCGCAGCTTTTGCAGCTTCCCATCGCGCTATGGGCCGTGCTCACCGCCGTCATCCTGACGCAAATCAGCGTCGGCCGCTCGCTCAAGGCCTCAATGGATTATCTGATTACCACGCTCGGGGGTGCGATTTACGCGGGCGCGATCGGCGCGATCGTCCCCCATGACAATCAATTTGCAGTGTTCGCGGCACTAGCGATCGCGCTGGCGCCGGCGGTTCTGCTTGCCGCGCTCTATCCACGCTTCAGCGCCGCGCCGTTCACCGCGGTTATGGTCTTCTTCGCTCCCACGATCACGCATACCGGTCCGATCGCGGCGGCCTTCGAGCGGGTGATCGAAGTTGCGGTCGGATGCGTGGTCGGCCTCGTGGTATCGCTCGTGGTGTTGCCGGCGCGCGCGCACGATCTGGCGATCGAGGCGGCGACGCAGATGCTCGCGCTCATGGCGCGGTTTCTGCCCGAGCTATTCGCACGGTTGACGCCAAGTCCGGATCGACCGGCGCTATCGGACATGCAGAATAGGATCGGCGAAGCCCTGGGGCGGCTGGACAAGGTCGCCGCCGAGGCCGCGCACGAGCGGATCACGCGGCTCGGCGCCGAGCCCGACCATGGGCCGCTGTTGCGCACGATGCTACGGCTGCGCCACGATTTCGTCATCATCGGGCGGGCCGCCATCGCGCCGCTGCCCGGGGTATTCGCAGCGCGGCTTGCACCACACCTCGCGCGCGTGGGCGAGACGGTCGCCGACTATCTGCGCGCGAGCGGCGCCGCGCTCTCCACGCGTCAAGCTCCGCCGCCGCTCGACGAGGTCGAAGCCGCGCTCGACGGCTACGCCGCGGAAATCGCTGCGCTGCGGCGCCAAGGTTTGACACGGGAACTGCCGGACGACACGGTCGAGCGCATCTTCGCGCTCGGCTTTGCGCTCGACCAGCTGCGCCTGCACTTGCGCGATCTCGCCCGCTGCGTCGCCGAGCATGCGCCCGCGCGCAACGCCCCTGTCGCGAAGGCAGCCGTGAACGCAGGACATGCGCGGCCGTAACCGGCAAGCGGCTCGCTGCCCGCGGTCGGCGCCGATTTCACGCTTTGCAAGCGCGAGCGCCTTTGTTATAGCCGAACGCTTGCGCGAGTGGTCCCCGGTAGCTCAGCGGTAGAGCAACCGGCTGTTAACCGGTTGGTCGCTGGTTCGAATCCGGCCCGGGGAGCCAAACAAAACAAGCGCTTAGCTCAAACCACAAGCGTAGAAATTAGATCGGGGCTACACTCAGGGCTACAAGACAGCCCGGTGCTATGGCGCTGCGCTCCGCGTTTGCCCGGGTGGGGCCTCGTAACTCACCGGGGGGGCCCCTCAGGCAGTGGCCAGGTGGCTTAGACCCCTGCCCCGCCCTATTCACTTGTCGCTTGATTCGCGTGTTTTGTATAATGACGGTGCTATGTCCAAACGCGCCGCTCAACGCCTTGCCCGCTACCTCAGTGCCCTCGGTCGCCACGTGAGGATCAAGCGGCACAGGTCGCCCGTCGGAGCGTTTTACTCGGTCCAATTTCTAGTGCCCAAGAGGATTAGAAAATGACGATCTACGGCTACGCTCGAGTTTCCACCAATGGCCAAGACCTCGCAGCCCAAGAGGCTGAGTTGACGGCGGCCGGGTGCGCGAAGGTGTTCAAGGAAAAGGTGTCGGGTGCAAAGACCGACCGCGCCGAGCTGGCCAAGCTTCTCCACCGGATCGAGAGCGGCGACGTGTTGGTAGTCACCCGATTGGACAGGCTGGCCCGTTCAACCCGCGATCTGCTCAACGTGATTGCAGCACTCACTGAGCGCGGCGCTGGCTTCAAGAGCCTCAAAAGACACCTGGGCCGATACCACCACGCCTCACGGCCGCCTAATGTTGACCGTTCTTGGTGGCTTGGCCGAATTCGAGCGCGAGTTAATCCGTGCCCGTACAGGGGAAGGCAGGAAGCGTGCGAAGGCCAACGGTGTGAAATTCGGACGGCCTGCCGCGCTAACGCCGGACCAACGGCAGGAAGCAATTCAGAAGCTTGCGCAGGGCGAAGCACAGGCCGATGTGGCGAGGTTCTTCAATGTCTCGCAGGCGACGATCTCGCGGCTTGCAGCCGCTTAACCGCGATTCGAGTCGCTCATTCCGCCGCTACCTGAGGCGAACACTCAAGCCGACCCGCGCAACCGCTCCTGCAACCCGTGGAACGTCGAAATTTGCAATCTACACATCTACACGAATAGTTGTAACTGTGCCAGCGCCGCCGGTTGCCGCGCCAAACCGGCGTGGCCATATCACCACCATTTCCAAACAGGTGATGTCCATGGCTGGGAAACGAAACATACTGAGATTGCTGCGAGGAAATGCGGGAAATGGAAGCGTGTGGCGTCCACCCTTTGTCGGAGGGCGTGCCATAAATACGTTGTCGCGTCGTTCGCTTCGCCGCCGCGCCACCATAGCCCGTAAACTGCTCGCCGCTGAAGATTGAGCCGTTCCGCCGAAAACGGCACTGGCACCTTTGCGCCCCCTCGAGCCCCGTTCAATCGCCCCTGATGACGTGTCGTAGCTTACCGGTGCCCTCGAACACAAGTGCCATTCCGGTTTCATCGGGCTCCATGGCCCGCCGCAAGGCATCTCCAGACCCGGCAGGAGGAGCCGACTCGTCTGTCTGACGTCTGCCTCCGGCTTGTAGGATCTGCGTAGTGACAATCGTGCTCGGCGGCTCTCCCGGCGCCGCCCAATTGGAAATCTCTAGCGGGAATAGCGTGAAATCAACACTGGGGCGCAAACCGAGCGCCTCTGCATTCGCCTTAATGAACGAGCGCACGGAGTTAAGGTTGCATTGTTGCGACTCCGGATCCGGATCCAGGAGTCGAGTAAATTCGGGTCCGGGTGCGCTCAGGGAACCGGTGTCGAAGATGGGCCATTGCAACCCATCTTCCGAGAAGAATGGTGTTCCTCTCGGTCGTATTCCTCTGCGCCGGAATGCCTGTATCAGTGCCTCCCGTACACCCCAGCCATCCACGGGATCGTGTTGGTGGTCCGCCGTGACACAGGCGCGAAGGAAATCGCCGAACTGGAAACCCACCGCGGGACAGTAGTCGAGCGCGCGGACGCACATGTTGAACACGCGTGCGGCAATCTGGGTCGCTTCATCGGCGAGGCTCTGGGCCATGACATAAGGAAGATCGATGCTGTCAACCTTGGCTCCGCCCGCACTATAGATCCGAAACAGGTTCTGTGAGCGGCGCACATAAATGGAAAAGAAAGCATCGAAGATCGCAGCAAGCAGGATCTGTCCGCGCTCGTGTGGCTCGGTTGTCGTCTCCAACGCGGCAGGATCGGCCTTCGACAGCGCGGTTCGTAAGCCTTGGCTCCGGCCCATCGCCTCCCCAAAACTCGGAGCTACGGTGATGAATGGGTTATTCTCACCGAGTTCTCCCTGGATCTGAGCCGCGTCTGAAATTGGCTTGGCATCCGGGCGAATGACCGACTTGTAAATCAAGCCTCCCGTACGTTGAATGGTATCCAGAAGCGCATCGCGATGCGAATAGTGCAAGAGCAGCCCGCAGGCGTCGGCAAAGCCTTCCATAAACGCTGCGCTATCGCCCGACATGATATGGCGAACGTGATCGGGGCGGAGCGCCCAATATATCCCGAGCGTCGTCTCGTGCCTAATCACGTCATTCATTAGGCAGGTGAATACCGTCTGCCCCGGGACGATTCTTCCGGTCGCATCCTTACCGGCAGCAAAGTACCCGAAAACCAAGCTGCCGGAAGACGCGGGATAGGCGTTCGCCCCCCTGATGCCGTGCGGGTAAATGCGCAGAATGAAAGGAGTCGCTTCGTTCATCCGCCGCGACCGGATCGTTCTTCCCAGCGCGACCTCGAAGCGGCGGAGCGTTTCGCTGGCCACCGCATAGACCATCTGCTGATGAAAGTGCGGATCGGACTCGCTGGGGGCGACGCCCTCTTGCATGCTGATCAGAGGATCGTCTAGGTCGACGGGATCGTAAAAGCAGTCTCTGCTGTAGTCGTAGTCAATAACGCGAATCCGCTCGCCCACGGGACCTGGTAGTAGCTTCTCGTACTTCACTGAAAGCGTAATGATGTTGCCGGGAGTCCGTCCCCTGCTCGAATCGATCGCATAAATTTTCAGGGGCCGGAACTCCGGCGTCTTCGGAGGGACCCTGGACCGCGGTGGCGTTTCGCTCGGCCAACCACCGACAGGTCGCTCGAGGGGGTCATAAAGGGGAGAAGTGTCCGCTCGAGCGTCAGGAGCTAGGAAATACACCTTTTTACTCTTCGGCTTGGCGAATTCGGCTTGTTTCCTTAGTTCGGCTTGTTTCTTTAGTTCGGCTTGTTTCTTTAGTTCGGCTTGTTTGTTTAGATGGCCAATCATCGGCATGGACCCCCAGCCTATATGAAATAGTCCACATAGCAGCTGCCCACCTCGAAGCTTCCTTGCCTCGGCTTTTGCAGCTTCGACGGCGCACCCTTGACGGCAGGTACCTCATTGTTGGGAAGCTTCACCGCAATCTGGTCACTGCGCACGACGACACATTTTTTGGCGAGCGCCTCCATGAGCGGTATTCGTGGCACCTCCGAGTTCTTCTCCACAGAGCCGAAACTGCCCTCCTGCGTTGAGCACATCGCCGTGGTTCCCGCTTTCATATTTTCCACCGCCACAATGGGCGTGGCATTTGTACTGCCGTGGTGCCCTACTTTGTAGAAGTCAAGCGCGCCCAACACCGCTTCCCCCTTCTTGCCCAGTTTCAGTGCCGGGGCTTTCGTCGGATCGCTTTCGTCGTACAACCAGTACTCCCAGTTTCCCGCCTGTGCGTCCCCAGCAAACAGCAACTTCTTGCCCTTGTACGTGAATAGTACAACCAGGCTCTGGTTGTTCAGGAAGGAATCCAGTTGTTTCACCGCCGTCAGCAGAACGCTCGGCTGCGCCTCCTCGACTGCCTTTTCCAGCACGCGCCGGTCGGGATTGTCGTAGGCGCTTGCTGTCCCAGGCCGTGGCACCCACTCCCTGAAGGCGCCCGCCGGGTAATCGCTCGACCCTGCTTCCCACGATCCTCCGAAGGGCCGGAATTTCTTACTATCGCCACCATTCTCTGCGGCCTGTAGATACTGACCGCCGCCCTTCTTCAAATCCTCCAGCTTCATAAAAGGCGTAGCATCTTCAGGCGGCGGACCTAGGATCTCTGCCGCCAACCCCGCCTTGACCAGTGCCTTTGGCAACTCCGGTTTTTGCCCCTGGGAGTAATAATTGGGTTTAACTCCAAAACCTTCCTTCAAGAAAGCAAGTGAGTCGTCGTTGGTACCCCCGCCGGTTCCGGCCATCCCCAGAACGTTGCCGGTCGCGTTTTCCAGCATGGCGAGCATTTCAGCGCGATCGGGGGTGGTGTCGCTTGCCAGCGCAAGATGATTCTGAACGTCTAAGGCGAGCGAAGTCAGTTTCGACTGGAACTTGCTCACGTTGGCGTCATACTCGGTTTCCCAGTACGGCATCCAGATCGCATCCACCCGGTCTTTGAAACGCTGGAACACTTCGGCACAGCGGCTGAATCCGATAATGTGGTCCATATGGCGGTGTGTCACGATGATCAGCGCCAGCTTGCCTCCTGTTTCACGCGCCATATGAGCCACCGCGTCTTTGATTGTTCCAATGTCCCCCTTGCCCGTTTTCCCATTCGTCACACCGCAATCGACGACGATGTGCTGCGGGCCCTCTTTAGATGGAACGGTCAGAAGAAAGAAGTCGCCGAACCCAACGCGGTACATGCGGACCCGTAGCTGCCCGGTGTTCGTATCAGGCGATTTCGGAGCGCGAGTCCTTCTTGCAGCACGAACATTCTTCCGCGGAGCTTTTGTTCTCGCCATCGTCATAACCCCTCATGCACCATCGAAAAGTTGATTTGGAAGCGCTCGGGATCGGTGCCTTCCATGAGCCCGAGCCTCTGGCAATATGACCGTTGCCGGCCTTCCCTCAATTCACCTTCCTTGCCGTGCAAGTGCTTCGCAATTACGTATCGGATCACTGCGCTACCAGTGCCGAAGTTCTTCTGATCCGCTGTGGGCTTGGTGATAATGACTGTGGCGCCGCCACGGAGAGGAAAGCTGCCCAAACCGGATCCCTGGCTTCCGGAACTTTTGTCAAACGGGGCCTCCCTCTTCTGTGCCATCTCCACAATCATGTCCGTGCGCAGGCTGCCGTCAGGACCGATCCGAAACAATGGATGGAAGGAAGGAACCCGCACGTCAAGCTTGCCGTCAAAACCGAGTTTCGATTTATTCGACGGCTCATTCGCGTATGCGCGCAGCGCATCGCCGTTCTGCTTCTGCTGCGCCTTCGTCAAGCCGTTCGGATCGCCGAAATCGAGCCCGGGCACCGGCGCCAAGTCGAGTTCTTCCGCCGTGGGCCAAGCAATTGCGCCCTCCGAAAAGAAGCTCGCGCTCTCCGCGAATATCCCGCGACGCTGGAATGCTTGAATCAATGAGTCAGGCACCCCGACCTTGTCTGATGGGTGAAGATCCCGCTCGGTCGTGATAAGCGCTCGCAGAAAGTCGCCATACGTGATATCGACTGGTGGACAATAATCCAGCGATCGCACGCATACCTTGAAGAAATCGTCAGCCGTGCGGACCGCCTCTGCTGCGAGCCGCTCTGCCAGCGGCTCCGGTATGTCCGTCGCCGATATCCCTCCTCCGCCTGCCCTGTAAATGCGAAACAGGTCGGCGGTGCGGCGGACGTAGATACTGAAGAATGCGTCGAAAACCGCTGCGACCAATATGGAACCTCTGCGATGTGGCTCCGTGAACTTTTTAATGTCCTCGCAATTCGGGCGCGTCCCCAGCGCCGATCGCAATCCCCGTCCCTTTCCCGTCGCTTCTCCGAACTGCTGCGCAAGTTGCACGAGCGGGTTCCATTGTCCAATCTCCGCCGACACGGTTGCCGAAGAACTATCGCCGTCGCTCGCTTCGGAGTCATTTGCATTCACCTTAGAGTTCTGCTCCGTCAATGACATTGGAGCGTCCGGCGTGAGGAGATACCTGTAAATGAACCCACCAGTCCGTTGAATGGTGTCCAGCAGAACCTCTCGATGTGAGAAATGCCGCAGCAATGCAACCACATCGGCGAATCCCTCATGGAACGCGGGCACGTCAGGGTTCGTCCACTCGGTAAAGTACGTCCGAATTCCGTCGATGATGGCATGCGTGGTTTCATGCACTACCACATCGTGAGACAGGCAGGTAAAAACGGTCTGACCCGGTAAGTTCCTCCCGGGATTCTCTGAGTCAGCGCGAAAATAGCCAAACAAAATGCCATGAGCTTTAGGGCTGTAAAAGGCGTTCGCGGAAACCATCGCGTGCGGGTAGATGTTCAGTGTGTAAATGTCGCCCGGAAGTGCGCCCGGCGGGGAATTCTCGTCGCGGTCCTGCCGCCGCCAGTGAATTTTCCTGCCGAGCGCTGCCTCGAATTGCTGGATCGTGTCCGTCACCACCGCGTAAACCATCTGCTGATGAAAGCGCGGATCCGATTCCGATGGATCGAGGCCGCCGCGGATCAGAATGCGAGGATCATCCAGATCAACCGGCTTGTACCAGACTTTGTTCGCGCCGTCGTAATCGACGATCGCGATCGCATCGCGCCGGTAATAGTCTTCCACTACCGGGCCCGGTGCTAAGTCCTCATAGCGCACCGCGAGGGACATCTCGTTTCCCAGCACCCGGCCACGGCTGGGATCAAAAGCATAGGCTTTCAGAGGTCTAGTAAGAGGCTTCTCCGTCCCCTCAACCACATGGGCTGAACGCCGGTCCGGAAAATCTTCGGCTTCCACGGGCCCAGTAGCCATGTATCGCTTCCTTTCCTGCCCAAAGCCAAAACGAGATGCGGCGTAGTACCGTAGCCGAGACTGGCTCGACCGAAGGCTGCGAGCAAATCGCGGTCCTCTCCTGTCACTTCTCGAGGACTCTTTTCGTCCATCCCTCTCCTATTCTGCCCAAACGCTTCCGTATGCTCATCGCCTATCGCCCGCCGAACGATAAGTCTACATGGTTTCCTTGCATTTTGTCATAACATCTCGCGTGCGGCACGCTTTGCGATAGATCAAAAAGAGGTTCGTCCGTGTTGTTGAAGCAATGTACACACGTACGTTCACAAGGCCGACGGCGGCGAGTTGTGCCGACGGTAGGGTCCATAATAGTACTGTGCATAATTTGGTTGAGCTTGTCTGGTCTCCGTCAAGTCACTCAACCGTGCTGAGGTTGTGGATGGAGACGCTATCGCAGCGCAGGCAGCGATGGCGAAACTAACATCATGGACTTTTGTAGCGGTAGGGACGTGCGTTTCATCGCACGTCCCCCACGCAGACCACGCGATGATCCTCTCGGGGCCGGGACCTACGATCGTAACCTCAGCAGGCTGGCCCTCTTCACCGAGATGTACGCGTGCGTACGACGGTTGAGGAGGAACCGAATCAACGTCGGGCCTTCGGAACGACTCGGGCTGCTTCGTGCACCTGGCGAAAGCGGTTGCTCGCTGGTGACTTTAGAGCCACGACGAATGACTGGTGATCTCAGAAATACCCATTGGAATGCTCCATGAATTTGCGGATTAACCGCAAACACTGTACACCCGTCATACCTTTGGAAGCAAAATCACTTTGCCTTCGAGTTATCCACTCGAATCGTATTAAGTTTCCGGAGTTATGAAATTACATTCGAGCCATTTAAAGGGCCGCCTAGGTGCCTTAATGCACTGGCCCAATGCGCGGTAGCCCCGCCCCCGTTTAAACGCACCAGCGGCTACGGCTGTGGCACCAAGGACTCAGCTACGGGCAAGTTAGCAAAACCGCCCCCGGCCCGTGCGCCATGGCTTCGCTAAGCGCAAATGGTCGCCCCCGGCCAAGTCCGGCGCTCGTTCAGGAGAGCTTCCCTGGCCAGGGGCTAAAGAGCACTAGATATCGGGCTTTCATACCTTCAGTGCTCCATTCGGATAAAAAGCCCTGGCTGGCGGTCCGTTGAGCCGGAGCTGTCCCCGCGCTGCCGGAGGAAACAGAGGCGCGCTGGGATTAGTCATCGGACATATCTTCCACCGGTATTCCAGAGACCCTCAGGCGTCCTAAAACCCAAAACACGACGAACAAAAGGTTTCATATCATGGATAAAACTGCGCGTTCCATAGAACTCGATAAACTTACGCCCATTGTGAGGATTGACCTTCTCGACCATTCGCATTTCACCAGGAGGGACACTGTCGTTTCTTGTTCCAGCATCACGGCAAGCGTCATAGTACATCTTCTCAAAGTTATCGAGAGCATCACCAGGGATGCGCTTGACCGTGATCTTGCGAAGCTCGTGATTCTCGGGAAGTTGGTTCTTGGCTCGGATCATCAACCGGCGTCGATAGTCATCCGGGTCTTCGCCGATGATAGGCTCCGGAGCGCGCATTCCCCACGGCTCAAAGGCTTGATCGGCACGGGCCTGGAACACACGTGCAGAGGCTTGGACTTGGAGTAGCTGTTCTCGAGTCATCGGCATGGCTTAGCCCTCGTTCAATGATACAGAGATAGGTTGCGGAACCACGCTGCCCTTGTCCGGATCAGGATCAATAGGATGGGTGGCGGGAGCCGGTGGTACACCTTCGAGGAGCTCGTTGGGGAGGTTGCCCTGGTCTCCGACTTCGAGCGAAGGCTCTGGGTCCTTGGATAAGGGAGTAGCTTCTTCCTTAGCCGGTAATGAGTGCAGTTCACCGCCGGGAGTGAAGGCGTGTGGGTCATCGGGGTCAGGGAGCGCGTCCAGTGCAGCCTGGATACGCTTGGCTTCGGCAGCATCGCGACGGGCCTTGGCATCACGGCGACGTTCACGTTGTTTGCTGGCAAACGAGTCCTGCCGGGTGATAAGACGATCCAGGGCCTCATTCAGCATGAGAACTTGAACAGCGCGCGTGCGTTCCTGGGCGTGGGCAATCTGGTCGTGCGTGAGACGTGCAGCCTCGAGCTCTTTCATCGCATCGTCACGTGCGACAGACTGCGGGATGTACTCAAATACCTGGTCAATGTTACCGACGACAATCGCCTCTTTCGGGACGGGGCCGGGTGCGATGGGGACGATGGCGTAACGATCGGATTGATCGTGTGTCATGTGCGTTACTCGTCGTGGTCGTGGCCGTTCGAAAGGATGGCTCGCCT
>Ga0306924_10007486_pt1 | contig 10968 bp, 7 predicted proteins | sample sta12Can44000111_FD_203756 | JGI IMG/M metagenome (GOLD analysis project Ga0306924, IMG submission 203756) | Lab enrichment of tropical soil microbial communities from Luquillo Experimental Forest, Puerto Rico - statanox.12C.anox.44.000.111 (v2)... | ecosystem: Environmental > Terrestrial > Soil...
TCGATTCTCATCCAGTGCCTTTGCTGCTGCCCGGTGGAGGAATGATAACCCCTGACTTGGAGCTGGGGAAAAACTATTCTTACGTTCTCAAAGCGGAAACCATGCGGAATGGAACAAAGGTCACAGATACCAGGCAATTGGTCGTGCGGGGAGGCCAAACCTACCAGGTGGATTTCGGAGACATGGCATGGGCGCCCGGGGAAAGTCCGGCCGCCCATTCCGCACGCGTGACCGTCCGCTTGCCGGCAGATGCCAAGCTATTCGTGGATGGAGTGCCATGCCCCTTGACAAGCCAAACGCGGACCTTCGACACACCCAAGCTCGAGCCGGACAAATCGTATTCCTACGCGCTGAAGGCTGAGTTTCTGCGCGACGGCAAACCGGTGTCCGAAGCGAAACAAGTAATTGTACAAGCCGGTAAGGCAGTGACCGTCGAATTCGCCGAATCAATCTCAATCAAGACCGCGCTGAAATAATGCACAGAGTCGGTACACCGCTTCACAGGATAGCAGCACGGAAAATCCGAATAGTGGATAGCGATACCGCGGATCCACGTGCGAAATCAAATAGACGAAGGACGCCCCGAAAATCAACGCGAGCCACAAGCTGAAATAAGGATGCCGCTGCCATCCGAGCAACCCCAAACCCAGCCAGGTGCCGGCTCCTACCGCGCAAAAGCCGAGTGCCCGGATCCACCGCCCGGAAATGGTAGGAGACCACATATTTTCGGGAGGAAACCAAAATAACACAAAGCGCTTGCAAGTCAGTATCGCGAAGTCTCCCGGATGTTCCCGGATCCACAGCCAGGCGATCTGGCCCTTTTCGCGCATGTATGCCAATTCACCCAATTCCAGAAGCCGTTTCATTTCTGTCTGATTGGAAAAAGGATGCATTTGCGCGAGCAGATTGCCCGGATCGTCCCAAGAGGTGTCAAAAGTCTTACCGTTGGCGGAAGGGTTGTTCCCAATCGCCATTTCCAGTCCGAAATTGCTACGGAAAGGCACAAACCCACCCATAACCCGGTAATTGCGTACGCCCCACGGAAGGATGCACAGAAGAAATGCACCGCACAAAAGTAGCGATCCCTGAATGACCTGCCATGGCCGATTACTGCGGGAAAAGCATTCCGCCAGCAGCATCAATATCCCCGCGGGCAAGATCGACGGACTGAGCAACCCGGCCAAACCCAGCAGAATTCCTATCCCCAAAATCAGGCGATAGTCTTGCCAAGAGGAATTGTGCAGCGCTATAAATCCCACAAACAACCCCATCAGGGCGATGGTGGAATAGGCTTGTTCCCAACTCCCAGAAGTTTCGTTCCAAAGATTCAAAGGAGAAAGCGCCATGAGGATCCCCGCGCACCACCCCGCCGCCGAACTGAGACGGGCCTTCCGGGCCACGAACGGCAGCAGGGCAATCGCGGTGGTAGTGCCCAGAATTCCCAGCATTTCCTGACCGAGGCGCCCGGCCATGGTATCGGGGCCCAAACACCAATAGATTCCCGCGAGCATTGTTGCATAGATCGGGGCCACGTGAGCGGACGGACCGGTATCTGAACCATAGACGTTGCCCAAAAATCCTTCCTGCACAAGGCAACCCGCCGCCCTTTCCATTTCCGCCTTGAACCGGTTGTCGTATACGTGAAAAGTAAGAACGTAGGCCAGCCGCACGGCAAACGCCAGTAGAAACAGGAGCGAATAACCAATCCACATGCGCCGCATGCTTATTCCTTGGAGGCCAGAGTAAGGGAGGGATGATAGAGATAAACTTCTACCACAAAATCGCGATAATCGAGCCGTTTGCGGTGGATTTCCAATGCCTGGGAACAGTGATCGCTTAGCCACTGGCGGACGGTTTCCGTTTTGCCTCCCCGGTCGCTCGGGATAACGATCCAGAGCCGATCCGGTGCCGTGCTCAATTTCTGGAGTTCGGGCAGCGGATTCCAATTAGCCAGGCCCGTTGCGGATCGGCAAACCTGCGCATAATGCCCCAGCAACACGGGTGAAATCGAGGCAATGCGATCTCCCTCCTGCCAGTGATTGGCGATAAACCGGGCGGCGGTTCGGAAATCGTGCCGGCTGCCGTCCTGGAAATGGCTGATCAAACCCGGCAGGTTAAAACCCCCCACCACAACCATTCCCAACATGGCCGTCAGTCCCGTGCGGAATCGTAGCCCTCGAGCTCCGCAAGAGGTTTCGCCACCAGCCTCGGGAGACAACGATTCATAAATTCTTCCGGCCGCTATTCCCGCCAAGCTTATCACACCTGGGGAAAACGGAAACAAATAGGCTGGATGGAAAACCACGATGACGGGCAAGACGATAGAAGCACCCGCCCAAAGGCCGACCCAGACCATCCAATACCAGCCCTGCTCCTGGGATTTTTCCAACACGCAAACGACACCCAACAAAGCCAACAGGGCAACCGGCCAGCCGATTTGATTAATGGCGGCCAGGGCCGCGTGCCCGGGACTATAACCCCAGCCCTCCGAGCCGTTCCAGCCACGCATCAACGGGACTAAATAAATCAGGGCAAAAACGCCGATGGCAAACCCCATCGCCGCCACGGTAATGAACATCTTCCCGAACCCGCCGACCGTGGGGCGTGAGGCGTGGGGCGAATCCGCCAACCCCATAAGCTTCATGCTCCACGCTCCAAACCACACAGCCGCAATGGCAAGGAACAATCCCACCAGCAACAGCCCCAATACGGTGTGGCACAAGATGGCGGCAAGTGCCGCCAGGCAGGCCAGGATCGTAAGCGACACCGAACGCCGCCGGATTGCCCAGGCGCCTGCCAGCATGCACAGCGAGGAAAAAAGGGCGGCGGTAATGTAAAAACGGTTCTGTTGACTATGAAAGAGATGCTCCGGCCAGACCGCCAAAAGCAGGGCGGTGGCCAGGGCCGCCGGTCGGCCCAGCAAGCCATCCAGGCCGACAAAAACGATTACGACTTGCAAGGTTCCCAATAACGCCATTACGACTCGGCTGCCGAATTCATCCCGGCCAAACCAGCAGTAATCGAGAAAATGCGCGACATATCCTACCGGGATCAGGCGCGGCAACCGGTACGCTTGACTGTTCGCAGCTACTTCCGCGCTGCCGAAAAGGGAATCGACCTCCGTAAACGTTGCGAGCTCGTCACCGTAAAACGGCCAATCGCCGAGCCGATAGAAGCGCAGCCCACCGGCCAGGAATGCCAAACCGAGAGCAATGGCCAGCAAGGAGGAGTGTTTTTTGTTCATCCTTGAACCTTTCGTAGTCTCTATTGCGAGAATTTTTTCCTTCCAGGTCTTAACAATCTAGCCATTTTGATCGCCGCATGCAATCGGGATTTATGCAACCGGAGCGGCGAACACCTCGGGCTGACGGCCCGCTGCTCGCTGCGTTTGACAATGATCCTGGGGTGGCCTAGGTTATTCTAGAGGGCGAATACCCTTGACTCGGCAGGGTGGACCAACTCTTTTTTTGATTGTACCTGAATGGAAATCCTGGAATCTCGCGACCTTCCGAGCGCCATTCACATCGACTCCAGCTGGCTGCAAAGAGCCGCCGGCAACCCCATTATTCTGAATCTGGCCGACACGCGCTATATCCTCGACGTGGATGTCAATGTCCAGGGCACTGCGTTCGTGGTCGGGGCGCGGAATGTCAGTCTCGACCTTAACGGCCATCAGGTTCTCTTCGGCAACGGCAATCCGATTGCGGTTGCCAATGGCGGCTTCGAACTCGCAAATCCCGATGGCTCCATACCCGGTTGGGATTTCCAGCAAGCCCCTGCGGCAACGCGCGTGCCCGCCATCAGCGGCATGTGGGGACAATGGATGCTGCAATTTTCCAACTTCAGCACCATCCAGACTTTCTTTTCCGATCCAATGGCAATTCCCATGCCCAACCATGAATATGCGGCGGCCATCACGCCCAAGGGAACCGATAGTTGCACCGTGCAACTGTCGGTCATCGATGCAGTGACCGGCGTGGTTCTCGGCACGGGAGTCTCCGCTTCTCCCGACCGGGGATTTTCTGCGGTGGCCACCTTTGTCCCTGCCACAACCGATCCGATCAAACTCCAAATCGATCTGATTCCGAGGTCCGGAACCGCCTCAATGGCCCTGGACTACGCTGCGGTCATGCCATCGCGGGATTTCGGCATTGTCGCCACCCAGGCCTGGACCGGTGACCTTCCCGCTCATCTCCTGACTCCCGAGTTCCGGGCCTGCTATCGCACCGCCGCCGGCTTCACGCTCCTGAACGGGCAAGTGATCCAGGGGCAGGCCAAGGGATACGAAAGTTCCCCACTGTTCTTCAATTCGTTGCCGAACTACACCGTGCAAAATGTGACCACGGTAGTTTCGGGCATGGATACCGGCAACCTGGACGGAGCGTGGTCCATGAACGCCGTTATTACCAACTCGGTTTTCGAGGGTAGTTTCGACCGGGTTTCCAACCGAATGCGTATTTTTGCGGCGATCAGTCTGGCGAATTACGACGGCACTGCCGTCATCACCGGCAATCGCATACTGGGTACTCCGCACGTCGGCATCCTGGCCAACGGCATGCCGACTCAAACCGGCCTGGTAATAACACAAAACGACATCCGCCAAAATGCCATCGCGACCGACGGCTACGGCATTCTTCTGGCCGGGGTCCGCAACTTCGACATAGGCAACAATACCATTATCCCAATCAAGGGACGCGGCATCCTGGTGGACGGCTGGGGCCGCCTTCCGACCGAAAACGGCCGGATTCACGACAATTACGTCGAGGTTTACGAGGAGGCGAATCTCGAATATGCTCCTTCCGCGCTGGATGCAACTGCGCTGCGCATCCGAAACTGGGACCACACACACCGCAACCTGGTGGTCGAGCAAAACACCTTTTTCGCAACAACGGGCCCCGGGGCTGACTTCGGTGCCATCGGCGTTCGCTGGAGCGGCGCCAATGACCAAGGCCAGGAAACGGATGCCAACAACATACTCCGGCGCAATCTCATCAAGGCCATTGTCACAACCACCGATCCGACCTATCGAGCCACGGCCCTGTCCGTTTCGGTCGTCGGAGCCGGCACCGGGCTGCGAATGAACGGCAATGTTCTGGAAAGCAACGATACTGCCCTAGCTTTCGGCGACAGCGATAGCTGGCAACAAGCCGATGAGGACATCACGCTATCCGGGAACTCCATTCGCATATCAACGATGGGCCCGGCCCGGAATTTCACTTCCATCAGCGCGGGGACCTACCGGACCACTGTCGCGGATATACGCATGCCCGAAACCTGGCTGGAGAATGGCGCACCTGCCACGATCAGCTACGGCGGAGCGCCCGTGACCAACTTTCAGGTCGACTGGAACCAGGGACCACCTCCCGACGGCGACACCGAGGGAGGTTCCGGAGCGAACGGTTCCGGAGGCGGCAGTCCGCAAAACACCATTCCCCCGGTTTACGTCATCGGCCTCGATGGTCAGGTTTGGGTCCAGAGGACCGGCAACAACCGCTTGTGGAGATCCTGGAACCTGACTCAACCGGGAAGGGTGAAAGCGCTCAGCGTCGTCACGCCGGCCAACGGCCAAACGCAAGTTTTCGTCATCGGCCTTGATAACCAAGTGTGGACCGAATCCCTCTTTGCTTCCGGCCAGTGGTCACATTGGAGTCGGCCCGTTGCCGGAGCAGTCAAAGCCCTCAGTACGGTTATGAATCCGAATGGCGGGCCACAGGTCTTTGCCATCGGCCTCGATGACCAGGTTTGGACGACGACGATGAATGGCGCTGCCGGCTGGACATGGTGGATGCTCACTCAGCCCGGTCGGGTCAAATCGATCAGCACCGTGGGCGGCAACGCCGGCCGAATGCAAGTCTTTGCCATTGGTATGGACGACCAGGCCTGGTTGGAAACAGCCGAAAGTTCCGACCGGTGGACAGCGTGGGTTCTTACCCAAACAGGCCGGGTGAAGGCCATAAGTGCCCTCATCGACTCAACCGGCAAGCCCGCCTTATTCGCGATCGGCCTGGATGATCAAGTATGGTGGACCCGCATGTTGGATTCCGGCCAATGGGGCGGGTGGAGTCTGACCCTGTTGGGAAGGGTAAAGGGTATCAGCGCCATGGCGGACAGTACCGGAAGATCGGCTGTTTTTGCCATCGGGCAGGACGACCAGGTTTGGTGCGAAATGGCCAATACGTCGGGCAATTGGACCGGCTGGACATTCACGCAGCAAGGCCGAGTGCTGCAGCTAGAGACCGGATATTGAGATATTTATTACTTTCGACGCATTTCTAAGACTTCTAAATGGTTGACTCCCAAGGCCCATCTTGTTACACTGGGGGGTTCTGGATTTTGCAGCATTTCCCAAAATCGGTGGGCGATGATTTCCGGACCTTGAGGAGGTTTCCATGAAGTTTCGGTGGGTAGTCCCTTTGTTGCTCGTGGCGATTGCACAGGCAGGCTCGTATTTGCTTTCGGCGCCGCCGTCCACTTTTGATTCGCCTGCTCCCGTCGATGCAACTCCCATCGGACGGAGCCACGCGTTTGATCCGGTTTTCGCCATCATGACTCAACCCCGTGGCGATACGGGCTGCCGCGGTTGCCACATCGGCAGCGAACGCACGGTTGGTCCCTGGTGGGGCGATGACGAGGATACCGTTTTGCAATCGCTCGAAACCGGCATGAGTCCCGACGGCCAGGAGACGTTTCCTCCGCCGGTGAGCGGCGGAAGGATGGGCATCCTTGGCTCCTTCCTGCACAACGGCATCATGCCGCTCGGCGGCACACCCTGGGACCAGGACCAATTGACCGTTCTGGATAAATTTTTGCGTATCTATGAATGATTGCGCTTACGGGGTCGGGCCGCGCCCGAGATACTTGTCCAGCCACGCAAATACCTCATGGTGCCAGAGGCGAGAGTTCTGCGGCTTCAAAACCCAATGGTTTTCGTCCGGAAAGTAGAGTAGTCGGGCCGGTACGCCCTTCAGCTTGAGAGTGTTGAAATACTCCAGGCCTTGCGTTACCGGCACGCGGAAATCTCTCTCGCCGTGAATCACCAGCGTCGGCGTTTTGAAATTTCCCGCATAGCGCTGGGCGGATTGCTGATCCACTTTGGCAAGGTCGTTCCACGGAAAAGCGCCGAGAGCGCGTTCGCGGGCGCGGACCAAATCAGAAGCCATTTGGCTGTGATAGCTGTAAACGCCGGCATGGCAAATCATCGCCTTGAACCGGTCGGTGTGCCCGTTGAGCCAGGCCATCATGTAGCCGCCGTAACTTCCTCCCGCGGCGGCCATGCGCGCCCTGTCAATCCACGGTTGCTGCTCGAACCAGTCGGTGCTTTTCAGGACGTCGATCATCGGCTTGGTGCCGTAATCCCCGGTAATCGAGTCCGCAAACTTCTGGCCGAAACCGCTGGAACCGTGGAAATTGACGCAGCCGATAACATACCCCTGGGCCGCCCATAGTTGCAAGTTCCAGCGAAAGCTGAAGTCCGTGGTAATGCCGTTGTGCGGTCCCCCATGCACTACCTGGACTAACGGCCATTTCTTTTTCGCATCGAAATCGGGCGGGTAGACCACCCACATCTGCACGTCCTCTTCATCAGCGCCCTTGAAAACGACTTCTTCCACCTTGCCAAGCTCCCATTTGGACACCAGAGCATCGTTGAAATGTTCGATTTGCACGGGCTCCTTGGCGGAAGGCCGGTGGGAGAATACCGTCGGCGGGAGGTTGAAGCTGGAGCGCACAAAAACCGCCAGCCGGTCTGTTTTGGCAAAATCCGTGGCGCGTTCCGAAAAACCGGTCGGCACGGACTGCGGACTCGATCCGTGAATGCCCACAAAATACACATTCACATATCCCTTGTCCTCGGCTTCAAAGCAGAGCCGTTGTGCGTCCGGCGTCCAGCGCGGATTGGCACAACTGCGGTCGAGGCTGGCGGTCAATTCCCGTTTCTCGCCGGAATTGCGGTCGAGCAACATGAGCCGGTTGCGGTCGGCGTAAAAGAACTTGATCGTCTGGCGGAGAAACGCCAGGTATTTGCCGTCCGGGCTATAAACCGGATTCGTGTCGCTCGCCGGGTTGTCGGGCGTCACGTTTTTCGGTTCCTCCTTCTTCTCCAGGGACAGCGTGAACAAATCCAAATTCGTGTCGGTGCCGATATCCTTGACCGAGTCCGCGACAAAGCAAAGTTCCTTGCCGTCGGGAGAAACATCAAAGTCATTTGCAGAAGGTTCATACGGCGGCAGGTGCCTGCCGGTGCCCGCAAGAAGGTTCGTATGTTTACCATCCGCCAGCCTGACGGCGAAGATCATCGGCCGTTTGCCGTCCGCGATCCATTTGTCCCAGTAGCGATACTGAGCATCGTCGATGACAAAGGCTTTGACCTTGCTTTCTTTTCGGGCCTGCTCCTTCTTGCGGTAACTGTCATCGTCGGGAGTGTCGGGCCAGGTCCAGCCAATGCAATAAATCGTCTTACTGTCGGCCGACCACTTGAGAGCCGCGGGCGCCATCGGCATCCGGCTGACGCGGCGCGCTTCCCCGCCTTCCGGTCCGATGACATAGATCTGCGCCGGTTCATCGCCCTCGCGCTTGCTCACAAACGCGATCCAGTTGCCGTCCGGAGACCATTTCGGACCGGAGTTCTTGCCGCTGGTGTTGGTCAATTGTCTCTGCGTCTCGCCGTCGGTCGAAAGCAGCCAGATGTTCGATGAGCTATCGTCTTTTTCCAGGTCATACGTCGTCACTTCGACCGCGGCCCAGTGACCGTTCGGAGAAACCGAAGGCGCGCCGACGCGTTTGACTTTCCAGAGGTCGGCAAACGTGAGGGGGCGTTGCAACTCGGCCGGCGAATCGCCGGCACTCGCTGGACTGACCGACCAAAACAAATTGATAATTAGTAGAACAGCGCCGTTACAGCATGTTTGCAACTTCAACATGTTGTCTCCTCAAAAACCTCCCGAGTAAACTCGATCGGCATTGTATGTTCCCGTGTCGTCATTTGACAATGGATCGTACTTAAACTATCTCTTGAGTAAGCATGAACGTTCTTGGTTGATAGTGAAGTGGTGAACGGTGAGTGCTTACTACTGACCACTTACCACCACTCAAATCGGAGCGCGATCCATTTGCATTCACGAAGCATTTTTAAAAAGAGGCGTCATGATCGGGTCGGCTTTTTTTGCAAAGTTGGCCTCGCCGAGCAACCGCACTCCCCGGGCGTTCCCGCCCGAACGCTTGATTTAAGCCTCAGCGGCGCACGCTTGCTGACCCACAAGGCTTTTGCTGTGGGAGATCAGCTTATTCTTTCGTTCTATCTCAGAGACGACCGGCAACGGGAAGTCGTGGAGAAGATTTCCGGCCGGGTGATCAATTGCCGGGCCGACATGGATGTCAACCGGATCGGCGTCGCATTTAACGAGCAGCTTTCCGAATCCCAACAGCCGAATTTGGTGAAAAAGCTAGCGAACGTCGGGGCCAAGTAGAGTTCCCATTTCTCGGACGTTTTGTTGACACTTCGGTGTCCATTCGAATTTTGGCTCTTGCCTCCAAGGCCCAGATAGGCGCCGAATCTCCCTTTAGGCACCTGTGCCTCCGGACGACACTTCGCGACTGATTCTTGTCATCTTCACAACAAAAATAGTTCTTTGCGCCTACTTTCTAAATCTTGAGATGTCACGTTGCATCATCATCCCAAACGGGGGACGCACTCAGTGGGACATTTTTCGAAAAACGGGACCTTCTTCGAACCATTAGTCCTAACTCCTGAGTAGTTGCCGATTTACAACGTGATCGCCTTTTCCCACAATGGTCCCACTCACCATGGGACCTTCTGGACTTTGCGTTTCGAGTCCTGCCCGGAAGTCCCAAGGCACAAACCGTCGACCCAATAAGTCAACAGTCATGCGAGCTGAAGCAAAGCTGGGATTCGTTTCATAAAGGGACATGGTCAAGACTTTTGCTTAACCATGAATGTCATAGATCGTTTCCATGTCTATTCCGATGAGGAGTTCATAATGAAAATATCCAATCAACGTTTCCACTGGAAATTTGTGCCACACGTCTGCCGCCTGGAAGAAAGAGAAATGCCCGGTTCAATCCTGGCCGGGGGTTCCGCGCTGAATTGGTGGGACAGCGCCCTGGGGCTTCTGAATCTCGAGCCTGGCTTATCGGATCAACCAACGGCGGAAATTGCTTCGAGGTCTCAAACCCGCAAACACACCGGCCAGATGGCAGCGCTCACCCCGCAACAGGAAAATCCGGTAGCTGAATTTGCCGGAATTCAGTCCGGGGAGCGTACCATGGCGCTCCTGGGTTCGACGGTCGAGAGCCATTCGGCATCCCGCGATGGTAGCATTCAAGGGATCTATATCAGTTATTGGTACAACGGGGATTTTGACAACCGGAATTTTCTGCCCAACGAAAGCAACACCACGGTGGGCGATGCCCGGGTTTATGATAACTTCATCGTGCCGGGGCCGGGGAATGGCCCCGTGGAATGTATTTGTCTGCTTTATGTAAACGAATTCATGAATTTCAAGACCCGGCGAGCAAACTGGGAATTGCGGGAGTGGGTCGGGCCCCAGTATCCCGGCATCGTCATCGCGAGCGGCACCGATTGGCCCGCCACGGCAGTTCCCACCGGCCGATCTTTCATGGGGCTGGATGAATACCGGATCGAAGTTGATCTCGCGCCGTTTCCGGTGTACGTTCCCGCCGGCCAATTCTGGTTGAACGTCACACCCGTGGGACAGGGACACGGCGTCGGTTTCATCGGGACGACAAGCGGACAAAACGGCTATGGTATGCCTCCAGGCAACGATGGGAATTCATATATTGACAGTCGTACATTTGGCTTCAATTTTGAACCGACGACAACCCCTCTTGGCAAGGGGACTTGGGATTTTTCCATGGGGCTAGACACCATGCCGATGAATTAACGCCAATCTCCGCTCAGAATGAATCCCGCCCACCAGGCGGGAGGACTGG
>Ga0306924_10007488_pt1 | contig 10965 bp, 7 predicted proteins | sample sta12Can44000111_FD_203756 | JGI IMG/M metagenome (GOLD analysis project Ga0306924, IMG submission 203756) | Lab enrichment of tropical soil microbial communities from Luquillo Experimental Forest, Puerto Rico - statanox.12C.anox.44.000.111 (v2)... | ecosystem: Environmental > Terrestrial > Soil...
ACTCCTGTCTTTGACGCGATACTCGAAAAGGCGCGCGTCCTCTGTGGAGCCGCTCACGGTAATCTGAGCCTTTATGACGGCGAAAGGTTCCGCGTCGTGGCGATAAACACCCGATCGCAAGAGCTTGCCGACCGGGCGCGGCAGGGGTTTTTGCCGTCGGACTATCCGTACCTCAAGCCGTTGCTCGACGGCGCTCGGTTAGCCCACGTCCCCGATTTGGCCGAAGTCGGCAATCCTTACGGCGCACCGACCGGTCTTTTCGTGCCGCTTCGCAAAAGACAATGCGTTGCTCGGCCTGATCGCTGCTGTCCGCCTTGAAATTCGGCCGTTCAGCGACAGAGAAATCGCACTCGTCGAGAACTTCGCGGCGCAGGCGGTCATCGCGATCGAGAACGCGCGGCTGCTCGGCGAATTGCAGGTCCGCACGCGGGACCTCGAAGAATCGCTCGAATACCAGACCGCGACCAGCGACGTGCTCAACGTCATCAGCCGCTCGACCTTCGACCTTCAGCCGGTGTTAGACACAGTAACCGAAACGGCCGTCCGCCTTTGCGGCGCCGATTCCGGGGGAATCGCAATACGCGAGGGCGAGGTCTACCGCTATGTGTCAAACAACTATGCGTCGACCTCTGCAGCGGATGCCGAGTTATGGGCGGCCTTGCGCCAGCGAACAATCGTCCCCGGTCGCGACAGCGTCGCTGGGCGGGTGGCTCTCGAAGGTAGGGTTGTGCAAATCGCGGACGTCCGCGCTGACCCGGACTTCGCGGTGCCCGAGGCTGTGGCGGCCGGGCGACGCACGATGCTTGGGGTGCCGCTCCTGCGCGAGAATGAGCCGATCGGCGTTATCACACTTCAGCGGCGGCATCGGGTCGAGCCGTTCACCGAGCGGCAGATCGAACTGGTGCGCACCTTCGCCGACCAGGCGGTCATTGCGATGGAGAACGCGCGGCTGCTCGGCGAACTGCAGGCCCGCACGCGCGACCTCGAAGAATCGCTCGAATACCAGACCGCGACCAGCGACGTGCTCAACGTCATCAGCCGCTCGACTTCCGATGTCCAACCAGTACTGGACACAGTGCTCGAAACGGCAGCCCGGCTTTGCAGCGGCGATTCCGGAGTGATCACGATACGCGAAGGCGAGGTCTACCGCCCTGTGTCGAGTTCGTTCAGCGCAGCGGAGCCCGAGTTATGGGCGACCTTGCGCCAGCTAACCCTTGCCCCCGGTCGGGACAGCCTCGCCGGGCGGGTGGCGCTCGAAGGCAGGGTTGTGCAAATCGGCGACATCCGCGCTGACCTGGACTTCGCGCCCGAGGTTGTGGCGGCCGGGCGACGCACCGCACTTGGAGTGCCGCTGCTGCGCGAGGGGGCCGTGATCGGCACGATTAATCTAAACCGGCAACGGGTCGAGTCGTTCACTGACCGGCAGATCGAACTGGTGCGCACCTTTGCTGACCAGGCGGTCATCGCGATGGAGAATGCGCGGCTACTCGGTGAATTGCAGGCGCGCACCCGCGAGCTCGAAGAATCGCTCGAATACCAGACCGCGACCAGCGATGTGCTCAAGGTCATCAGCCGCTCGACCGCCGACGTGCAACCGGTGCTGGACACAGTGGCCGAAACGGCCGCCCGGCTTTGCGGCAGCGAACTCGCAGTGATCACGATACGCGAGGGCGACGTCTACCGCTACGTCTCGAGCTCGACCAGTGCAGCGGACCCAGAGTGGTGGGCGGCCTTACGCCAGCGAACAATTGTCCCCGGTCGCGAAACCGTCACCGGGCGGGTTTTGCTCGAAGGCAGGGTCGTGCATGTCGCGGACATCCTCGCTGACCCGGACTACGTGTTGTTCCCCGAGACTGTGGCGTCCGGGCGACGCACCATGCTTGGGGTGCCGCTGCTGCGCGACAGCGAGCCGATCGGCATGATCACGCTTTCCCGGAAGTGGGTAGAACCGTTCACCGTGCGGCAGATCGAGCTGGTGCGCACCTTCGCCGACCAGGCGGTCATCGCGATCGAGAATTCGCGGCTGCTCGGCGAGTTGCAGGCCCGCACGCGCGACCTCGAAGAATCGCTCGAGTACCAGACCGCGACCAGCGACGTGCTCAAGGTCATCAGCCGCTCGACCTCCGATGTCCAACCGGTGCTGGACACAGTTGCCGAGACGGCCGCCCGGCTCTGCGGCGCCGACTCCGGAAACATCTGGATACGCGAGGGCGAGGTCTACCGCGTTGTGGCGAACAACTACGTGAGTGCGGCGGACGCCGAGTATTGGGCGGCCTTGCGCCAGCGAAGAATTCTCCCCGGCCGCGAAAGCATGACCGGGCGGGTGGCGCTCGAAGGCAGGGTCGTGCATATCGCGGACATCAGCGCTGACCCGGACTACGCGTGGCCCGGGGTCGTGGAGTCCGGGCGACGCACAATGCTCGGGGTGCCGCTGCTGCGCGAGCGGGCTGTGCTCGGCACGATCAATCTCTCGCGGAATCGAGTGCAGCCGTTCAGCGAGCGGCAGATCGAATTGGTGCGCACCTTTGCCGACCAGGCGGTGATCGCGATCGAGAACGCCCGGCTTCTCGGCGAATTGCAGGCCCGCACGCACGACCTCGAAGAATCGCTCGAATACCAGACCGCGACCAGCGATGTGCTCAACGTCATCAGCCGCTCGACCGCCGATGTGCAACCGGTGCTGTACACAGTAATGGAGACGGCCGCCCGGCTTTGCGGCGCTGATGTCGCAAATATCACGATACGCGAGGGCGAGGTCTACCGCCATGTGGCGAGTACGTTCAGTACAGCGGACCCCGAGTATTGGGCGATCCAGCGCCAGCGAAGAATTGTCCCCGGTCGCGGCAGCCTCCCCGGGCGGGTGGCGCTCGAAGGCAGGGTCGTGCATATCCCGGACGTCCGCGCTGATCCGGACTTCGCGCTGCCCGAGGTCGTGGCGGCCGGGATACGCACCGGACTTGGGGTGCCGCTGCTGCGCGAGGGGGCCGTGCTCGGCACGATTAATCTCGTGCGGAAGCGGGTCGAGCCATACACCGAGCGGCAGATCGAGCTGGTGCGCACCTTTGCCGACCAGGCGGTCATCGCGATCGAAAACGCGCGGCTGCTCGGCGAAATCCGCCAGCGTCAGGCGGAATTGCGCGTCACCTTCGACAACATGGGCGACGGCGTCGTGATGTTCGACGAGAGCCTGCATCTCGCGGCGTGGAACAAGAATTTTCAGGAACTGCTTGACCTACCGAACGATTTCTTCGCCGAGCCGCATGATTTCGAGACTTATATCCGCTTTCTGACCGGCCGCGGAGAGTTCGGCGCCGATGCCGACCCCGAGGCCGAGCTCGCGCGGCTGCGCCCTCGGTTCGGCGACCATTACAGCTTCGAGCGCACCCGGCCGGATGGGCGGATCATCGAGGTGCGGCATAATCCGATGCCCGATGGCGGGTTCGTGCTGATCTACGGCGACATCACCGAGCGCAAGCAGTCAGAAGAGGAAATCCGCGCGGCGCGCGATGCGGCCGAAGCCGCACTCGCTGATCTACGCCGTGCCCAGGACCGGCTGATTCAGTCCGAGAAGATGGCCTCGCTCGGGCAATTGACCGCCGGCATCGCCCACGAGATCAAAAACCCGCTCAACTTCGTCAACAACTTTGCCGGGCTTTCGGTCGAATTGCTGGAAGAACTGCGGGAGACCGCGCGCCCGGCGATCGCCACGCTCGGCGACGAGGAGCGCGCCGAACTCGACGAAATCGTCGCGATGTTGACCGGCAATCTCGAAAAGATCGCCGAGCACGGCCGGCGCGCCGATGGCATCGTCAAGAGCATGCTGGAGCACTCGCGCGGGGTGTCGGGCGAGCGCCGCGAGGTCGACCTCAATGCCCTCGTCGACGAAGCGCTCAACCTCGCCTATCACGGGGCACGCGCCCAGGATGCGAGCTTCAATATCACCTTGGAGCGCGACCTCGACCCCGCTGTCGCACCGATCGAGCTGGCGCCGCAGGAGATGACCCGCGTGTTCCTGAACCTGTTCGGCAATGGCTTCTACGCCGCCAACAAGCGCGCGCGCGGCAACGGCGGGGCCGCCTATCGCCCTACCCTCCAGGTGTCGACCCGCGATCTCGGCGAGGCGGTCGAGGTCCGGGTGCGCGACAACGGCACCGGTATCGCGCCCGAAATCAGGGACCAGCTGTTTCAGCCGTTCTTCACGACAAAGCCGACCGGAGAAGGGACGGGTCTCGGGCTTTCGATCACCTGGGACATCGTCACGCAGCAACACGGCGGCTCGATCGAGGTAGACAGCGAACCCGGCGAATTCACCGAATTCACGATACGCCTGCCGCGCAACGGTCAGGCCGCAGGGAGCAGCACATGAGCGTCAGCATTTTGGTTGTCGATGACGAGCCGGATGTGACCGAGATGTTCCGCCAGCGTTTTCGCCGCGAAGCCCGCAACGGCACCTATGTGATGCATTTCGCCAACTCGGGCGACGCGGCGCTGAACTTGCTGAGCAACGGGATAGAGCCAACGTTGATCGTGATCCTCTCCGACATCAACATGCCCGAGATGGACGGATTGGATCTGCTCGCCGAGATCAAGCAGCGGTGGGCCGATCTGCCGGTGATGATGGTGACGGCGTACGGTGACGACCAACGCCGGTGTCGCGCCAGAGAACTCGGCGCCAGCGAATTCCTCACCAAGCCGGTCGACTTCGATCTGCTGAAGGCCCGACTGGCACAGCTGCCGCGCGTCGCATAGGGACTTTGCGGCTCTGCCATCGGTTCTGCCCGCCGATTTCGGCGCCGGAGCGAATGGCCGAAAACTACCGGCCTCGCCGTTCATCACGGTCTGCGTCGATTTCGGCCTCGGGGCGAGAGCGACACCGGCGAGCGCGCGACCTACGCCCTCGCGCACCCCGGCGATCCCGAGGAGCGCCTTAGCGCTTTCGAGCCCGGTCACGACCTGTGCGGTGTGCAGTCCTACACCCAGCGCTATGGCCCAGCGCCGAGCCACCCAAGGTCCGTCTCGTCCTCGAGGCCCTGTAGCCGCTCGAAAAGCGCCGCTGCACGCGGCTCTCCGAGCGTCGGACGGGTCAGGCGCAGGAATTTGTCGCCGAGCTCGCCGGGTTCGAGCATGCCATTCTCGGCGCGGCCTTCGAAATGGCGGCCGTCGGCCAGCGCGATCGTGACTTTGCTCGCCATACCGGCGTGCTCGCCGCCCGCCTCCCGGACCAGCCGGACGCACCGGCAGAGCGCCCTGATCTGCGGGTCGCGAAGTGCGCTCTCGTCAAAGGATTCGGGATCGCGCGCCTCGCGGTGGAGTGCGAGCGCGACGCAGAACGGGATGCTGTACTGCGCCAGCATCAAATCGGCGGGCTCCAGGATGTTGTGGCGCTCGATCATGCGCTCCGTGCCGGTGACGGTGATCGCCTCGACCTCCGAGCCGCTGAAGCCGTGCCGGGCCTGCAGATCGCGCACCGCCCTGACCGCGGCATGCGCGGTGGCGTGGCACGGATAGCGCTTCAGCACCGTCGAAGAGACGACAAACTCTTCGCCGAGGCCGCGGGTTAGCTCCGGCTCGTCCCATTTCGTGCAGAACACCTTGAGGAACCCGAACTCGCCTTCGAGCACGGTGCGTGGTCCTTCGAAGCCGTCGGCGGCCAGGCTCGCGGCAAGCACCCCTGCCTCCGAGGCCCGTCCCAAGTGCAGGCGCTTGACCATGCCGCCGTCGCCGCGGGCGAATTCGAGCAGCCCGCCGGCGAGCGATCCGGCGATGCCCAGCGCATTGGTCATCGCCGCGGGACCGAGCCCGAGAAGATGCCCGGCGGCGACCGCGGCCCCGAACGGCCCGGTCGTGCCCGGCGCATGAAAGCCGCGCGCCTCGTTGGTGTGTCCGGTCGCGCGCCCGATCCGGATCATGACCTCGTTGCCGGCGACAAAGGCCGTGATCAACGCTCGGCCATCGCTGCCATGCTCCTGGGCGACGGCGAGAGCGGGCGGCAGCACGGTGGCGCCGGGATGAGCCCCGGCACCCGGGCGGGTCAGGCTGTCGAGCTCGAAGGCGTGGGCCAGCGCGCCGTTGGCGAGGGCCGCGGCATTCGCCTGGACCCCCGCACCGGTGCTGCCGAGGATGCGGCTCTTGCCGCCGGGGCCGGTGCGCTCGGCATAGCGGATCACGATCCGGCTCCACGGTAAGGCGCTGCCGCAAATGATCGCCGCTACCGTGTCGGCGATGCACTCCTTCGCCCGCCGCACGACCTCCGCGGGCAAATCCCGATACCGCAACTCAGCGGCGTATTCGGCAAGCCGGACGGTTTCCTGCGCCATGTTGTCGGACCTCCTGGTTGACGGTTGGGTGCCGCGATGAGACGCTTGCGCGCGCTCGCGCCGTGGCGATCGACACCGGAGAGGTTCTATCATGACCGATGGATCCGGCCGACCCGTTCAGCCTGAAAGCCGATCGGTAGGGCGGTGCTCTTGCCGCGGCCCGGCCGAGCTTGCATCTCTACAGGTGCGTGTTATAATATCAATTATCGAAACGATCTTCGTGCCAGATAATCAAGCCGCGGGCTGTATGCCAAATTCCGCTGCCAATCCGCTGCCAACGACGCAAAATTCCGCTGCCGGCGGGCTTTACAAATCGTGATCAACCTATTGAAATACCATAGATTATCGGCGTCGAAACAGGGTAATTCGGACGCCGAACGGGGTTTTTCCCCTGCCCTCAGGGAAAAACGCAACCGATGAGAACGGGCCGGGAATATCGCGAGGCGCTACGCGACGGGCGACGGGTCTGGGTTATGGGCGAGGGCTGGGTCGAAGACGTGACCACCCACCCGGCGACGCAGGCGATGGTCGATGAATATGCCCTCTGGTATGAGCGCCACCTCGATCCCGAATGGCAGGACCTGCTGCTGGCGCCGCCCGACGCCGCCGGGGAGCGGGTGCCGTGGGCCTACGTATTGCCGAAGAGCTCCGACGACCTCATCGGCATGGGCCAGTCCTTTGCCAAGACGACCTTTCTGAGCGCCGGCAACATCACCCACACCCCGGCCTACGGCAATCTGATCCAGCTCGGCGTGCTGACCGCGGCGCAAGCGGTGAACGCCTCGGATCATCAGATCGCCGAGGCGCTGGCCTATCGCGAGGCGATCGCCCGCACCGGGCGCTTCCTGACTTTTTGCGGCGGCGCCCCGATCATCGGCCAGCGCATGCGTCCCGACCCCAAGGATCGGGTCTCGCTAAAGCTCGTCCGCGAGACCGATGCCGGGATGGTAATCCGCGGCAAGCTCGGCATGCATACGAGCCCGGCCTATGTCGAAGACGTCTATGTCGGCGCCCTGTCGCGCTTGGAGATCGGCGGGCATCCGACGGGATTCATCGTGCCGGTCAGTGCCCCTGGGGTCATCACCCTGTGCCGCAAGATCGCGACGCGCGACAAGAACCCGTTCGTGGCGCCGCTCAGCAGCCGCTACGACGAGCTCGACGGTCAAATGTGGCTAGACGACGTGTTCGTCCCGTGGGAGCGCGTGTTCTTTGTCGATCCCTCGCCGGAGGCGATCCCGCGCTGGCTGCGCTGGCATCACCTCTACGGTTGGCTGGCGAAAGCCGAGTTCACCCTGGGCCTTGGCCTCGCCTTGACCCACGCGATGGGTCTGAAGGAGCACGAGCAGACCATCGAATACCTGATTGACCTCGTCATCCCGGTACAGACCGTCCGCAGCTGCCTGACCGCTGCCGAGCGCGATCCCGAGTTCACCCCAGCCGGCTATTGCTTCCCGAGGCATGCCCATCTCGCCGGCGGCGGCATCGCCCTTTTCAAGGCCCGCCAACGGATGTCCGAAATCCTGCGGATCCTGCCTGGCTCGTCGCTCGTCGTTGCCCCATCCGACCGCGATCTCGCTGCTCCCGAGATGAGAGACGGGCTCGAAGAGTCGTTCGGCGGCGGCGGATACACTGGGCTGCAGCGCGCGGCGGTGTTGCAGCTCGCCTGGGACCATGTCTCGTCGGCGCTCGACGGCCGAGAATCCGCCTTCGAGAACCACGCCAGCGGCGGCATGCCGAATTGGCGCGCCTGGCTGCGGCGCAACTTCCGGGACTACAATGAGCTGGCCAACGCCGTGCTGAAGCAGCTCGACACGCCGATGCCGGAGATCGACCTCGACAGCATCGGTGCTGCGCCGATCGCGCCGCGGCGCACCGTGACACCGCCCGCCGAGAAGCCTTAGCGCGGCCGCCGACGGCGCGTCCGCCGCCCTACAGGTTGAACCGAAATCGCATCACGTCGCCGTCCTGAACGACGTATTCGGCCCCTTCAAGGCGCATGCGGCCGGCATCTCTTGCCCCCTGCTCACCGCCATAAGCGGCGAAATCGGCGAAGGCAATCGTCTCGGCGCGGATGAAGCCCTTCTCGAAATCGCTGTGGACCTTGCCGGCCGCCTGGGGCGCTTTGGTGCCTTGCTCGACGGTCCAGGCATGCGCCTCCTTTGGCCCCGCGGTAAAGAAAGTGACCAGGCGAAGAAGCGCATAACCGGCGCGAATGACGCGGGCGAGACCAGTTTCCTCGAGCCCAAGGGAGGCCAGGAATTCACCCTTCTCGGGATTGGCGAGCTGCGCCAATTCGGCTTCAATCGCCGCCGATATCGTCACCGAGCAGGCGCCGCGCACCGCAGCATACTCGGCGACGCGCCGGCTCTCGGCATCGCCCAAGGCCGCACTCGCCTCGTCGATGTTGGCGATGTAAAGGACGGGCTTGGCGGTCAGAAGCTGCAAGGCCATCAGGATCGCTTGCCGCCCAGGGTCGATGACTGCCGCACGTGCCGGCTTGCCCTCGCGCAACGCCGCCAGCACCGGATCGACGACAGCGAGTTGCGCCTTTGCCTCCTTGTCGCCGCCGCGCACGCGCTTGACCATATGTACAGCGCGCCGTTCGAGGCTTTCGAGGTCGGCGAGCATCAGCTCGGTCTCGACCGTCTCGGCGTCGCGTATCGGGTCGACGGTGCCCTCGATGTGAGTGACGTTGCCGTCGGCAAAGCAGCGCAGGACGTACGCGATCGCGTCGACCTCGCGAATATGGGAAAGAAACTGGTTGCCGAGCCCTTCGCCGCGGGCCGCGCCCCGGACCAGCCCGGCGATGTCGACGAATTCGAGCTGGGTCGGGACGATCTCAGCCGACTTTGCGAGGCGGGCGCAGATCGCGAGCCGCTCGTCCGGCACGGCGACGCGCCCGACATTGGGCTCGATCGTGCAGAACGGGTAATTCGCGGCGTCTGCGGCGGCGGTTGCAGTCAGCGCGTTGAACAGGGTCGATTTGCCGACATTCGGCAACCCGACAATGCCGCAAGTGAAGCCCATACGCTATTCGTTCAAGATTGGGCCGAACTGTCCGCCGCCTCGAGATCAGGCGGGGCGAAGCGACGCGCCACCTCGCTCATGAAGGCATCGGGCGCGCCGGACAGCAGCAGCCCGATCGTCTCCGCCACGGCATCGAGCAAGGGTGCTACCCACAGGGTCACCTCTTCGCTCGAAAAATTCTGCAGGACATAGGGCTGGACGAGCTCCTTGACCCCGGGATGGCCGATGCCGATGCGAACCCGCCAGAAATCCGGTCCAAGCAGCGCATCAATCGAGCGCAAGCCGTTATGGCCGGCCGTACCGCCGCCGCGTTTCACCCGAAGCTTGCCCGGCCGTAGATCGATTTCGTCGTGGATCACGACGATTTCCTCCGGCGAGAGCTTGAAGAACCGCGCCGCCTCGGCGACCGACTCGCCCGAATCATTCATATAGGTTTGCGGCTTCAACAGAAGCCGTCGCTCGCCGCCGATCACATCTTCCGCGAGTTCGCCCTTGAACCTGCTGCGAAAGCCCGCGACGCCGTGATGCCGGGCGATCAAGTCGACCGCCATAAAGCCGACGTTGTGCCGGTTTCGGGCGTAGCGCGAACCCGGATTGCCAAGGCCGACGACGAGATGCATCACTACGTAACCGAGAAGGAAGCAGCCGAGCCCGATCGTAGAATTTAGGTTGGGGCGGGGGCGGCGGGCTGTTGCTCGGCAGCGGCGGCGGGCGGCGCCGCAGCAGCGGCAGCCGCTTCCTCGCGCACCGCCGAGGACGCGGCAATGCTGGCGATGGTGAAATCGCGGTCGGTGATCGCCAGCCGCGAGCCGGGCGGCAAGGTCACTGCGCTGATATGGACACTGTCGCCGATGTCGAGGCCGTTGAGGTCGACGACTAGCTGCTCGGGGATGTTGTCCACCTGACAGATCAGCGAGATCCCATGACGGACGATGTTGAGCATGCCGCCGCGGCGCAGGCCGACAGACATCTCGTGGTTGATGAAGGCGACAGGCACGGTGACGGTGACCTGAGTATCCGCACCGACCCGCATAAAATCGACATGCAACGGCTGATCGGTCGCCGGATGGTATTGCACCTCGCGCGGCAGAGCGCGATGGACGGTATCACCCACCTTGACCTCGACAACCGTCGCCAGGAAGCCGCGCTTGGCGAGCACGCGGGACAACTCGCGCGGTTCTAGGCTGATCGGCATCGGGCCTCCGGCGCCGCCATAGATGATCCCAGGGACGCGCCCCATGCGTCGCGTCGCCCGGGCGGCCCCTTTTCCGGGCCGCGCACGCCGCTCAGCGCTGAGAGTCACAATCTCAGGCATCGACTTCGCTCCTAACCGCAAAACTCAATTGAACAGGCTGGAGACCGAGCGCTCCTCGCTGATCCGCCGGATTGCCTCGCCCATCAGCGGCGCAATCGTCAGCTGGCGGATATTGTGGGCGGCGCGAACCGCTTCGGTCGCGACGATGCTGTCGGTGATCGCCAGCGCCTCGATCGGCGACGCGGCGATGCGCGGCACTGCGGGCCCAGAGAACACCCCATGGGTGACATAGGCATAGACGGCGGAAGCGCCGGCTTCGGCCAACGCCACCGCGGCATTGCACAGAGTTCCCGCGGTATCGACGAT
>Ga0306924_10007491_pt1 | contig 10963 bp, 10 predicted proteins | sample sta12Can44000111_FD_203756 | JGI IMG/M metagenome (GOLD analysis project Ga0306924, IMG submission 203756) | Lab enrichment of tropical soil microbial communities from Luquillo Experimental Forest, Puerto Rico - statanox.12C.anox.44.000.111 (v2)... | ecosystem: Environmental > Terrestrial >...
AATCCGCGATGTCCTGGCGCGACATCGGCAGTTCCACCGTCTCTTGCGTCGAAAGACGCCCGGCCATTTCGAGCAGAAAGCAGGCCACCCGCTCCTCCGCGCTCTTGATGAGCAGTAACATGTGCGCGCGGACCCGCTGCAGCTCTCCCGCCGTGAACGACCACAGCTGCCGCGCTATGCCTCCGTTGCGCTCGGCCAGGGCGACCAGGGCATTCCGTTTGACCACCAGCACGACGCAATTGTCGATGGCCTCGGCCGAAAACTGATGCGTCTCGCCGAGATCGAGACCGAACACGTCGCCGGCAAAGTAGAATCCGCCGATCTGTCGCCGGCCATCGTCGAAAATCTTGTAGGTCCGCACGCATCCGCTGACGACCTTGTAGAGATAGTCGGCGGGCTCGTTTTCTCCGTAAATCTCGGAGTTGCGGGAGAACGACATCGGGGCGCCCATGAGCTCCATTTGCCCGATGAGGTCCTCGGAGGGGGTGTGCGAACGAGGCGCTTGCGGGGGACGCTGCACCGGCCGTGACATGGGCGACAGGGGCCGCTGGAGGGAGGTCTGCATCAACATCGGTTCAGCTCCACCGTTCGAGTTGGTGTCGACAGCGATACCGGTGGACCTGCGAATCGAAAATTCAGATAATGCCCCTAAGGGGTTCTACGGAGCGGCGCCGACCGGTCGAAACGGCCGCACTGGCCGCAGCTGCCCTCTCGAGTTTGATCTATCGTTCAAGGACTTGCGTGGCTTTGAAGGCGACCGGCGGAAGCGCAGAGAACAGGCCCCTGGTCCGCGCCGTGATGCGAGCGGATGCGACGGTCTACGTCATGTCGCTGGTGCTCGTGGCGGTCGCCTTCGTCCTGCGGTCGCTGCTGGCGCCCACATTGAGCGGCCAGGCGCTCTACCTGTTTTTGTTGCCTCCCGTCCTGATCGCCGGAGTTCTCGGCGGGATGGGGCCGGGCCTCTTCGCCACCGCGGCGAGCCTCGTCTTCCATCTCTATGTGAGCGGAGGATTTGCCAGCCTGGTCCACCTGGATTCGCCGTTCTTTGCGGCCGAGCTCTGGCGCGCGACTACCTTCGCCGGCATCGGCGCTGCAATGGCCTGGATCGGTGAGCTGCTGCGGCGGACGCGCCGTCAGGCGGCGGCTCGCGAAGTCCATCTGCAGTCGATTCTCGACACCGTGCCGGAGGCGATGATCGTCATCGACGAGCGCGGCGTGATGCAATCCTTCAGTTCCGCCGCCGAGCGCCTGTTCGGCTATTCCGCCGCCGAGGTGCTCGGAGCGAACATCAGCATGATGATGCCGTCGCCCTATCGCGAAAATCACGACCGCTATCTTGAGCGATATTTGCGCACTGGAGAAAAGCGGATCATCGGAACCGGGCGCGTCGTCGTCGGTGCGCGCAAGGACGGCTCGATCTTTCCGATGGAGCTTGCGGTCGGAGAAATGAGGTCCGACAAAACCCGCTTCTTCACGGGCTTCATCCGCGACCTCACCGAGCGCCAGGAGGTCGAGGCACGGCTCCAGGAGCTGCAATCGGAGCTGGTGCACATTTCGCGCCTGACGGCGCTCGGCGAGATGGCCTCCGCGCTCGCTCACGAGCTCAATCAACCGCTCTCGGCAATCGCCAATTACCTGAAGGGATCGCGGCGCCTGCTGCAGGATCGGACGGACGAGCAGTCCGCCATGGTCCGGGAGGCCATGGACAAGGCGGCCGAGCAATCGTTGCGCGCCGGCGACATCATCCGCCGTTTGCGCGACTTCGTCGCCCGCGGCGAGACCGAACGCCGCATCGAGAGCCTCAAGAAGCTGCTGGAGGAGGCGAGCGCGCTGGCCCTGGTCGGTACCAGGGACCGCGGCGTGCGCGTCGTCTACCGGTTCGATCCCGGGCTCGACCTGGTCCTCGTCGACAAGGTGCAGATCCAGCAGGTGATATTGAACCTGGTGCGCAATGCGATCGAAGCGATGGAACAATCGGACCGTCGCGAATTGACGATCGCCACCGAGCGCGATCCGGACGGCATGGCGGCCGTCAAGGTCAGCGACACCGGCACCGGCATTTCGCCCGATGTGGCGTCGCAGCTGTTTCAGCCGTTCATCACCACCAAGCCGCACGGACTGGGGGTAGGGTTGTCGATCTCGCGCACGATCGTCGAATCTCATGGCGGTCGGATAACCGTCGGACCCAATCCCCAGGGCGGCACCATCTTTCGATTTACCGTTCGTGCCGTGAGCCAAGAGGAGCTTCGCGATGACCACTGAAGCAGATGCTCACGTGATCGACGACGATCAAGCCGTGCGCGAGTCCATCGAATTTCTACTCCGCAGTGCGCGGCTCACCGTAAAGACCTATGAGACCGCTTCGGCCTTCCTCGCGGTGGCGCCCACGATCGGTTCCGGATGCGTCATCACCGATGTGCGGATGCCGGGAATGAGCGGAATCGATCTGTTGCGGCGGCTCAAGGAGATGGGGATAGGGCTTCCCGTCATCGTCATTACCGGGCACGGCGACGTACCGCTCGCGGTCGAGGCGATGAAGTTCGGCGCGGTGGACTTTCTCGAAAAGCCGTTCAACGACGACGTCCTGCTGGCATCGGTGCGATCGGCGCTCGATCGTTCGGAGGCCAGCGCCCAGCTCGAAACCGAGCGTGCCGAAATCCGTGCCCGGATCGCGCTTCTGACCAATCGCGAGCACGAGGTCCTGGACGGGCTCGTCGCCGGGCACCCCAACAAGATCATCGCATTCGATCTCAAGATCAGTCCGCGGACGGTCGAGATATATCGGGCCAATGTGATGACCAAAATGAAGGCGGCAAGCCTGTCCGAGCTGGTGCGCATGGCGTTGGTCGCCGGCGCGATGAAGTCGCAGACCGACGGTTGAATGCGATACCGCGTGGCCGGGCTCAATTGTCGGATTGACCTGGGTCAAGGCGCTCGGGCACCGGACGGCCTAATGCGTTGCCGGTAAGCTCGCTGACGAGGCATTCCGAATTGGCCCAGTCAAAGGTCCTGATCATCGATGACGACCCCGCGGTGCGAAACTCGCTGAAGTTCGCATTGGAAGTCGAGGGCTTTTCCGTGCGGGCCTATCAGACCGGCGCCGAACTGCTGAAAGACGCCGATATCCCTGATAATGGATGCCTCGTCGTCGACTATAAGCTGCCGGAGATGAACGGTTTGGACCTGCTGGTCGAGTTGCGGAGGCGCAAGGTCGATTTGCCGGCCATTCTGATCACCACTCACCCCAACGCTGCGGTGCGGGACCGTGCGGCGAAGGCGGGCGTGCCCCTGATCGAAAAGCCGCTCCTGAACGATACGCTTTTCCAAGGCATTCGCACCGCCCTCGCCCCACATGGCAGGCCGGCGTCCGGTTCCTGACATTCGATGCTACGGCCGGAGCTCGAAAGCTCCGCGTGAACCGCCCGCATCCGGCGCGAAAGGAGCAGGGTTCGATTCTGTACTGATGCCGAACCAGTACCAACTGTGAGCGCTGCGGCGGACAGGAGAACGATCAAGGCGTTCGATGTCATGGCAGCTCCAACGTTCGCGGCCTCGCGACTCGGCGTCTCCCGAGTCGGCCAGGGACTCTCATCGATTCCCGATCGGTCCGGGGAATGCGCCGTGGTTCGAGGATATTCGCCCGTGCCCTGCTGGCGGACTTCAGCCCGCAAGCGCCATCAATGCACACCGCAGCCGGATATCGTGAACGTTTTCCCAGGCATTTGCAAGCGTAGAACATGCGCCCCTTCACTTGTGGCCACCGGCTCTCGTGACGGAGCGCGTAGTGTGCAAATCGAGCCGCGCCAAGCGCGTCCGCTCGGGTGCCGGCGGCGGATTCTCGATCCTCAGTAGGAAGGTGTGCCCTCGGGCAGGTCGTATCGCCGAACGTTCCCAACGACTACTCGGTCACGACCAGCACCACTGTTATCCAGTGCATTTCATGACCGCCTTCCCAATCCTTCTCAATCAGTGCGACAGGAGCACCCAGGTCGGCGGATGCAGAAGGATGCTCTTGGTTGCGCCGCCAAGAATGAATTCTCTGATCCGCGAATGACCGTAGGCCCCCATGACCAGCAGATCGGCCTTGTGCTTCGCGACATAGTTCTTGAAGACGTTTCCGATCGCGTGCCCGTCGGACTTGATGTCCTCCGAAACCACTTCAACGCCGTGTCGCGCAAGGTGCTTCGCCAACCGCGCGACCGAATGCGATTTATCGATCGGCTTGTCATCGATCACCGTAAACACGCGGACCCGCTTGGCGCGGCGGAGGAACGGCAGCGCATCGGCGACGGCGCGCGCCGCCGGCGGGCTAAAGTCCCACGCCACGGCGACGTTGTCCAAGGAGGCCGGGAGCATGCGATCGGGGTCTTCGGGAAAGACCAGAATAGGACGGCCCGACTCGAAGACGAGTTGCTCCACGATGTCTTGTTCGGACGCGTCCGGCCCCCTCAAGGGCACCATAGCCAGGTCGCAGAGGCGAGCTTCGCGGGCAAGGTGCTCTGGAATTTCGAGGAGCCGGCAGCCGAGCAACCGGCGCTCATACGCGATCCCGACGCCCTTGACGATGGCTTCGAAGGCATCGAGCAGTTGGTGCGCATTGTCCGCGCTTTTCTTCCGGTCCGCCGCGAGAATGCCGGCGACCCCGATGGGGTCGGCATACAGGCCCACCGGAGATTGAACGTTCACCTCGAACGCAACCGCTTCGACCAACGCTCCCATGGTCGCGGCCAGCGCGACGGCACTCTCAATTGCGCACTTCTGGGTTGGCGTCGGATAGCTCGTGAGCGGCAGCAAAATATCTTTGATCGTCATTAGTGCACCTCCGCGGGAGATCAGATAGCGGCGGCCATTTGAAGCGCCTTGATCTTGCTCAAGCAAGGTGCCCCTGGGAACAAACTGGCGCGATGTTCGTGCCGCCCATGCGAGCCAGCGTATTCTCTTGATTGGACATGAATGACATGGGCGGGCTCATTGGCCGCTGACACTCGACGTCAGCGAGGCGTCAGCTTTGTAAGGCGGCTCAAGGGCGCAAACTGGCCCCCGGCGGCGCATTTGACTTCAGCGCTATCATCGCCTTCAAGCCCCCAAGTTCCGACGAGCCCAGATGAAGTTGCCACCTGTAGGCATCGGTAAGTTTTGCACGATGGCAAGGCCCAATCCCGGGCCGTCGCCGCGGTCATCGAGCCGAAATGCCGCGTTCGAGCGTTCTCGATCTTGCGGCCGCTGCAATCCCCTTTCCGTCGTCCTCGATTTCGATCCATGGACCGTCCGGCCCCGCTCATGCTATCACCAAGACACCCGAGGTAGCATGTCGAGTGGTTCTCGATCAGGTTGTCCTCTGGTGCTGCCGGGCGACGATGCGGCGTGTTCCGGCGACATGCCGAACCGTACGCGTCAGCCTCTTCATTATTGGCCATTGTGGCTCTGCGACGATGCGGCCGTCGGGCGGGGTGTCGGTCCTGAGATCGGCGCGCGTCGGCTACGATGTTCGCCGTGCTTTCAAGCTTCGATCAGGCGCCGTCGCTCCTCGTATTCCGCCTGGCTAATCTCGCCGCGGGCCAACCGCTCCTTGAGGATGTCGAGCGCAAGTCGGTCATTGGACCGCTGCCCGCCCATCATCCCCCGCATCATGAAGAAGATCAGGGCCACGACCACTATCATCATCAGCGGGCCGAACACCCAGTACATCGACGCTGAATAATCGTTCCACCACCACATCATTGGAGCACCTCGGGACATTCAGAAATTCAATCTATGCTGGACCGTCGCAAGGGTATCAGTGTTGACTTAGGTCAAGCTCGGCCTCACGGAAAAACACCTCCGCGATGACCCGTCACTGCTGAGCCGGCGCGCTCGCCTTCGGGGTGCTCGGTTCGTGCCACGTTGGCCATGGGTCGGGTTAGGGAACGCTGCACCTGATCCAGGTCCTGACGCGCAAGGCGCGGGCGGAACCGAAACTCAGCATGGTCGAATTCAAACAGCAAACGCACCCCCCAATGAGTGGCAAGCACGCCGACGAGCACGGCCATTCCCGTCCCCAGCATTTTCTGATCGCTAGCGAGATAGCTGTTGCAAAGCCGCACCGGCGCTACAGTGTAGACCCAGGCGAGAACGGCCGCCATCGAGACGAGATTGGCTTTGAGCGCACCAGCGAAAACCGGATGCGTGCGCGGGAAGCTGAGGGCGAGAGCCGCGCCGGCACAAGGCATGCTCACAAACTTGAACATTTCATACCCCGGGTAAGCGACGGCGCTATCGATTGAACGGGGCACCATCCAGAACAGGATCGTAAATATCGCAAGCGTGAAACCCGCGAGGCCGAACCGGTTCCATCGTTCGACGACCGGGTCGAGTTTCGCGCCCAATGCGGAACCGAAAAGCCATCCCGAAAGGGCCAGCAGTGGCATCTGCACAAGCACGTGGCCAGCCAGGGTGGCCTCGAGCCAGTGGCGCGAGAACGGCAGAGCTGATGCCACAATCACGCATGCCCCTGCAGTCAATTGGAGCGGGGCCTTTGAAGCACTTCCACTCACCTCTGCCCCCGTATCGCGGTGAGGACTTGCGCTTCCTCTCCAAGATCGAAGATTGCGATCAGCCTTCCCTGCCGATCGACAACATGGAGCGCGACATTGTGCACAAAGCCGCCGGCACCGTCCGGTACTACCGTGACGCCGAAGGTTTTCAGCAGAGCGCGCAGAGCCTGCTCGTTCTCGGGGCGTGCCGCGATCCAAAGGCGCCCATCCGCACCGTGCGCCTCCGCGTATTCTTTGAGCGCTTCGGGACTGTCACGCAGATCGAAGCTGATGCTGATCAGCCGGACCTGGTTGGCGAGTCCATCCGTGCGTATCTGGTCGCGCAGCTTCGCGAACGACTCGCCCAGCGCAACGCAGATCGTGGGGCAGGTCGCGTAAATGAACTCGACCACAACGGCCCGTCCGATTTCGTCTGCGAGGGCCAGTTGTCGGCCCTGCATGTCGATCAAGCGAACTGCGGGTACCGGCCGGGGCTGCTCGATAACGGAAAGTCGGCGCGCGCCCTCCGTGGTGAACGCCCTGAGGCCGTCGGTGCCCTGCCATAATGCGGCACCGAACACCGAAGCAGCGACCAATGCGGCGATGGCCGTTCGCAGCATGATTTCTCATGCTCTCACAGTGACAGCGACGCGGACGAGGTAGCGTACAAGCAGCACGAGTGCTCCAACGATTGAAATGAGCGCGAAAGCCGCGCCCATCTGGTCCTGGATGAACCATTGCGGCAAGTGGACTGCCCAACGCCGGGGCACGCTCATGGCGCCGCCGATCAGAAAAATCACGGAAACGCCTACACCGCCGACCAGATAAGCGACCAGCCCCCAGTAGCTCGCGCCCGACAGCCCTTCGCGTATTGACCCGCGCGTCAACCAAGCCATGAAGCCGAACACCATCGCCATCTCGCCGAGCAGCAGATAAAAGTGGAAGTGGCCCGGCACCCACAGCGTATTGTGCATCACTCTATTGACCGTGATGATCGCGTCGACGATCGCAGGGATGACGCCGGCGCTCCAGCCGAACACGCTTGCTACAAGCAGTGCCGAGGCGAGGTCCCACCTTATCCCCGAACGGGTGAGATAGACGAGTAACGAGAACGCGGTCACGACGATGACCGGAAGGCCGGCCGCGTAGGAGATGATTTGCCCGATGGCGAGCGCCCAACCGGGCATGACCGTATCCTGCAGGAGATGGTGGGGATAAACCGCCAGAACCATCAGGAGGATAGCGCTCCAAGCGGCGGCGAAGATGCGCGAAGTCTTCCACGGTCGGCCGGTATATTCGGGAATGATTTCGTAGACGGCAATGACCGCCATGTAGATGGTCGCGTTGATGAACACGTGTCCGAAAAAATAGATCATGTTCTTGGCGAGCAGCGGATCGATAGCGAAACCAGGAGCGTAAAGATTGATGAGACTGATCACCAGCACCGCCGCGCCAACAACGATACCGCTACCATTGAATATAATGACCGCTGCGCTCGCCACGACTGTCGGCGGTGGGACATCGTCCTGGGAGCCGCTGAACAGGAGCGGCCAGGCCAGCGCCCGGCTGAGGTTGCCGTAGCGCTCGATGATTGCCCGTCCGGTCTCTAGGTAAAAGAGAAGGAAGCCCACTCCGACCGATATCAGCCCTAGGAGGAACAGAGCGGCGGCACCGGTTTCCCAGACGCCGCCAGAATGCGCAGGCAGTGGGTACAAGAAGGTCCACGCCCCGGCAAATCCCCCGACGAAAATCGCGCCCAGGATGAGCGCGACGCCGAGAAGAAAGAGAGTGAGCGTGAGCCAATAGACAGCGCCGGTAAGCTGGACGTGGCGGGAGAGAAAGAACCACATGATGCCTGCGCCCGTCAGAGCGGCGGTGCCGACCATGCCGGCGCCATGTGCGGTCATGATCTCGTAAAACAGCGTTGGTTCCATGCTCAAGAGGCCGCCCTGGGCGATGCGCATGCAGAGCCCGAACACCATCAGCAGCACCAGAACAACACCACCCAGCCCCATGGAGAGCTTAATCGCCAAGAGCGCAGGCTCCTTGCCAGTGGCAGTCGGCCGGTTTGCAACGTAGCTCGCGTTTACCACGCCACCCTCCCGCTACTTGACGTCGATCTTCTAAATCATGTCGTGGTGCACCAGTCCGCAATACTCCATGCACAGAATTTGATACCGCCCCGGCTTGGTGAAGGTGTAGCGCACTTGGTTCACATAACCCGGCATTGCCTGTGTCTGGAACATCATGGTGCCGTCAGGGTCATACACGCCAAAGCCATGGTTCACGTCACTGCTGGTGACCTTGAAGACTATGGGACGGCCCGCCGGTAACTCCTGTGGGGCAATTTCCCAGCTCCATTGGCTGCCCGTCGCGGTGACGGTTACGCTGTCATCGGCTGACGACACGTCGTACGGCCATGGCCGAAGCGTCGCGACCGCCACCACAATGCCGAGCACAACCAGCCCCCAGAATAGGCCGCTGCGGTACCTTTCGACCTGGCCGCTAGATGCAACTTGCGCATCTGCGGCAGTGTGGCGCAAGACCCACCAGAACGCTGCCGTAACGACGATCATCAGCGCGAGGGAAACCGTCAAGACATAAGGCTGCATGATCCGACTCCAAAGACGGTCGGTGCCGCTTCAATCGATACCATTGCAATTAGACGCGGTACTCTTCGAGGCATTGATCCATCTCAAAACAGCCGAAAGATGTCCGCAGCTCGGTTTCGCGCGCCTAAGCCCCATTCTCCGCGATCCAGCGGATGTCCGGCTTTTTGTCGAACATTGAGAAGCCTCATTGTCGTGGTTGACGTTACGCGGCGCGCCATTTTGGCTGCTTTCTGCATGGCGACAGCGGTCCTACGCATCGCCATTGAGGCCGAGCGCCAGCGCTTCACGTTGTGGCGGGCGTTCTGTTTGCAAATTGTGGCCTATGATCGTGCGCCCTACTTGACGTTGCTGCTCGCTGTTTCACCGGTCTTTGGATTGACCAAGTGCAGCCGTCCGCAGGCGTGACAGACCACGCCTACGTACGCCACATCGCTGTCCTCCGATTCATCGTCCTCGACCCAGCCTTGCACACGAAAGCCGGTGTTCGGGCATCGATAAAGAAAAGCACCCATGGCCGGTTTCCGTAGCCTTGGCAGCACAGGGGGAACCGTTTCCCCTACCGCTGCCCTATTTGGTTGAACATGAAATAGAAAGATAACGCCGCACATACGTAACCAGCACAAATCAATGCTACGAAGACGGCTTTGGAAAAGGGCCATTCACGATCTTTGGTCGGCGGAGCCGATTCCTGGGATCCGGCTACGACAACCATTTCCGCTAAATTCTTGCAACCTGATGGACGTACGACCTTATTCGTCGAAAGTTGCCCGATCCGATATTCATCGTTGTCATCCCTCTATGCTCCGGGCACCCACAATCGGGGAATGATTTCTACCGTCCTTGACATGGATCAATGCAGGGATAGGGCGATTGAAATTGCGTCTGCTCTTGCGAAATGCTTGTGCGAAGGCGAGCAGTTGCCGGCTCGGGTGAGGGTATCTCACCCGAGATTCTAGACCTATACGCCTGATCGTCTTTGTGGGGCGTGAACGAGCCCGTGGCCAGCGGCATCGTCGTGCTGTCTGACCGCCCGCTGCCGGGAAAACGTTTGCCGAGGCCAGAGACCGGGGCGACATTCTCGGCGACGTCAGCCAGCCACCGGGGGCTCTCGCCGGTGATTTTGGGCACTCATGGAAGTGCCGACATTTCCGAGGGTTAGCGGCCGAAAGTCCGGTCTCTGGCGAGGAGTATCGGGCGTCTCGCGCTGAACGCTGAGATTTCCAGGGTGAGTCTCTGCTCGATAAATTTTCAATATCCGAAATTTGGATCGGGAGCCGTCCAGAGACCGATTGCGCTTCCGCAGAGACCGGTTCGAATCCGCAATCGGTGTGAATTCGCGCTGCGGCGGCGTCACCATGCGTGGCGTCGAGGATTTCCCCCGGTCGGCGAAGAACGACTGGAGTCGGTCAATGATCACCGTTTCGAGATTGACGGCCGGATCCGTCGGTGACTCGAACGGGTCGTGCCGCCACCGGTCACCAGCGAGGTCGACACGTGGTAGCGTATCGCATTCCCTTCTTGACAGACCAAGTCGGTGTCAGCCGCTCCCCGGCCTCGCCGAAGATCATACCGGTCACCAGGCTCGGCTGCTTGGTGTTTGCTCCACTGGCCCTTGCCACGCGGTTCTCGGCAAGAGCGCCCATCTAGTGGGCTCGAACCTCACTGACGTCCGGCCGCGCTCGCGGTCCTGAGTGCGACATCGACTGGGCATAAGCGCGTTAAGCGCATTTATTTACAGTTTTTGTTGAAAAACCGAGGCCATACCGATTTCCAATTCAGGGTGTTCGAAAATGGAAATGGAAAACCCGCTTTCAGTCTCATAACGGGTCAGCTCGATGA
>Ga0306924_10007494_pt1 | contig 10962 bp, 10 predicted proteins | sample sta12Can44000111_FD_203756 | JGI IMG/M metagenome (GOLD analysis project Ga0306924, IMG submission 203756) | Lab enrichment of tropical soil microbial communities from Luquillo Experimental Forest, Puerto Rico - statanox.12C.anox.44.000.111 (v2)... | ecosystem: Environmental > Terrestrial >...
GGCATCGACCCGGTCCCGATCGTCAGCCTCGGCGGCACCGACGCGCGGCTCTGGCGCTATAAGGATATTCCGGCGATCGTCTATGGCCCGTCGCCGACCGGCATGGGTAGCGTCGACGAGCATGTAACGGTCGACGAGTTCTTTCACGTCGTCAAATGCCATGTCTTGTCGGCCTACGACTACATGAGCCGACCTGGATGATCAGGGAGCCAAGAACATTGAGTGCCATCCGACGAAACACGACAGCCGACGACGATGCGCCGCTGACGCCGGTGTACGGCACGCCGATCGATCACCCCGGCGCCTGGAAAGTAGCCGATTTCACGACGCCGGCGGATTACACGATCGAGCTCGACGCGACCCACTTGCGCGACATCGAGCGCGCGATGCGGCAGATAAAAACCGCCGGCCTCGGCCTCGACAATCTGCGGCGCGAGCATTTCGAGGTTCCGTCATTACGGCCGGTTATCGACGAGATCCGGCGCGAGATCGAGAATGGGCGCGGCTTTCTTGTGCTGCGCCGGTTGCCGGTCGAGGACTACTCGAAGGACGAGGTCGGCATGATCTTCTGGGGGCTCGGCACGCATCTCGGGCGCGGTCTGTCGCAGAGCGTCCTCGGCGACCGGCTCGGCCATGTCAAGGATTTCAGCCGCGAGGACCCGCTGGCGCGCGCCTACCGCAACAAGCAGGAGCTGTCGCCGCACACCGATTCCTGCGACCTGGTCGGGCTCGCCTGTCTGTGCAATGCAGAGTCGGGCGGCGTGTCGCGGCTCACCAGCGCGCTGACGGTCCACAATGTGATGCTCGAGGAATATCCCGAAGCCCTCGAGCGCCTCTATCGCGGTTATGTCTTCCACCGCCGCGGCGAAGAGAAGCCGGGCGACCTGCCGCACACCCCCTATCGGGTGCCCGTCTATTCCAACACCGAAGGCAAAGTCTCGGCGCGTTATGTCCGCACCTATGTCGAGGCCGGCGAGGCGTCGGCCGGGCGCCCGATGGGCGAGGCCGAACTCGCGGTGCTCGACCGCTTCGAGGAGATCACCAAGCGGCCCGAGCTGATGCTGGAGTTCACCTTACTGCCCGGTGAGATCTACTTCATTAACAACTACACGATCTTGCATGCGCGCACCGCGTTCGACGACGGCGACGCCGAGGAGGACCAGCGGCGGCACCTGCTGCGCCTCTGGCTCGAAGTGCCTGACATGCGGCCCGTCCATCAGCACATCCGCAGCGGGGGCATCGAGGCGGTGCCGGGTCGGAGGCCCTCCTACGATTGGAGCAAACTGACCAGCAACCGCAACTGACGACGCGGCGAAAGGACAGGCCATGATTGCCAACCCGATCCCTTGGCCCGACGGCGCGCGCTGCGCGGTCGCGATGACCTGGGACATGGACGCCGACAGCGCCTTCAACTGGTACAATAAGGACACCGCCGACAATCTCGTCGCGGCGCAATCCTGGACGCGCTATGACCCGCTGATCGCGATCCCGCGCCTGGTTGACCAGTTCGCGCGCCGCGATCTGCGCCTGACGTTCTTCGTCCCCGGCTGGGTCATCGAGAAATACCCGGCGCAGATCGACCTGCTGCTCAAGCACGGTCACGAGATCGCATTGCACGGCTACCTCCACGAGCGGTCGAACGAGATCGTCAAGGACGACGAGCTCTATTGGCTCGGCCGCGGGATCGAGGCCTATCGCAAGCATCTCGGCGCTGGGCCGCGCGGCTGGCGGGCGCCGAGCTTCGCGTTTTCGAAACATTCGCTGCGCTATCTGCTGGAGGCGGGCTTTGAATACGACTCCTCGCTGATGGGCGACGATATCCCCTACGCGCTGAAGGACGGCAACGCCTCATTGCTCGAATTCCCGGTCGACTGGACGCTCGACGACTTCCCGCACTACGCGCACAACCGCGATCTCGGCTACCGGATGCCGATCTCCTCGCCGCAACGTGCGATGGAAGTCTTCCGCAGCGAGTTCGATGCGGCCTGGGAATTCGGCGCGCTGTGGATCTCGGTCTGGCATCCGGCATTGTCGGGCCGCCTTGCCCGGTTCAAGGCGGTATTGGAATTGCTCGACTATATGCGCGCCAAGGGCGACGTCTGGTTCGCGCGGCTCGACCAGGTGTGCGACCACGTGCGGAGGCTAATGGCCGAAGGCCGCTGGATGCCGCGCTACGAAACATTCCCGCTCTACCAGAGCCCGCTACCCGAGTTCTCCAAAGATCGGTGAGGCACACAGCTTCGTCACCGGCAGGCGAAGGGACGGCGCCATGATGGCGCAGCTTGGTCGGCCATCCACAAGAGCCGTTTCATCAGTCTTTGCAAGTCGCGGGTTTTGCGCGACGCTCAGCATGCTTGATGAGAGTATGATGTGGGAGGGTGGCCGTGGCGGCTGAGCGGCGGGGAGGCCGGGAGAGCGGCCGCAGGGAGACCTCTCAACACTCCGAATTCGATCTGACGCTGCGGCCGAAGGACATCCTGGCCGATACGCTCCTGGCGGACGAACTCGCCGGGGAGGATGTCGTCGAGATGGCGAACCTTACGACGGCCCAAACTGGTGTGGCCGGGACGATTTTCATCTCGACGGCGATGGGTGCTCATGGGCCGCGCGTCAAATATTTCCAGCAGCCCGGGCGATCGCAGCCGAGCTTTTCGGTGACGATTTCTGATGTCCCCGCGGTCGTGGCCAATAGCCTGCCGGCGAGGGTCGTGCGTCAGATGTCGCCACAGGTCATCGATTGGGTGTCGCGCAACAGGGACGCGCTCCTCGATTTCTGGCACCACGGCGACACCTGGACCCAGCCCGAGGTCAACGAATTCATTCAGACGCTGCAGCGGGTTTGACAGCGCTGAAATACGCGAAGAAAGGAGGCGGCGAATGGCGCTCCATTTCACACGCGATGAATTTGCCGCCCGGCGCAAGCGCGCTTGCGCGCGGATGGCCAAGGCCGGGCTCGACGGCCTCTTAATCTTCCGCCAGGAGAGCATGTATTGGCTGACCGGCTACGACACCAGCGGCTATAGCATGTTCCAGGGCATGTACCTGAGAGCCGTCGGCGCGCTGGCCTTGCTGACGCGGTCGGCCGACCTGCGGCAGGCGAGCCTCACCTCGGTGATCGAGGACATCCGTATCTGGACCGACGGCGAGGGGGCGGATCCGGCGGGCGAATTGCGCGACATGGTCGCGGATTACGGCGGCCGCGGAAAGCGGATCGGCGTCGAATACCACGCCTACGGGCTTACCGCGCAGCGCGGCAAGATGGTCGACACTGCGTTTGCCGGCTTCTGCGAACTGGTCGACGCCTCGGATCTCGTCCGGTTGCTGCGCCTGGTCAAAAGCCCGGCGGAACTCGCGTATCTACGGCAGGCGGGGCGGCTCGTCGACGAGGCGTGCGCGGTCTCGCAGCGGCTTACCGCCCCTGGGACGTCGATCGGCGCCGTTTACGGCGAGATGATGAACGCGATCATGCGCGGCGACGGCGACCCGAGCGCCAGCCGCTGGCCGATGGGCGCCGGCGAGGAGGCGCTGCTCGTCCGCTACCACACCGGTCACGGCACGGTGGCGCCGCGCGACCAGGTACAGTTCGAGATCGCCGCCGCGTACCGGCACTACCATGCGGCGATGATGTATATGATCCTGACCGGCGAGCCCGACCCGCGCCACCGCCACATGTTCGACGCCTGTGCCGAGGCGATCGAGGCCTGCGAAGCGGCATTGCGGCCCGGCAACACGGTCGGCCAGGTGTTCGCGGCCCATGCCGAGGTTCTGACGAAGGCCGGGTATGCCGGGCATTTCCTCAATGCCTGCGGCTATACGATGGGGGCGACCTATCCCCCGACCTGGATGGACTGGCCGATGGTATATGCTGGGGAGCCGCAGGTGCTGGCGCCGAACATGGTGTTTTTTCTGCACATGATCCTGCTCAACAGCGACACCGGATTGAGCATGTCGCTCGGCGAAACCGCGATCGTCACCGAAACCGGCTGCGAGCCGATCAGCCACGCACCGCGCCATCTGCTGCTCGTGGAGCGCTGAGATTTATCCTTAGGCGCGCCCGCGCCGTTGTCCCAATCGGGGTCGCAGGATTGCTTCGATGGCGAGAATGAGCGTCGTTACCGCGATCAGGAATGCGCTGACCGCGGCGATCGTCGGCTCGACCTGAAGGTTGAGGCTGTTCCAGATCCGCACCGGCAGCGTCTGGGCATGCACGCCGGCGAGAAACAGCGAGATCAGCAATTCGTCGAACGAGGCGAGGAACGCAAAGAGCGCGGCGGACAATACGCCGGGCAGTGCGATCGGCAGCACCACGCGACAGAAGATGCGCACCCGGCTGGCGCCGAGGCCGAGTGCCGCGCGCTCCAGGTCCGGATCGACCGCGTGCAGTGCCGACAGCAAGATCAACAACACGACCGGCATTGCGATGACCGCGTGGCACAGTCCGAGCCACAGGTAATTGCCGATTAGCCCGAGCTTGCCGGCGAGATAGTACATCGCGATCGCGGTGATGATGCTCGGCACGATGACCGGGGTCAGCATCAGCGACAGCAACAGTTTCTTGCCGCGGAACTCGCTGCGCAAAAACGCATAGGCGGCAAAGAAGCCGATCGTCGTCGAAACAATGCACGCAATGGCGCCGATAATCAGGCTCGAGGCCAGCGCCCGCTGCCATTGCAGATTGCCGAAGAAGCGAGCGAACCATTGCAACGACAGCGAGGTCGGCGGAAAGCGCAGATAGCCGTCACCGCTGAAAGCGAGAATGACGACGATGACGATCGGCGCCATCAGCCACACACACATCGCCGCGACGTAGAGGCGCAGCAATCCGGCGGGCCAGCGGCGCACGGCTCACCGCCCTCCAATAAGCCTACGGATGTCGGTAACCCGGTAATAGACCGCATATAGCGTCAAGGTCACGACCAGTAAGGTCAGCGACATCAATGCGGCAGCGGGCCAATCGACCGCAACTTCGAGGGCGCGGTCGATCAGCATCGCGATCATGATGTCGTGCTGCCCACCCATCAACGCCGGCGTGATGAAGAAGCCGATCGACAGGATGTAGACGATCAGCGCACCCGACAGCACACCGTGCAAGCTCAGCGGAAAATACACTCGCCGGAAGGTATAGAAGCCACTGGCACCCAGCCCGCTGGCGGCGCGCAGCAGCGACGGGTCGATCGCCCGCATCGCCGCGTAGAGCGTCAGCACCATGTAGGGCAGCAGCACATAGCTCATGCCGATCAGCATGCCGAGCCGGTTGTACATCAGCGACAGCGGCTCATTGACCAGCCCCGTCGCCAGCAGGACATTGTTGACCAGTCCATGCTCACCGAGCAGCACCATCCACGAGAAGGTGCGCACTATGACACTGGTAAAATACGGCAGCACGATCGACAGCACGACGATCGTGACGCCGACGCCGGTCGCAGTCGTCAAATAGTAGGCTATCGGGTAGCCGATCAGCAATGTCGCCACGGTAACGATTAGCGAAATCCAGTTGGTCGTGCCGAGTGCTGTCAGATAAGCCTGCGACAACAGCAAATCCCGGCCCTGATCTATGAATTCGGCGATGGTGCCTTCGAATTCCGTGAAAGAACGGACGAAGAACAACGCCAGCGGCACCAGAAACATGAAGACCAGCACCACCAATGCCGGCAGCATCAGCAGCAACGTGTGATCCCGCGGCGCGCTCGACGCGTGACGCGACACCGGCTCTGGCGCTGTGGTGAAGACGGCCATCGCCCGCTCGTCAGGCCTCACCCGCAAGGATCAGACTGTCCGCTACCGGCCAGCGGAGTATTACCGGCGCACCGACGGGCAACGGCGACACGCCGGCGGCGTTCTGCAGGTCGACTGTGATCGGCGGGAGGCCATCGAGGTCGACCGCATAGCGCAGTATGTTGCCGAGAAACGAGCAGCGGCGGACCTTGCCGGCGAGCGTGTTGGCGCTGGGGTCGCCGGATATGCCCGCCGGCGCAATTTCGACCCGCTCGGGCCGGATGAACAGCACCCCCCGCCCGGTGCCACAGCTGTTTCTGTGCAGCGCGCGCAGCTCCTGGCCGGAGGGCAGGCGCAGCCGCACGACTTCGTCGGCCTTGCCCATCACCGTGCCTTCTATCAGATTCGCTTCGCCCAGAAAGCGGCCGACAAACAGATTGGCCGGGCGCTCGTACACCTCGCCGGGTGATCCGACCTGGTGGATCCGGCCATGGTCCATGATGGCGATGCGGTCGGACATGCTCATCGCCTCCTCCTGGTCGTGCGTAACGTACAGCACCGTCATGCCGAGGCGCTGCTGGATTTCCTTGATCTCGACCTGCATCTCAAACCGCAGGTTCTTGTCGAGCGCCCCCAGCGGCTCATCCATCAGCACGACGAGCGGGTGGTAGACGATCGCGCGCGCCAGAGCCACCCGCTGCTGCTGCCCGCCGGAGAGCTGGTGCGCGTCGCGATCGGCGAAACGGCCGAGCCGCACCAGCTCGAGCGCCCAGGTCACCCGCTCGCCGATCGCGTCCTTCGCCCAGTGCCGCGCCCGCAGCGGAAAGGCGATGTTCTCGAAGACATTGAGGTGGGGAAAGATCGCGTAGTTCTGAAACACCATGCCGAAGCCGCGCTTCTGCGGCGGCAGCGCGGCGATGTCTTCGCCGTCGAGCAACACTGTGCCGCCGTCGGGGCGGACAAAGCCGGCGACCATCATCAAGCTGGTGGTCTTGCCCGAGCCCGAAGGCCCCAGCAGCGAGAAGAACTCGCCGGGAGCGATCGACACAGCGATGGCATTGACGACGGTGTCTTCGCCGTAGCGCTTGGTCAACCCGCGCAGCTCGACCGCGCCGCGGGCGGTTTCCGGCGCGGGCGACGCCGGTTCCGCCGCTGTCACTGCCGTCCGGGCTGGCTCCGCTACGACAGAATCCATTTCGACCATATCGCGTTGACTTTGGCGCGGTTCTGGTCCCACCACTCGGCATCTTGGAGGAAGCAACGCTTCATCTGCTCGGGGCTGCCCGGCAGCATAGCGACCCGTTCGGGCGGCAGCATATCGAAGGTTTTGCGGTTGGTCGGCCCGTAGGCCAGTTCCTTGGGGAGGCCGAGCTGCGCCTTGGGCTGCATCGCATAATCCACCAGGAGCTGTGCTTCCTTCATGTTCTTGGCATCCTTGAAGATGCCGTAGCCCTGGAGCGCCAGCATGTGCTGGTTCCACTCGATCGCGACAGGCGCGCCCTTGTCGGCGATCGCCTGCAGCCGGCCGTTCCAGATCGAACCGAGCACGATGTCACGATCGGCCAGCATTTGCGCGGACAGCGCGCCGGTGTCCCAGAATTTCTTGATGTGCGGCTTGATCCTCGACAGCGACTTGAAGGCCCGATCGATGTCGATCGGGAAAACCTTGTCCATCGATACGCCGTCGGCGATCAATGCGAACTCCAGGTTCGGCGAACCGGAGGCCATGTCCGCCAGCATGCGCGATCCGGGGAACTTCGCGACATCCCAGAACTCGTCCCAGCTTTTCGGCTGCTTGCCGTCCGGGAAGGTCTCCTTGTTGTAGCCGAGCACGGTCGCATAGAGGCAAAGCCCGGCCGTTCTCGGGGTCACGTATTCTTCAGGTATGTCTTTGGCATCGGTGTACTTCCAACTGGCGTAGTCGATCGGCGCCAATGCCCCCGTGTGGTCGAGGGTAACCAGACCGTCGAACCCGGCGTCGGCGACGTCGAGCTCGGCATTGCCCGATTTCACCATCGCCAGCATCTTGGTCAGCGTGCTCGCGACGATGACGACCTCGATGCCGGTTTCCTTGGTGAACGGGTCATAGATGTACTGCTTTTGCGTGTCGCTATAGGCGCCGCCCGGGTTGCGGACGACGACCTGCCCCGCGGCGTGCGTCGGCCTCGACCAAACATAGGGCATGGCGAGCCCAGCGGCGCCGGCAACCAATAGTTTGCGTCTTGTCGGGAACCGGATCATGGCAAATCTCCTCCCTGTTTCACCAGCCGACCGGTCGGTAGAGTACGCCCGGAGTGGCGTGCAAGAAACAGGCCGTGAGACCAAGGCACCGCGCTCGACTCACGCTACGGCTCCCCTGGATAGACGACCCGGTTGCGCGTCCGGGGCGGTTGCGGTAGAGGCTGAACCCATGCCCGAAGTGCCGCCATCGGCGCGAATGCCGCCACTCCCGCAAAGCTTCGACGCTCCGCTCGGGCGAAAAATCATCGAATTGCATGTCTGGGCGGTCGGCGAAGGACTCCGTGGCGCCGAGGCCGCTGCGTTGTTCGATGGCCTGTGTCAACGCCTCGTCAGCGCCGGCGTACCGCTGTGGCGTGCCTTCGCCGGGATGCGGACACTGCATCCGCAATGGGCCGGCTATACCTACACTTGGCGGCGCGACCTCAACGCTATTCAGCCCAGCCAATTCGAGCGCGGCGACGAATACGAGCAGGTTATCCTGAGAGGCCCGATCGGCCATCTTGTCCGCGAAGCTGAGGCTTCCGCTGGCGGCGGCGACCCCTGGCGCAATCTGCGCCGGCGTCTCGCCGGCTTTGAGGCGCAGATCGATCTTCCTTTGCTGGACCAGCTTGCCGATGCCGGCGCCACCGATTATTTCGCCGAGATCGTCCGCTTCGGCAATACCGACGATCCGTCGCGCGGAACCGGAATCGGCTATTCCTTCGCCACTGACCGACCGGACGGTTTCCACGACGATGACCTCGTGCTGCTGAAGGCGGTGCTGCCTGTCGTCTCGCTGGCGATGATGACGCATGCCGGCCACACGATCGCTTCGGGCCTTCTCGGAGCCTATCTGGGTGAGGACGCCGGCCGGCACGTTCATGCTGGAGCGGTCGAGCGCGGTTCGGTCGAGAGTATACGAGCGGTCCTGTGGTACGCCGATATCCGCTCCTTCACGGCGATGGCGGATACGACGCCGGGAGCGGTGGTCGTCGAAGTGCTCGACGAGATCTTCGAGACCCTGACTGCCTCACTGCGTTCGCGCGGCGGCCAGGTGCTGAAGTTTCTCGGCGACGGCATGCTCGCGATCTTTCCGTTCGAGGATGCGACGCGAGAGCAGACCTGCCGCCGGGCGCTCGATGCCGCGGCCGAGGCGATGCGCGCCGTCGATCAGCTGCAGGCTGCGCGGCGGGCTGTCGACAGGCCGGCGGCCGCGGTTGATTTGGCGCTCCATCTCGGGGAGGTGCTCTACGGCAATGTCGGCGCTGTCGACCGGCTCGACTTTACGGTGATCGGGCCGGCGGTCAACGAAGCCGCGCGCATCGAGGCCCTGTGCGAACCTCTGGGGCGCAAAGTACTGGTTTCCGCCGAACTTGCCGCCGCGGTCGGCGACCGCTGCCGCCTCGAACCCCTCGGCCGCCACACGTTGCGCGGCGTGCGCGAGGCCCGCGAGATCTACGGATTGGAGCTCGGCTAAGCGCGGCCCACAAGGTTTTCGTCGCGCGTTGCGCGCCTTCACCCAGAGCCTCGAACTTGGCCCAGCTGATCGACGGGTGGCCGACCGGCGTGCCGAGCCCGCAATCGGTGCCGGCAAGCACGTTCTCGCGCCCGACTAGATTGGCGTATCGCGCTCGCCGCTCAGCCACCAGATCGGGATGCTCGATGTGAGGAGACCTTCACCGGAGCGCGCGGCAACGACGGGGACGCGCCGCTTCCAGCCGTTCGCCCGGGCCGCTTTTACACAGTCTTGACTTCGGCCCACGCCTCGACGACGGCGAGGAATTCCGCGGCATTCTCTTCCGGGCCGACTTCTATGTAGCAGAGGCCATTGACGAGCCGCTCGATGAAGGCCCATTGCCAGATCGCGTTCTCCGGCACGCCCGTTAGGCGGGATAGCAGAGCGCAGCGCTTCCAAGCCAAGGCGACCGGATCGCCAGCAAGCAATTCCGCGCTCCATTCGCGCATGGAAATGCTCAGATCGTGCGCCCGCTCGATGAACAAGCCATCGGGGTCGACAAATTTATATCGATTCGTCGTGGGATCCAGCAGTGTGTTCCAGGGATGCGCGTCTCCATGAGCCAGAACCGAATCTGCTGGATCGAAGGCATCCCGCCTGGCTTCGGCGAACCGCAACCCGACCTCGACGACTCTTTCCGAGCACGGCCGCCCGAGCCGCGGCCAAGCCGTTGAGATGTAGGAGAACATTTCTGAGGCCTTCTCTGCGCCAGTCGGGTATCTCGCGCCGGGCGGGAACGGCGCCCACGCCCACTGCAAAGTCTGGCAGATGATCCTGATCTGGTCTTCGATTGGAAAACCGAGCGTCGCCAACTGGGGACCGAGCCGCTCGAGCAACAGCGCCCCGCTATTCGCATCGTCGCGCAGAAGCCGAGCATATCCGCGGCCGCTCGCAGCTTGAAGCAGGCTTCGTTCTCGATCCGCCTGTGCGACTCCGGCGATCGGAATTTTGAGTGCAACTGGTTGACCATCGGATGTTACCGCTTCCGATACGAAGGCTTCCGTTGCGTTCGGGAAGAGACGGCCGACTTTGATATTCCATTCGGCCTCGAGTCGGCCCAACAAGCTGGGCAGCGCCTCAAGCCAAGAGGCTCCGGCCTCTCGTTGGGCTGAAATGTTTCTGAGCACCTTATCGCGAAGTTGGATTGGCCGGACGCACATTAGCCCAAGATCCGATATCCAGCGCTTTTCTGCACCACTCTTTTCGAGCCAGTCCGGCGTTCGCGCCCAACACTTTGACCCGTTCTCGCCGCCTAGGCTGAACGGCCGGTATCCGTTCAGTTAGCCGACCTCCACCGGAGCGAGCGGGAACGATAAGGATGCGCCGAGAGCGGCCGTCCGAACTATCGTGATCGGACAACCTGATCCTCGTCGTGACAACATCATAACTCCCGAAGCCGGAACCCTCCGTAGTCACCTCTCACTTCATCGGAATCGTTGTCGAACGAGAATGGCAACGCCTCGCCTTGTTTAATATTCCAGTCGTTATAATCGAGCGAGCCATCCCAAGAG
>Ga0306924_10007498_pt1 | contig 10960 bp, 7 predicted proteins | sample sta12Can44000111_FD_203756 | JGI IMG/M metagenome (GOLD analysis project Ga0306924, IMG submission 203756) | Lab enrichment of tropical soil microbial communities from Luquillo Experimental Forest, Puerto Rico - statanox.12C.anox.44.000.111 (v2)... | ecosystem: Environmental > Terrestrial > Soil...
ACAACCCGCGCGGAACCTACCAGAACCTGCCCGGCGCTCAAGCGCAGGGCGCCGCACAGTTCACCGCACCTTACGGTTTCGGTGGTCCGGGGCAGGGCATGGCGGTCGCCTATACCCGCTGGCTCGAGCGGCACAACCAGAACCGCGAGAAGATGGCGACATTGGCGGTGACCCAGCGCCGCCACGCGCAGCACAATCCGCAGGCCTATTTCTACGGCACGCCGCTCTCGCGCGAGGATTACCTGAACTCGCGGATGGTGGCGTATCCGTTCTGCCTGTTTGATTGCGACATCCCGGTGCAAGGGGCGGTCGCGATCGTGCTGACGACGGCCGACCGCGCGCGCGACCTGAAACCGCAGCCGGCCTACCTCGCGGGCTACGGCCAGCGGCTGCATTTCGAGGTGGCGGGCCGCATCGGCAGCTTGGCCGACTACATGGAGGGCGGCCGCAGCTCGGCGAAACTGACCTGGGAGCGGTCCGGCTTTGGTCCGCAGGATGTCGACGTCGCCCAGATCTATGACGGCTTTTCAGCCTCGGTGATCTACGGTCTCGAATCTTACGGCTTCTGTGAGCAGGGCACCGCGCTCGACTTCATCCAGGACGGCCGCATCGAGCTCGACGGCGGATTGCCGCTCAACACCTTTGGCGGCAGCCTCGGCACCGGCCGCATCCACGGCCTCTGGCACATCATAGAGGGTGCTCTGCAGGCCTCTGGCCGCGCCGGCTCGCGCCAGGTCAAGGATGCCAATGTGTCCTTTGTCGGCGCCAGCGCCCCGATCGTCACCGGCACGACCTTTATCTTCGTAAGCGAACCGTACTAAATTTTAACAATGAGACAGTGAGGGCAGTGAGATTGCATCTTCGCGGTGATCTCAACGTCTCACTGCCTCATTGTGAAATCTGAAGTTTTTACGGGAGGAAGACAGCAATGGCACAAGTCGGCGCAGGCAAATACACCTACGAGCTGATCCACGATTTCTGCAAATTGCCCGCCGGGCAATCCTTCGGGCTGGTCAGCCGCGTAGCGGCCGATGCGCAGGACCGCATTTATGTGTTCCAGCGCAAGGACCCGCCGGTCGTGATTTTCGACCGCGACGGCAAATACCTCGGCGCTTGGGGCAGCGGTGAGGTCACCGACCCGCATGGCCTCAAAATTGTCGGCGACACGGTCTACACGACCGACCGCTCCGACTCGGTCGCGAAGTCGTTCACCCTCGACGGCAAGCCGCTGTTGGAGCTCGGAACGCGCGGCCGGCATTCGGACACCGGCAAAGTTACCAACTGGCTGGCGGAGCGCGCGGCGGGGCCGTTCAATCACCCGACCGAGATGATCGCCCATCCCAACGGCGACATCTACGTGACCGACGGCTACCGCAACGCGCGCGTACACCGCTTCACACGCGATGGAAGGCTCGTCAAATCCTGGGGTGAGCCGGGCCGTGGCACGGGCCAGTTCCACCTGCCGCACACCATCGCTTTCGACGATGCCGGCAAGCTCTATGTCGGGGACCGGTCGAACAAGCGCATCCAGATATTCACGCCGGACGGCGAGTATCTTGGCCAGTGGACCGGCATGGGCGGCCCCAACGACATCACGCGTGGTCGGGACGGCAATTTCTACATCGCCGAGCAGGAAGACGACGGCAAGCCCGCCCAGGTCTGCGTCCGCGACGGACAAGGAAATGTACTCGCGCGGATGGAGAGCCGCCATATCCACGGCATCGGCGTCGACTCGAAGGGCGATATCTACGCCGGCCTGACCCAGGACCGCAGCGTCGACAAATTCGTGCGCATAGACTGACCCGGCGAGGCTTAGCCGGGCGCGATATCCTTCGGGGCTGTTCCCCGGAGCTGGTGAGGGGAATCGGACCCCCGGCGGAAGCGTGGGAAACTCCTGCTCTGCCATTGAGCTGCACCCGCATGCCGCGGATCATGGGCAGTCTGCGGCCCTGCGAGCACCTCGCGGTCGCGGCCGCCGGTCTCAGGAGCCGGTGGGCCGGACCGACTGCGGGTCGACCGGAACCGTCCCCGTATCGGCCGGCAGGCAGACATTTCAGGCTGGAGGCTATACGGTCGCTCGTTCCCAGGCGACGATGCTGACGCTCACGGCGATAGCGCTGGTGCTTCCGGCTGCCTTTCGAGCCGCGGCAGGTACGACAGCGGAGGGGCTCGAAGGGCTGAGTGTCTCGATCTCCGTCGTGCTCCTGAAGCAAAGCCGGTCAACAGGACATCGTTACCCCCGCGAGGGCGGGGCCCAGGGACAATGCTCCACCCCTGCCTCCCTGGATCCGCGCTTTCGCAGAGATGACGAATAACCTTCTTATATCATGGGTTTTCATTCCGGATTGGCGTCCGACTCTACCCAGTCCACCGTGTGGCTCTCGAGGTAGCTGCTGACGGCGGCATTTATGGTAGGAAAGAAGGAGCCTTCGCCAAAGTGGGAAAAGAGCCCGAAGCGCTTGAGCTTGTCTCTTACGGGATCTTTGAGCTCGGCGAAGCACAACTCGATTCCGCCCTCGTGCAAAGTCTCGTCCAATTCGGTGAGGGCATCGGCAGCGGTGACATCGACGCTGGTGACCGGCTCCGCGGCGACGACCAACCAGCGCGCCGGGACGGGCGATTTTACCGCCGCATCGAGAACACGCTGTTTGAACAGCTCGGCATTGGCAAAGAACAAGGGCGCGTCCCAGCGGAAGAGGACCAGGCCGGGTATCTGGCGCGCATCAGGATAGCGCGTGATGTCGTGGTAGCCCCTCACACCTTCGGCACGCCCCAGCACCGCGGAGTGGGGACGCCAGCCATCCCACAGAAACTCGATGACCGCGATGACAACCGCCAGACCTATGCCTAGGATAGCGCCAAGAACCGCGACACCCACCAAGCAGACGATTGATAGCCAGAACTCCCAGCGCTGAATCCGAAAAATTCGGATCAGGTCGGTGACCTCGATCAGGCCGATAGCGGAGGCGATGACGACCGCAGCTAACGCCGCGGCCGGCAGATTCCGGAGCAGGTTCGGCGCCACCAGCAGCAGCAGGGCGACAGCGAGCGCGCCGACCACGCCGGTCAGCTGCGTTCGGGCCCCCGCAGCCTCTGCTACGGGCGTGCGCGACGAACTGCTGCTGATCGGAAAGCCCTGAAAAAACCCGGCGGCCAGATTGGCGGCGCCGAGCCCTACCATCTCTTGATTGGGATCGACATTCTGACCGGTTCTCGCGGCATAGGCGCGGGAGAGGACGCTGGTATCGGCGAACGACACCACGGCGACGGCACAGCCGCCGATCAGAACCGGGATGATGTCGGCGTAGCTGATCCATGGGATCGCGAAGGCCGGCAGGCCCCGCGGCACCGGACCCAGGACCGATACGTCGGTGCGCGCCGCCAGATCCAGCACACCAACAATCGCCGTCGCGCCGATCACGGCAATCAGTATGCCCGGCACGCGCTTGCTGTTCTTCAGTAGCAGGATCACCGCCAACGTGCCGGCGCCGACCGCGAACGCCGTCCAATTCACCTTACCGCCCAGCACCGCCTCGGAAATGGCCCACAGCTTTCGCAACGGTCCGTCGCCTTCGATCGAGAAGCCAAGAAGCTTGGGCAGTTGGCTGATCAGCACGGTCAGCGCTATTCCGTTCATGTAGCCATAGCGGATGGGCTTGGAGAGCAGCTCGGTCACAAACCCGAGCCGCGCCGCGCCCGCGACAATGCACACGACCCCCGAGACGACCGCCATCATCCCGGCCAGGGCGACAGCGCGAACGGGGTCCCCGCCGGACAGCGGAAGGACGACCCCGAGTATGACAGCGGCCAGCGACGAGTCCGGACCCAACACCAGAATACGGCTGGGGCCGAACAGCGCGTATGCCAGCAGCGGCACGATCGTCGCGTAAAGGCCGTAGATGCCTGGCACTCCGGATGCCACCGCGTAGGCGATGCCAACCGGCACCAACATGGTTGTCAACACTATCCCGGCGACGATGTCATGGGGAAGCCAGCCTGCCTGATACTCGCGCAGGGTGAGCAGCCCCGGTAACCACCGCATCCAACCGATCCGATTTGGCATCAACAAGAGAAGTTGGGATTCCCTAGACCGACGATGGGCTTCGCCGGTGCGCTCGTCAAGGTTGCGGCCGCCGGAGCGCGACCTGCCCGGGCTCCTCCTTCTGTCCAACCCCGGCTGCGTGCAAGGCGCTCACGCTGCCAAGCGGCCGGTGCTAACGTCGAGAGGTTGATTCGAGGAGGAATCGAAGGGCGACATCTACGCCGGCCTCACCCAGGACTGCACGCGCGCGCGAAGCAGCGAGCTGGTCTCGCGGGCTGGGTGTCTTTCGTCCGGCGGCTGCCGATGTTATGGTCGGCTTGCAACCAGAAATAGGCTCCTGGCTCGCGCCGGTCACCGGAGACGGGGAGAATTGCGAATGACCACAGCCGACGTCGCGGCAGTCCCGCTTTCCGACGCCGATCACCGCGCCCAGCTGCGCCGCGCGGTGATCGCCAGCACCGTCGGCACGACAATCGAATGGTACGATTTCCTGCTCTACGGCCAGATGGCGGCGTTGGTTTTCGCGAAGCTGTATTTTCCATCGTCCGACCCGCTGACAGGCACATTGCAAGCGTTCGCCGTCTTTGCCGTCGGCTTTGTCGCCCGTCCGGTGGGTGCCGCGATCTTCGGGCATTATGGCGATCGCATCGGTCGCAAGGCTGCACTGATCGCGACACTGTTGTTGACCGGCCTGTCGACTTTCCTGGTCGGATGCGTCCCCACCTATGAGCGGATCGGCATCTGGGGTCCGATCGTGCTGGTCGTGCTGCGCTTTATCCAGGGGATCGGCGTCGGTGGCGAATGGGGTGGCTCGGTCTTGCTGGCAATGGAGTGGGCGCGCACCGGCAGAAACCGCGGGCTCCTCGCGGCGTGGCCGCAATTCGGCGGGCCGGCAGGCTTCTTCCTCGCCAACCTCGCGATCCTGACGTTCAGCCGGATGTCGGGGGATCAGTTTCTGAGCTGGGGATGGCGCGTCCCGTTCTGGCTGAGCCTCGTCATGGTGGGAATTGGGTTATGGATCCGGCTCGGCATCCTCGAGACGCCGATCTTCCAGCAGGTCATCGCGAATGAGCGTGTTGCGCGCGCGCCGGTCGTCCAGGTCCTCAAACGCCAGCCGAAGGAGGTCATTCTGACCGCGCTGACGCGGATGGGACAGATGGCTCCCGTCTTCGTCTACAACGCTTTCATCTTCACCTACGGCATGAAGGTCGTCGGCGCCTCGCGCGACTTTCTGCTGGTCGTGCTGCTGATCGCCTCGTTCATGTCGTTCTTCACGATCCCGTTTTCCGGCTACCTGTCAGACCGGCTCGGCCGCAAGCAGGTGTATATTTTTGGCGCCGTAACCACCGGGCTCTTCGCGTTTGCCTATTTCGCCATGCTCGACACCGCGATACCGAGCCTGATCATCCTCGCGAGCCTGATCGCATTTGCCTTCCATGACCTGATGTGGGGGCCATTGGCGGCGCTGACCGCGGAATGCTTTACGCCGCGGTTGCGCTACAGCGGGGCGTCGATCGGCTTTCAGCTCGCCGCGGTGTTCGCTGGCGGGCCGGCGCCGCTGATCGCGACGGCGATACTCGCATCGACCGGATCGGGCCAGATGATCGCGCTCTACATCTTTGGCTGCACGCTCGTCACCATTGCCGCGACGACCTTCCTGCCGAGCAACCGGGACCGGGATTTCGCCCGCGATCACCTCTGACGTCGCCCCACCCTTCCCTCCCCCGCGTGCGGGGGAGGGAAGGGTGGGGGGGTTATTGCGCGGCGGCGGCCAGAGGCTGGGCAGCGCTGGCCGCCGGCCGATGCGCCTTGAGGAAGGCCCGCACATGACGCAACGCGAGCTGGATTTGCTCCGGGTTCGCCTTCCACGGATAGATGCTGACTTGTGCATAGGGCGCCAGATGTGCGCTCTCCAACGCCACCGCGTAGGGATGCGCCGGGACGTCGTCGGGCAGCACCAGGATCGGCGTCTGGCAGCTCTTCACAAAATCGCGGGTCACGGTGAAGACGAAGTCGGCGTTGCTCCGGTACATCTTGTCGAGGAACGCGCCGGCCATTTGCATCGTGATCTGCGGCTTGCGTTCGCATAGCCCCGGGGCCCAGCCCTTGATGTTGTTCTGGTAAAAGAGGTCAGGCATCGTCGGGCGGAAGCCGCTCGGCTGCGCCAGCACCGCGGCGACGACTCGCCCGGGCGTCCGCTTCAACAGGTTCCAGATAAAGGGACCGCCGATGCAGAAGCCGAGCACCATGAAATCGCGGATGCCGAGGTGGTCCATCAGCCCGATATGGTCATCGGTATAGGCATCCCACGGACGGTCGATCTCGAGCGGCCCCGAGGACTGGCCGCCATTGGCGTTGCGCAGGTCGGCGGCGATGACGCGGTATTCGCCGTTGAACTCCTCCAGCGGGTTGAAGGGGTGGTTGCCGAGGCCCGCGACCGTCGAATTGAGACCGCCGCCGGGGATGACCATCAGCGGGAAGCCGGAGCCGGCCTCTTGGTAATGGATGCGGACATCGCCTCTTTCGAAAACCGGCATGGAAATTCCTCCTTGGCTGGATTCTGGCGGAATACGCCTTCGCTCTTCGGCTCCACAGTACTGCATCCCTTGGGTAATGCATCGCCGAATCCCATCTAGATGGTCGAGGGACCGCTCGCGAGTAGTCGCCGTCAAGAAGCTACCGGGCCGTGCTCCAGATTACAGGAGGCAGCCATGCTCATTTCCGATGTTTTACGGACCAAGGGCCATCACGTCGAGAGGATCCACCCCACGGACAGCGTCGAAGTGGCGATCCGCAAGCTGGCGGAGCATCGCATCGGCGCTCTGGTCGTCGAAGATCGTTGGATGAAACCGGTCGGCATCTTCTCGGAGCGGGATTTCATCAACGCCGCGGCCCGAGATGGCGCCGCCGTCCTCGGCTTTCAGGTCCAGCAACTGATGTCGACGCCGATCCTCACCTGCCGCTCCTCCGATCGCATCGATGCCGTGCTCGCGACAATGACGATGTCGCGGATCCGTCACCTGCCGGTCGTGGAGGACAGCGAGCTGAAGGGCATCGTCAGCATCGGCGATCTGGTGAAGCACCGCCTCGACGAGAAGGAGCTGGAAGCGAGCGTCCTGCGCGACATCCAACGTATGCGCGCCTAAATCGGCGCCGTTGCTCCGCTGGCATTCTCGTAACTAAACTGCGCGCGAATAAGCAGCCGGGAGGGAGCGCGTAACATGCAGGCGGATTACATCATCATCGGTGCCGGCTCGGCCGGCTGCGTATTGGCCAACCGGCTGACCGAAGATCCCGGCACGAAAGTCTTGCTGATCGAGGCTGGCGGGCGCGACTGGAACCCGCTGATCCACATCCCGGCCGGTTTCTTCAAAATGCTCGACCACGACACCCTGACGTGGAAATACCGCGCCGAGCCGGACCCCGGCACCAATGGCCGCGCCATCATCTACACGCGCGGCCGGGTGATCGGCGGCTCCTCGTCGATCAACGGGCTCATCTACATCCGCGGCCAGCCCGAGGATTACGACCACTGGGCGCAGCTCGGCAACCGCGGCTGGTCGTGGGATGATTGCGTGCCCTATTTCAAGAAGGCCGAGCGCTGGGAGGGCGATGGCAGCGCCGTACGCGGCAAGGATGGCCCGCTGTTCACGTCGAAGACCGACCGGCCGGCGATCTGCGAGACAATCATCGAGGCTGGCAAACAGGTAGGGCTCGAATACCGAGAGGACGTCAACGACCTGCCCCCTGGTCATAACGACTGCATTGGCTGGTGCCAGCAGACCCGCGGCGGCCGCCGCCGCGCCAGCGCCGCCCGCACCTATCTGCACCCGGCATTGAAGCGCCCCAACCTCCAGCTCGTTACCAATGCATTGGTGCACCGCGTCCTGTTTGACGGCAAGCGGGCGACCGGTGTCGAGTTCTCGCGCGGCGGTCCCGGCGGCGCGGTGGAACGAGCCGATGCGGCGTGCGAGGTGATTCTGTCGGCAGGCGCCGTCGGCTCGCCGCATATCCTGCAGTTGTCGGGTATTGGCGACCCCGAGCATCTCGCCAAGATCAACGTCCCCGTCGTGCATGAATCCCGCGGGGTCGGCAAGAACATGCAGGACCACTATGTTGCGCGCGTCTCGTACCCGGTGGTCGGCGCGCAGACCGCCAACGAGCGCTCGCGCGGCCTGCCGCTCGCCGGCGAGGTCATGCGCTGGCTTTTCACCGGCAAGGGCATGCTGACTTACAGCCCGTCGATTGTCGCTGCCTCGGCCAAGGTGCTGGAGGAGTCGGCGACCCCTGACATGCAAGTCACCTTTGCGCCCGGCAGCTTCAAGGGGGGCCAGATCGGCGAGCTCGAGGAGAAACCCGGCCTTAGCGCCGGCGCCTGGCAGATGCGGCCGCTGTCGCGCGGCTATGTCGAAGCCAAGTCGAACCGGCCGGGCGACGCACCGGCGATCAACCCGCGCTATCTGTCGGAGGAAAGCGACCGGCGCGCCATCGTCGGCGGATTGCGGCTGGCCCGGCGGATCTTCGCCGCACCCGCGATGAAGCAGTTCGTCCGCGAAGAGAGCCTGCCCGGCATGCAGGTGCAGACCGACGACGAACTCCTCGACTACGCGCGCCGCAACGGCGGCACCTGCTATCACGCCAGCTGCACCTGCCTGATGGGGAGCCACGCGATGGCGGTCGTCGACGACGCGCTCAAGGTCCACGGGCTCGAGGGGCTCAGGGTCATCGATGCCTCGGTGATGCCGGCGGTCACCTCGACCAACACCAACGCGCCGACGATCATGATCGCCGAGAAGGGCGCCGCAATCATAAAAGGCACGGCGCGACAAAGACTTGCGGCATAGAAGGATGATTGCGCGCAACAGGACGCGCAAAAGTTCAAACCAATCGCTTTAAACCACAACCGGCGCGCTCTCGGCAGCTCTGTCGTCCGTCCCGCTGCCGCGGCTCGAAAGCCAAAGCCGGGATGAGAAATCCGGGCCAGGGCGCAGCCCTGTCGTGAGCAATCGTCATGCGCGAGAACCGTCGAAAGACCAGACGATAACCCGCGCGGACCGGAGAATCCGCGGAAGCGTTGAGGGACAGCCCATGAAATATGACGTGGTGATCGTCGGCGGGGGAGCGGCTGGATGTGTGCTGGCCGGCCGATTGGCGGCAAACGGGCAGACTTCCGTGCTGTTGCTGGAAGCGGGGCCGGACTACCCCGATCCGGATAACCTTCCCGCGGACATCAAGTTCGGCCACACCCGCTTTGCCGAAGCTCAAGCCTCAAAACACAACTGGGCCTTGCACGGCACGATTACCGAGGAACAAGGCGAAATTCACGTCGCGCAGGGCAAAGTGATCGGCGGCGGGTCATCGATCAACGGTCAGGCTATGCAACGAGGCTTCCCGGAGGATTTCGCCTCCTGGGCGGCTCTGGGCAACGACGAATGGTCGTATGAAAAGGTCGTGCCGTATTTTCGCAAATCGGAGCGCGATCTCGATATTCAGGATAATTATTGCCACGGCTCGGATGGACCCATGCCCGTCAGACGGCGCCAGTCCGGTCCCTGGCCTCCCATCCAGCACGCTTTTCATGCGGCCTGTCTGCAAACCGGGTTTGCCGCCACGGAGGACAAGAACGGGCTCCATCCCGCTGGCCTGGGCGTGACGCCATCGAACAATATTGACGGCGTGCGAATGAGCACGGCTATGACGTACTTGAACCCGCTACGCCATTATCTGAACCTCACGGTGCGCGGCGGAGTGTTCGTCCGGAAAATTGTCATCAAGGACAGAAAAGCCGTCGGCGTAGAGGCCCAAAGCGGGGAGAAGGTTTTCTGCGTCGAGGCGGATCGGGTGGTGCTAAGCGCCGGGGCAATCAGATCGCCGCAGTTACTGATGTTGTCCGGCATTGGCCCCGCGGACCATTTGCAGCAATTCGGGATACCCGCGGTTCGCGACCTCCCTGGCGTAGGCCAGAACCTATGGAATCATCTCAGCGCCCAGATGACCTTCAAGGTCAAAGACGGAGTCTCACTCGCTACCCACACCGACGCGGTGCACTTTGCCCTGCACTACACCGCACCAGGGTCGGGCGCCGTCAACGACATGGTCCTGAGAACCAGCACGGTTATTGATGAACGCCAGGAGCACGTTGCCGGTGTACGAACCAAGTATCTGAGCGGTGATGTTCCGCCAGAGCGGGCGGCACGGATATCGTGCACGCTGGGCTTGCCCGACGGCTCGGGATACGTCAGGCTCGCTTCGGCCGACCCGAGCGTCCAGCCCTCCTTCAACTACTGTTATCTCCAGCATCCAAACGATATCCGACGGGTGCGGGAAGGCCTGCGATTGGCGGCGCGACTGCTGGAGTCCGACGCCTACAAAGACGTGGCCGATTACCGGATCCACCCCGCGAACGACATTCTAGCCAGTGACGACGCTTTGGACCTGTGGATACGCCAAACCGTGGGCACCGCCAGGCACGTGTCCGGCACTTGCAAGATGGGACCTGACACAGATCCGATGGCGGTTGTCGACCAATACTGCAGAGTCAAGGGCATCGAAAGGTTGTGGGTGGCGGATGCGTCGGTGATGCCGCGCATCCCCAGGTCCGGCGGTGCCCACGCGACAGTGATCATGATCGGCGAACGCGTCGCCGACTGGATTGCAGCGGGTTAACCCCGCGCGAGCTGGGTAGCTCCGCCCCGACCATCCATTTTTCGCGCGGCGGTCCCGGCGCTGTCGAGCGCGCTGAAGCGAGAGCGGTGACGGCGGCGGTCGTCTCGACCAACACCAACGCGCCGCCCATCACGATCGGCGAAAAAGGCGCAGCTCTGATCAAAGGCGCCGCACCGCAAAAACTGGCGGCGTAGCAATCGCCGCCCTTCATTCGCGCAGCGAGACGCGGCGCCGGCCGCTTCGGGCTCGGCC
>Ga0306924_10007500_pt1 | contig 10958 bp, 8 predicted proteins | sample sta12Can44000111_FD_203756 | JGI IMG/M metagenome (GOLD analysis project Ga0306924, IMG submission 203756) | Lab enrichment of tropical soil microbial communities from Luquillo Experimental Forest, Puerto Rico - statanox.12C.anox.44.000.111 (v2)... | ecosystem: Environmental > Terrestrial > Soil...
ACCGTAGCAGCAATAATTTCGTTTCGCTCAAAGTGTTGCCTGACTCGGTCGTTGCCGAATAAAATGCGCTGCATTCGGCAGGATCGGAGCACAACCCAGGCGGGTTGTTCAGCAGACCGAACATGGCAGTTCCTCTGCGAGGAATGTGCATTACGGCCAAACTGAATCAGCAAAAATGAGGTTCCGAGGCAAGGCTTCACCGGAAGTCCGAAGTTTTGCACTTACAAAGCAACAGCCAGGGTTGGTCCAGCGCGATGAAGCCCGGCGAAGACTTCTATAACGGCGAGCTGGTGAAGCTAAAGCGCTGTCTCGGAAAACAGCCGTAAGCTGAAACTCCGGCACCGGTATCCCTGTGTATCTCTATGAAGACCAGCCATCCCGGCTGGTCGACGAGATCCTAACTTTTCACAAGGACTAAAATTATGTCAAAGCCAAGAGCTATTCGAAGTTTGGTTGCGATCGCAACAGTCGTTACGCTGTTATCGACGGCTTACCGGTCGCCAGCAGCGGAACTCCAGCATTTAGTGGTCACCGGAATCGCGCTCGACCGGGTGGCGAGCCAGCACTCGATCCCAGCGTATCCGCCGGATGCGCGCTCGTTCCGGCTTCAGGGGGAGGTCCAGGTTCGCATTCAGTTGGAGAACGGCAGAATGGTAAACGTGACTGCGGAATCCGCCAGCCCGATATTAGCGAATTATTCTTCGCGTTGGGTTCGGTGGCACTGGCAGTTCAGGCCGAAAGTGAGCGGCGTCTATTATCTGCCGATCTCGTATAAGTTGACTGCGTAGTGCGGAGCAAAAGCGTTTCATCCCCTGTTTCCGGAAAGGAGGTTGGCCGTTGTGAACTTCGCGCCCAAGCGGAATTCTCACCCGATCGGGTGTTGTTTAGCTCAAGAAACGGCGCTTATTTACCTTTCCCCCCCATGATCAGAGGCCAGACCAATCGTCGTTGATGGCGGTCTCTCGCTCTGAGGTTCAAAGGAGGCTGACCATGCAAGTCCATACCCCGACCCTCGCCGAGCTTGTCAGCGATGTCGCTCAACGCAATGGCGCGAAGCCCGCGCTCATATACGCTGATACGCCGATCTCCTATGCGGACCTGAACACTCGAATCGAACGTGCCGCCAATGGATTAGCCGCCTCCGGGGTCGCCCAAGGCGACAGGGTAGCGCTGCTCGTGCCGAATATCCCGGAGTTCGTCTTCGCCTATTACGCAATCCTGCGCTGCGGCGCAATCGTTGTGCCGATCAATGTGCTCTTTAAGGCAGAGGAGATCGCCTATGTTCTGCAGGATAGCGGGGCGAAAGCGCTTATTCTGTTTGCTGATTTCGCCCCGCAGGGAATCACTGCTGCAGAAAAGGCGTCCTCAGTCTCGAAGGTCGTCGTCGTTGGAGATGTGGCCGTCAAGGGAACAACATCGTGGGAAGAGCTCACGGACGCCTCGACACCGGAGCGCTTACCAGTCAGGGTAGCGCCCGATCACATTGCCACGATTTGTTACACCTCCGGCACCACGGGGCGTTGTAAAGGGGCGATGCTGACGCACCGGAACTTCATCGCCAACTGCGAGCAAATGGACCGGATGGAACGTGGCGCTGCCGAAGACACCGACATCCTGTTGCTGGTTCTCCCTCTTTTTCACATTTACGCGATGAATTGTGCGATGAATGGCTTTCTGCGCGTTGGAGCAACAATCGTCCTCATGCGCCGCTTCGATCCTCTACTGGTACTAGGGCAGATACAGAAGCATCGGTGCACTTACTTCCACGGCGCGCCGCCGATGTATATCACCTGGGTGAACACGCCAACGCTTGGCGACTACAATCTTTCGTCCATGCGCTATGCCTGTTCGGGCGCGGCACCGCTCCCGATCCAGGTCCTCGACCGATTCCGCACCGTGACCGGCGTTGAAATTGTGGAGGGATACGGTCTCACCGAGACCTCGCCGGTGACGCATTCAAATTGCGCCGGCCCGGTTAGCAAGCCGGGTACGGTCGGACCGCCAATTCCCGGGGTGGAAGTCCGCCTGGTTGACGATGAAGACCGGGACGCACCGCCGGGGGCACCGGGTGAAATAATTTGTCGTGGCGAGAACATCACGATCGGCTACTGGCGCAATCCGGCGGCAACTGCTGAAGCGCTACGAGACGGCTGGTTCCACACGGGTGATATCGCCACGATAGACGAAGATGGCTACTACCGCATCGTGGACCGTAAAAAGGACATGATCGACTCGGGAGGATTCAAAGTCTGGCCACGTGAGGTTGAAGAAGTTCTCTTCAAGCATCCCGCCGTGCGCGAAGCGGCTGTCGTCGCGCTGCCAGACGCACACTGGGGTGAACGCCCGGTGGCCTACATCGCTCTCACACAGGGTCTGGCCGCGACTCAGGAAGAGTTGATCGCCTATTGTAAGGAGCACCTCGCGAGCTACAAGGCGCCGTGCCTCATCAAGTTCCGCGATGAACTGCCAAAATTGCCAACCGGCAAAGTTTTGCGCCGTGTTCTTCGCGAGGAAGCGCGACAATTAACACCTGCGTCCTAGTCGCGACCGCATCTGTTTCGGAGAGAGCCAGGAATAAGTTGGCGGGTTGCTTGTAGGCTACTATTGCCCGGGGGGTCGGTTTTGCCGGTAGAGTCGGTACTGGTTTTTACCAAGAGGCTTCGGCGGTCCTGCGGGTTAGCCACCAAAGATCAAGCACACCTCGCGCCCCTCCGCTAACGCGCCAGAGAAAAGACGAGGCGTCCTTCCCGAAATTCTTTTCTTCCCGAAACTCCGCGGTCCCAATTCCTTTGTAAGTCGATGAAGGCAGCGTTAGCAGCGCCAAACACCCGTCCGAACACGAGGCACAACGTTATGACAACAGCAAATTTCTATGTCCTGGCAAAGCCCCGGCAGCCTGACCAGGAACAAAACGAACAACCTCGGGTCGCGAGTGGGCAACCTTCGTTTGCCCGGCCCAAGGTGGAAGCCGAACCGGAATCACGTCTGTGGAAGGTCTGTGCCGAGGAGGTTTCCTCACGGCTCGGAGCGTTGGAATGGATGACACTGCTCTTCCTTGGAATCCTAGCGCTCGGAGCGGTGGGCTTTTGCTTTTCCGAGTTCTTCGACTTGTTCAGTAGCGGTGCGCTCGACCAGACAGTTCGAGTGCTCCTAACGAGATGACCGCCGCGAAGCGACGGCGGATCCAGCTAATTCGCGTTCATTCGCAGCCTGTCCGCCATAGTCTTGACGACGGCGGATCTATTCGCGGTTGCTTGATCCTCGTTGGTTGCGGCTAGGCTGCTTTGCGCGCTTCTGTGAGGTCTGAAGGCTAGCGGCGTGCGTCCCGGAAGCGAGCCATGGCGGCTTCCTGCTGCGCGCCGGCAAAAATAAAGAACGCGATGAAGACGAGCAGCGGATTCACAAAGAAGCCGAGGATGCCGAAGACAATGGCTAGCGCCTGGCCAATCCAGGCCGCAATTTGAGTCGCCCGGACGTAGGGCATCGTCATCGCCAAGAGAGCGCGAAGAATGCGGCCGCCGTCCATCGGGAACGCTGGAATCAAGTTGAACAAGACCAGCATTACGTTCACGTAGGCGAGCGTCCCCAGGAATTCGGCTCTGGGACTTTCGAGGTCCGTGATCTGGTCCAGCGCGACGCTGGCGTGAAGGACGAAGATCAGCGTCGCGGCAATCACGACGTTCACCAGCGGCCCGGCGATGGCAACGAGGAGTTCCTCCCAAGGCTTGTCCGGAATACGGCTCAACCTTGCCACGCCGCCAATCGGCAGCAACGTAATGTCCGGCGTCGTAATGCCGAATCCGCGCGCCGCAAAGGCGTGGCCGAACTCATGTAAAAGAACGCAGCCAAAGAGGGCGAGAATGAAAAGCACCCCTTGAATGGCGCCGGGCGTGCCGCCCGCCCGGTACCGACTGAGCCAGATCCAGGCTAGAAAAAGCAGGAAGGTCAGGTGGATTCGCACCTCGATCCCGGAGATTGAAGCGATTTTCAGCGACCAGCGCACAGGTGATAGGATTCTTGCGCCTGGCGAGCATGGCAGCAAGGAAAACTCTCTGCTAGTGGGCGGCTCGTGCCTTCTTCGCGGTGTCGATCACCTGGTGCTCGAGCTCGAGTGGCAGCTCCTCATAGTGACTGAAATCCTCGGTGTGGACTCCACGCCCGCCAGTCAGGGAGCGAAGCTGGCTGGCGTAGCGGTAGAGTTCCTTGGCCGGAGCTTGCGCGTGAACGACCTGAAGACGACTCCCGGCATCCATTCCCACGATCTTGCCTCGGCGGCTGGACAGGTCCCCGATAACCTTTCCCATACAGTCCTCCGGGATACGAATCTCGAGTGAATGGATCGGCTCGAGCAGGCAGGGCCTGGCCTTGAGAAAGGCTTCCTTGAATGCCCAATACCCTGCAAGCTGAAACGAGATATCGTTCGAGTCGACCGGGTGCATCTTCCCATCGTAAAAATCGATTTTGACATCGACAACGCGGAAGCCGGCAAGGATACCTTCCGTGCAGGCATTCCGTATCCCGCGCTCAACCGAGGGGACGAACACGCGATCCACGTTTTGTCCAGTGAGCGACTCGCTGAACTGGACGCCTGAGTCGCGCGCGCCGGGGCTTATCCGCAGCGCCACCTCGGCGAACTGGCCTGCACCGCCCGACTGCTTCTTGTGGCGATAAGTTGCGTCGGCGGGCGATTTAATCGTTTCACGAAAGCGGACCCGCGGTTCCGCTAGGTCGAAGTGGACGTTGAACCGGCGACGGAGCCGTTCGCCCACAACGTCCAGATGGAGCTCGCCCTGCGCGGCAACGATCGTCTGGCGCAGTTCCGGGTCTACCGCAAACACGAATGCCGGATCCTCCTCGTGCAGGGTGGCAAGCCCGGCAGCGATCTTGTCTTCCTCGCCCTTGGCCTTCGATTGAAGCGCGGCAAGGAGCGTGGGTTTGGGATAGGCTGGCTCGGTAAGCACCACCGGCCGGTTTACGGAACAGAGCGTGTTGCCCGTGTGGGTGCCTTTGAGCTTCACTGTGGCCCCGAGGTCGCCCGCTCCCAGCTCGCTGACCGCGGTGCGATCCCGGCCATTCAGGAGGTAAATCTGGGCAACGCGTTCAGTGATTCCACGGGCACTATTAAGCAGATCCATCCCGGTCTTCACCGTGCCGGAATAGACGCGAAAGAACCAGAGCTCGCCGAAGTGCTCGGCATTCATTGTCTTGAAAACCTGCGCGACCGGCTCCGAACCGTTGAGCGTGACCTCGATATCTTTGCCGCTTCCGTCGCGCGCAGGGACTCGCTGCCGGTCGAACGGGGAGGAGCCATATTTCGCGATAAAATCCATCAGCCGCGCAACTCCAACGTTGGTTTCCGCTGAGACGCAGAAGAGCGGGATGAAAATTTCCTTTTGAACAGCGGAGTGGATTCCGCTCCGAAACTCCTCCTCCGTCAGGCCGCCTTGATCGAAGAACTTGGTAAGCAGCGTGTCATCGGATTCCGCGATGAATTCGATCAACTCGCCGTGAAGCCGTGCAGCCTGTGCCTTCCAGTCGCCGGCAGCAGGTTCTTCGGTGAACCGTCCCCGGGCCGACGCATCGTAGCTTGCAATATCGCTACGGAGGACATCAAGGACCTGATTAAAGCCCGGACCGGGGTTTATCGGCACATTCATCGGAAAAACGCGTGGACCGTAATGGGCACGGGCATCGGCCAGGACGGAGGCGAAGTTTGCGTTTTCTTTGTCCATGGCGTTAATGGCGAGGATCTTCGGTATGCCGCATTCGGTGGCGTAGTCCCAGACCCGCTCGGTGCCTACGCCGATGCCGTGCTGTGCGTGAACGACGATGAGGGCAAGGTCGGCTACGCGCAGCGCCGCAAGTGCCTCGCTGGTGAAGTCGAGGTAGCCTGGCGTGTCCATAATGTTGAATTTTTTGTCCATCCACGTGGTATGGAGCAGGGAAGTCTGGGTGGAGATTTGGCGCTGTTTCTCACTCACGTGGTAGTCGGAGACCGTCGAGCCGTCGACGATACGCCCCATCCGGCCAATTGCGCCGCTGCAGGCGAGCATAGCCTCACTAAGAACCGTCTTACCCGACGACGCATGCCCGACAATCGCGAAGTTGCGGATTTCCGCCGAAAGATTCACTGCCATTCATCGCAGAATGAGTCCGAAATGCCGTGGGTGCAAGCTTCCTGCACTGAGAATTTCGTCGACATCCGCAGCAAAACCGGCCATCGAAGAAGAGCAGATAAGATGAGGAGAGGCGGTCGAGTACTGATGATGCTTTGCGCGGTCACAATGCTGGCGGGTTGTTGCTACTCTTCGGTGCAATATCAGAAGAAATGGTTTCCCGGGCCGTGCTTCTGGAGTGACTGGAATTATTCGGAGTGGGGTCCCGGCTTCAGCTATACCAAGGTTCCAGTGAGCTATCCGCCCGAGGAGAAGTGAACTGCAGCTTGAAGTCCGTGGCAAGCTGGCTGAAGGCCGGAAATGGACAGAGTCATCGGACGGGCATTTGCGGGGAGATCGGAAGTCATCGCGACGGGCGGGATGGCAGCGACGGCGCATCCGTTGGCTACTCAGGTTGCTCTCGAGGTGTTGCGCCAGGGGGGATCGGCCCTGGATGGCGCGATCGCAGCGAACGCGGCACTGGGTCTGATGGAGCCGACCGGTTGTGGCGTTGGCGGCGACCTGTTTGCCATCGGCTGGGATTCTGCTTCCCGGCAATTGTACGGGCTGAACGGCAGCGGTCGCTCACCATCCGGGCTCTCGTATGAGCAAGTGCTGGCCGAATTAAAGCAGCGCGGTCTATCGACTTTTCCCACACACGGAATGCTGACCGTGAGTGTGCCCGGCACGGTCGATGCGTGGTTCTCTTTACATCAGCGATTCGGGAAACTTCCCATGAGCCGGCTGCTGGCGCCGGCAATTCAATACGCTGAGCAAGGGTTTCCGGTGACGGACTATATCGCATGCTCTTGGCAGGAAAGCTTGACTGCCCTGATTGATGAACCCGGGGCGTTCCGCTCGACCTTTACGATAAACGGGCGAGCGCCCAGGAAAGGAGAGATCTTTCGCAATCCAGACCTGGCGCGCACCTATCGTATTTTGGCCGAGCAGGGGCGAGACGCTTTTTACCGGGGCGAATTGGCGGTGGCGATTGACGGATTCATGCGCCGGAACGGCGGCTGGCTTTCTCTGGGCGATCTCTCCGGGCATGCCTCTGAATGGGTAAGCCCGATCAGTTCGAGCTACCGTGGGTACGAGGTCTGCCAGTTGCCGCCCAACACCCAAGGGGTGACAGTGCTCCAGATATTGAATGTTCTGGAGGGATTCGATCTGCGGGGCTCGGGATTTGGCACTCCTGAAACTCTGCATCTGATGATTGAAGCCAAGAAGCTGGCATTCGAAGACAGGGCCCGGTGGTACGGAGACCCGGCGTTTGCCAAAGCGCCGATGGAACGTTTGTTGTCAAAGAAATATGCCGCAAAGCAGCGCGAACAGATCGATCCGTTTCGGGCGGCCGCACGCTACGATCCGGCTTCGGCGATCGTAGGAGTGGGAGATACCACTTATTTGTGTGTTGCCGATTCTGAGGGGAACATGGTTTCTCTGATCCAGAGCAATTTTCGCGATATGGGTTCCGGGATCGTTGTCCCAGGCATGGGCTTTGGTTTTCAGAACCGCGGGGAGCTGTTCGCGCTGGAGCCGGGGCACCCAAATATCTATGCGCCGGGGAAAAGGCCCTTTCACACGATTATACCTGGGTTCGTTTTACGACAGGGAAGTCCCTGGTTGGCATTTGGGGTCATGGGCGCTGATATGCAGCCACAGGGGCAGGCGCAAATCCTGACTAATATCATCGACTTCGACATGAACCTGCAGGAGGCCGGAGACGCACCTCGCTGGTACCACGAAGGCTCCTCCGACCCCACTGGAGGAGTGATGACCGCCGGCGGCCGGGTCAGCCTGGAGTCTGGATTCAGCTACGAAGCGGTTTGGGGCTTGATGACGCGTGGTCACCGGGTCCGCTCCGCGATTGGTGTGTATGGCGGTTACCAGGCCATTCTGCGCGATCTGGAGACAGGGGTCTACTATGGCGCGTCCGAAGGCAGAAAGGACGGCGCCGCGGCCGGGTATTGACCCTGGCCGTGCCCTCTAACAAATAGGAGCAAATCGCAGACAGCAAATCAGGGCGCGAAATATTCAGGCTAGGTGCCGCCCGGCCGAAAAGGGCCTTCGAAAACCGTTTCGGATAATTTGCGGCGCTCGTTGGGGGATTCCCGCTGCTGGATTTTTTCCGGAAGATCTTCCTTTTTGCCCGGCCTGCCAATCGCGACCATCGCTTCGACTTGGAAGCCATCCGGAATTTTCAGTGCCGTTCTTGCCCTCTCGTAATCGAATCCCTGCAGGCCATGAATAACAAATCCCTTTAGTGCGCCCTGCAGCGCCAGGTTCTCCCAGGCAGCACCCGTATCGAAGGAATGCGTGATCGATGGCTCGCCGTTGTGGTCAAAGGTGGTCTTAGAAATAAAGACGACGAGCGCCGCGGCCTTCTTGGCCCACGTCTTGTTGACGTCAACGAGCAGGTCAAAAAATAGCGGCCAGTGTTCAGTGCCTCGACGCGCGAACAGGATTCGCCAAGGCTGGTTGTTATAGGAGGAAGGAGCCCATCGCGCTGCCTCGAAAAGAACGTTCAGTTCTTCGAGAGGGATCTCCTCGCTCGACATTGCTCGCGGTGACCAGCGATCGAGAAAAAGGGAATCGATCGGATGCTCTGGCTTCCGTTTCTGGCTGCCCTTGATCAGGTGGCTCATATGGAAATGAAAAAGAGATCTGGGTTGAAATGACTCGCGGTCGTTCGTTCGTCCAACCGCGCATCTCGGTCAACTCGATTTTCGAGGACTCGGGAGCAGATTCTGACTCCCGGCTGGACGGAGATTCTCGGTCGGGTGTTAATTATCTCCAGATGACCACCAAATTGATTGGTATAATTCCAGGCCGGCGCATCTGCTGGGTGATTTCGTTAATAGTGGCCTCGCTGGGGCTCGCGTCTTGTGCCCAGCAGCCATTCTTAAGTAGCCCACCGGTGGAGCAAGGCGGGAACGGCGACCTGATCGGGCCTTTCGGCCGACCGTGAGCTTCACCATTCAGGAAATCAGTTTCCAGCTTCGTTTCGATCACAATACCCGACTTGGCCTCGACCCTGTAGCCCTTCGCCTCGGGGCGTGAGGAAACAACCCGGTGTAACCGGTGACCGACGAAATGAAGACCAACACCATCGTCTGCGGCGTAACCGGCTTTCAGGAAGCCTCGTTTCAGGAGATCGTGGCAGGTCGGACGTCTGAGGGGTTCGCTATCGTAGTGCGGACAGTTGCTGCCCTCGAGGAATCCAAGGCCGCGTAGCGGCACCAGCCGGTCCGGAATCAACGAATCGGTAACGCCCTGCTCAAACCAGCAGATCGAACCGGCACTGACCCCGCACAACACGATTCCATTCCGCCAGGCTTCCTTGAGAATGGAAACGAGTCCCCAGTCTCGCCAGAGAACCAGCATGTTATGCGTGCTTCCTCCGCCGACATAGATTGCATCCTGCTTGAGCAGCAGATCGCGCCGATCGCTCACCGTGAGGCGAAAAAGTGATAGGTGAGAAGGAACAGCGTCGAGTTTCCCGAAACGGTCGTAGAAACGGTCGATTGATTCCTGCGAGTCGCCGCTGGCTGTGGGCAGAAGGGTGATTTTGGGCTGCTTTTTGCCGGTCGCCTCGAGCACGTATTTCTCCAGAAGCAGCGAATCCGGTTCGTCCGGAATTCCTCCCATCGCAATAATCTGTGGGCCCATTTAACCGAGATATTAAGCGCGCCAGCGGTCAGGACAAAGTTTTTCGCCAGGGCGTGCTGGAGTGATAGGCGAGAGCAAGTAGAAAGTGGACAGTAGACAGTAGACAGAGAGCGGTCTTCCTCACGCCCATACTCGCACTCGCCCGCTCACTCTCACTCTCCGGCGCGTGACCCACGCGCCTTCAAGATCACTCCCAAGGTTGGCATTGATCAGAGCGTCAAGAGACGTTTGAGTAGAGCGATGCACGCTCCCGGCCTCCGCGCGATTAGCGAAACCGATAAACGCAAAATCATCGCGGGTGTGCTGATTGCGATGTTTCTGGCGGCCTTAGACCAGACGATTGTCGCGCCGGCGATGCCAACCATCGGCGCTAGTCTGGGCCATTTGGAATATCTGCCCTGGATCATCACGGCGTATCTGCTGACGGCAACAGCCGTCACTCCGCTCTATGGAAAACTGTCGGACATCCGCGGTCGCCGGCCGGTGGTCTTTATGAGTATCACGATTTTCATGTTCGGCTCGCTGGTTTGCGCGCTGTCGCCCAATCTTTTTGTGCTGATCCTGGGCCGGGCGCTGCAGGGACTCGGCGGTGGTGGGTTGATGGTGCTGGCGATGACGGTGATCGGTGATCTGGTTGCGCCCCGGGAGCGAGGGCGTTACCAGGGTTACATCGCCAGTGTCTGGGGAATGGCTAGCGTTGCCGGGCCGGCTCTGGGCGGGCTTTTTACGCAACATCTGCATTGGTCGGTCATCTTCTGGATCAACCTTCCTCTTGGCCTCTTCGCCATTGCGATGACTAGTTCACCTCTGAAGCACTTACCTCAGGAGATCCGTCAGCACCGGCTGGACCTGGTCGGCTCGGTCTTGATCGTGGTCGCGACGGTGTGCTTTATGCTAGCGCTCACCTGGGGTGGATCCCGTTTTGCCTGGAACTCGCCCATAATACTGACGCTGCTGGGCGCATCTGTCGCGGTCGGAGTCGTTTTTGCCTCGCACCTGCGGAAAGCAGACGAACCGCTTTTGCCCCTCGATGTTCTCCGAAACCCGATAGTTGCCACCGCGACGGGCTCAGTGTTTTTTGCAATGGGCGCCTATGTCGGGTTTCGGAGAACATCAAGGGGCAAAAGCGGT
>Ga0306924_10007502_pt1 | contig 10957 bp, 10 predicted proteins | sample sta12Can44000111_FD_203756 | JGI IMG/M metagenome (GOLD analysis project Ga0306924, IMG submission 203756) | Lab enrichment of tropical soil microbial communities from Luquillo Experimental Forest, Puerto Rico - statanox.12C.anox.44.000.111 (v2)... | ecosystem: Environmental > Terrestrial >...
ATCCACGGTTCTGCCTCGACTGAAAATCGACTGCCCCGCTTCACATCGATCTTTGCATTTGCAGTGGCCGTCACTGATTTGGCCCCGTTGATCGCCCAATTGAGCAAAAATGAGCAAGCGATCTCCATTTACCTCTTCAGCGGCTTTCGCGCCTTGAAGTACCAAGGCAGAAATCAGCAGCACCGCAAGTGACCCGCCAAATCGATTCATCGCCGACCTCCCTCCAACGCTTTGGGCGCTATGCAAGCCTCATCGCCCGACAATGAACTTCAGGTTGGATTGGTAATGCAAAGGACTTCGTCACTCCCGCTGAGAGCTCAGGATTGACGTTACATCAATTACCCTCGCCTGCGAATGGGAGTGCTGGATGGCTGAAATCCCGTCTACCCGGCCGCCGCGCTGCTCAAAAGTCCGGCTCATCCGCATGCGGGACGGCCGTGTCCTTTGCAGCATAGTATTCGCGCATGTTTTCAGCGCAAACAACCTCGGGCCATTCTTGGGAGCCACGCCAATTGACGCCGCGCCGATATGTAATGGTCGCCGACCAGGGCATCGTGAAGACCCCTTCATCCTCGACCGTGAGTTCAATCTGGAGCCCCTTGCCCGTGTAATCGGGGTCGACGTGCAGTCCAGCATCGCCTCCCGGCGGAGGGGTCTCCGGAAAGGAGGGCCGCGTCTTCAAGGTTCGTTCGTGGACCCCTACGGCGGCCTGGTACTCGATCAGGGAATAGCGTTCTACCACGTGAAGAGCCGAGCTGTGCGGCGTGCCGAACATATCGAGCATCGATAATGGCCCGATCTTGATCCCGATGGTGTCGACGACCAGCGCGTCGCCTTCCCAATGGCCGACGGAATCCCCGTACCAGGATGGCGTCATCTGCGCCGGATGCGCCTCATTCATTCGCACACGGCGGACTTGGTGATCATGGTCATAAATAATGATGACTTTGTTCGGCTGCTGGATGACCTGCATCCCGGTATCGGTAAAAATGAAGGGCAATCCTTCAGGCCAGCACTGGTTGCGCGGGTTGGGAACGGCTGCCCCGCTGACCTCGATTTCGCCGTGCTTCTTTACAATGTCGGCAGCGTGCGGCTTCAGGATGGGATTGGTGTAATCGCCCACGATCCGACCGCGATTGCCGGGGCGGGCCATGACAGGCCCGGGCCCCGAGAGCGGCGGTTCGACGCCGAAATAGGGGCGGCTCCATATCCCTGATAGATCCGGGACGGATGCCGTGCGTTGCGTTGCGCCAACCGGGCCAACCGCAGGCGCCTCGGTTTGCCCGAAGGCAGGCGCAAAACCAAATTCGGGGAATGCGGGCATCGCGCACGCAAAGACCGCCACGCTGGTCAGCATGAATGTGGTACGTCGATTCATGGTGTTTCTCCAAACCGTTTTCCCACGAAAATAGTGACTTTCGGGATGCTCGCCCGCCGGCCGGCATCAACGCTGCGCCTTCAATTCACAGGACATCGGGCGTCCCGCTGGCAGCTCATGATCGAACGCTATACCAATCTCCCACGACTCCGAAGGGGCGTGAATAGCCCGAATCGGCCGAAGGTCGACCTGGTACGGCCCGCCCGGAGCGGATCCGGTTACTGGGGCGGGGAAAGGCGGCCCGGAGCATTCATTTATGTACCGCGCTGGCCCGCCGTGCCCACGCCAGTCGGCTCCCCCGCGTGGGCACCCGGAACGCGCATCTTGCCCTTGCGGCGACGCATCGGCCGCTTTTGGCCGCCCGACACACCGGTCGAGAAGAAGATTCCGATTGCGCGGGCGGCGCGTTGCTTCCTATGTTCTGCGCGCAAAACTTAAACACGCCCGCGTCCGGGGGAGAGAAATGGCCGAACTACCGCGTCTCAATGGTGTCATCCGCGCCTGGGAGGAGGGCAAGCCGGCCTTCACCTCGTTCGCCCAGGCCGAGATCGAGACCGCCGTCGCGATGAGCACATCGAAATTCGACGGCGTCGTCTACGAGATGGAGCACAATTTCTGGGACGCGCGGGCGCTGCGAGACAGCATGCAATACATGCTCAATCGCCGGGCGCTGGTGCAGGGCGGCACGCTCGCGCCCACGGTGACGCCGATGGTGCGCATTCCGCCCAATGGCGGCGAGTACAATCAATGGCTCGCCAAGCAGGCACTCGACCTCGGCGTCTACGGCGTGCTGTGGCCGCACATCTCCACTGTCGACCAGGCCCGCAACGCGGTCGCGGCGTGCCGCTATCCGCGCCTGCCCACTGCGCCGCTCTACGAGCCCGCCGGCATCCGCGGCGACGGCCCGACCACCGCCGTGCGCTACTGGGGCCTGACCCAGCAGGAGTACTACGGCAAGGCCGACGTCTGGCCGCTCGCGCCCCACGGCGAGATCCTGGTGATGCTGATGATCGAGGACACCCAGGGCATCGCCAACCTCGCCGATATTCTCAGAGAAGTGCCCGGCATCGGCCTCGTCCTGATCGGCGAGGGCGACCTGTCGCAGGAACTCGGCTACCCCCGCCAATACGAGCACCCCAAGGTGCTCGACGCCATGGCCCACATCGTCAAGACCTGCAAGGAGCACAAGGTCCATGTCGGCCATCCGCACGTCGACGCGACCAATGTCGAGCGCATCCTCGGCGAGGGCTACACCTTCCTGATGGCCGCCCCGGTGCGCAGCTTCGCCGCCCTCGACAAAGGCCGGCAGCTGGCGGGGCGGAAGTAGTTTTACCGCGACTTAAGCTGCGCCCCCTCTCCCGTTTTGCGGTTCCGCTCGGCCACCCTCCCCCGAAGGCGGTCCGAAGACCGGGAGGGATTCTGCCCTTCCGGGCTTCGGGGCTGCAAGCGGGGCGAGGGCGGAGAGGCGTCAGTTCGGCTTGAGGTCGAGCGCCTTGGCGAGTTCGGTCGCGGAGGCGACTTCGTCCTTGACGAAGCGGCCGAACGCGGCGGTGTCCATTTCCATGGGGTCGACACCCTGCACGGCGAGCTTCTCGCGCACCGCAGGAACCCGCAAGGCCTTGCCGATTTCGCGATTGAGCTTCTCGACGATGGCGGGGGGCGTGCCCGCCGGCGCGAACACGCCGATCCAGAAATTGAAATCGGAATTGGGATAGCCGGCTTCGAGCGAAGTCGGGACATCGGGCAGCGCCAGCGAGCGCTGTGCGCTCGACACCGTGAGGGCGGTGAGCTTGCCGTCGCGGATGAAACCCAGCGCCGCCGAGACCGGCGCGTAATAGAAGTCGACCCGTCCGGTCATCACCTCGGTGAGGACCTCGGGAGCGCCGCGGAACGGGATCGGCTCGGCGGGAAACTTGGCGGCAAGACGGAATTTTTCCGTGGTGAAGTAGATCGGCGTGCCGAAGCCGGCGACACCGAAAGTGACCGGCCGCTTGCGCGCGGCGGCGACGAGCTCCTGCGCAGTGTGGATGTTCTTGGCCGGCGCGATCACCAGCACGTTGGGCAGATTGCCCAGCGGCGCGATCGCAACGAAGTCCTTCACAGCGTCGTAATGGGCATTGGCGACCGTCAATGGCGAGATCACCAGGGCCGAGGAGTGGGCGAGCAGGGTGTAGCCGTCGGGCGCGGCGGTGGCGACGGCGCGCGTGCCGATGGTGCCGCTCGCGCCGGTGCGGTTGTCGACGACGATGGTGTGGCCGATCTGCGTCGACACCTGTTCCAGCACGATGCGCGGGACGATGTCGACCGCGCTGCCGGCGGTGAGCGGCACCACCATGCGGATCGTCCTCGTCGGCCACTCCTGCGCGGCGGCAGAGCCGATCGCCACCGCGAGGGCGGCCGGTATAAAGGCGAGGCGGCATGCTGCCGGACGACGGAACGCACGAATCATTTGCAACCTCCGACCATCGTTACCGCAGCAGATTTGACGGCGACAATTCTCGCCCTTTCATATCACGGCGATCATCGGCGGCGGCGATTGACTGCCTGCGACATCTATGCCGCACTGCGGGCGTTGCCGCGTCGGCGGCGCGCCGCGCGATTTTCAGCGGCGCGGCCTCAGCGTCCCGCCTTCACGTCTTCGATCGCCTTCACCGTCAGCTCTTCCATGGTGCGACGAATCTGATGATCGGACTGCGCGACCGCCTTGGCGTCGAAATCGCGGCGGAGCCTGAGAAACACCGCGTCGTCGCCGCTGCCCTCGAAATCAGCCATGACGATCTCTTTCGAATAGGCATCCGCCGCCGCGGCGTCGAGGCCGAGTTTCTCGGCGGCCCACAAGCCGATCATCTTGTTGCGGCGTGCCCGCGCCTTGAAGCGGACTTCCTCTTCGTGCGCGAACTTGAGTTCGAACCCTTCTTCGCGCTTGTCGAACGTGCTCATGAGTTGCCTCTACGCCTTGCGGGGACTCTCGCGTCTGCGCTGGTCGCTTGCATAACGAGCCGCCGCCGTCAAGGCAACTGCGCGACGCCCGAACTTACGCGTTGCGGGACGGCCTCGGTGATATTATGTAATTTGTACTCTACACGAGGTTGCGCTAGCTTGCCGGTACGGAACGTCGGGCGCACAGTGTCGGGGTGCACAGTGTCGGGGTGCACAGTGTCGGGGTGCACAGTGTCGGGGTGCACAGTTGCGGGGTGCACAGTTGCGGGGGGCACAAGTCGGGGTGCACAGTTGTCGTCATCGCGTTGTTCTTGTCATCGAGTCGCACCGATCATGCCTCGCCGCGGACCTCGAACACAAAATGGAGCCACGGCCACACGATGGATTTCCTCAAGCCACGGTACACACCGATGAGCCGCCGTCGCCGCATCTATGAAGGCAAGGCAAAGGTCCTTTACGAAGGCCCGGAGCCGGGAACGCTGATCCAACACTTCAAGGACGATGCCACCGCGTTCAACGCGAAGAAGCACCAGGTCATCGAAGGCAAGGGGGTGCTCAACAACCGCATCTCCGAATACGTGTTCCAGCACTTGAACGACATCGGCGTGCCGACCCACTTCATCCGCCGCCTCAACATGCGCGAGCAGCTGATTCGCGAGGTCGAAATCGTTCCGCTCGAGGTCGTCGTGCGCAACGTCGCCGCCGGCTCGCTGTCGCAGCGGCTCGGCATCGAGGAAGGCACCCAGCTGCCGCGCTCGATCATCGAGTTCTATTACAAGAACGACGCGCTCGGCGATCCGATGGTGTCAGAGGAGCACATCACCGCCTTCGGCTGGGCAACGCCCCAGGAGATCGACGACATCATGGCGCTGGCGATTCGCGTCAACGATTTCCTGTCCGGCCTGTTCCTCGGCGTCGGCATCCGCCTCGTCGACTTCAAGATGGAATGCGGGCGGCTGTGGGAAAACGAGATGATGCGCATCGTCGTCGCCGACGAGATCTCTCCCGACTCGTGCCGGCTGTGGGACATCAAGTCGAACGAGAAGCTCGACAAGGACCGCTTCCGGCGCGACCTCGGCGGGCTGCTCGAAGCCTACACCGAAGTGGCGAAGCGCCTCGGCATCATGAGCGAGGGCGAACGCCCGCAGGGCAACGGGCCGGTGCTGGTGAAGGGGTGAGGCGACGATAAGGCTTGCGAGTGGACGGGAGCCGCGAGGCTCCCGTTTTGATTTTGCAACCGGCCCCGCGGGACTTGGTGTCTCTCGCTTATGTCGGATCAAACTATTTGCGCAGTCATTCCGGTCTTCGCGAACCCGGAATCCAGCACGTGGTGCGAACGGCAATGCCCGGTTCGCGGAAGCGCGGAAGACAGAGTTGGCCTTCGAATGTTTCCGGGTGGCGCAACCCAGATGTTCTTGTTGTGTTCCCGTCGAAGTTAAGGCAAAGTTGCGGCCAGAAGTTCCTGCAACTATTTCCCATGAGGCGTATCGTGTCTACCGCAACCGACCTGTCGGCGCTCACTGTCAGTGAACTTCTTCAAGTGTTCGTCGAAACCATCCTGTTCAGAAGGACCATTACGCATGTCGGGCGCAGCAATCGACTGACCGATCGGATTTGGGGCGCTGCCCGAGAGCTAGAGACGCGCGACCCGGCATTGAATTGCTTGCGCGGCCTGCTTCAGCATCCCGACCGCGAGGTGCGGTACGGTGCCGCTGTCCAATTCAAGAATGTCGATCGTGCCTTTTTCAAACAAGCCCTGGCCGATTTGGCGAAAGTGACTGATGCAGTCGGCCGTGACGCGGGCGACTTTCTTCGCAATGTGATTCGCGATGAAAGGGCTGGAAAAGATTCATACGAGCCGGCCATCGACCTGGGCGTTCCATCCGCCGAGGATGCATGGCAATCCCGCAACCCTCCGCCCAAGGCGATGAGCTTGGCGCAAATCCGGCGCCAGCTTGCGTGTACCATGAGTCCCGAATTTGCCGGACGCGTGCAAGGCCTCGCACGGCCTGCGATCGGCCTGTGGCCGCAGCGTCCTCGCGGCGAACTTTCTGTCATGGCGTCGCGGCTCGGCGGCATGCCGCACGCGCCCCCGGATTGGTCTTGGCCGACGTGCGAAACCGAGCCGCTATTCTTTCTCGGCCAGATCAATTGCGCAGAACTGCGAGGCCTCCCGGCAGCCGAGAAGCTGCCGCCGTCGGGCCTGCTGGCGTTCTTCGCCGATCACGATGCGGTCAACGGGTGCACGAGTGCCTACGAGGGAGCATTCGCGGTCTATTACTGGACCGACCTTGATCGACTTGTTCCTGCAAAGCCGTCCGTGGAGTTGCAGGAGACCATTCCACTTTGCGCGCTCGCATTCCGGCCGATGATCGATCTTCCCGATCCCACCAGCAGGCCCATCGCGGGCTTCAACTGGGGTCGCGACGACGGATTGGCATATCATGACCTGAGGGAAGCGATTCGCAATCACGGCATACCCGAGCAGTCTTGGGACAGCATCAGCTACGCCAAGCTGTTCGGTTGGCCGGATTGGGTGCAGTACGAATCCGAACAGATGGCAGAACTGGACAAACAGCACGGATTGAATTTGTTGCTTCAGCTCGACAACTTCACCGATGGAGCGAAGTGGGCCGAATGGGGTGATGGTGGCTCGCTCTATTTCCTGATTCGTGACGCGGATCTTGCCGCATGGCGGTTCGACCACTGCGAATTCGAGATGCAGGGAACGTGATCCGGCCAGCTCAGTACCTATCTGCGAATGGCGGAGCGGCTTGCTCACAGCCCGGGTTGCCGCCGCCCCGATTCGCCGCTATCGACGTATCTCACGAGGAGCGCGATGAAGGCCCGCGTCACCGTCACACTCAAGACCGGCATTCTCGATCCCCAGGGCAAGGCGATCGAGGGCGCGTTGAAGTCGCTCGGGGTCACCGGGGTCGCGAGCGTGCGCCAGGGCAAGGTGTTCGACATCGAGATCGCCGACGGCGACCGTGCGGATGCCGAGGCCCGGCTCAAGGACGCCGCCGAGAAACTGCTCGCGAACACCGTCATCGAGAACTACCGCGTGGAGATCGTGGGGTAGCCGATGAAGTCCGCCGTCATCGTCTTCCCCGGCATCAATCGCGAGCGCGACATGGCGCGCACGCTCCGCCTCGTGTCCGGTCGCGAGCCGGCGATGGTCTGGCATGCCGAGACCGCGCTGCCGGCGGGGACCGACCTCGTGGTGGTGCCCGGCGGCTTCAGCTACGGCGATTACCTGCGCTGCGGCGCCATCGCGGCGCGCGCCCCGGTGATGGACGCCGTGCGGGCGTTCGCCGGCAAGGGCGGGCTGGTGCTGGGCGTCTGCAACGGGTTCCAGATCCTGTGCGAAGCGGGCCTGTTGCCGGGGGTGCTGATGCGCAATGCCCAGCTCAGATTCATCTGCAAGGACGTCTATCTGCGTGTCGAGCGGTCCGGCACTCCCTTCACCCGCGGCTACAATGCGGGCCAGGTGATCAAGGTGCCGGTCGCCCATGGCGAGGGCAATTTCGTTGCCGATGTCGATACCATCGCGCGCATCGAGGGCGAGGGCCGGGTGGTGTTCCGCTACAGCACGCCCGACGGCGCGCTGTCGCCCGGCTGGAACGTCAACGGCGCCACCAACGCCATCGCCGGCATCGTCAGCGAGGCCGGCAATGTGCTCGGCATGATGCCGCACCCGGAAAACCACGTCGAGGCCGCCATGGGCTCGACCGACGGCCGCGGCCTGTTCGCGGGGCTCGTGGAGCATCTGGGCCGCGCGGCATAGTTTTGCCAAAAGGTCGATCCACGACTTTCGCGCGAGCCGTCCGGCGCTGGAACTCAAAGGTGTCGTCCGCCAAGCAGGCTCGCACTTGTCGTTCCGTCGCTCTCTGATGCAGCTTTTTGGAGACTCTATGCCTCTCATCGGCGCTGTATTGCTCGCGATCAATGTCGCTCTTGTCGTCCATACCGTCAAAACCGGGCGGTTCTGGCCTTGGGCCTATGTAATCCTGATGATTCCGGTCGCCGGAGCGATCGCCTATGTGGTCGTCGAATTGGTGCCGGAATGGCTCGGCACCCACAAGGCGCAGACGGCGCGCCGGCGCATCGGCAAGGCGCTCAACCCCGAAAAGACTTACCGCGCACTGCAGGATCAGGTCGACATCGCCGACACCATCGCCAATCGCGATGCGCTTGCCCAAGAGTGCCTCGCGCTCGGCAAGTTCGCCGAGGCCGAAACCCAATACGAGGCCATCCTGGCGCAGCCGCTCGGCGACGATCCCCGCTTTGCGCTGGGCCGGGCGCAGGCCCAGTTCGGTCTCGGCCGGTTCAAGGATGCCAAGGCGACGCTCGACGATCTGCGCCAGCGCTGGCCCGACTATCAGTCCCAGGAGGGGCATCTCCTTTACGCCCGCGCCCTGGAGGAGGACGGCCGGCTCGAGGAGGCGGCCGAAGAGTACCATGCACTCTCCGGCTACTATGCCGGCGCCGAGCCGCGCGTTCGCTACGGCCTGCTGCTGCGCAAGCTCGGCCGCGAGACTGAGGCGCGCGCGGCACTGACAGAGGTCGTCAGGCAGATGCGGCGTGCACCGCAGTTTGCGCGCAAGGTCCAGGCCGAATGGATTGCGATGGCCGAAGCGGCGCTGCGAGGTTGAGGAACGCGCTCTTGCGGGCGTCTGGAAGGCCAGGAGTCCTTGCCGTCCAACCATCCTTCGAGACGCCGGCTGCGCCGGCTCCTCAGGATGAGGTCCAAAAGGGTTGGGCAGGTAACGGCAGTGTTCATTTTTTCCTTTGGAAATCCGGTGCAATTGCGCTCCGGTCCATGCGTTCGCATATGCTTGTGCTAGTGAATGATTTGATGAAGTCGATACAAGATACGGCATGTAGGGTGGGCAAAGCGAAGCGTCCCCACGCGGACGCTCGGCACCGACAGACGTGGGCACGGCGCTGCGCGCCTTTGCCCACCCTACGGGCTTTTGAAGCATTGTCGGACCTCATCCTGAGGAGCCGGCGCAGCCGGCGTCTCGAAGGATGTTGCGCGGCACCGACTCGCCGCCATCCTTCGAGACGCGCGCAAGAGCGCGCTCCTCAGGATGAGGCCACAGAATCGTTTCACGGCCTCGTAGGGTGGGCGAAGGCGCGTTCTTCCCGCCGTGCCCACGCGGCAACCGCGTTCAGACAGACGTGGGCGCGGCGTTGCGCCCCTTTGCTCGCCCTACGCGCGGCGCCTCGATGACCGCGAACGAACCGAAGATCACCCCCGAACTCGTCGCCGAACACGGCCTCGCGCGGGAGGAGTATGCCCGCATCCTCGAGCTGATCGGCCGCGCGCCGACCTTCACCGAGCTCGGCATTTTCTCGGCGATGTGGAACGAGCACTGCTCCTACAAGTCCTCCAAGGTGCATCTGCGGGGGCTGCCGACCACCGGCGCCTGCGTCATCCAGGGTCCCGGCGAGAACGCCGGCGTGATCGACATCGGCGACGGGCTCGCCTGCATATTCAAGATGGAGAGCCACAACCATCCGAGCTACATCGAACCGTACCAGGGCGCCGCGACCGGCGTCGGCGGCATCCTGCGCGACGTCTTCACCATGGGGGCACGGCCGATCGCCTGCCTGAACGCGCTGTCGTTCGGCGATCCCGGCCATCCCAAGACCCGCCATCTCGTCTCCGGCGTGGTCGCCGGCATCGGCGGCTACGGCAATTCCTTCGGCGTGCCGACGGTGGGCGGCTCAGTGCGCTTCCATGCCCGCTACGACGGCAACTGCCTCGTCAACGCCATGGCGGTCGGCCTCGCCGAGACCGACAAAATCTTTTACGCCGCCGCCTCCGGCGTCGGCATGCCGATCGTCTATCTCGGCTCCAAGACCGGCCGCGACGGCATCCACGGCGCCACCATGGCCTCCGCCGAATTCGGCGAGAACTCGGAAGAGAAGCGGCCGACCGTCCAGGTCGGCGATCCCTTCTCGGAAAAGCTCCTGCTGGAAGCCTGCCTGGAGATCATGGCCAAGGGCTGCGTCATCGCCATCCAGGACATGGGGGCGGCCGGCCTCACCTGCTCGGCGGTGGAGATGGGCGCCAAGGGCGATCTCGGCGTGACCCTCGAGCTCGACCGGGTGCCGTGCCGGGAAACCGGCATGACGGCCTACGAGATGATGCTGTCGGAGAGCCAGGAGCGCATGCTCATGGTGCTCAAGCCGGACAAGGAGGCCGAGGCCGAGGCGATCTTCCGCAAATGGGGCCTCGATTTCGCGGTGGTGGGCAAGACGACGCCGACCAGGCGATTCATCGTCACCCTGGGCGGCGTGGTGAAGGCCGACCTGCCGATCAAGGAACTGGGCGACGAGGCTCCCGTCTATCGCCGGCCCTTCGTCGATGCGCCCGAGCCGGCGGCAATCGATGCCGCGACCCTCGTGGCGCCGCTGCCGGTGGCCGACACGCTCGAAAGGCTGATCGGCTCGCCCGACCTCGCCTCGCGGCGGTGGGTGTGGGAGCAGTACGACCACGTCATCCTCGGCAACACCGTGCAGCGGCCCGGCGGCGACGCCGCCGTCGTGCGCGTCGGCGACGGCCCCAAGGCGCTGGCGCTCACCACCGACGTGACGCCGCGCTATTGCGAGGCCGATCCGTTCGAAGGT
>Ga0306924_10007505_pt1 | contig 10954 bp, 17 predicted proteins | sample sta12Can44000111_FD_203756 | JGI IMG/M metagenome (GOLD analysis project Ga0306924, IMG submission 203756) | Lab enrichment of tropical soil microbial communities from Luquillo Experimental Forest, Puerto Rico - statanox.12C.anox.44.000.111 (v2)... | ecosystem: Environmental > Terrestrial >...
CGCGGACGCCGGCCAGGCGTCAAAACGGTCCCCGATCGGGGACCCACCTCACCTCGGCACAAGCGCTGCAACCGCTCGCTCAGCTAAGGCAGAAATCGCCGAAAGCGAGTATTGTTCGAGGTTCCCTCTTGTCTATCTGTTCCACTTGAGCCGTAAGTTCTGGCGCACGTGCGGTCAGCTTGCCGTAATTGACGCCTGGTTCTGGTCCCGCCAGGAGCATTTTGGCCCCCTGGTTCATCTCTTGCACTAATGCAATTCGCTCTTGGTGAAGTTCTTTAAGCATGTCCCTGAACTTAGCCCACTGACCATCGACCTTAATGAGGTTTAATCGGTTAATGCCCTCATTCATTTCGAAGAGCGTGCGGGTACCAACCCTTACGGCCGTCCTAGTTTTCCATTCGCCGAACTGTCCTCGGCAAATTCCTTTTTCGCAGTTTCTTGCAAGCGGTAGAGGACTTCCAACTCACGAACGAACTCTTGAACAAATGCGATGCGGGCGGTCTTCTGAGCGTTTCCCGGTGAGGGCTGCGATTGTACTGATGCCCAAGGTGCCGCGTAGGCGATAACTCCAAGGAGTAGTCCTATCCAAAGCTGCTTGTGCACGATTGCCCCACTCCCTTCTCCCGATACACCCAGAGCGAGATATTCAGGCGATCTTCTTCCGCCGTCGCCACCAGCCGAGAAGGCCACCGCCTGCCAAGATCAGGCCGGGCAGTCCAGCGCCGACGATCGGACCTGGCACCGACGCTACCGGATCTGCCGGTGGATTGCTGCATTCAGTACACGCGCTTCCGGCAAACAGCGCCCCATCACTGGCGGTTGCTATAGTCCTACCATCGGGTCGGACCAAGTTGACTAAGATATAGCTCCCGAACGGCAGTGCAGGACCCTGACCACTGAATTCAAAGATTACCCCCAGAGACAGTGAGCCTTCCTGCGTTAGCGTCTTGGGGTCTCCCGGGACAGCCTCGTAGACGTGGAAGCCGGTCGCTCCAGGATCGAGCGCCTGTGTCGCTGGCAAGAAAGCGTTGATCGGGTTGGCCGGACTAATATTCGGCGTGGCAATGGAACCACTGGTCAGCAGATAGGCACCAAGGGTGCCTGAGGTCCAGTCGGCGCCGCTAACAAGGTGACCCTCGATCCCGCCATGGCCGCCAGTTGGCGGAGTAAAGACAATACCGGCATGGAACCCGGCGGTAGGAACATTATCAGGCACCAGGACCTCGATCGCCATGAAACCGGTCTGCGGTCCTGGGCTTGCTTGGAAGTAGAATCCGTTGGTCGAGCCGATGATGGGTGTGGTGGTGCCATTATCAACACATCCCGCCAAGCAATGACCGTGCAACGGGTCATCGATCAGCGTATCGGCCCGTGCGATGGGGGCGCCACCTAGCAGCATCATTGTCGCAGAAATGGAGGCGATGACTGGCCGAGATAGCTTCGTCATGACGAGCCACCCATTAGACAAGCCGCCGCAGCCGCCACCAGCATCGCTCTTACAGAGTTCTCTCGTCAATTCGCTCAGAGTGCATTTTTTGGACAAGGCCCCGCAGGGCCGGTACCCTTCACATGGCCCGAAGACCGCGTAGGGGTGCGCGATAAGGTGCTAGAAGTTCGAGGCCGTTCGCGCCCAGGCGGCCCAGTAGTTACCCGCCACCCCCGACTGGTAAATTGTCAGCCATGTGCCGCGCTAACCCCGAAGCGCGGCAGGATGCGATCGAGATTTTCCCGGTGCAGCACGTCGAGCTTGCGGAACGCCGTGCGGCCCGCGCGCACCTCTTCCAGCGCCGGCTGGTACTCCTTGCGCCAGGCATCGGCGAAGGCGCCCCAGTCGAGCTTGTGTCCGCCGGCGCCGAGAATGCGCTCGGCCTCGCGTGCCCGCTGATTGTATCTTCTGCGCCAGTTTCTCCGCTACCGCGACGGTCAGCGCCATGCCATCCACCGTAATGACATAACGCCAGTGCGGAATACCTTGATGCAGTAACCACCACCGAAAAACCCGCCAGGAGGTATTGCCGAATCTCGACTACCTTTTTTGGATTTTGGTCAGGTCGATTCCAGGGAATCTTAAAATCGCGATAACGTCCCTTTTCCATCCGTGGGTAGGCTCCCAGCGAAAGATAGCCCAAGTGCGGTGGAGCGGTGCGTCACTTTTTGGCGCATACCCTCCGGGGGGCGGAGTCTCCCCGTTGCACCGCGTTGCAGATGGACGGTCCCGCCGCCGCCGTTTCCTTTTGCCGGTTGCATCGGCCTCGCAGCGCAGCGTTGCAGATGCAGATGGTGCGGATGGGAGGATTGCCGAGGTCGGCCGCGTGGTCGGCCTCGGCGTGTCGTCAGACCGCGCCGTCATCCCGCTCGCGATGGTCCGGTAGCAGGCACCACGAGATTGATTAAGCCGTGGCCGCAAGCAGGATTGCATCAATAATCTCGAACACCGCAGGCCCTGCAGGCAATGTGCGTGTCGAAGCTGCATATCCCCGGCCTGTTGATAGGAAATTACAGTCCCATAGTTGAGGGACTTATTCCACGTCGGGTGGGACGAAAAAAGCTCTGGGGTGAGCGTGTCGGATTGCGGCTTCCTACCGGAATGCGCAGCCGTGCCGAAGCGGCACTGAAGGAAAAGAAGATTTCAGCGCCTTTGTTCGCGCAGCTATCGAGCGCGAGTTGAGATTTCGCGAGGCGCGCGCTAAGCGGGACAAGAGGGCGCGCGGGCGACGTAACAATGCCTGAAAAGCACGGCCGCTCATGAGGCTGTCCCCATATAGACCTCCATTTCCACCCAATATTTCCGGCGGTTCAGCAATCGCGGCGTGCCTGGCAGACTGTTGAAGCTGTGGTTCCAATTAAAATCCTTGGGCTTGAGCTTTCGCCCTAGGCGCTTTTCCAGACAGCCGATGCAAAGACACCCGCCGAAATCCTCCATGCCGGCTTTCCTCCAGACCGCGTCGCGGACCATGTAGACCTCTGAATCAAAACCAATGCACTGCTCAGAGACGCCGCTTTCCTTGATCTGCTTGAGCGTCGTCGCGCCATCTGGAAAGCCCGGCGCGGTGTTCACGCCGCAATCAATGCAGAGCCAATCCTCCGTCACGTGGCCGTCAGGGTATTCGAGCCCCTTGAGGCTTTCGTCCTGCTCTACCGCTCGCCTGAAGGCATCCCTTCGCTCCCATTCGGGGATGCCCTCCTGTTTGAGCTTGAGGCAAAGCGCTTGAGCCTTCCGGCTCGCGGTGCTGGCATTGAACGGCGCTTCTGGCGTTCTGGACATTGTCATGTGTGCCTCCTTTCAGGGAATCAATTCAGCTTCGCGCGCGGCCAAAGCCCGCCCGCGGCCGCGGCACGCTGAAGGGAAGCCTCAAGCTCACCCGTCAGTTTTCTGGGTCTGAGGGTTTGTCCTTCGGTCGCTTCGCTTCCCTCGGACGTCGGGGCGAAGCCCCTCCTTCCTGGGTTAGATTCAGGAGTCTGGGTAATGGCGGACAGATTTGTCCGCCCTGTCCCATTCGACCCCGGACGAATCTGTCCGCCCCCCCGGACAAATCTGTCCGCCGTCGAGAAGTTGTCACCGCCCCCGAGCGGCACGTAGAAGTTGGAACGCCCGCGTCTGCGCTCCCGCTCGAGATAACCGTGTGCCTCGAGTTCGGCGACGGCGCGTCGTGCAGATCGAGCGCTCATGCCGGTCCCGGCTGCGATGGTCTCCATCTTCAGTGCCCAGCCCCCGCTTCGGCGGTTCATATGCCAGAGCACGAAATGATAGGCCGACTTCGCGGCGTGACTGATGTTGCGATCGGCAAGCACTTGACGGCTCGCCGCTTCGCGCCAGGCTGCAAACGAACGGTGGAGATTTCGTTCGGCGGGTTGACGGCGGGGCAGCGATATTTTAGAAAAGCTCACGAGCTTCTTTCCTTCTCAGCTCGGTCTGGCCCCCACCAGATGTGAATTCAGCAGAATCTCACTTCGGCCCCGCCCTCCGGGGCCGTTGTTTTTATGCGACGGTGTTGGATGGCTTCGTCTTTCTGACCTTGATCACGCGGGCGGTCGCGCGTCGATGATCTTGTCGTAGACGTTCAAGTCGACGAGAGTCATCCAGCCGTCCTTGACGAAGAGGCCGGGGTTTAGCGCCGCCTTCTTGTAAAGACCGCTCCTACTGTCGCCGCCGTATTTGCTCGCGGCTGCGATCTTGACGTGACGCGGGCGCATGATGTTCCTCCACCATCATCAATTAGACACCGCTATAAACGACTCATACCGCAACGTCCAAAAACGCCCCAGAAACACCGGCGAGAAAATGCAAAAAGCCCCGCAAAATCGCATTCTGCAGGGCTTGGTCTCTATCTTGTCTACGACTTTTTCTCCATCAAATCGAAACGATTTTCCGATCCGGCTTGAAACCGAATTGCGGTGCGCTTCGGCGGATTTCGTCGGCGACGTAGCTCGGCGCCAGATGGCCATAATGCTGCTCGACCATGCGCGTGGAGCTGTGGCCAAGGTTCTTCGCCACGACCAGCAGCGGCATGCCAGCCATCACCGCGAGCGATGCCCACGTATGCCTCAAGATGTGAAACGAAATCGTCGGCTTGATCCCGGCGCGCTCGCACGCCGCGCGCATCCGCAGATCCTGGTGCGATTTTCCCCAAGCTTGGCCGTCGCTGTGGACAAGTAGCAGTTCGCCGCCAGCGCGCCCGGCGCACCATTGCCGGAATAGGGCGGCGCCTTCGTCGGTCAGCACGACATGCCGAGGTTTGCCGGCCTTGCTCTGCCGGACGGCTCGCCTTGGATGTGGACACTCGCGTTCTGGCACCACGAGGATCGAACGCCAACGCACGGCTATGGCGCGACCCGAGAGGCTGCCATGGCAGCATTCGCCAAGAGCTGGCGACGCGGGTAAACAAAATGACCGAAAGGCGCTTCCTCTTTGGTGAGCCATGTGACTAGAAACAACCAAAAGCTTGAACTATATTCACTTATCATGTCTGAGAACAAAAAGACGATCCGGCAAACGAAGACGGCGCCCCCTGTGACGCGAGATTTTGCTGTGTCGCCCACAAAAACACCCAGCGGCGCAGAGGTGTGGCTGTTTACTGCTGGTGGTCGAGTGGTCAATGTCACCACGTCCAACAGCTCTGCCAGCATCATGGATGATGCCCTTAAAATCTATTCTCCAGCGTTAGAACGTCTTGCCAAGCGGTAAGCGTCACTACCGGCTGACGCTTGCTGAAGCCCTTAGCGCTCACGACAGAGCTCTTCGAACTGGCGGACTTTCTGGCATTCGCAGTGTCCACCAAATCGAATCTGCGATAGGGCGGCCATACAGTGGCTACTACCGCCCTATCGCGCAAAAGGCGGCAGCACTTGTGGAGTCGATGTCAGGAAATCACGGATTTGTCGACGGCAACAAGCGGACAACCATTATCCTGATTCATCTGTTTCTCTCTAAGAGCGGATATCAATTAAAGCCGCTCCTGACTGATAGATCGCTTGATGCGGCTATGGAAGAATTGATTTTAGGGGCAGTCTGCCACGAACTGGGTTTCAAACAGATTGTCAGATGGTTTGAGGAGCGTTTGAGTCGCATTTGAAATAAGATTCGCAGTCAAGGGCCGCTGGCTTGTCGAAGCGGCGGTATGTCGTGATGGTGCCAGTGACCGGATTGCGGATCGTCGCCGTGTCCGCCGTCAGCGCGATCACCTCTTTGCCCTGCAACAGCCAGCACAAGCCGGTCGCGTCGTAGCGGGAGAGCCGCCGATAAGACGGGTGCGGCCGTTCCGGCGGGGCGTGCAAGCCAAACAGATCTCGCGAGTCCCAGCCCAGCCCTTCGGCTTGCTCGCCCCACTTGGCCAGGAAGCGCTTGCCGTCTTCGACTGCCTGTTGCCATCGCCCGACCGGGACATGGTCCGGACAGCGAGCTTCAAGAGCAGAGAAGGTCCGTTGATACCGTAGAGCTTTAGGTGGTTTAGGCGGTTTAGGTGGGGTGCATTCTGCATTTGCCCCCGCCATAGTCTCAATCTTAGATACTTTAGGTGCGCCCTCTGCCGTCTGCCCCCCTAGGGCAAATCGACCATCGACCCCAACTAAAGCATCTAAAGCACCTAAAGTTTCGCGCGCGTTCTCCCGCCGCCAAGTGACGCTGAACTTTCGATACGCGCCCATGCCTAGGCCCTCACAATCTTCCAAACGTCGCGCCGGAATTTGCCGTCGACTTCCGCCCCTTCGAGCTGCGGAATCAGCCAGCCGTGGTCGGCCAGGATCTTGACCAGCTTGGTGGCTGTTGCCTTGTCGCCGATGGCGTTCAAACTGCGCTGATAGATGTCAGGCAGGGAAACAAGCTCATGCGGCCATTGCCGATGCAGCCAATCAAGGAGCCGCTGGGCGAGTAACAAATCCGCATTCACTCGGCTTGCCTCGAAGAGGCGCAAGGCTTCCGCAACATAATGGTCGCCAAGAGCAATACCGCGATTGAGGTGATCAATAGAAATCTCCTGATCGGTAATATCCTCGACGAGGGCCAATGTTCCCGCCAGCCGTACCGCAATTTCAGGGATTTTGTTTCCCATTCCTCTGATCGACCACAGTTGGCCGTCTTCTTTTAACTCACGCTCAATGTGATCATGAAACTTAATACACTCTTGGCGCGCTTCGATTGATAACCTAAGCTCGCGCGGTGCGAGCTCATTCTTTTTCCCATTAGACAATGGCAGAGGTAATTCAAGGATATCGAGCAGATGTCCGCCGTAGGCTTTTATAGCCTTGTCGGAATCCTCCGAAGCTTCACGCCACATTCGTTTCCCGATAGCGCTTTCGGGTGCTGTGGCGAGTACCCGCGATAGCAAGCCTTGTTCTGCCAGCATGCCATCGCCGAGAAAAAGCGCCGCAACATTTGGCTGCAGCATCAAATGCATTGCCAGCCGCCGCCCTGGAAGCACGACTAGACCATCGCCACTGCGAACGCGATCAATCGGACTGCCGTCCCAAAGCTTCGATAGCGTGGTCGCGGTGCGCAACCTCGCCTCATCCGTCATGCCATGACCGCCAATGAACATTCCGCCTTCATCGGAAAAGATTCCAAGACTTGACCAGCCCTTGGCGAAGGTTTTGGTTAGTCCCTCGATGGTCGGCTCGGAGCACGCCAGCATTGGCAAGAGCGGTTCATCCGGCGGCGGTCCAATCTTATCTAGTGCCGCCTTAATCGCGACTCGGTCGCCTTTGCCGGTGCCTATGACGTGCCTGCGGGCATGGTCCCAAGCCTCTTTGGCGTTCTCATAATCTCGCCGCTGCGGACCGTATTCATTGCGCAGTGCCGCCTCGCGCTTGCGGATCGGCCAAGTAGCTTCAGCGTCGGCGGCGGTCTTTCGCTCACCCGTCACGCCAACGGTGGCAAAAAAATTCGAGATCGGCCGCAGTTGCCCGGTCGGCAGTCTCACATTGGCGTGGCCTTGCACGACCAGCGTTGCAGCCGCCATTACACTTTGCGCGCAGATCGCAAATGGCGCCTGTGTCTTGTCCTGGATTCCGGCTGCAGCATTGGCCAAGATCCCGGTTAGTGCATCGTTGGGAAAAGGATCTGCAGCCGGCAATTCGCGCATCAACCGGCGCGGCGACTCCGACAAGTGCGGTTGTAGGACATCGTCAACTATCTTTTTCGCGGTTGTTTCCATTCACACCCCTCCTCGAAAGGCGCTTAGCACTGTGCTTCGAGCTTCATTGCGCGGGAGGCCGGCTCGACTTGCAGCCTCGACAACAATCTCGATTGCAGCATCGCGCCCAATGGCGTTTTGCGCGACGAGCTCGCGCATACGGCAAGCGCCCCAAAAACAAATGGAGTTACGCTCGCCCTCGTGTGCCGTGGCGATGGCTCTGACGATGCCTTCAAACTGCCGGTGTGTGCTTACGTGGGTCGGAAATTGCACCACATTTGGCGGCGGTGCTTGCGGCGGGTGGAGCGCTTCAATAATCCAATCCGGAACAGCCGCGAGCATTCCACCGTGAAGCACATCGAGCTCGCAGACAGGCCAATAGATGATATAGCCGCCAAGCCCGCGCGTATCGACATGGGCGCCTAACTTACCGGCGCTGCAGCCCACTCCGCAATTTGGTTTGAACAGCAAATGACGGCCGCCGGAGCGCGTCACATGCGTGCGCGTTAGCGGCAAGCGTGAGCAATTGGCGTCGTACCATTGTTGGGCATCAAGGTGCTGCAGATCGACGTCGATGACGACGAATCGGTCGCCGGTCGGCACGCCGATCAGCGCTTCGGGATGTTTCGTCCACCATGCATGGACAATGTTAGGATCAGCGCTTGCATCCTTGTATCCGTTCGATGTCAGCGGCTTTTTGTCGGCGGCGCAGGGGAAGACGCGAACTCCTTGCCGCGCCAATTTTAACGCCGTCTTCCAAGGGATGATGTCGGAAGACATGACGTCTAGCGGCGCGTTGCGTCGTCTTGCGCAGTTACCCATTCTTGTCTTAGTTGCTTTTGCCAAGACATGGCTTCGCCGCTCACACGCGAGGCGTGTTCAATGGCGGTTTTGGGTTTTGTTGGTTTAGGCGGACCGGGCGCGCCTAGCTGGAATCAATCAGCTTGAGCAGCGAAGGCACGCGGATTAGTCGCCGGCTCCCGCGCTTAAAAAAGTCGAGCCGCCCGGCATTCATCTCAATGTAGAGCCCTGAGCGCGAGATCCCGCTCGCGACCTCAGCGTCACTGACGCTGCAGGCTAACCGTTCGCGAAACGGTACCCGCTCTTCTCGGCCGTTGCCGCTGACGTCTTGTCCCGGTGTGCGCTTTGGCATGTTCCAGGACTGCCTGATTCGCAGAGGGCCTTCATGGCCCAACAAAAAAATAAAAAATGAGAACTAGGGGCGCGAGGTCAGCCGGGTTCGCGCACGCGCTTTAGCCGCCCACGTGCTTTTGCCCCAAATACGTTTGATGCTGTCTTCGCTCAGTGCTTTGGCCTCGGCTTGAAGGCCCTGGATTCGCAAATCGGCCTGGCGGGGAGTGAAGCCTAGCTCTAATAGGGTTGTGCGCATCTGTTGCTGGTTCTCGCGTACCCCGCTTTCCAGCTCGCGCGATGCCGCCGCAACTATTGAGCACGCTGATTCCTGGGTGCCCTTGGCTTTAGTGGCGTCGCCGCGAGTTGTGGCGAACCCGCGACGTCGGATATTTTCGACTATGTCTGCAATCCAGCGGTCGCGAGCCGTGTTGCTATGCCGCCCAGCCTTCGGTCGTAGCGGAGGCCGGCCCTGTCGAAGGGCCGAAAGGATCTTATCGCGCGCGTCCTGGGCGGACGCATATTTGCGGACGAGTCTGTCGGCGTCGGCGTCGTTTAGGATGCGAGTGACAAGGTCAACGGCGCTACAATACGCGTCCTCTGCTGGATTTTTTTCGCCATCGATGTGAAGTCGACGAATCATAAACCAAAGCGATGTGCGGGCTGCATCAACGGCGTCTCTGACACATTTCGCTTCTGCGGCGGCGGCATTTACGGGCGGGTTACGCATCGGCGACGGTCTTGCGCAGCGGCGTGATGGCGGCGCCGGCAGTTGTCGGCTTGCTGCAATATTCGGCCCAGGCGGCCATGAGCCGGCGGCGCTTCTCGAGGGCGTCGCCGCGGCGGTACGCCTGTTCGACCTTGTTGCCGACGGCGTGTGCCAGCGCAGCCTCGCAGATCTCGCGCGCAAAGTTCGTATGCTCGCCTGCCCAATCGCGGAACGCGCTGCGCATGCCGTGAATCGTCGCCTTGTAGCCGAGGCGCTTCAGAAGCTCGCGCATCGGGCTCTCGCCCAAGTTCTCGCGCCGCTCGCTCGGAAACACGAACCCATTCCGTCTGCAAAGTCTCATTTCGTCCAGAATGGCGAGCGCTCGGTCGCACAACGGAACACGATGCACGCGGCGGCCTTTCATGCGCTCAGCTGGAACGGTCCACACCTGCTGGGCGAGGTCGATCTCGTCCCACCTTGCGCCTAGAACCTCGCCGCTGCGGCCCACGGTCAGGATGAGGAACTCCAAGGCCCGCTCGGCAACGCCGCTGCGCTCCCGGAGCCTCGCCATCAGGCCCGGCACTTCGCGATAGGCCAGCGCGGCGAAATGCTCGACCGGCAAGATCTCGCGTCTCGACGGGAGCAACTCCTCGAGATGGTTGGTCCAGCGCGCCGGGTTGTCACCTTGCTTGAAGCCGCGTACGGCAGCCCAGGCCAGCACACTCTCGATTCCTCCACGCAGCCTCGACGCCGTCTCGGGCCGCTCGTGCCATATAGGCTCGAGCACCTTGACCACGAGCCCCACGTCGATGGCATCAACCGGCAATTTGCCAAGGACCGGGCTCGCAAACCGAGCCATGGACGAGGACCATTGGTAGGCATGTTTCGCGGACCATTTCGGGCTGTGCGCCCGGCTGTAGGAAGCCGCGCAGTAGTCGAACGTCACTCGCTTGGCGGTGGCGGCCGCAAGCGCCGCCTTCTGGGCGTCGCGCTCGGCAATCGGGTCGCGGCCCTCGTAGACGAGCTTGCGTAGCTCTTCGGCCTTCGCCCGTGCGTCCTTCAGGCCGATGGTGTGGACCGCGCCCAATCCCATCTCGCGGCGCCTGGCGTTGATGGCGAAGCGGAAGATCCACGAGCGGTTGACGTTCTCGCCATTGACAGTGACGTGCAGGTACAGATTCCCGCCGTCGGCATACAGACCGGGCGCCGTTCGTCGCAGATCTGCTCGCGTGAGCCTGTGAAGCATGCCCACATCTATACCCACCAGTAGTCCTTGATAGTAGTGGACGTGAGTGGACGTGTAAAGACGGAATGAGGGCAGGAATGCCGATGGCCGCGAGACTTTTTGAATGTCAGTGGACGCCGATGGACGCTATAGCCTCGGAGGCTCGCTCGGACGCGTTCACGTTTTCTTCCCCGGCGATCAAGTCATCACCTGACATGCTAGTGTCCTGGCTGCGGGCGTTGCAAATTTTTCGGTATTCCA
>Ga0306924_10007507_pt1 | contig 10953 bp, 10 predicted proteins | sample sta12Can44000111_FD_203756 | JGI IMG/M metagenome (GOLD analysis project Ga0306924, IMG submission 203756) | Lab enrichment of tropical soil microbial communities from Luquillo Experimental Forest, Puerto Rico - statanox.12C.anox.44.000.111 (v2)... | ecosystem: Environmental > Terrestrial >...
CAGTCGCCGGCCTCAAGGGCTCGCCCGGGTCCTTCGCCTATGCCGCGACCAAATGGGCGCTGCGGGGCATGACCAAGTCCGCAGCGATCGACCTCGGCGGCCGCAAAATCCGGGTGAACTCGGTTCATCCCGGCCCAATCGACACCGACATGATCGCGTTCCGCACGCTCGAGCAGCGCGAGGAGCGGATGAAGCAGGTGCCGATGCACCGCTACGGAACGCCGGAGGAGGTTGCGCAGCTTGTGGCATTCCTGCTCTCCGACGAGAGTAGCTATATCACCGGAGCGGAGATCGCCATCGACGGCGCTTCATCGGCCTAGCCCCAGTGATGGGCTGCCACGCGCAAATTCCGTGGTTTGCGCCCCTCGAACGCAAGGCGGCGGCCATGGAGGAGGTGTATCCGCGGTTGGTTGGACGGACAGCGCCACTAACCAAAATTCGGGGGCCGATCCGTCGGCCTCCGAGCCCAGAACGCGAAGATGGACGCCGGATGGAACCTTGTCAGTGAGCGCCTAGAACGACCGCTTTCGGCGCGTCTGGAGCGTCACCACTCGGTCCGGCGAAGGTCCCTGAACCGATCCAGTAGCGGCCACTCAATCGTGGCGGCGGGCTACCGCTCTTCATGCCCCACAGCCGACCTTCGAGGCAGCGCAAACAAGCGACCGCGTCGGTGAAGGGTTTCGGATGCCGGTCCGTCGTGACAATTCGCGTGCGCTCCGAGGGCCGGCGTCCGAAAGCCTCCCAGGGAGGAACCCGCGAGCCGCCGGGTGGACGGTTGCCGTCTATGGGGATTTGACGGGGCGGCGGCTTGGGTTGGAGATGCGTTGGCGGGCGTAGTGGGCGGGAGCCACGATCGCGGTAGCGAGCTTGTCGCTGCCGCCGTGGTCGGTTGGGCGATTTTGGCCTGATCGACGATGCAGCAGGTGCTTTGGCAGGCACCGAGGCGACAGCAAGGTAACGCCGAAAGCGAGGCTCCGGGGCAGGCGAGGGCGGGGTGAGGCGGTAACGGACGTCATGGCATTGCGGTCTTGACCGCGTCCTGAGGCGACGGCGGAGCGCGAGTTTGGCCACCGCGCCCGAAGCTCTCGACGATGATCATCCGGCCGCCGCAACAGGGCCATGGCGGGCAACGGTCCGCCGCTGCATCAGCGGCCAGGTCCGGGTCGTGGTGCTCAGTTGGCGGGTCGATCGACGGTCCCATCAAAAGGCCGAAGCCCGCCACCATATCTTGCGCTCTGGACGGTTGCTCCACCACATGATATAGTAAGAATCAGTTTCCCACGGCTGCTCCAAAGGGACCGAAATGATGCGTCTTGACATACCATCGGCTCTGGCCGACGCCTGATCTCTTGGGAGGTCGCTTCAAACTAATTCACGGGGGTGGGACCAATGGCTGAGGTTCAGTGCGACAGGTGCGGTTTGCGGACCGAGGTAGCTATAAGACATGCGCAAAGCACCCCTACCACTGTTGCCCCAAGAGAGATCGGGCCTGTGGCGGTTGATGCTCTCGCCCGTTGCTTATTCAGCCGGGAATCAGGACGGCGGATTTCTGGCCCAAATGACTGCCCTTATTTCCGCCGCACGATTGACGCGGCAATCGCGGCGGGGCGCATGTAAACTTTACGCTCGGGTGCGTCGCTGCAATTCGCGAAATGCGTGGTTATCAAGCATTGAGCAAGGACACGCCTGCTTCGTCGCGACCATCTCGGACATCAGGTTGATGCGCGGCGCGCCAATCGAGGCATAATCCACCATGCCGTCGAAACATCTCAACGCGGGCCAGATGATACGGCGCGGTCTATACGATGACCTGCGCTCGTTCGCCGAGTTGGAGCGGCGCATCAGCGCGCTCGGGGGTGAGAACACGAAAGTCGTTGGCGATGCGTTCGAGGTTTTCGTAGAGGGTTATCTAGCTACGCAACAGAAGCTCCAGGCTGAGACTGTCTGGCTCGTCGGACAGATACCGCTAGATATTCGCCAGCAGCTAAACCTGCCGAACGATACCAAGGGCATTGACGGCATATTTCGCACGCGGACTGGCACCTTCGTTCCGTATCAGGTCAAATATAGGTCTCAGCGCGCTTACCTGACATACACGGAAGTTGCGCCGTTTCTTGGCCTCACGGAACGAGCAACCGACCGCATCGTCTTCACTAACTCGAACGAAGTAGCCGAGGATGCGAAGAACCGTGACGGGATGCGGACGGTTCGCGGCATCGACTTTGACGATCTCACAGAGAAGGACTTTGCGGCGATTGTTGGGTGGTTGAGGGATCGGCCATCAGTGACCCAGAAGTTAATCCCGCATCCGTATCAGATCGAGGCGCTGGCAAAAATCGACGAGACACTTGCTAAGGCGTCTCGCGCACACGTTGTCATGGCGTGCGGAACGGGTAAGACACTGGTCGCATTGTGGGCAGCGGAGGCGCTAAAGCCGAAGACGATCCTCGTCCTGGTTCCATCATTGACGCTGCTGCAACAGACTCTCGACGAGTGGAGTCGACACAATAGATGGGGCAAGGATTTCAGCTACCTGTGCGTCTGCTCCGATCCCACGGTTGTGGCGAAGGATGCGAACGATCCAGTGCGATTGGATGCGATGGACCTGGAGTTTCGCGTCGATACGAATCCCAGTGAGGTGCGACGTTTCATCGAAAGAGAGACGCCAAGCATCAAGATCGTCTTCTCGACATATCAATCATTGCCTATCGTCTCCGAGGGTGTTCTTGGGCTTGCGCCGTTCGATGTGGCAATCTTCGACGAGGCTCATAAGACGACTGGACCGCAAGGCGGCTTGTTCGCCCAGAGCCTCAAAGATGAGAACATTCGCATCCGCAAACGTGTATTTTTCACTGCGACGCCGCGGCACTACGATATTCGACATCGAGATAAGGAGGGTGATTTCCGCATCGTCTCAATGGACGACGAAACGATCTATGGGCCGCGTGCTTACACGCTCACGTTCGGATCGGCTGCCCGGCAAGGCATCATATGCAACTACAAGGTCGTGATTTCGGTCGTCGATGGTCAGGAAATCAACGAATTCTCTTTGAGGCATGGGATCACTCTCGTTGAAGGCGATCTCATCGGAGCTAGATGGGTAGCCAACCAGATCGCAGTTGAGCGGGCAGTCAAGAAGACGGGTGCAAAGCGTGCAATCACTTTCCACAGCCGCGTATCGAGCGCAAAGGAATTCAGCGCTGATAGCTCTCACGGCGTTAGGCAGTTCTTGCACAGTTTTTCGGTATTTCACGTCAACGGCGATCAAAAAAGCTCCGAACGAAAGCACCTAATTCGAGCATTCCGTGAGGCTGAAAATGGGCTGATCACAAATGCACGGTGCTTGACCGAGGGGATCGATGTTCCCGCCGTCGACATGGTCGCATTCATCGATCCACGTCATAGCCGCATCGACATCGCGCAAGCGACAGGGCGCGCCATGCGCAAGCCGCGAGGATCTGACAAAGAAGTCGGGTACGTCGTCATTCCACTGTTTCTCGACAGAAAGATTGGCGAAACGCTCGAAAGAGCGCTGGCGCGGTCCGATTTTGCTGATGTAGCAAACGTTTTAAACGCGATGCAGGAACAAGACGAGGATCTTGTTCAGATCATTCGCGAAATAAAGGAGGCAAAGGGTCGAGGGCAGATATTTGACCCGCAGAGATTGACTGAGAAGATCGAAACTCTTGGACCTTCAGTAGATCTATCGAGTCTACGATCGAACATATTTGCCGAGGTCGTGGATACACTCGGTGTTAGCTGGGATGAATGGTTCGGCGTGCTCCTAAAATTTCGCGCGCGTGAGCGTCATTGCCGGATTCCCGTCCGTCATATTGAGGGCGACTACAGACTTGGCGCGTGGGTCGTTAAGCAACGCACCGTCGCCGACAACATGCCTCCTGAGCGCAAGAAGCGATTAGATGAAATTGGGTTTGAATGGGACCCATTTGGTGCAGATTGGGAACGAGGCTTTGTTGCTCTAACAAAGTTCAAGGCGCGGGAAGAACATTGCCGCATACCACAAACATACGTTGAGGGCGACTACAACCTCGGCAGTTGGGTTTCAAACCAACGCGCGGACGCCGACAAGATGCATCCTGATCGCAAGAAGCGGCTCGACCAACTCGGATTTATCTGGGACTCGCGCATAGCAGAGTGGGAAAACGGCTTTGACGCTTTGGTGAATTTCAAAAAACGTGAGGGGCATTGCCGCGTCCCACAAAGGCACTTTGAGGGCGACCGTAACCTTGGAAGGTGGGTTTCTTTCCAACGAAAACTTCTCGACAAAATGCATCCTGATCGCAAGAAGCGGCTCGATGAACTCGGCTTCGAATGGGACCCATTTGGCGCGGGTTGGGAAAACGGCTTTGCCGCTTTGGTGAAGTTCAAGGAACGTGAGGGTCATTGCCGCGTTACAGGGCATCATATTGAGGAAAGCTACAACCTTGGCACGTGGATTACCAACCAACGCGCCGACGAGGACAAGATGCCTCCCGACCGCAAGAAGCGGCTCGATGAACTCGGTTTTGTCTGGGACCCATTACGTGAAGATTGGGAAAACGCCTTCGCCGCTTTGGTCAAGTTCAAGGAACCTGAGGGTCATTGCCGCGTTCCAGTCCATCATATTGAGGGCGACTACAGGCTTGGCGCATGGGTCGTAAAGCGACGCGCCTCTCCCGACAAGATGTTTCCTGACCGCAAGAAGCGTCTCGATGAACTCGGCTTTGTCTGGGACCCACTGGGCGCAGATTGGGAAAACGGTTTCGCTGCTTTGGTGAAGTTCAAGGAACGAGAGGGTCATTGCCACGTTCCGCGAGGCCACAGGGAGGGCGATTACAAGCTTGATCGGTGGGCAATGCACCAGCGTGCAATTGGAGCGAAGTTGATTGCTGAGCGACGCAAAAGACTAGATGAACTTGGATTTAGTTGGAATGCGACTTCCGGGAAGCCGAATCTCCCAACCTCGGATGGCGATTGAAGCGTCGGCACTTCTCCGACTCTAAAATCAATGGCAGGGAAACGAATGACAGCTTCCCACCAACTGAGCCGATCTCGACGGGTACTACGAACGGCAGGTATGGGGCAGGAAGAGCGGTTGCCGCCCTCACGGTTGAGTGGCTGCTGTCGGTTCGGTCAAGAGACCTTCGCTGGGATACACGGCAACGTGCGAGACGCGCCGATTGCAGACCTTCACGCCCTCGACGTGGAGCGACGAGGTCCGACCCAATGCTACCGATGCGCTGCAACCGCTTACCGCCGATCTCGGTTGTCGTCCCCGTTGGGACACCTTTGCTAGCGCCGGGCGCTGGCGATCCGGTACTCTGCCTCGGCCTCGACAGGCCCACCCGTGTCGGCGAGGTCGCGCCGCACCTCCTCACGCACGGCGTGGCGTATCTCCTCAGGCAGGCGGCCAGGGCCTGGCCAGTGGAAGCTCCGCCGCGTTCAAAGTGGCCGTAATAAGCATCAAATGATGGCAGCACGAAGGTGCGCCTCACAGTATTGGTCTCGATGTCCCCGAAGCCAGCCCCACTGAAGAGCGACCGAAGTCGTGACGCTTCGCCGAGCGCGAAAGTGCGAGTGACGGCCTCGGTCAAACTTGGTACATGCCGTGCTATGATTGCGTTAATTTGGTGATTATAAGAGCGCTCGACGACTGTGTTCACAGAGACGGCTACGCGACCGCCGGGTCGAAGCACGCGACGAAACTCAGACAGACCCCGCACCGGGTCGGGGAAGAACATTAGGCCGAGATTGCACAGTACTGCGTCGAAACTACCGTCCGAAAACGAGAGCGCCTGCCCGTCCTCGACCGAGACCGAAGCATTCGGCGCTTGATCAAGACGCTGGCGCGCCTTCTCGGTCATAGCCGGCGAGATGTCGGCGGCCGTGACATGGCCGGTCGGGCCGACGGCGGCGAGGGCCGCCTCCGCGGAAAGCCCCGTGCCCGTGGCGATGTCGAGGACGTGCATACCCGGTGCAATGTGAGCAGCCCGCAACAGGAAGGGCATGAAGTGCGCGGTGACGTGCGCAAAGGCGCGGTCGTACTCTGCTGCCGCCGCGTCCTTGAAGGCTAGCTCCTCCGCCATCCCCGAGATCCTTATTCTTGTGCTTTGGCGCCGGTGCAATGTTCGCAGAACCCCACCGTTCATTGCAAGCCAGCTCACGGCCAACGACCGCTGGCACCCAGCTGGGCCATTTCGCCATTCGCATCAGAAAGTCGGCTGTCGGCACGACTTGTCATCGTGGCGATCGCAGACTCTACTGGCTGTCATTGCGAGGAGCGGAGCAACGAAGCAATCTCGCCGTGAGGGTTCAGTGTGCCATTGCGGTCTGCGCCGGATACATCACGGACTTGACGACGTACGCGCCGATATTCCGCCCCATTTCGCGACCGGCGACCGTCGAGAAGCGGTAATGGAAACCGGCGTAAATGCGGGCGTTGGCGACTTCGTCGGTAAAGGCCCGGAGACTGTTGAAGCGATGCGTGACCCCGGGGGCGAAGGGGCTCGTCAATGCCACCTCGGGGATCTCGTCGCCGCCGAGTAATCCTTGGATCACCGCTGCAGCGGTAGAGCTCTGGACGCAGTGAGCGCATGGATATTCGGGGTGCAACGGTGTTGCGTCGATCGGCTCCCAGCTGGCGTCGCGCTCGGTCGCAGGATTGCCGTCGATGTCACCGTTGCGTATCGCGGTAATCGGCCGCCAGAATTCGTATTTGTACTTGGCATCAAAGAAAGCGATTCCGCAGTCGACCATAGCTGTCGAGAAAAGTGCCATGAACCGCGCGCTGTCGAGCACATCCATATCCTTTGCGATGATGATCTGCCGTGGCATTGGATGGTACGCGCGCGGGCCAACCAGCAACCAGAACCGCGCGTCTTCGGTCTGCCGCGGTGTGCGCTTCGTGCTGTTCTTCGCCCCGAGCTCCTTGATCTCATTGTAATCCCGGGCCCATTCCGCGCTTTTCAGCGACGGCGGAGGTTTCGACCGGAACTGCGACGGGCTCGCCAGAACGAATGGCGTCATTCTCGCGGCCTGCCAGCCGACCGGCATTGCGGTCGAGATATAGACGCCCGGCTTGGTCCTCGGCCGATAGGCGTCGGGGGCAGAGGCACCATCGTTCTCCCGCGCTGCGAGGATCTTGGCCGCCACCTCCCGGCCGAGCTGTACGCCTTTGGCCTTCGCGTCATCGTCCGGCAGCGCTGCGAGATAGCTCGTCAAAATCGACTGGACATCCGCAGCGGCATCCGGAGCCAGCTTCACCAATACCGCACCCCAGGCTGCCGCAGCCGCTGCTTCCTTGGAGGTGTCCGGCGCCGCCGGGAGCTTGACCATGTACGGCTTGTAACGCGGGTCGATCGAATTCACCGCGTCGAACATCGCGATGTGAAGGATCGCCATCGTGCGATGCGAGGTGAAGGGCGGCCGCACCGTCTCGGTCTGCACCAGACCTACCGCCTTTTCATCCCAATCGGTGATAACGTTGCCGGTTGCTGCGGTGATCGGCGCTACAAGCAGCAGCGCAAGCAACGCCCATTCTCGTCTTACCAACATGAACGCCCTCCCTGAATATGAATTATGCGACGGGCTGATCCCCGCGGGTTTATTAATCGACTGACTGATTTTTCTGTGGTTGCCCTCTATCCTAGCACTTAAAACCCGACGACGCTCCGTCGCCTCCTTAGCCCTGCGCCACGAGAACGGATGTGAACTAATTCACACGTGCGCGAAGAATGTGACGCGGGCTCTTGTCGCACGTCGTTCGTTCCTTTCGCTACGTCGGAAGCTACTCGGGAAGCCTCGGACAGCGCTATCCGATGCTGGCAACGCCGATCCGAAAAATTGCAGAAAAGGTATGATCATCCGAAACCCGCGAACTGCCGCCCCCAGCTTGGCGCCGCTCGCGGCGCCGATTGCGGACCTTCCCGCCCTCGCTCCTGAACGGGGAGGTTCGAACATGATAGGGAGGAATTCCTCGCTGTCGCAGCAAGAAGTCGTTGGCGAGAATTTCAACCCCGGCCTGGGCGAGCTCGGTGAATTTCGGCGCAAAGGCTTTCGCTCGCGCCGGCAGGACGCCGTTCTGCACCGAAACCGGGTATCCCGATCGCCGGCGCTGAGGAGCCGCCGCGTCGGATCGTGCAGAAGGCCACCTCACCTAAAATGTTGCGCGATTCAATCAGAACATAGCTGGCCATACCCGCTCCCGAACTGTTGAAGCGTCTTCCCACACCAGCCTAGGTTTTGTAAGGCGCGAGTGATATCCCGGGCCGGCCACGTCTATCCGAAAACCGCAGGATTCTTGCTACTATCCAAAAATCGCAAAAAAGCGCCGACGCGGCTTGAAATCTTGCCGAACCGCTCCACGAATTTTGGCGGATTACCGATATCGCGCCGCGGCATGGTTTCGGGGAGGAGCAACTGTGGAACGCCGCACCGCTCTACCTTTGCAGCGCCGTCAGATTTTTGCGACGCAGGACGCGGAGGAGGCGCGAGCCTTCCTCGGCGCACGCGGATTCTTGCTCGATATTCCGTCGCGCGAAGCCACCGATCTCGACATGCGGCTTAAGAGCGTGTTTTTGCCGGGCCTATTATTCACTCGCCTGGAATACGGCGCCGCTGTGCAGGTCCGGACCGCCGAGAATTACGAGGACTACCGTTTCGTGGCGCCTTTGCGCGGCCGTCTTTGTGGAACCATTGCCAATGAGGACGTTCCCTGCCGGCCTGGCGCCGCAATGCTGGTCTCGCCTAGGCTCGATAATTTGCTGCGGGTTGAGCGGGATACCGCTGGGCTGAACGTACTTCTCAGCGGCTTTATGCTGCGTCGGCACCTTGTAGCGTTGCTTGGCGAACCTTTAAAGGCGCCGCTCGAATTCGCGGTGCCCTTGAGTTTGCGGGAGGGGCACGGACGAAGCCTCGCGCACTTTCTGCGCCTTGCCGTCGCCGAATTGGAGCGGCGCGACTCGATTTTGGTGGAGCCAATAGCCGCGCAGTCATACCGCGATTTCCTGACCAACGCGCTGCTGATCTATCATCCCCACAACTACGGCGAAAGATTGCGGCGGCTCGAACGGCCGATCACGCCGCGCGACGTCAAGCGCGCGATCGATTACATCCAGGAGAATCTCGATACCAAAATCGGATTGCCTGAAATCGTAGCGGCGAGCGGGATACCGGGGCGCACGCTGATCAAGCATTTTCATGATTTCAGGGGAACTTCGCCTATGCGTTATCTGCGCAGTGCGCGCTTCGAAAAGGTCCACGAAGCACTGCGACGTGCTGAAGCGAAGCAAAACGTCACTGAGATCGCGTTGCAATGCGGTTTCACCCATATGGGCCGATTCTCGGTGGAATATCGCAAGCGGTTCGGCGAATCTCCGTCGCAGACATTACGCGGCTACAAAACCATAATCGCGGTCAGCGATTGCGTGCCGGCAGCAGCGCAAGACCGTGCTGGCGGGCAGGGCGCGTCGCAATATCCCGATTGAAATCGACGAGGTAATCGAATAACCGGTTTCCACGCGACCCCGGCGATGGACGGCGGCTATGGGGCACGAAGAGCGGTTCCCGCCCCCAAGGCTGAACGGCCGTTGTCGGTTCGGTCAAGCGACCTTCACCGGGACGCACGGGAATGAGCGAGACGCGCCGTTTCCGGACCTTTCCACCCTCACCCCGGAAAACCGGCAAGTTCGACGCGTAACGACCTTCAGGATCGTGGAGTACGGCTACTCACTTCTCCGGCAGGCCGGCCAGTCGCAGGCCGGCGACGTAGAGTTCGAGAACTTCCGGGGCCGCAAAGTGAGCGTACTCGCGATACCCGGCGATGGTCAGCTTGGGGAGGATTGCAAGCACTCGCGTAAGCTCGGCGCGGGCCTCATCGAGCCGGCCGAGATGCGCCAACGCGGCGACTTTGACCCGCATCGCGGTAACCATGCGCGGCTGGTCGTGCAAGGCGCGGTCGGCCCATTCGATCGCCTGTTCGAAGCGTCGCGCGGCGAGATGAGCGATAGCGATATTACTCGCGTAGAAAAGGTATACGGATCGAATGGGCTCAAACGGCGCGCCCGTTCGATGGCTTCGATCGCCGCCTCGGGCTGGTTGCGCCATGCGTGGATACTCCCTCTGGCCCACCAGGCGTGAGCCGAGTTGGGGTTGAGCGCCAGGGCGCGATCTAGAGCCGCCGCCGCCATCGCGGCCTCGCCGGCGAGGCGAGACAGCGTCCAAGCGGCTTGCCAAATCGTATCGGCGTCATCGCGCTCGGCTTCGAGCGCCTGTCGCGCCAGGCGGCAGGCTTCGCCGACGTCGGCGGCGGACAGCGCTCCCCACCCCTGAGCCCGCTGCCGCACCCGACAGAACCCGACCAAAGCCGCGGCCGGGGCGTAGGACGGGTCGATCGCCAGCGCCTGCCGGGCGAGGGCGACCGCATCGGCAAGGCCCTCTTCGGTGAAGCGATTGAATTGCGCCAATGCGCGCAGATAGAGGTCATAAGCGGTGAGGCTTGCGGTCGGCTTGCGGCTGGCGCGCGCGATTTCGGATTGGCGCAATTTTGGTTCGATCGCGCCGGCGACATTGGACGCGACCTGGTCCTGCAGATCGAAAATGTCGTCGAGCGCGCCATCGAAGCGGTCGCCCCAGATGTGCGCGCCGGTTGTCGTGTCGATCAATTGCCCGGTGATGCCACCCGGTGGCCGGCTTTGCGCACGCTGCCTTCGAGCACGTAGCGCACGCCGAGCTCCCGCGCGACCTGTTTCACGTCGACCGGCTTGCCCTTGTAGGTGAAGGCGGAGTTGCGGGCGATGACGAAGAGCCACGACAGCCGGGCGATCGCCGTCGTGATCTCCTCGACCATGCCGTCGACGAAATACTCCTGCTCGGCATCGCCGGTCAGGTTCTGAAAGGGCAAGACCGCGAGCGACGGTTTGTCGGGCAACGGCAGCGGCGCCGGTTCGTTTGCGG
>Ga0306924_10007509_pt1 | contig 10951 bp, 12 predicted proteins | sample sta12Can44000111_FD_203756 | JGI IMG/M metagenome (GOLD analysis project Ga0306924, IMG submission 203756) | Lab enrichment of tropical soil microbial communities from Luquillo Experimental Forest, Puerto Rico - statanox.12C.anox.44.000.111 (v2)... | ecosystem: Environmental > Terrestrial >...
AACCCAGAACCGGCAACTTCGTGCTATTACTGGTCATGGCGTGGTCTCCACCGGCGCACAACGCCGAGTCGTTTGGGTTTGAGCACCCGGAGACTAAGCCACCATTTAATTCCAACCACACTCCGGACGGCACCGCACCTTCAAAGACACAACAGTGACAGATCTCTCTATGGAGGAAACTTAGAATTGTGTTCACCCCAATCGAATTGGCTATCCCTGTCACTTGAAATTGCTGAATGAGAGCCTGCGTCAGCGCCAAGGGATAGTCTAAGGCATACGCCTGCTGCCTTGCGGCAACATGGTTTGCCTCGGCCAGCGTCCGAAATCGAGCCGCCTGTCCCTGATCTCCCGCAAAAGCAAAAAGTTGCGGACCTGGAAGAACGTATACCTTGATCCCGTGGTGGTGACCGACGTTCAATGTCCCCGATCCGACGCCAAGCGTCGGCGTTATCATGCTATCTGCCGCAACTACCGCGCCATCCGAACAACAATAAGCTACGACAACCGTCATCAGCGAAAAATACTGTTCACCTTCATATCCGGATAATCGCGATAGATCGCGGCCACCAGTTGCTGGAAACTCAACCCACGAACCCAACGAGCGGTGGCGCTCAAGAAATCAACTGTCCCACTAGGCAGCGTCGACAAAACGTTGCGACCTTCAGCGAAACCAGTCTCCGTAAGACTGTACACACGATATCGCCCAGAACCTGAAATGTGAACGAGCCCCTGGAAACTCAGGAACGCAAGCTGATCATAAACCGACGAATCGAACGGGCCATAATCATAGGGTTTGAATCTGAAATGCGGCCCGCCCACAAGGTGCGAAGCTTCTCGGTCAATCAGGAAAAACAGCTTTTGGACCTGGACAGGCGAGAAAGTCGCGTTCTCACCCGCAGCGGCGAGCGCGGCGAGAGTGATTTGCCTTTGGTTGAGCGGCATTCTCGCGATTCGCCTAACGGAAGTGGTGGCCTCAGATAAGCATCTGCCGGGTTAATGTCAAGTTAAAGCGGTCAGCCCGTTCCCACTTGCTGCTGCGACCGCAGCTGACGCCCTCGATCGCGCCCTGTTGTGCAGCCGCTTGATGATTGGCCGGGGATGCTCGCGGATCGCCGCGCGCAGACTCGCGTCACCGGATCGAAGCCTTTTGCGCCAAAGCCACCCGCCGGGAGATCTCTTCGATGCCGATCGGCGCGCTGCGGCGGTTCTCAGCTTGACCGGCACTAGCTGCGATGCTTCGATTGCCAGCGGCCCCGCGACGCGACGCAAAAAGGCTCGGCACGAAAGCCGCGAGCGAAATCCCAAAAATCGCGCGTAGTTCTTGAGGCGCTCCGCAATTTTCCGCGACCTCGATGTGCGACCCGGTTTTTCCCGTACACGAGTCCATGCACGCGCGCTGCATGGCTGCATGCGACTATGCGTGGCCGCTGCCCTTTGCTCCGAGCTTGTGATGGAGTTCGTCGAGCGCCGCGGCCCTGTTGCGCTCGCGCGCAAGGTCGCGGTCGAGGCTGCCATTCAGCGCCGCCTTGATGCCGATCGGCAACAGGACGCGCATTACCTGCGTCTGCATCGACCGACGCACCGGGTCGAGCTCAGTGATAGGCCCCCACGACAGGATCTCATAGCAGCGATCAAGGCCGATCAAATGTTCGATCTTCTGTGCCGCAGTGAAATGCCGCCAGCCCGGCGGCAGATCGGCCACGCGGGGCATATAGGGAAACGCGATTACGCTGCCGTCTTCGAGACGGATGCCTTGCTTGCGTGCTCGTTTGAGCGGAGAGCCTGCCATCGCCCTGGTATGTGGCTGGCGTTGGGCGCTCGGGCAACTGAGCATCCCTCGCGTGCGCGCGCGTGAGGAGCCTGTTTTCGCCCGGCGGCGGGGCCATGAACCTTGACCTCTCCGACGCCGAAGCTGCGGGCACACCCATATTTGGAACCGATCGAAAGAGGTGTTCGATGAAATTTCCGAAGATGCGTACCAGTACCGCTATACTCATAGCCAGCGCCGTACTGACGGGCTTCGCTCCAGCGATCGAAGCGAGATTTGCCTCAGAATTCGCCAACCCGGCTTGCTCGGCACAGTCGCCCTGCTCGATCCGGGGAAAGCTGCCGGATGCTTGGGTACCAGATGCCCCTGAGGGCAATGCCGTATCGGCTCCGCCAAATACAGTGGTAGCCGCTGCAACGGGCTCTAGCTCGGCCTTTGGTTCGGCCGGCTTTGCGGGTGCCGGGAGCTTCTCGGCGGATGCAACAGTGGTTCACCCATAGGGCTGATGGAGACAGCGGTCGCGAGATTGCATCACCCCTCTTCCCGGTTTGACACATGCGGGCGCCTGCCGAGCCCGCCTTGACCCGTGCCGAAGCCGCGCGGCTGGCGCAAAAACGTCAGAGTGAAGCGCTAGCTGCGGCGACCGCCTGAATATCGGCGACAGGTGAGGTCAACCGGATGATCGCGGCGGCCATCAATGCCGATCCGAGGTAGTTCTGGCGCGGGCCGGATGCGTGACACTCAAGCCAGAGCCGGGTCCATGAGCCGCTACCACCTCCGAGGGTATATGCGCTGAAAGCGAAAAGGCGACTATCGCATTAGCCGCAAAGCTGAAACGCGCGATCAGCACCCTGTGGAAAACGGGGATAAGCCGCGAAAAGAGCTATTTGACACTTTTGTGCCTCCGTTCACCTGGTAAGTGCCGGGTTTTGGGACTTGGCCAAGGGGGAGCCGTGCTCAGTTTTGGGAGTGCGAGGATGGGGGCGGCCACGGAGCAGCTGCCGCGGAGACAGTCTTGGGTTGGTGAGCTGAGGTCGCGGGGCGCCATACTCACCGTGACGGTCACGCTCTACGGCGAGGCCGGGCTGGCCGTGGCTTGCAAGCATCTTCTGTCGGAACTTGGTTAGTTTGGGCGGGGCCGGACCTACTCCCCCCGGCTCGCGCCCCGGTCTGAGAAAATCCCCCTCGCCATCTTCGGTTTCAGGAAATTCCGGCTCGAACTGGTTCCAATACTCGTAGTACTCCTCCGTGCCCGGTCTTAGGTTTGGGGATCGCAATAGCAGCGACACCGGACGGGACACATGACCCTCGACGACATCCGCTCGGCAACGGGCTGGAAAGAGAAAAGCGCGTCGCGGCACTACGCGGCCGCCGCGCCGAGCTGCGCATACTGTACCGTTCGTGTCCGCCGGCCCACCGAGAGCGAGTGAGAGGTCTCATAGCTGATATCGAAGAGGAGTTGCGTGACCTCGGCGACGAGCCGAGCGATGCTCGATTGGATCGAAGCGAAATTCGTTGACTTGTTATTCAACTCGTGATTGACTGCGACTTGTACCCTAACGAGGGTACTGAGGGGGAAACGCGAATTGGCTTGGGGGCTCAAACCCCCAAGCCCGATCTTCCTCGGCCCGCGAGTTGGGCCGAGATTTGGGTGTAATTCCTATGCGTTGGGGCGCGGCGGCGGGTCGTCGATCACATCGGGCGGCTCATCTGGCCGGGGTATCGGGATCGGTCGCGGCGGGTCCTCGTAAGGCGGCGGTCCTGGAGGGTCGGGTGGCGGCTGCGGAGGGGTGCCTGGAGGCTCAGGCGTGCCCGGCTGCTCAGCGAATGGCGCTGAGACGGATGCTCGCAATCGACCGATCCCTTGGTTGTTTCTAGGATTGGGCGATACTCGCTTCTATGCCCACGGTGGAAACCCCGATCGCGGAGGGCACACCGGGGTTTCTGGGCGGACGACCCGGCGGCAAAAGGGGATCGCCCTATTACGTAAACGGCACCCGCTGGCCCGCGGTTCCACGCCGGAATGTGCCGCCTTTAACCCCCCAGGGGCCTGATAACATTCCATGTGTCGGGGGTGTGAGGATCGAAGGTCGGGAGACCGACACAGCTACTCTGCACGACCTCCGTGGGCAGAACGCTTTTCACTAGTAAGTGACGGAGAATGGGTGACGCTCTCCGGCGTTAAACAACAAACGGCTTCCGATAAATCCAAGGGAGGACCAAGTGCCGTCTCTCGTTGATGAGGCCTTGGACTGGCTCGACCGCGCCGAGCAAGCGCGGGAGGTGGCTGGGCAGTTGACCGATCCAGGGGCTAAGCAAGCCGTGTTGCAGCTTGCTGAAAGCTTCGATCGGCTGGCCAGGAGTGCTGCGGATCGAGCCCGGGCGCAGGAATGCGACCTCGCGCAGGGAACTCCGTCCGATCCACCGGGTTGACCTACCCGCGCTTCGAGCAGCTACGGATTACCCCAGCCGCTGCTCGGGCCTCGCCAATCTGAGAAGGGATAATCAAAGGCCCCGCCGCTGGGACCCCAGACCCAGTAGGTGGGAACTCCCGGCCCACCATAAGGACCCCACCCGCCACTGAGACGGCTCGGTCCCCAATGCGGCGGGTGCCAACCACCACCCCCACCGCCAGGTGCCGAGAGCCAGTTCGCACCATGTGTGTCGCCCACCTGCATAACGCCGGGCGCTGGACCCCTCCCGGCCGATCCCAGCGGAGCAGCGTGCGTCGCCATCGGAGCCGCCAGAGCCAGCACTCCAGCCAGGGCTAATTCGAGAACGCGCATCTTTGGGTCTCCGCTGACACGATGGGCTTCGCGGCCGAAGAGATAACGGATCAACGGCGGCCGTTCGTCCTTCTTCTCACGATGTACTCGACCGGGTCACCAATTTGGGAAGCAGCGCCCCCAATGCCAATAGCCCCAGCCGCACTTTGGCCGCATCAACGCGACGGGTGGAGGCCGCCAAGGCCTCACGACGGAACGGTCCCCAAGGGGAACTTGCTGGATATTCCCGAACCTCCGCCTTCCGATCCCGGCCGCAGACGACGTTCGGGAGTGGAGCCGCGGCCCATCTGGATTAGGGCTCGCGCAATCGCCATCTTAGTACATTGCCTCGTGTTCCCCCAGAAGGAGGCTGAAATGCGCGTAATCGTCGCGACCTTTCTCGGTGTGACGGCTTTCGGGGCCTCCTCACTGGAGGCAGCTCCGAACTCAACTAAGGAGAATTGGGTCGAGTTTGCCCCGACGATGTCCTTTGAGCTAGGGCCGGGAAGCTGCGGATACGGCTCCCATCAGAGCGTCTGGCGCGACTGGCGGGGCGACTGGCATTGGGGGCCGTGCGTTCCGAATGGATGATCTAGTTCGGCCTGGCAGCCGCCTCAATAGCATGGGCGTTAGACGCCGCTCGGATCTGGCTTGTTATCTTCGGCTGCACAGCGGGCGGATGGGCCACCGGGCTCGGCATGGGATCACCTATGGGTCCGCGTTTGGGTCCAAGCTGGGGTCTGCCCTTTTCAGCGTATAATGTTCTGGTTGGGACCAAGGAGCAAAATATGAGTAAAGTGACGATTGCCGCCATAGTAGTCGCCATTATGTTGGCCGGACCGGCCGGAGCCCAAATCCAGTATCCGAACCAGCCTCGGTACTATCCCCCGCCGACCTACGGTGGTGGAATGAACCCCTACAACAGGAACGACCCGAACAATTCTATGTTCGGCCCCAACCCCTATAACCGCAATATCCCGTACAACTCGCCGCGGTCGAGCGGCAGCATCTTCGACAACCCGCCTGGGTATAATCCGGGATACCGCTGACGCTTTATTCGGATGAGAGACACCAGTTCGGGGTATTTGCCCCGTTCGACGATGCGACCAGATTAGGCACATTGCCAGAGTTTATCTGGGCCGAGAACGGACTATCCTCATCGGTGCCGCGAGCGGCCCTAGGCTCGCCCGGTCGGAAACCCGCTACTTAGCTTGGCTGCCATACTCCCGATGGAGCTGGCCAATAACGTCTAGGACGGTACGCCCTTCATTTACGCTGATCGCGCAAGTCCCCCCAATTCCTTTGCTGACCGTCTGCAGCCAGCCGGCGGGCAATTCAAGAAGCCCGGAACGCCCGGAATAGTAGCCCTCGAGCCAGAGGATCGCGGTGACACTGGTCCACTTATCTCCGGCCCGCAATAAAGCCTTCAACTCTCCGCAGGTCATCGTCGATGAGACCGGCTGGTCGGGCGCCTGAACATCGCCTGGCCGCGGTGCCTGCGTCGTAGATGTGTCCGCTGCGCTCCCGTTCACGCAAACCAGTGCCGCGAGCCAGCCGCCGAAGGCAACCAATTTCATCGAACGCTCCCTTGGCAGCGCTGAGGCATCCTACCCCGGCGCGGCGAGGTGGCAAAGGCGGCCTAAGTGGTTTCGAAAATCGAGGACCTCAACCTCATTTCCTGCCCGACTGTCGCAGTGGCCTATGCTGCCTATGGCACGACCGCCTCGCGGTCTCAGCCTGGTTTGATCGCCGCGAGGACTGGTGCCGGGCCTCGTCGGCAGAGGCCCTTTCCGCGGCGCGTTCGATGCGCGAGCGTGGCCCCTCCCGATCTCCACGGCCGCTCCGGCTGAGCAAGGTCACTGTGCTTGTGCCGGAGGGCTGCGTCGAGGGGCTCAGGCAGTTCGCCCGCGACCTATGCCAGCGGCAAGAGGCCGGAACGTGCGGGCAGTGGCGAAAGCTCAGCCCCAGTGCCGAGCTGATGGTCGATCCTGGGTGCGGTGCGAGGTGTGCGATCAGGGACACTGGGGCGCCCGGAGAAGGCCGCTGCCATTGGACCGTTACAGTGTTCGACGAGCTGGTGCGGCGGCGGAGGGGTACACTGGGGAGCTTGCGGAGGCACGATCCCGCGCAGAGGAAGCGCTCGGGGCCTATTTCGCTGTTAGCGCGAACGACCCCTGGACGGACGCTGACGCGCCACATTCACCGCCAAAACATCTCGCAAATCCCTCGGCGGCCACGCCCGAACTGAAGGCGACGAACAAGACCACCTCTGCCCCATTCTTGCCGCAGTCGAACCTTGTAGGCTCGCATTGATTGAGATCGAGCCACTCGCGCATTACGACCATCTCACTGGCAAGATCCGCAGCCGGCACTCGAACGGTCACACTTCTCATGCGTCTTCCCTAATGTGCTTGCTCGGAAGAGGGGTGTTCCAGTGCCGGCCGGATGTCAAATGAAGGAATTGTGACAATCTTGGGGGCTTGCCTCGACAGGTTCGGCCTGAGGGTTCTGCTCCGGGTCCGACTGAGCCCTGCGGGCAAGGTTCGCGACCTCAAAGAGCGGTTCCGCTTTGGCGGATGCGCGGCTAAGGGCGAGCGGTCGTTTCGATCGAGTGGTGGGCCGAGGCGTGTGAGTGCGTCTCACACCAATTCATCGAGCAGCGCCTTCGCCTCCTTCAGATCGGGCGTGTCGAAGCCTTCGGTGAACCGGCCGTAGACCGGCGCAAGCAAATCATGCGCTTCCTTTCGCATCGCCAGGTCACGCCACACCCCAGCGATCCAGGCCGCCAAACGCAGTTCAAGCAGATGGGCTCCTTGGCGGCGGGCTATTTGGAGACCCATTTCGATCGCCTGCCCAAGCGCTTCAGTCGGTGCTCCTTCGGCCTTGAGCAGCTTTAGCTTCACAAGGTGCAGTTCCGAAGCCAAATACGCCTCTCCGTGGGTTTGGAGATGGGCGAACGCCGCGTTGAGATGCAACCGTGCTTGATTGACATCCCCGATGGCAAGGAAGCTCTCGGCAAGCTGCAATCGAAATCGCGTGGTGTGGAGCAACGAGCCGGCTGCATGGAGGCTGCCCATTGCTTCCCGTTGCAATTCAATCCCTCCGCGCCAGTCCCCCTGCTGGCACAGCACCCGTCCAAGACACTGCTGGCCAAACGCCATCCATTGCGGCAACCCATGCTGACGCGATAGCCCAATGGCCTCCCGGGCCGCCTGCTCGGCGGCAGAAGCATCGCGCCGGAACAAGTGGGTTTGGGCGGCGACAATAAGGGACCAGGCTAAAATGAAAGGGCTCTGGTGCGCTCGTGCACGACCGACGGCCGTCTCTGCGAGGTGGGCGGCATCGTCAAGAAAGCCTGTGAGACAGCGAAGTTGGCCTCGATAAGCTCGGCAGACGATACCGGGGTGCTCGCCATAAGCGGCGAACTCGGCGTCCGCAACGCTGTCCGCGAGTGTCGCGCCGGTCGCAAGCAGCTCGTCTGCATCTGCCTGCATACCTATGATATGGGTCGAACGGCCCAGCGCGCGGTGAGCAATCGCCAGCCGAGCCGCATCATTGTCGTCGCGGGCGAGATCCATTAACGTCCGTGCCAACGCGACGGTCTGCGTTAAAGGCCGGCGCAGCAGCCACGAATTCCAAACAAATCGATAGGCGGCAAACCGGCTCCGAGCGTCGCCGCATCTATCGCTGAGGTCCTTGGCCCTCGTTGCGCAAGCTTCGACTTCGTCCGAGCCAAAGCCGTGCATCGCGACGAGAGGGACCACGAGCGCCAGCTGGAACTCGAGTTCACGCCGATCGCGAGCTTCGTTGTCCGGCGACGCTGCCAATAATTCCATACCCTTTGTAAAATGCGCCACGGCTTCGCGTATCGCAAAGCGGGCGTTCGCCTGTTGGCCCGCCTGATACCAATACTCGGCTGCCCGCTCTTTATCGTCCGCCTCTGTATAGTGATGGGCCACCAAACCAGGTTGAGCCTGTGCTAATTCACGAAAACGCTCGACGATAATGGCGGCAACGCGCGCATGCAGTTCGCGCCGCCGACCCCGGAGTAGCGTGCCGTAAGCGGTATCGCGCACCAGAGCGTGCTTGAACAGATATGGCGCAGCTGGCCCGGTTCCTCGGTAAGACACCAAGCCGGATTGGATCAGGCGATCGAGTGCCGCTTGCAATTCGGCATCGTGTCGCCCAACAACCTGCTGGATCAGTGCATACGAGAATTCGCGGCCAAGCACCGCGCCGATTTGTGCGACCTCCCTGGCGATCGGCCCGAGCCGATCAAGGCGCGCCATCAACGAGGCTTGCAATGTCGGGGGGATCGCGAGGTTTGGCAGCGGGTTTGCCGTCAATACTGCGGCGACCCGATTACCGCCGTTTTCGAGCACTACTTTTGTCAACTCTTCGATGAATAGCGGCACGCGGTCACCGCGCTCGACGATCTCATCGACGATTTCGCCAGATAGGCTGGTCTCACCGGCAATTTGCTTGACCAGCGCCGCGCTGTCGCGCTCGCCCAGCCGGTCGAGCGCTAGCGTCATCATATGCCGCTGGCCGCTCCAAGCGCCGCCGTATTCCGGGCGGAAGGTAATGACGACCAAGACCGGCAGTTGCGATATCCGATCGAGCATCAAGTCGAGCAGCTCGCGCGAGGTCGGGTCGATCCAGTGCACGTCCTCGAAGACTAGCAAAACTGGCCGGTTTTGCGCCACCGCCTCGACTTGATGGAGCAGCGCTTCGAACAGCAGCTCGCGCATGCGTCGTGGGCTGAGGTTGAGCTCGGCGCTGGAATTGGGCAGAGATAGTAGCTCGGCCAAGAGCGTGATTTCGCCATCGCCCCGCGCACCTGGCGCGAGCAATCCTTGCAATTTCCCGAGTTTCTGCTCGACCGTGTCGTCGCGCGCGAGGCCAGCGGCGCGTTCGAGCTGGACGATAAATGGATAAAGTGCGCTGTCCTGATGATACGGCGAGCAGAAATAGCGCAAGCGGGTGTGCGGTGCTGTCTGGATCTTTTCCAACAGGGCCGCGGCGATCCGCGATTTGCCGATACCCGGCTCACCCGATAGCAGCACGACCTGACCATTCCCGCTCTTCGCTCGCTGCCAGCGCCGGAGCAGCCGTTCGATCTCCTCCTCGCGTCCGACGAGCGGGGTCAATTGGGGCGAGTGCAGAGCCTCGAACCGGCTCTCCCTGGCGCTCTGATTAAGCACCTGATACGCCCGCTCCGGCTCAAAAAAGCCCTTGAGCTCGACGTGGCCGAGATCGCGGTATTCGAAGAGGTCACCGAGGAGCCGCCGCGTTCTCGGCCCGATCACGACCGTATTGGGCGCGGCGAGGGCTTGCAACCGCGCGGCGAGGTTTGGCGTGTCGCCAACGACCGCCTGCTCCTGCGCCGATCCCTCGCCGATCAGATCGCCGACGATAACAACCCCAGTGCCGATCCCGATCCGCAATGACAGCTTGCTGTTTGCTGTCGTGATCTTAGCCACCGCGTCGACCAGCGCTAAGCCGGCTCGCACCGCTCGTTCGGCGTCATCTTCGTGGGCCCGCGGATAGCCGAAATAGACCAGCACCCCGTCGCCCATGTACTTCGCGACAAAACCATCATAGCGGCCGATGGTCTGGGCGACACAGCTGTGATACGCGCCGATCACCTCCCGTAGATCCTCGGGATCAAGCTGCAACGAGAGCGCTGTCGAGCCGACCAGATCGCAGAACATGACAGTGATCTGCCGGCGTTCCGCACCGACGACAGCTGTGGGCGGGCGCGCGAGTGTCGTCGCGCCAGCAGCGGTTGTCTCCAACGCCGACTGTGGGGCGGGTCGCAGAGCGGCTATCGCAGCGAGCAACTTGCGGCGGTGCCCGATCGAGGTCACCCCGAGAGCTGTCAAATCGTCAGCCGTAAGCTCCGGCAGGACTGCGGCGTCAACATCGCCTTCGCGAAACGCGTGCTGGTATTGCTCCAGGCCCAGATCTTCTAGCCAGCGTGTTAGGTCCATCGCTGCTGTCCGCCTGCGGGTCGCGTCACCTCGGGTGTCGCTAGCACTCGCCGCACCCACTATATCATCGGCCCTTACACCCTTCCGGAGGCGGCCGAGTGTGATCTACTTCACACCATCGCAGATCTTCATCCTATGTCTGGTCCGAGCTGGAGCGAACGATTGACGAAGACCGCTACCCCGCTGTCTCTTCGAGTGCAGGCGCGAAGGGCCATCTTGGCGAAGCTCGGGCCGGCATCGGCGGGCCGCCGCCCAACCCGAGCCGGCACCAAACAAACCCGGGAGATCAGGCCGTGCGGCGCTTGGCCGCCATGACGCGGCGGAGGGGGGACAGGCGGCAGGGACCCGTGCCGTTGTTGCCAGCGCACCCACAGCGCATCGCCGGATGCCGGAGAAGACAATATTGGCGAGGTTGGCATTTTATC
>Ga0306924_10007517_pt1 | contig 10946 bp, 9 predicted proteins | sample sta12Can44000111_FD_203756 | JGI IMG/M metagenome (GOLD analysis project Ga0306924, IMG submission 203756) | Lab enrichment of tropical soil microbial communities from Luquillo Experimental Forest, Puerto Rico - statanox.12C.anox.44.000.111 (v2)... | ecosystem: Environmental > Terrestrial > Soil...
CGAATTTACGATATCGGGATAAAGCAGGACACAGTCGCGGTCGGCAAAGGTGAACACAGTGTCGAGGTGCATTGCCGCGCGCAATCGCGGCAGTGCCGCGACAATGACGCGCTCGACTGCCTTCTTCTGGAACAGCGCCGCCGCGAGCTGGCTGATCGCCTGGCGCGAAGTGCGCTCGCCCATGCCGATCAGAACGTTGCCTTTGCCGATCGGCATCACATCGCCGCCTTCAAGGGTGGCAAGCCCGTGGTCCTCGGTCGGATCACCCCACCACACGTTGACCTTGCCGGCGAAATCCGGGTGGAATCTGTAGATCGCGCTCACCAGGATCGTTTCCTCGTGCCGCGCCGGCCAATAGAGCGGATTCACCGTGACCCCGCCATAGATCCAGCACGTCGTGTCACGCGTGAAGATCGTGTTCGGCAGCGGTGGTAATAGATACTCGGTGATGCCGGCCGCCTCGCGCACCAGCTTTAGCATCTCCCCACCGTGGATTTCCGGGAAGTCGTTGGTCGACAACCCGCCGATCAGGGTCTCGGCGAGCTGACGGTCGGGAAGGCCTTCGAGATAGCTGCGGATCTCGTCGACGAGGCCGAGCCAGACCTGGTTCGGCACTATCTGGTTGTCGAGGATCCATTTCTTTGCTTCAGGGATCGCCATGGTTTGGGTCAAGAGGTTGTGCATCTCGACGACCTCGACCCCGCGAGCGCGCATCTTTTGCATGAAGTCAAAATGGTCGCGCTTGGCGGTCTCGAACCACCGCCTCCAAAACCGTCGCCATCGAGGGCTGCTGCAAGCCGGCAATCTCGACGCGCGGCAGCACCGCGTAGGAGAGCAGCGTCACTAGCACCATCAGCGCGGTCACGCCGATAAAGCCAAAGATCGTGGCCACACCCACATCGGAACGCTTCTGCGCATAGCGGGAATAGACGCTCGCCCCCTCGATGCCGATGAAGACGAATGTGGTGATGAGCATCGTAGCCCTCACCTGATCGAAGATGCCGGATGCCGGCATGCCCTCGCCGCCCCAGAAATTCGCGGCAAACAGATGCCCTTTGAACGAAACCGCCAGGATCAGGATAAACAGGATAATCGGCAGGACCTTGGCGACCGTGACGATTTTGTTGATCGTAGCGGCCTGCTGCACCCCGCGCAGGACCGTGAAGTGAAAGGCCCAGATGCCGATCGACGAGATCACGACCGCGGCAAGCGTGTCGCCATTGCCAAAGATCGGGAAAAACGCCCCGAGCGTTGATTTGATCAGTACCCAGTAGAACGTGTTGCCGAGACAGGCGCTGAAAAAATAGCCGAGGGCGGAAAGGAACCCGAGATAGTCGCCAAACCCGGCCTTGGCATAGGCATATACACCGGCGTCGAGGTCAGGCTTACGCTCCGCGAGCGCCTGGAACACGCGGGCCAAGGTATACATGCCGCCGGCTGCGATCAGCCACGCGATGATCGCGCCAAAAACCCCGGTGGCGGTGGCGAAGGGTCGCGGCAACGACCAGATGCCCGCCCCGACCATCGAGCCGACCACCATCATGGTCAGCGCAAACAGCGAGAATTTCTGCGTCTGCTCCGACGGCATTACCGCCGCGGCTGCCGGGGCACCCACCAGAACCTCTCGGCTCTCCATCTCGACGTCCTCCCGAAGGGCCGCAGGACTGAGGTTACGATCCTGCCTTGCGCAGCGGTTCGGCTGCAGGCCTATATGTTGTATTTTAAATTGCGTCTTGGGATTGTCTAGAGCCGGTAGTCCCAAGGCTGTGCGCGGCGTCCCAATCAACGGGCCCGTCCCAGCCGGACGACAGCGACACCCTAGCTCGCGCCGCAGCACCTCGGCGGCGCCCGAGATGAACCGCGAATCCGGGGACAATAACTCTCGTCATTCTTATAAGCGTGCTCGTGCCACGTCACCCGGCAACCGCCGGCAACGGAGAGTGTCGATTGGGACGTCTGGCATAGCTTCGGGACTCCCAGCCCAAGACAACCGCATTCAATTCCGTTAGCCTTGCCGAAGTGCGGTCGGATACCGCTTACTGCAGGTTATGCGGCAGCTGTGTCTGTGCTAGGTTGTCCGCGGCACCTTCTAGTCGTAAGTTGCCACCGTATAAGGGGAAGGGGAGTCATGACTTTCAAGGGATGGACCGCTGTCGGCTTGGTTTTGCTCGCGCCGGCCGCGCCGCACGCCGCCACCGAAGCAAATTTCGGTGCCAGGACGACCGGCGACCTGGTCGAGCTGTGCGAAGCGACGCCCGATAACGCGATCGGGACGGCGGCCGTCAATTTCTGCCAAGGCTTCGCGCTGGGCGCGGTCTTGGCGGAAATGCAGAACATGGCCGCGTTCCGCGGACCTAAGCCATTCTGCTTGCCGAATCCTCCGCCGAGCCGCAATGAAGCGCTCAGCGAGTTTGTCAAATGGGCGCGCGTGTCGCCGGACCGCATGTCAGCCACGTCCACCGACGGGTTGTTCCGGTTCTTGAGCGAACGCTATCCCTGCCCGCCATCGCGCTGATCAAACCGCTCTGGGGACCGCCATGAACAAGTTACTGATGCTCGCGGCTGTCGCTCTGCCGGTCGCCGCTTGCGCCGATATGACCCCGACCCAGCAACGTGCATTGACCGGCACGGCCATCGGCGCCGGCGGCGGTGCGGTACTCGGCGCGATCGGCGGGAACGCGGGGCTCGGTGCCGCCGCTGGGGCGGGAGCGGGCCTGCTCGGCGGGCTTCTCTTCGATCAGTCCCGGCAGGCCCAGGATAGAGCCTTCCAGCAGGGCGTCGCGGCCGGACGAGCAGGCCAGTAACGACGGGCAGCTGACCCTCGGCTCGAAATCCACCTAGGGAGGACCGGAGCGTCCTTCGCTGCCACAACTGGGACCGGCCGCTTTACGGCCTCGACTTGGCTGCGTGTGTCGCAGTCCGTCCCCGCCGCTGTGCCAAGCTCGACAATTGGCTTCGTCCGAACTGGCCCTGGCGCCAGCGGTGTTCCGGTTGTAGCGAACGGCTGGGTTGATCGAAGGCTATCGGTTACTGCACGGCCCGAGCACGCAGCCGGAGGTATTCCTCATTGGAAATCGCGTTCGAATTCTTCAACCGTTCGAGTTTCTCGAGCTCGTCGGCGACGCTGAAGCCAACCACTTGGCGAAGCTCGTCGCGCGCCTGCTGAGCTCGCTGCTGCTGCCGTTCCGCCATCCCGCGGTGTTGCGTGATCAAGTATATGAATATCCCCAAATACGAGAACAGGATCAGCGCGATTACCCAAATCGCCTTTGCCCAGCCTGATATGTCGTGACGGCGAAACAGATCGCCGAAGATCGTGATCAGCAACCAGAACCACAGCACGAAAATAAATATCGAAAAGACGTCGGCCAGAAAGTTAGGGAAAGTGAAACCGCCTGGGAACAACATGTTGATCCTCCCTATTTCGGTGTCATCGATGCTAGAATGCCCGGCAACGGTTAGGAACTCAACTCCGGACTTCTCCAGAGGCTGCCCGAACTCCGGCCAGAGCCGCCCGCAGTGCCTTTTCCTTGGTCTCGTCGAACGAGCTACGCATGACCGCGCCGCCGGCGCCACGCAATGCGGCAAGTACTTTGTCGGTGGTCGTCTTCCGGATCAGCAGGAACAGGGCGGCATTGCCGGATTGCAGGGTTCTCGCCGCCTGCCTCATGAATTCATCGTTGATGCCGAGATCGGCCAGCCGACCTCTGAGCGCGCCGGAAGCAGCGCCGAGGGCAGAACCGGCCAGCGGCATCATAAACAGCAGACCGATCAGCGAGGCCCAAAGCATCCCCGATACCGCGCTTTGTGCGACCGGTTGGAAGAGCTGATTCAGCTTGACCCGTCCGCGATCGTCCTTCACCGCAACAACGGCATCTCCCAACTCGATCAGATACTCCTCTTGCATGGCGAGGAGCATCTCGCGCACACCCTCCGCCTTTGTTTCGCTGGGAAATTCGATGACTAGAAGATCGGACAAGGCGAATCCTCAACTCGCGCCAGCCCGATTGGTTCTGGCATAGGCTTCTGCTGCGGGCCGCCCTTAGTCCCTGGGCGGCTCAGCCCCGATTGAAGCTCGCGAGGCAGCTTTGATGGAGTTGCGGATCGGTGATCGGGCCGCACTCTATTCGCATCCGCTCCCGGCGGAAGGCGGGGTTTGTGGCCAGCAGCTGCTCGTAACGTTTGCTGTCGATCACATTCTGCCGCGCATCCCAGGACCCCGAGACGTCGCCCGGGCTGACTATCGGGCGGTGCTTTACGGTAACCGTCGGTCGCACCGCCTGCGCGTGGGCTGCTCTGGTCATCGCGATCGGCGCCAATAATGCGGCCGCTAAGGCTAGAGTCAGTGCTGTGTTGATGATCATAACCCTCGTGCTCCTCGGCTGATCATGTCTCACCGGAGCTTAGCAATTTCTGGCGCACCGGGGATGAGCGCGGAATCCCAAAACGATACCGGGTGTCCCAATCTCAGCTGGACATACGGTTGCTCAAGCAGCCGATTCCGCCAGAACCGGCGCGGCCGATTCAGGACGGGCAGTACGAATGATCAGCTTTTCCGCCTCGACGACCAGGAAAAATACCAGGCCGCCGACGAACAACCATGGCCAAACCCAGAGCGGGATCGCCGCGGTCTCGAAGAGGGTTTGGAATGGCGGTGTGTAAGTGAAGAGGAGCTGCAGGATCACGACGGCACCAATCCCCATCGCCAGATACTTGTTGCCGAGATGCGCCTTCAGGGACAGCGACGAGTCCAGCTTGTAGCGGCTATTGAGCAGATAGAAGATTTGACCAATCACGAGCGCATTCACAGCGACCGCCCGGGCGAGCTCGTCTGACGCACCCTTTGATTTCATCCAGAAGAACGCCCACAAGGTAAGCGCGAGCAGCGCCAGTCCGACGAATACGACGCGCCACACTCCAAAGCCGTCCAGAATTGGTCGGTCCACCGCACGCGGTAGTCGCCGCATGACGTCCAGTTCGTGCGGCTCAAAGGAGATTACCAGCCCGAGCGCCACCGACGTTACCATGTTGACCCAGAGGATCTGCGGTGCGGTGATCGGCGCGGTAAAGCCCACGAAGATCGCCACCATGATCACCAGTGCCTGGGCGACGTTCGTTGGCAGCATAAAGAGCATGGCCTTTTCGATATTGTTGTAGACCGTGCGCCCTTCCTTGACCGCGGCAGTGATGGACGCGAAGTTGTCGTCGGCCAGCACCATCTCGGCCGCCTCCTTCGTGACCTCGGTGCCCTTGATTCCCATCGCGACGCCGACATCGGCTTTCTTGAGGGACGGTGCATCGTTCACTCCGTCGCCGGTCATCGCCACGATTTGCCTATTCGCCTGGATCGCTTTGACGAGCCGGAGTTTGTGCTCCGGGCTCGCGCGCGCAAAGACGTCGACGTCGCGGACCTGCTCCTGCAATGTCGCGGTGTCCATTTCCTCGATCTCCGCGCCGGTGATCGCGGTTCTCCCATCGCCAATTCCAAGCATCTTCGCGATGGCGGCAGCGGTAATCTTGTGATCGCCGGTAATCATTGTCACCCGGATGCCGCCGGCATGGCATTCAGTGACAGCTTCGATCGCCTCTGTTCGCGGCGGATCCAGCAACCCGATCAGGCCGAGCAGAACCAGATTCTTCGGGAGATCCGACGGGCCGAGGTTGCCGGCATTGACCCCCGGATCTTGTAGCCACGCCAAGGCCAGCACGCGCTCGCCTTGCGCGGCCAACTCATCCGACGCCTTCATGAAATGGTCGCGGTCGATCGGCGCAGCCTGCCCGCCAATTGTCGCCTGTCGATCGCAATGATCGAGGATTACCTCGGGCGCTCCCTTGACCAGCAGGAACTGCTTGCCGGCGGCATCTCCGTGCAACGTCGCCATAAACCGGTGTTCCGACTCGAACGGGATCGCGTCGATCCGGGGATAGGCGGACTGCTCGGCTTGCCGTTCGAGCCCGAGCTTGTTGCCGAACGGGTAGAGGGCTCCCTCGGTCGGGTCGCCTTCCACCTTCCAGGTTCCTTCTTCCTGGTGGATTTCCGCATCATTGCAGAGCATGGAGACGCGCCCTATCAGCTTGAGAGCCGAATCCTCTCCCGGCGGCGTCCCCTGCTTCGTCACCTCGCCTTCAGGTGCGTAACCTTGGCCAGTGACCTTGTACGCCGAGTCTGCGGTAACCGCCGACACCACCATCATCTCCATCAAGGTCAAGGTACCGGTCTTGTCGGAGCAGATCCGCGACACCGAGCCCAGCGTCTCGACCGCCGGGAGGCGACGGATAATGGCATTGCGCTGGGCCATGCGCTGCACGCCGATCGCCAGGGTGACGGTGATCAGCGCAGGCAACCCTTCCGGGATTACCGACACGGCGATGCTGACGACCGCCTGAAAGATGGCAATGAAATCCATTCCCTGGACCCATCTGCCGTACGCGAAAACGATCACGGCCACGACGGCGATCACGGCGGTGATCGCGTATCCGAAATTCTTGATCTGACGCAGCAACGGCGTGTCGAGCGCGCTGACGCCCGCCATAAGCTGGTTGATGCGTCCCAGTTCGGTCTCGCTCCCGGTGGCGACAACCACTCCCGTCCCGCGCCCGGACGAGACGAGGGTCCCGGAAAAACCCATGCCTTCCCGATCTCCGACTGTCGCTTTTTCCGCCACGGCGTCGGTGGTCTTGTCTATCGGCACCGACTCGCCGGTTAGTGCGGCTTCTTCGGTCCGCAGGTTCTTCACGTCGACGAGGCGGAGGTCTGCGGGAATCCGGTCGCCTGACTCCAGGAGCACGACGTCGCCGGGCACCAATTCCTCGGCCGGGATCAGGCGGGTCTCGCCGCCGCGTATGGTCCTGGCCTCTGCAGAAAGCATATTGCGGATCGAATCCAGGGCCTTCTCCGCCTTGCCCTCCTGGATAAACCCGAGCAGGGCATTGATGATCACGACACCTAGGATGACCGCAGCGTCGAGCCACAGACCGACCATCAGCTTCACAAAGCCGGCGCCAAGCAAAACGAAAACCAGGACATTGTTGAGCTGAGCGAGGAATCGGATCAGCGGCCCTCGCTTCTTGCCCTCCGGCAGGCGATTGGGACCGTATTGGGAAATGCGCCGGGAAGCCTCGCCCGCGTCCAGCCCCTTTGCGGGGTCCGTCTTCAGCCGGCCGATTACTTGATCCGCCGGTACGGCATGCCAGGCGACGGCTTCGGCGCCAGGATTGGCACGCACTGCCTCATACATCATGCGGTCTCCCCTGGTTTTTCGCGCTGCCTCATGCGCTCTCCGCGACGAACTGAATACCTTCGAGCGACGCCACATCATCGTAAGCGTCATTCATCGAGCGGTCGGGGAGCTTCGCCTTCTCCTGCGGCACCTTTTTGTAGGGGATGAGGTCAAGCAAGTGACGGATGCAATTGAGGCGTGCCCGCCGTTTGTCGTCAGAGCGAACAATGTACCAGGGTGCGTATTTCGTGTTGCTTGCCTCGAACATGATGTCGCGCGCCCGCGAGTACTCGTACCACCTGCTTCGCGAGCACAAATCTGTGGGGCTCAGCTTCCATTGTCGCAGCGAATCATTGATGCGGGCCTCGAAGCGGCGCTTCTGCTCCTCGTCGCTGACCTCCAGCCAATATTTGATGAGTATGATGCCGTCGTCGACGATGAACAGTTCGAACTCGGGGCACACCTTGAGGAAGCGGCGATGCTGCGCCTTCGTACAGAAACCCATTACGTACTCGACGCCGGCACGGTTGTACCAACTGCGGTCGAAGATCACGATCTCGCCAGCCGTCGGGAAATGCGAGAGGTAACGCTGGAAATATATCTCCGCCTTCTCGCGATCGGACGGCGCCGGCAACGCCACCACTCGGAAAACGCGTGGGCTAACCCGCTCGGTGATCGCCTTGATCGTGCCGCCCTTCCCGGCGGCATCGCGTCCTTCGAAGATCACCACAACGCGCAGGCCCTCCTGCTTGACCCAGTCCTGCAGGGCGCAAAGCTCGATCTGCAGCTTCCGCAGTGACTTTTCGTATTCCTTGCGCTTCATCGGCTTCCTTCTTCGGTCATGAGTTACGGATCGCAGCCGTGGTCGATTGGTCGCCGGAAGCGATTCTCAACGATTCGGCCAGGCGCCATGCGTGGTAAAGAGCGCCATCGCCCCACGAAAGCATTTCGAGACCATTGCGGGCCGTCTCTGCAGAGATGCGTTGAAGTGCAACATCTCCCAGAAGCTTGTCACGGCCGGTCTTACGTTCGTCGGTAAGCCGTTGCGAGGCATCTTCCATTGCCCGGGTGATAGCCGGTCCCTGCGCCGCGTTGGGTCGTGGCTTCGAGCCACGTAGCGAGTGCTCGCGCCCCCGTTTTAAAGCCCGTCGGCGTCTGCCAGTCGCCTGCGTCCGACGGGATTCGCGTCAGGTCGTCATGAAGTTGGTTTAGGTGATCGAGAGCGTGACAGAGTCGCACGAGGCGCGGCTCGAATGTGCCTAGATCGAGTGTTTCGAGCGACAGGGATTCCAGGAATTGCTCGATCTGCCGGGCACCTTCGACCGGCGGATCATAGCGAATTGATTCGCCAAGGAGCCGGCGGCGGACAGCGTCGACCGAACCACGCGCGAACTCCAGGGTCGCCCGCCAGCCGGCCTCGAGCGCGACAGCCCCTCCTGCCTCGGCAAGAACCGGATCGAGCCGGCCGACAGCCGTCTCGGTGCCTCGTTCGGAGATGCGTTCTATGAAGCGGGGGAAACCATCAAGCCACGGATAGAACGCGAGCACCCCGACCAGCTTGAAGATGCTGCTGAATGCTGCCAGCGCCAGCACACCATCGGGATCATCAAATTGAGTACCCACCCAGCGGCCGGCCGCCGCGAGCGGTCCGAGCAACAGGATCCCAATGATGCCGACGCTGACATTGTAGACGATGTGCGCTATTGCAGCGCGCCGCACCGCCAAACCGGCGCCGATTGCCACCAACGCGCTCGTTGCTGCCGTCCCGACGCTCTGTCCGACAATCATTGCGCAAGCTTGATCAAAGGTCAGCGACCCCGCATGCAGTGCGACGAGCGTCGTCGCGGCAGCGGCACTCGAACTCTGCATGACAATCGACATCAAGATCCCGATACCGGCGAGAATCCACGGCCAACCAAACCCGTTTCCGCCAACGGCATCGAGGTTCCAGGATATGCCCTCCATCCCCGTCTGCAGGTACTCGATCCCGATGAAAAGCAGTCCGAAGCCTGCCAGGATGGCTCCGACCGAGCGCGTTTTGCCCTTGGCGATCAGCCAGAGAAAGGCCCCAATCCCAAGCATCGGCAGAGCGCCGGCGGAAATGCTCACGCGAAAACCGAAAATCGCCACCAGCCATGGCGTCGAGGTCGTACCCAAAGTTGCGCCGATGATGACCCCGACCGCTTGCGAGAAGGTGACCAGTCCGGCGCTGACGAAGCCGATCACGGCGAGCGTCGTCGCAGTCGACGACTGACTCGCTACCGTGAACAACACACCCGATATGACTGCGCTCAATCGGCCGGCAACGAGCGTTTGTAGCGCACGGCGCAGTGAATCACCGGCGAGACTCTTCAAACCGTCGGTCAGGTGGTGGACCCCGAGCAGGAACAAGCCCAGTCCACCCACCAACGTGATGGCGGAGGAGGCGTTCATTAGCTCCGTTTCAGCGCCGCACCCTTACACGGCACCTTTGTTGATCGCGATCTGCGTTCGCTTGTGCTCGGCCGACCGCGCTTTGATCTTAGCCTCCGGCTGGATCGTTGTCGCGTCTCTCTCATCTACCATAGCTACGGGACGCCAGCGTCGGGTGGGGGCATCTCGCGCACACCTTGCGCCTTCGCGTCGGTCGGGCATTCGACGACGACCTCCATCCCGTCCGGCACTCAGCCCCGACAGAGGCTCGCGAGGCAGCCTTTGCGCGGCTCCGGATCTGTGATCGGATCGCACTCCTTTCGCATCCGCGCTTGGCGGAACACGGCGGTCGCGGGCCAGTAACTACTCGTAGCGCTTGCTGTCGAGCACGTTCTGGCGCGCATCCCTGGACTCTGACAAATCGCCCGGGCTCACTGTCGGGGCTGCTTCATCACCACAACGGTCCGCCGCCGCGCCGGGCCGCGGGACCCGCTGCAATGGTCGCGATTGTCGCCAGGCACGCGGTCGCAAAACCTACGGTTGTTGCAATCTGGATGATCATAATCAACGCCCTTCTATGCGACGGATATCGCAGTGTAGCGATGTCGGCGGCGCTTGGGATGAGCCTGGAATCCCGGGACAATACCGGGCGTCCCAATCTCGGCGGCCTTCCGTGGCAGCTTCTTTCGCACGGTGACCTGTCTTACCGACACGGGTTCGTGGACCCAGAGTCGGAGTCCGCAAGTGCCTGCAAACCGCCTGCCGCACCCGCTCCTTGCGGCCCGCATCGATTTTGTCCCCGGCGACGGCGACGCGATCGGCCGACGGGGAGACTGCAGCGGCGACCATTGCGCCAACCGCGCGCGCGAACCGATATTGAGGCCGAGGTGATGTCCGGGTGGGTGGCCGCTAGGGTGTTCAGTAGAGCGCAAGGCAGGCCCCCAACGATTGGGACACTGGGAACAGTCGTGGGATTCCTGGCTGATGTGTCGGCGAGCGTGGTTTGTAGAATGGGCGGGTCAAACAAAGCGGCTCTTAGCGCCACTGCGAAGACCCGAGGAGGCTAGAGACCAAATGGCGAATCCCAACTTCGGAACCTTCAATCACCCCGGCACGATTGCCGACCAAGCGTCGTTCGATATCGGCCTGCGCACCCATATGGTGCGCGTCTACAACTACATGGCCGGGGGGCTCGCGCTGTCGGGCGTGGTAGCCTTCGGCCTGTTCAGCTCGGCCGAGCTGGCGAGCCTGTTCTTCCAGGTTCAGGCGGGCCGTGTCGTTGGCCTGAACATGCTGGGCTGGATCGCGATCTTC
>Ga0306924_10007519_pt1 | contig 10946 bp, 7 predicted proteins | sample sta12Can44000111_FD_203756 | JGI IMG/M metagenome (GOLD analysis project Ga0306924, IMG submission 203756) | Lab enrichment of tropical soil microbial communities from Luquillo Experimental Forest, Puerto Rico - statanox.12C.anox.44.000.111 (v2)... | ecosystem: Environmental > Terrestrial > Soil...
CAAAAATAGATTCGTCACTCGACAATATTCCGGCGATCATTGCCGCCAGCCGGCATAACGAACAAGTGCGCAACCTGCTTGCTGGAATTCTCACTCCCCGCCATCCGAGCCAGCTTTACGAAGCCTTTCTCGAAGGTGTTTGCCTGTTCGCGCTCCTGCTGCTAATCCGTCTCAGGTTGAGGAAGCCGGACGGGGTGACTACGGGTTGCTTCTTTATTCTTTACCCCGTGATGCGTATCATCGGCGAAAATTTCCGGGAACCCGACGCCCCGCTGACCGGTCCTTTAACACGAGGGCAATTTCTTTCTCTATTCATGTTCCTGATCGGCGCCGCATTTCTTTGGAACGCATGGAGAACCCACAAGCAATCGACGCCGCTGCAGCGATAATCGGGTGCGGGGTTCGGAGTTTGGAGTTTGGGGTTCGGGGTTCGGGGGTGGAGTTTGGGGTTCGGAGTTCGGAGTTCGGAGTTCGGAGTTCTGTATTCTCTCTTCTGTATTCTCTATTCCTTACCGCTACCGCGGCGTCAGCGGAAGAAACTCGTTCGGAGCGATTTTAACGAGCGCCAGGCGAGCATCTTTTTGCTTTTTCGCCCGGTAGAGTTCGACCTTTCCGCTGTCATCCTTGCCAGCTTTGAGGACATCAAAATCCCCAATCTTTGCCGGTACATTCGTTTGCAGGAAATAAGGCTGCCCCTTCCAGCGCAGCACTTCCTTGCCGGGTTTTTCCCGTGGATCGGGACTCAGCGTGATTGCATCGCCAACAGCGGTCGGCTCGGAAATCCGTTCATCATGCCCCCGGTTCGTCTGATCCAGCCAGACGCTGAAGCCGACAAAACACAGCAACACGAGAAAGCCGGCGATGAGTCTGATCGCCCACTTCGCCCCCGGAAAGTGTTCGCAGGATTCGGCGTCCATCGGACTAGCCCAAACTTGGGCTAGAATAGAATCCTTGAAAAGCAAGGCCGTCTAGAATCCTTGAAAAGCAAAATCGATTGTAAATGAGTCAAGTTTTTTCGTTTTCGTGCATCCCTGATCAAATGGGCGTTGCTTTTCAAGGATTCTATAGCGAGGTCGCTTCGCCCAATCGGCGCCGCTCCCAACGCGATCTCGCTATCGGTTGCGCGCCAGAAAATATTTCGGTTGATAGCGCTTCATTTGCGCGGGAAGCAGGAGAGGCAATGGCTGTTGAGCAGCGCTTTGCGTCGAATCGATATATTGTGTCGAAGCATTCTTCAGGGCGCGCCATCGTTCCCAATCGTAATCAGGGGCGTGCATTACCTGGCGAAGCAGACTCCTCCATTCGGTAATTGCGCGTTCAATATCTCCATGTCGCAATGACTCATTTACGAGCCGGTTTCGAGGGGTCCCTTCCTCAATGATCGCTCGAATCACCTCGGAGGCGCCAGCTCCGTAAGCCAGCGGGACACCCATCTCCAGGTACCCTGGATAATCCGCGCGAGCGTACGTTTTCCGGCAGATTGCCCCCAGACGCCCGCTGTAGAGCGATTCGTCCAGAGCAAAGCGATGTCCCGCACGAAGATTTCCAAGGTCAAAAACCAGATCTTCAATCGGGTATTCTTCTTCTTCGAGCGCCGCAGCGACCGCCAACCCTTCTCCCTGATTAAAAAAGCTGAATAGAATGCCACGCCGGGTCGGTTTTCCCGTCTTATCAATCAATCCCAACTGGCGCCAGGCAAAGGCAGGACTCATCGTCAATTCCATCGATTCGCATTCAGGGCGGAATTGGCAAGCCTGGCAGATATCCGGATAGCTCCGCTGTGTCACTGGATCCGCAAGGAGGCGTCCAAACTCATCCAAATACCCTGAAGCCGCCCTGTGCCCAAACCTGAATCGTGCTGAAATTGTGGACTCACGTCTGCCGAAATTCCAAAACTCGCCATCGATTTCAGAGGCAACGATCGGCAACAGTTTCTCTTTGAATTCACTTTCCGTGAGGAACTTCTTTTGCGGCATCAGCGGATAACGCTCCCGCAGGAGTTTTCGCAGCCACTTTACAGGAGCCCAACGCTTCTCCGACACGGTAGCGATAGTCACCTCCCGTCCATACTCAAAAACGCCGTTTCCCAGCCGGCACTTGCACAAGACTCCGAAGCCGACGCCACTCAGACTGGCCGGGTCCCTTAGGGCGGGTCGCCAAGCGTCTTGGTTGGTTCGTACCAGGAGACCGCCAAGAGTTGACTGCGTGGCTGGCGGCTGCTTTTGCCAGCGGCCCATGGAATTTTTCATTTCGATCTGATGCCGCTTCACAAACCTCCCGCGTTCCCGGTCCACTCGAATTTCACAGGGGCGAAACCCGGTTTCGTAAAATCGCTCGACGCCAAGTGTCAACATTTTGGAGGTGAATAAGCGCCTGGAAAGATCAATCGCTTTGACGAAGGGGTCTTCACTTCGAGAAGCAGCAACGTCCATAATAGCGATGAACGAAGGCCAGTCGAGCGGTTCGGAACGCTTAAGCTTCAGCGGGTAAGCTTCATGCAGTCTGGGGACATCCGGCGTGACCAGCGCATAACCAGCCTCGTCAAGTCCCCGCCTTCCTGCTCTCCCGAACATTTGAAGCAATTCGTCCGGCCGAACGTGCTTCTGCACATTCCCGGCCATATAATGGGTGCCGGTTATCAGAACCGAGCGCATCGAAAAATTGATCCCCGCGGCAAGCCCCATCGTGGCGACAACGACGGACAACTGGCCGCGCTTGGCCAACGGCTCAATGATCCCGGCGCGGACGGCGTAGCTTAGTCCGCTGTGATGATAGGCAATCCGGTGGCGAAGCAGCTTAGCGAGCGGCTCACCGGCAATCATCGCTTGTTCCTGACTGATTGCCAGAGGCTCATCAAGAGTCGATACGGTCAGGAGCGCCTGAGCAAGCTCTTCCGCAGCATTGCGTCGAGGAGCGAAGATCAGCAGGGGACCAAGATCGGCAAGCAAAGCCTTTGCGATCATCCTTGGCCAATAGTCGTGAATCGTGCTGGGTGCCTGCACAGGAAGATCGTTAAGCATGATTTCCTCAAGCCGCACGGGACGTTCACGATGTACGATCAGTTCCACGCTCCGCCCGATCCTCCTAAACCATGTGACAATATCTTCAGGATTTGCCACGCTTCCGCTCAGAAGCAGGATCTGAGTTTCAGGTGGCGCAAGCGAAAGGATCAATTCATAATTTGTTCCTCGCGTGGGATCCGCTAGAAGCTGGTACTCGTCTACGACTAATAAGCGGGGGCCCTCGCCGCGTAAGAACCGGCCCTTTTGCGTTTCGAGCGTTGCCACGACAACGCGTGCTCCCAGGTTTTCGCTCACATCACCAGTCGAGATGCCGACGTCCCATCCGCGAGTGCGCCATTCGGCAAGCTTATCGTTGGCCAAAGCCCGCGTCGGCACGGTGTAGATTGCCTGACCCCGAAGCGATTCGTACAAGAGTTCGAAAACATAAGTCTTGCCCGCGCCCGTCGGAGCCTGGAGCACCACGTCCCTACCTTCGCGAAGCAGGTTAACTGCATCTTGCTGCCACTTATCTGGGATGATCAGACTGACCATCGGACATAACGTTCTGCGGGAATGATCAGGAGTTCAACTGATTCGGAAGAGAGAATTCAGAAGGGGGAAGATAGAAGATAGAATTCAGAATCCAAACTCCAAACTCCGAACCCCGAACCATTTTCGAGTACGAGCACGACGACGAGCACGAGAACGATCGAAGCACCACCGAAGGGTGAACGCGCGACCTTCCGAACCCCGAACCTCAAACTCCGAACCTCGAACCAAACTCCGCCGAACGGCGAACGGCGAACGGTGTCCCGGGTCCGGCGCGCGGCCCGGGCGAAAATGCACAAAATCGACCATAAACCGCTGAGACAAAGGGCCATTCTGTTGTTTTCTGAGCATCGGCTTCGGAATGAGACGTGGTGAAGCCAACGGATTGTCTCGGAATCATCGTGAAAGGCGTGTTGGCATGCCAGATGCTTTCTCTGAGAGGCGGCTTCATTCGGGGGAGGTCCGAATGTTAATTCGCGTAGCAGGGTTGAAGAAAGGGGGTTAACCCCTAAATGGGCTCGGAGGGGTTTAGGCGGTTAGACCAACCATGTGCGTGAGTACCTTGCGAGGAAGTCGACTTGGAGGGAGTCGCACTTCCTCGCACCTTTTTTGCAGGCATGGACGGAACAAAGGCGGGAAAGCCAGCCTTAGGAATGGCCGGGTGATTACCCGAAATGAAAAAAATCGAGGCAATCATCAAACCGTTTAAGCTGGAAGAAGTTAAGTCCGGACTGGCCGAACTCGGAATCGAGGGCATGACCGTCAGCGAGGTAAAGGGCTATAATCATTCTGAGCAGTCTCGTCGACCGCCATATATTGCGGGTAGGATTCCCTTCATCCCCAAACTGAAAGTTGAGCTCATCGTCAGAAACGAATTGCTAGGCTCCGCAGTTGCTGCAATAAAGCATTGCGCGCGGACCGGAACGAGAGGCGATGGCAAGATATTTGTACAGGATCTTTTGGAAGTCATCCGAATACGCACTGACGAACGCGGTGATCAAGCGATCTAAGAAAGGCGGACCGCCACCGCTTCCGGAAATCTTGTCTCAAACCTTAACCTAATGACCCAATACCACATATGACGCCAGCCGAAGTAACTTCATACATTAAAGAAAAGGGAATTAAATTAATTGATCTCAAGTTCGCCGATCTGATGGGAACTTGGCAACATTTCACGACAACCCTCAACGAATACAGCGAGGACATTTTTACGGATGGCTTGGGATTTGACGGTTCAAGCATCCGTGGCTGGAGAGTCATTCATGCCAGCGACATGCTTGTGATCCCGGATCCGGAGACCGCGTGGATTGACAGTTTTAATGCCGAACCCACTCTTAGTTTTATCTGTACGATTACCGATCCGATCACTCGCGAACCTTATGATCGTGATCCTCGTGGCGTTGCCGAAAAGGCAGAAGCCTATTTAAAGAGCACCGGCATCGCCGACACCGCCTATTTCGGGCCGGAGGCAGAATTTTTTATCTTCGACGATGTCCGGTACGATTACAGTTCGAATGGTTCATTTCATTCGATAGACAGTGTCGAGGGTATCTGGAACACCGCTCGGGAAGAATTTCCAAATCTCGCGCATAAGATCCGTCACAAAGAAGGGTATTTCCCTGTTCCTCCAACGGATACACTTCAAGACATTCGTAATGAAATGTGCCTTGAACTGGAAAAAGCCGGCGTGCCGATTGAGCGACAGCATCATGAAGTCGCTACCGCCGGCCAGGCAGAGATCGACATTCGCTTCGCACCGCTGCGCCTCATGGGCGATCACATGATGTACTATAAATACATCCTCAAGAACGTCGCTAAGAAATACAATAAAGTCGTGACTCTGATGCCAAAGCCGCTGTTTGGCGACAACGGCTCCGGGATGCACACCCATTCGTCCCTTTGGAAGGATGGCAAACCGCTTTTCGCCGGCGACAAATATGCCGGTCTCAGCGACACGGCTCTGTTCTATATCGGCGGGCTTTTGAAGCATGCGCCCGCTTTGACCGCAATCACAAACCCGACAACAAACAGCTACAAACGGCTTGTGCCGGGATTCGAAGCCCCGGTCAACCTTGCGTACTCGGCCAGAAACCGATCGGCCGCGATTCGCATCCCGACTTACTCGCCAAGCCCGAAGGCAAAGCGGGTTGAATTCCGGACTCCGGATCCGGCAGCGACTTCTTACCTGTGCTTCGCCGCCCTGATGCTTGCGGGCCTGGACGGTATTCAGAATCGAATTGACCCGGGCGATCCTCTCGACAAGAACCTCTACGAGCTTCCACCAGAGGAACTCGCCAAAGTGCCGACCGTTCCTGATTCTCTTCTGGGGGCCATGGAAGCGCTTGAGAGCGACCACGAGTTCCTGTTGAAAGGAGACGTTTTCACCAAGGATTTTATCGATAACTGGATCGAGTTGAAGAAGAAAGAGTATGACGCCCTGCGGCTGCGCCCGCACCCGTACGAATTCTTCATGTATTTCGATCTCTAGCGAGGCTACGCCTCACTCCATCGAGTCCGCATCGCCCTTTCGGAAGGCGCCCGGATATCCCGGGCGCCCTTTTTCTTTCTTTTTCTCTTGCTACAGACCGCTGTTGCCGCGTGTCTTAGTGAAGTTAATTTCACCCCCTGTTTGCCAAGCATGCGAAAAGGCTATCTCGCTCTTGTTCTCCACGCTCATCTACCATTTGTGCGGCATCCTGAGTATCCGGAATTTCTCGAAGAAGACTGGCTTTATGAGGCCATAACCGAAACTTACATACCCCTGTGGCAAGTCTTTGAGGGATGGATCCGCGACGGCGTACCGTTCAGATTGACAATGTCATTAACACCGCCGCTGTGCGCGATGCTAAATGACGAACTTCTTCGCGATCGCTATCTCCGGTATCTAGACAGGGCAATAGCTTTGGCTAAGCGCGAAATCGATCGTACGCAGTCCCAGCCCGAGGTCAATCATCTGGCGCGCATTTACTATTCGCGTTTTTCGGAATGCCGCGAGATCTATGTCGACCGCCTTAATTGCAATCTTGTCGGGGCCTTTAAGCGTTTCCAGGACTCTCGCCATCTGGAGATTATTACCTGTGGCGCAACTCACGGATTTCTCCCTCTAATGGAGCAGCACCCCGAGGCTGTACGCGCCCAGATACAGATTGCGTGCGACGACTATCAAGCGAATTTCGGAAGGAGGCCCAGAGGCATCTGGCTTCCCGAATGCGCTTACTTCAGCGGTTTGGAAAAATATTTGCAGGAAGCCGAATTGCGCTGGTTTTGTCTAGACGCGCACGGATTGATGTTCGGCAATCCCCGGCCCCGGTACGCGATATTCTCTCCGTGCTTTACGGTTGCCGGGCCCGCCGTTTTTGGCCGAGATCGCGAATCAAGCAAGCAGGTCTGGAGCGCTCAGGAAGGATACCCGGGCGATCCAGCCTATCGCGATTTTTACCGGGATGTCGGTTTTGATCTAAGTCTTGATTATCTACGCCCGTTTTTGCCTGCCGACGGCCACAGGAAATTCACCGGAATCAAGTATCATCGGATCACGGGCCGCACCCCTAACAAGGAGGTCTACGTACCTGGCTGGGCTGAGGGCGCGGCGGACCATCACGCCTGGGATTTCATGAGCAGCCGGACAAAGCAAATTCAGCATCTCCTTGACGTTACAAACATCGATCCAATTGTTTTGAGTCCCTTCGATGCTGAATTGTTTGGGCATTGGTGGTACGAGGGGCCAAGATTCCTAAACCTTTTCGTCCGCAAAGCCGTCTACGATCAGCAGGTATTTCAGTTGACCACACCGAGCGCCTATCTGGAAGGCCACGATACCTTACAGATCGTTACTCCAAGCCCTTCGAGCTGGGGCCACAAAGGTTTTTGGGAGGTCTGGCTCGATGAATCGAACGCCTGGATTTATCCACATTTGCACGCCGCGGCGCGGCGCATGACCGAGTCTGCGCGGACGATACAGAAGAATCCTGCTCAATGGAAGGAGCGCGTTATTAAACAGATGGCACGTGAGCTCCTGCTCGCACAATCAAGTGACTGGGCCTTTCTGATGAAAACCGGAACCGCACGCGACTACGCCGGAAAGAGAACCAAGGATCACATCCTGCGGTTCACACGCCTCTACGATCAGTTGAAGGGGGGGGCGGTTGACGAGGAATTCTTGAGAAATTGCGAATGGAGAGACAACATTTTCCCTGATCTCAATTGGAAAATCTATGTCTGATTATTTGCCTCGGGGGCCGATTTCCGTCTTTGCGGTTCTGTTTTTGTTTACCCTACCGCTACATTCTCAAGATGAAGAAGCGAGCAACAACCAACTGATCTTTGTACCTCCACCGGTTGAGGGAGTCATAAGTCTTGGAGTCTACGACAACCGAGGAAAACTCGTGCGGATCCTTAAAAAGGGAGCAAGCATCGATAGTTTCAAATCGGGCTTTAACGGACTTTTCATCGATTGGGATAGGAATGACCAGCAGGGAAGACCCGTTCCAAACGGCAAGTACTTCGCCAGAGGTGTTTTGATCGGCGACGTTAAAATCTCGGGTGTAGCCTTTCACTTAAATGATTGGGTTGGTGGCTCAAATACTCCGAGGCCGCACAGGATTCTTTCAGCGGCGTTAATCGCCGGCACCTCTCTTGCCATCCTGTGCGAAACCCCGAAGCAAGATTATGTGATTGTCGAAAACGCCGATCGGCAGACCAGAAGCGTGCCGCTCGCCTTCAAATCACAAAACATCAAGGCCTCCGGCACCAACCTGCTCGTCTTTGACAACAATCAACTCGCTCTGGTCGCGCCGGATGCGGGCAGCCAGACTTCTCCCCAAGAGTTTTCGGAGATTCGGGATGCCGATGCATCCGGCAACCGAATCCTCGTGCTTAATGGAAACCAGATTCAGTACGAGATCGCCGGAAGCGTACGGGAGCTCCGGAGCCCAGCAGACAACCTGTTTCGATGTGCCGTGCTTGGCTCTTCAATTGTAGTCGCAACAAAGGAGTACAAGCTTTTCAAGCTCGACGGTCAGGAATTCACCCCTGTACTTGCCAGTCAATCCGGAGAAATCCTGGATCTAAGTGCAGGAACGGGTGACACGGTTTGGCTGCTGGTGAAAACAGACTCGGCTTCGCTGCTCAAGCAGATCGATATCAACGGTCAGAACCTGCGAGAAATCGAACTCCCTTCGGAATTGCAGACGGTAAGCCGGATTGCAGCTTCGCGAGATCGAGACGTGTTGCTGCTCATCTCTGAAGCCGGCGATACCCAGCGGATAATCGGTGTACGTTTTCAGGGCGCCGATCAAAAAAAATCTATCTGGGAAAAATGGCTTGATCGCGCTTTGACCACCTTTCGATTCTTCGATCTGAAAGATGGAAAAGTGGTTCCCGCGGATGGCAGAATTGATTCTCCTCCAGTGTTTATCAGGCCCGCAAACAACCCGATGGAAAACACCCGTCAGCCAAATTTCCAATTGGTAATTTCTGCCGATACGGATGGCGTATGGGCCGCGAGCGTCGACGGTCTCCCCTTGTTTCTAGTCAGTAAAACCAGAGATATGAAGCAAGCTCGATGGATCCCGGACGGGGCCAACGGCATGCGCGTCTATATCTCTGACGGAGTCGTGGTTGAGGAATACCACCTTACCAGTCTCGATAATCTATTTCGTTTCGATGCGGGTGCATTTGACTAGCGAGGTCGCGCCTCAGACCGGCCAGGCCTAGCGGTTAGCAAGGCGACGTGGGAGCAGCAGCGCTTGGGTGAAGCGGCCTCGCTTAAAGAATCCTTGAAAAGCAACGCCCATTTGATCATCGATGCACGAAAACGGAAAAAACTTGACTCATTTGCAATCGATTTTGCTTTTCAAGGATTCTAGAGACCCTTTGCCCAATCGGCGCTACTCCCAGCGCAACCTTGAGATCCTTACATCTCGGCGACCTTAGGCACAGCCTCGCTATGGACATTGTTTATTTTGATCTGGAAACACAGCGAACAGCGAATGATGTCGGAGGCTGGGACAAGAAGACAAACATGGGGATGTCCCTCGGGGTTACATATAGTTCTCTTCGTAATGAATACCGCATCTATTCAGAGAAGCGTGTGAACGACTTAATCTGCCAATTGCTGCGGGCCGACCTTGTCGTCGGCTTCAATGTTATGAACTTCGACTACCAGGTCTTAATGGGTTATACGATCCTGGACCTGCCGCACCAACTGCGAACACTCGATCTGTTAGTTGAAGTCGAACAAGCGGTGGGTGTCAAACCTGGGTTGGAGAACATTGCTCAGGCGACTCTGGGCATTGGAAAATCCGGGGTTGGCATCGACGCGATCAAGTGGTGGCGGGAAAGGAGGATTATGGAAATCGCCGAGTATTGTTGCTTCGACGTTAAGGTCACCAGACTCGTTCATGAACATGGTACACACTTTCGAGAGCTTTTCTATGCCGACAAGTTCAAGCGCAGGCAGCGAATCCAGGTGAACTGGTAAGAGGCGCTACACCACGCGATCGAGCCCGCGCCCATAATGACTTGCGGCTCCTTGCATTTCCGCATCCGACACCGACACTGACCGGAGATGATTCTTCCGTTGCGCTCAACTCGAGAGGTCTGGATGTTTGACTGGTTCGATCTCGATGTGCCGATCCAGTTCGGACCGATGTTCATCTTGCCGACTTGCCTCTATGTAGTGAATCGGGATACGCATCTGCTGCTCGGCCACGAATTTGTCAGAGAACTCGATCAGCGGCGTGTTGAGCTTTTCCTTCACCGCATTTTTCAAGAAAGAGGATCTCCCGATGAACTTCTGGTGCCGGACATGGATGAGTGGGATGAAATTGTTTGGCAAGGTTTGTCCCGCGAATATCAATGTCAGATAAATCTCGTCGATGTTGAGCCGATGGAAGAGGAGTTAAGAGAAGAGGAAAGCATCCAGTCACAGCTTAGCAATTTGATCGCTGGATCAGCGGAAAATCTCCTGGCCACGCAGGGCGAAACGTTCGTCGCTCAGGGGCTCGTCAGGGCCGTTCACCATACGCGGTCACTCGAAAAACGGCGTGCGCTCCTGACAAAGGCTCTGGAACTTTCCGGTAATCTACCGGAGGCGTTGATTGAATTGGCCGATCTCGACTTGCAGGAAGGAAACATCGATGACGCAGCGGTTGGCTTTGCGAAAGCGGTAGAGGCAGCCGCTCCCTTCCATGTGGAGGGCCAGCCAAGCTATTACCTGAAAGCCCAGCATGGCCGCCTGCTGGCTGAATGGCAGAAGGGAGACTTAAGCGAAGCGGTTGCAATCGGAGAAGAACTCCTTTTCGCCGATCCTCGTGATCATTCCGGAGTGCGCTTTATCGTGCCCCTTTTGCAACTCCTGATGAGCCAATTCGAGTCTGCTAATGAGTTCTTTAC
>Ga0306924_10007520_pt1 | contig 10946 bp, 7 predicted proteins | sample sta12Can44000111_FD_203756 | JGI IMG/M metagenome (GOLD analysis project Ga0306924, IMG submission 203756) | Lab enrichment of tropical soil microbial communities from Luquillo Experimental Forest, Puerto Rico - statanox.12C.anox.44.000.111 (v2)... | ecosystem: Environmental > Terrestrial > Soil...
TCATTCGTGCCATCCGTACGCGTGGCACAACGGTGCTGCTGATCGAGCACGTGATGCAAGCGGTCATGAGCCTGGCCGAGCATGTGCTGGTTCTCGCCGAAGGCCGCGTCATCGCCGAAGGCTCGCCGCAGGCGATCACGGCAAACCCGCGGGTCATCGAGGCCTATCTCGGCCATGGCGCAGCGCGGCGCGCCGGCGGAGGCTACGATGGGTGAGCCGATCCTTGAGGTGCGCGGGCTGCATGCAGGATATGGACGCACCGAGATCCTGCACGGCGTCGACCTCACCGTGGGTCATGGCGAGATCATCGCCGTACTTGGGTCGAACGGCGCGGGAAAATCGACGCTCAACCGCGCCATTTCGGGCCTGCTGCCGCTTACGCGCGGCTGCGTCAGCTTTGCCGGCGCACCGCTTGCAGGCGCGCGACCCGCATCGATTGTGGCGCGAGGATTGATCCACGTCCCCGAGGGCCGTCGCATCTTTCCCAACCTGACCGTGCGCGAGAATCTCGAGCTCGGCTCTTACCGGCGCGCCCGCCGGCACCGGCGCAAAAATCAGGCTCGGGTGTTTGCGCTCTTTCCGCGCCTTGCCGAGAGATGGTCGCAGTCTGCCGGCACGCTTTCGGGCGGCGAGCAGCAGATGCTGGCAATCGGACGCGCGCTCATGGCCGAGCCCAGGCTCCTGATCCTGGACGAGCCTTCGCTCGGGCTTTCGCCGCTCCTGGTCGAGCAGCTGTTCGCCCTCATCCGCAGCATCAATGCCGAAGGCATCGCGGTGCTGCTGGTCGAGCAGAACGTGGAGCAGAGCCTGGAGATTGCGCAGCGTGCCACCGTGCTTGAAAACGGCGCCGTGATTCTGGAGGGGAGCGCCGCCGAAGTGCGCCGCAATCCCGCTCTCAGCCGCGCCTACCTCGGCATGTGACCATGCTCGATCCCGTCACGCTCGCCGTTCTCAACGGACGCCTTGTCCAGATCGCCGACGAGATGGACGCGACCCTCTACCGTTCCGCATTCAATCCAATCATCGCGGAGGCGCATGATGCCTGTCACGGGCTCTATCATGCCGAGACCGGCGCAACCCTGGTCCAGGGAACCTCCGGGCTGCCAATCTTCGTCGGCGCCATGGCGTTTGCGGTCAAGGCGGTGATCGACAAGGCGCGGCAGGACGGCTCGCTTGCGGCCGGCGACACGTACCTATTCAACGATCCCTATGATGGCGGCACGCATCTCAACGACATCCGGCTGGTGCGCCCGCTCATGCGCGGCGGCCGGGTCTTCGCCTGGCTCGCATCGGTTGGACACTGGCTCGACGTGGGCGGCAATGTGCCGGGGAACTTCAACGCCAAGGCGACCGAAAGTTTCCAGGAGGGTTTTCGTATCCCTCCGGTGAAGCTTCTGCGGGCCGGGGTCCTGCAGCAGGATATTCTCGACATTCTCGCTGCGAACTCGCGCGTGCCGGAATCGAACTGGGGCGATCTAAACGGACAGCTCAACGCGCTCGATCTCGGCGAGCGGCGGCTCAATGCGCTGCTCGACGAGCACGGCGAGGAGACCATCGCCGAGGCGCTCGCAGTCCTGAGCGCGCGCGCCGAGGCGCTCATGCGCGCCAATATCGCGGCACTGCCCGACGGCATCTACCGCTGCGACGATTTTCTCGACAATGACGGCGTGACCGACGCGCCGCTGCCGATCGCGCTCGATCTCACCATCGCCGGCGACCGCATGCGGCTCGACTTCTCGCGCTCGGCGCCGCCGTGCGCGGGTCCCCTCAACATCGCGCGATCGACCACCATCGCCTGCTGCTATGTCGCGCTCAAGCACCTGTTCACCGATGTGCCCGCCAATGCCGGCTGCCTTACGCCAATCGAGTTCGTCATCCCGGAGGCGACGCTGCTTGGGGTATCGGCGCCGCGTCCCGTGGGCGGATACACCGAGACCATCCTGCGCGTCATCGACGTGATATTCGGCGCCTTCGCCAGGGCGGCGCCCGAGCGCGCGCAGGGAAGCCCCTTCGCCACCATCAACGCGCTTTCACTTGCCGGCTGGCGCGCGCATGGCCGCAAATGGGTGATGTTCTGCTTCTTCGGCGGCGGCCTCGGCGGCAACCCCGAGGGCGATGGGCTTAATCACAGTAACAACCCGATCTCGACTGCGACCATTCCTCCGGTGGAGATTCTGGAATCGCTCTACCCCGTCATGTTCACGCAATGGGCGCTGCGGCCGGATTCCGGCGGCCCCGGGCGCCATCGCGGCGGGCTTGGCGCAATCTACGAGATCGAAGTCCTGGACGAAGGCGGCGCCGAGGTCTTCCTGCTCGGCGAGCGCGGCAAATATCCGCCGTTCGGCGTCAATGGCGGGGGCGCGGCCGCGCGCAACCGCTTCGTCTATGAGAGCGAGAGTGGCGAGGCGGTCCCGCCGCTCGTCTCCAAGATCACGGATATCCGGATACCCCGCGGCAGGAAGGTCCGCATCGAGAGCCCGGGAGGCGGCGGCTTCGGAGATGCTGCGACGCGCGATCCCGCGCGTGTCGTGCGCGACGTGCGGCTCGGCTACGTCTCGCGCGCGGCGGCGGAGCGCGATTATAGGGTCATCCTGCGGCCGGACGGGACACTTGATGCCGAAGCGACCTCGCGCGCACGGACTACCGGGACAGCGCAGTGACCGAGACCGGCGTCACCATCGGCGTCGACGTGGGCGGCACTTTCACCGATCTGTTCATGCTCGATGCGGGACGGCGCACCTTTCGCACCTGCAAGGTGCCGTCGCATCGTGGCGATGAATCGCGCGGCTTTCTCAATGCGCTTGCGGCGCTCGGAGAGATTGCCGGCGGGCCTGCCGGAAGCTCGATCGTGCATGGCACGACGGTGGGCACCAATACCATCCTCGAGCGCCGCGGTCCGCTCACAGGCGTGATCACGACGCGCGGCTTTCGCGACGTGCTCGAGATGCGCCGGCGCGACCGCCGCCGCACCTGGGGGCTGTGGGGGGATTTCGTCCCCATTGTCGCACGCGACATGCGCGTCGAGGTCAGTGAACGGACGCTGGCGGACGGAACCGTGCGAACTCCGGTCGAAGCGGCTGAGGTGCGCGCGGCCACAAGGGAGCTCCTCAAACAGGGCGCAGAGAGCGTCGCCATTCTCTTCGTCAACGCCTACGCCAACCCGGCCAACGAGCAGGCGGCTCTGGGTGAGGTGCGCACGGTATGGCCCAACGAATACGTCACCGCCTCGCACGAGGTGCTCGCCGAGATCCGCGAGTTCGAGCGGTTCTCGACCACCGCGCTCAACGCCTACTTGCAGCCGGTGGTCGGCGCCTATCTCGGCAAGATCGAGGCCGCGTTGGCAGGCAAGGGCGTTGCGCCGGCGCTCCACATCGTGCAGTCGAACGGCGGCATCATGTCGAGCGCGGCCGCGCGCCGGCTGCCGGTGCGGACCGCGCTGTCTGGTCCCGCAGCGGGGGTGGTGGCGGCGGCCGCCCTTGCAAGGGCGGCAGGCCACGACAACGTCATCACCTGCGATCTCGGCGGCACGTCGTTCGACGTCTGCGTGATTGCGGGAGGCAAGGCCGCCGTCGCCGCGCAAAGCACGCTCGATTTCGGGCTCGTCATCCGCACCCCCATGATCGAGATCACGAGCTTCGGCGCCGGCGGCGGCTCGCTCGCATGGGTCGATCGGGGCGGGTTGTTGCAGGTGGGCCCGGAAAGCGCGGGCTCGCTGCCGGGACCCGCCTGCTACGGTCTCGGCAATACGCGTCCGACGCTGACCGATGCGCAGGTCGTGCTGGGCCGGATCAACGCCGGCCGTCCGCTCGGCGGCGAGCTCAAGCGGCTCGACGTCGATGCCGCAAAGCAGGCCATCGCCACGCATGTCGCCAACCCGCTCAGCCTCGGCATCGCCGAAGCTGCGGACGCCGTTGTCCGCGTGGCGGAGGCACGCATGGCAGGCGCCATCCGGCTCGTTTCCATCGAGCGCGGACACGATCCCGGCAAGTTCATCGCCATGCCCTTCGGCGGCGGAGGCGCGTTGCATGCGGGCGCGCTGGTCCGCCAGATCGGGCTCAACGGCGCGATGGTGCCGCGTTTTCCCGGCATCACGTCAGCACTCGGATGCGTGATTGCCGATCCGCGGCATGACGTGGTGCAGACGGTCAACCTGATGCTCGACGGGCTCGATACGGCCACTCTCGAGGGCCACCTGCGCGCGGCCGGCGAGCGCGCGCTCGGGATTGTCGCAGCCGCCGGCATCCCGCGCGCGCGCATTGACGTGCTTTGCGAGCTCGACATGCATTACCTCGGCCAGAGCCACAGCATCGTGGTCGCGCTGCCGGCGCGCAGCGAGCTCGGTCTCACGGAGGCAACGGTGCGGTCAGCGTTCGAGGCATCCTATGCCGCCTCGTTCAGCCGGCCGCTGACCGGCCTGCCCGTGCGCATCCAGTCGCTGCGGGTCACCGCCACAGGCAGGCGCGGAGACTTCGATGCGTCGATTTTTGCGCCGGCATCGGGATCATCGCTGGCCAAGGCGAGAGTCGGATCGCGGCCGGTCTGGTTCGCGGGGCAATGGCTCGACACCAGCATCTGGTCCCGGCTCGATCTGTCGGCCGGCAGCACGATTGCAGGCCCGGCGGTGCTCGAGCAGGACGACGCCACGACGGTGATCGATCCGGGCTGCATCGGCCGCACCGATGCGCTGGGCAATCTCGTGATCGAGATCGCGAACGCCAGACGAGGGATTTCGTGATTCAAACTACTTGCGCGGTGCCTGCGCCGGATGACGCGCGTCGCCGCGCCTGTTCTGGTGACGCACGTAGGTGATGGCGGCCTCTGGGCGCTCCATCTTGACCTTGAGCGCCGCAATCAACGCGTCCTCCGCGTCGACGGTGACGTGACCGGTCCTGCCATCAAGCTTGAAGCCGACCGCGAACTGCATGCGCGCTCCTCCATTCCGGGCAACCAATGAGTAGGTGAGTAGCCCGCCTTGAGCGGAGCGAAATGTGGAAACGGTGGAAAGTTTTACGCTTTGCTCCCGGATTTCGCTGGCGCTCAATCCGGGCTACGGAGAGACTCTCCCGGCGCCGCAGCTAGGCTTGCGGCTGTGGCTCGAGTCCTCCGGGCTCGGGTCGCGGACGCGGCCTGCCTGCGGGCGGGACAGCGGAGCTGCGTGGAGCTTGCGGCTCGATCACGGATTCGCGCATCGGCCGCTTGCCCGCCAGCAGATCCTTGATCTCGTCGCCAGTGAGGGTCTCGAACTCGAGCAATCCCTTGGCAAGGAGCTCGAGGTCGGCACGCTTGACCTCAAGGATGTGGCGGGCGTCGGCATAGCCGGCTTCGACCAGACGCTTGATCTCCGCGTCGATCTTGCGGCTCGTCTCCTCGGAGACGTTCTGCTGGCGCGCGACCTGATAGCCGAGGAAAACCTCGTCCTGGTTCTCGCCGTAGGCCACCGTGCCGAGCTGCTCGGACAGGCCCCAGCGCGTCACCATCATGCGCGCAAGCTTGGTCGCCTGCTCGATGTCGGAGGCGGCGCCCGAGGTCACCTTTTCCTCGCCGAAGACCAGCTCCTCGGCGACGCGCCCACCCATCATGATCGCCAGCCGCGAGGTCATCTGCTCGCGGCTCATGGAGAGCTTGTCGCGCTCCGGCAGCTGCATGACCATGCCGAGGGCGCGGCCGCGCGGGATGATGGTCGCCTTGTGCACGGGATCGGTCGCCTTGACATTGAGCGCCACAATGGCATGGCCGCCCTCGTGATAGGCGGTGAGAAGCTTCTCCTCCTCGGTCATCACCAGCGACTTGCGCTCGGCGCCCATCATCACCTTGTCCTTGGCATCCTCGAACTCGACCTGGGTGACCATGCGCTTGTTGCGCCGCGCCGCCATCAAGGCCGCTTCGTTCACCAGGTTCATGAGATCGGCGCCGGAGAACCCAGGGGTGCCACGGGCGATGGTCTTGAGATTGACGTCGGGAGCGAGCGGCACCTTGCGCACGTGCACCTTCAGGATCTGCTCGCGGCCGACTACGTCCGGATTGGGCACGATGACTTGGCGGTCGAAGCGGCCGGGACGAAGCAGCGCAGGGTCGAGCACGTCCGGGCGGTTGGTGGCCGCGATCAGGATGATGCCCTCGTTCGCCTCGAAGCCGTCCATCTCGACCAGCAGCTGATTGAGTGTCTGCTCGCGCTCGTCATTGCCGCCGCCAAGTCCAGCGCCGCGATGGCGGCCGACCGCATCGATCTCGTCGATGAAGATGATGCAGGGAGCATTCTTCTTCGCCTGCTCGAACATGTCGCGCACGCGCGAGGCGCCCACGCCCACGAACATCTCGACGAAATCGGATCCCGAGATGGTGAAGAACGGCACGTTCGCCTCGCCGGCGATGGCACGCGCCAGCAGCGTCTTGCCGGTACCGGGCGGCCCCACCAGCAGCACGCCGCGCGGGATGCGACCGCCCAGGCGCTGAAATTTGCCGGGATCGCGCAGGAACTCGACGATTTCTTGCAAATCCTGCTTCGCCTCATCAACCCCGGCGACGTCCTCGAAGGTGACGCGGCCGTGGGCTTCGGTCAAAAGCTTGGCGCGGCTCTTGCCGAAGCCGAGCGCTTTGCCGCCCGCCCCCTGCATCTGCCGCGAGAGAAAGATCCACACGCCAATGAGGGCGATAAACGGCAGCCACGATACCAGCAACGATACAAACCAAGGCACGTCGTTCTGCTGCGGAGCAGCCTTGATCTGCACGCCCTTGGCATAGAGCGTCTGCACGAGGTTCGGATCGTTGGGCGCGTAGGTCTGAAAGCTGCGGTGATCGGTGAAGGTGCCGTGGATCTCCGGCCCGCGAATCGTAACCTCCTGGACCCGTCCCTGGTCTACCTCGCGCAAGAACTCGGAGAACATCACCTCCCGCTCGCTGTTGCGCTGACTCTGTCCGTTGAAAAGCGAGAACAGTGCGACCAACAGGAGGACAATGATCACCCAAAGGGCGAAATTGCGCAGATTGGCATTCATCCCTTTGCCCTCGGCTAGCTATCCCTGAGAGCCGCGAAGCCCCGCACGCTAGCGCAAGATAGAGGCCGATTCACGTCCATTACCGGTACAATCTAAGTGCAGGCCGACCTCCTGCCAAGGGAAACGGCTTTTTTCTTTGCCGAACGGGCGCTTGTGCTGGTGGAGCGCGGCGGGGCGCGCTCCACCAGCAGCTTGCCCGCCTCGAGCGTCACCAGCGCGCCCGCCAGTGTGCGGCGCAACCGCGTACCGGCCGTCGCGGACAGCTCATCATACATTGCCTCAAGCTTTCCGAGCTGCAACGAGCCCTCGCCGCCGATATGGGTGATGGCGCGGCCGAGAAGGCGCACCGCGATCTCAGCCGGCAGGGCGAACAGCCGCTCGGCATCGAGCGCGATCGGCTCGTGAGTGCCCGCGCCGGGAGCGCAGGTCCGAGCGCGCAGACCTTCGCCTGGCGGCGGGGCGATCAGGCCCGCTGCCGCCATATCGACCGCATGCTCCAGTGCGAGCTCAGCGCGCGCGATGCGGCGCGCCAAAAGCGCAATCCGCGGCGCGTCGAGGCCCTCCCGCGCGAGCACGGGCATCAGCTCGCGCAGACGCGCCCGGGTAAAACGCGGGTCCCGGTTGGACGCATCCTCAAAAAAGGCAATGCCCGCGCGTCGAAGCGTTGCCACCAAGCGCGCCTTCGGAATGTCGAGAAACGGACGCGCCAGCCGCACAAAGGGCAGAGAGGTAGCCAGAGCGGGATGACTTTTCTTCGAATCATCATCCTGCTCTACTTCTTTGCTTGAGCATGTCCTTTTTCGCAAAACCGGTTCCCACCCCGGTTCAAGCCCGGGGCAGGTTTTTTGCGGGACATGCTTTAGCGGGAGCGGCGCAATCCTCCGCATGGCGGCGAGACCGGCCATGCCGCTGCCGCGCAGCAAGCGCATGAGCACGGTCTCGGCCTGGTCATCCAGGGTATGTGCGGTGACCACGTAGTCGGCACGAACGCGGCGCGCAGCTCTGCCGAGCAGGCGATAGCGCGCGGCACGCGCGGCCTCCTGCAATCCGCTGCGCGGCTTTCCACCTTGCCACCGCAAGATCTGATGCGGGACCACAAGCGTGCGCGCAAGTTGCTTCACTGCGCGCGCCTCGCGCGCCGATTGCGGCCGCAATGCATGGTCGACGGTTACGGCCAGGAGCTTCGGCGCGGCACGCTTCGTGGCGCGTCGTGCGTGCCAGCGCGAGGCGAGCAGCAGCAACGCAGTCGAATCGGGACCACCGGATACCGCCAGGACCAGGGCGGAAGCGTTTGCGAGCGGTTCGAACAGTCGATCCGCCTCGTCGGCGGATAAGGGCCGCGCCGCTTCAGCAGCGCACACGCTTCTGTTCTCGATCGACCGCCTGCTTGATGGCCCCGGATGCACGCGGGAACTTGCGCAGAACCTCGCCAAGCGAGGCGCAGGCCGCTTCCTTCTCCCCGAGCGCGGCCAGCGACTGTCCGAGCCGCAGCAGGGCATCGGGAGCCTTTGGATTACCTTCGAACTTGGTGGAGACGTTCAGGAATGCCTCCGCGGCATCGCGGAAGCGCTGGCGCTGGAAGAGGCTCTCGCCGAACCAGAAGGTCGCATCGGCGGCCAGGCGGTCGTCGGGATATTTGCTCAGGAAAGCGCGGAAGCTTTCCTCGGCGAGGGCATAGTCGCGGCGCAGCACATAGCCATAGGCAAGGTCGAACTCGTCGCGGGGGTTCTGGGAGGGAGCAAGCGTTGCCGGCGCGCCGGTAGGCGCCGGGTACGCCGATCCCGGCACCCCGACTGTGGCGTCGACCACCGCGCCCGGCCTTGCAGGCGCAGGCGCCACGGTTCCCAACGTGTGCGGGGCGCCCGGCGCATTGGGATTAAGCGTGGGATCGAATGCGTCGCCGCGCCGGGGGGCAGCGGGGACGCCGGCGGCTGCGGGCCCCGGCACGCTCTGCGGGCGAGGGGCGAGCCCGGAGCGCGGGCCGTTGCGCGGCTCGCTCTCCTCCTGCATGCGGCGAAGCTGCAGCTCGAGCTGCTGGTTTCGGTACTGCAGCTGTTCGACGAGGCCCGTGAGCTGCCGGAGCTGCCCTTCAAGCCGATCAAGCCGAAGCATCAGGTCAGGTCCGCCGGCCTGCGCGGTGCGCTCGCGCGGCCCGGACTCGGGTGCCGCGGGGGCCTGCGCGCCACGTTCACCGGCGAAGCGCTCGCTGCCCCCGAAGATCACATCGAGCAGCCCACCCGGCCGCTCGCCCTCCTGCGCTCGCGCGGAGAGATCCGCGAAGGCGGCGATCGCGACGAGAGCAAACGCGGATCCCCACCGCAGGGCGAAGCTAGTCACGGGCGTCAAGGCTCGAATCTGGCAAAAGGCTTCAGCGCGCGCTTGAAGTTGCGGCAAGACGATACGAATCGGTAGCGTCGAAATTGTGACCCGATTTCCGGCGCCGCATCACGCCGACCTGAAGCGTCAACCCGGTCAGGGTGGGGCGTGGCCGGGCAGTACGGGCTTCTCCATGAGCGGCTTCCCGCCCGGTGCGCGGCGTCGCTTTCGCCATTCCTCGAAGCGCTGCGCCAGCACGAAGAACGATGGCACGAACAGCACGGCGAGGCACGTGGATGCGAGCATGCCGGTGAAGACAGTGATGCCGATCGACTTGCGCGCGCTGGCGCCGGCGCCGCTCGCGAGCACCAGCGGCATCACGCCGAGGATGAAGGCAAACGATGTCATCAGGATCGGCCGAAAGCGCGTGCGCGCCGCCTCCACCGCGGCCTGGGCGATGCCAGTGCCCTGCGCGCGCAGCGCGCGCGCAAGCTCCACGATCAGGATTGCGTTCTTCGCTGACAAGGCCATGAGCAGGACAAGCCCTATCTGGACGTAGAGATTGTTGCTCAGCCCGCTCTTCGCCAACAGCGAGAGCGCGAGCACCGGCCCGATGAATGCGAGCGGCACGGCGAGGATAACCGCAGCCGGCGCGTCCCAGCTCTCGTACTGGCCGGCCAGGACCAGATACACAAGGAGCAGCGCAAGGCCGAACACGATGTACATCTGATTGCCGACCAGCTGCTCCTGGTACGACATTGCGCTCCATTGAAAGCCTGTCCCGGGCGGCAGTGTGCGATGCGCGATCTCCTCCATCAGATCAAGCACCTCGCCGGAGGAGAAGCCCAGCGCCGGCAGGCCGATGATGGTGGCCGACGGATAGAGATTGAACAGACTGATCAGTGCGGGGCCCACAGTCGGCTCGATCTTCACCAGTGTGCCGAGCGGGATCATCTCGCCGTCCTTGTTGCGTACGGTGAGATTGTTGATGTCCTCCAGTCGCAGACGGGCCTGCCCATCCGCCTGCACGTAGATCTGGAACACGCGGCCGAACTTGTTGAACTGATCGACATAGCTCGAGCCGAGATAGCCCGCGAGCGCGGCGAACACCTGATCAAGGGACACCTGCAAGGTCTGCGTCTTCACCCGATCGACCTCGACCGTGTATTGCGGGACGTTGGAGCGGAACGACGCCAGCACCAACTGCAGCGCCGACTGGGTCTTGGCATTGGCGACGATGGTATTGGTGATGCTTTGCAGCTTGGCCATGTCGAAGCTGCCATCGCGCAGCTCGATTTGCATGGTGAAGCCGGCGGCATTGCCGACGCCCTGAATCGGCGGCGGCGGCATGACCAGGATGTCTGCCTCCGCGATGGTGCGCAATGAGGTGTTGAGGTTCGTGAACAGGGAACGCAGGTCCTCGCCCGCGCCGCGGGTACTCCAGTCCTTGAGCACGATATAGGCAACGCCCGAGCTGGCCAGTGTTGCGCTGTTGTCAAGCGGTGAGACCCCGGCGATGGTGATCACCTGGGCGACGCCCGGCACCCCGCGCGTCACGCCGTAGACCTTTTCGAGCACCTGCTGCGTGCGCTCCAGCGAGGCGCCTTGCGGCAGTTGCACGATCGCGATCATGTA
>Ga0306924_10007523_pt1 | contig 10942 bp, 7 predicted proteins | sample sta12Can44000111_FD_203756 | JGI IMG/M metagenome (GOLD analysis project Ga0306924, IMG submission 203756) | Lab enrichment of tropical soil microbial communities from Luquillo Experimental Forest, Puerto Rico - statanox.12C.anox.44.000.111 (v2)... | ecosystem: Environmental > Terrestrial > Soil...
GGAAATATGAAAGGCGTGTTAGCCCCACCGCCGTCGTCGACGCGCACAATTCCTCTGCAATTGCCCATGTTCCCCTACGACGCGCGCTACACGTTCGAGATCAAGTTCCCACCCGAGGTCAACGTTATCACCCTGCCGCGGGTCAACACGGTCGCCGACGAATACTTCAACTACACGGTTCGATCGTCCTTTCGCGGCAGCGACTTCAAGACAGCGATCGAGCTAACTACCTTTGCGGACCAAATAGAGCCTTCCGGCTTCAAGAAATACAGCGAAGACATGCGATCGCTTGCCAATATTACGACCGGTGTGGCCGTGGTACCAAAGGCGGCGATCAGAGCCACCCGATCCGTAGTCGCCGTCAAGAAGGATCCCGCCCAAACGCTTCGCGACCAGCTGCAAGACACGGTCGATAAAACGACGCAGGCCATAAGGTCTGGCAAGCTCACTGGCACCGACCTCGCAGGCGCCTACTGCATGCGTAGCAATGCACGCAGCGACCTGGGGATACCGAAGGATGGTCTCGCAGACGCGAATGAGGCCGTTAAGCTGACGCCGACCTCGCCAGACTCGCTGCGCTGCCGCGCGTATGCCTATTTCGCTGCGGGGGAATTCGACAAGACGATTGCGGACTATTCCAAGTCGATTGTGCTCGGAGCAACCGACGGGAAAGTTCTGCAACAGCGTGGGATAGCCAAATTCTATGCCGGACGATTGGGCGAAGCGGCAGAGGATTTTGCCAAGGTCAGCGATACCGGTGATAAGGAATCGCAAGCCTTGGCCGATCTATGGCTTTTATGGACCCGTCAACGCCTTGGCCAACCGATGCCCGACGCTGTGCGTGAGCGCGCGGCCACGGATGCCCGTGGCGACTGGCCAAGGCCAGCGCTCGCAGTTATGGCGGGCAAGCTAACACCGGAGGAAATGCTCAAGCTGCTCGAGCGCAAGAGCGGCGACGAGCGCAGGATGGCTACTTCGGAGGCCTATTTCTACCTGGGCCAGTATTACATGGGACGGGGTGACAAGATCAAAGCGGGCGAGTTCTTCGGCAAGGTGCTCCGCCTGAACATGGTGATGAATACCGAGCACAAGGCTGCGGGGTTTGAGTTGCAATATCTAGGGGCACTGCCGGAAGCTTCTTCGCCTCAAGCTAGTGCAGCCGCAGGCAAGCCAACCGGTGCGTTGCCGGCGACGACGAGCGCGACTGCTGCCGACCGTCCACAAGCCAGCGTCTCTGATCCAGCTTCGGCACCCCCGAAGACAAACACGGCAACTCAGAAAGCGCCTCGGAAGGCGCCCCAATCCTGGACATCGGGTTTCTGGAAACTGTGGTGAGGTGCGTATCGGGCTTGGCGTTGCAGTTGATCGCATGCTCCAGAACCTACCAGCCGGCTGGACGTCTGTTTGGGGCTATGCGCAGACCACGCTCGCCTCGAACAGCTACCGGGCGGGTGATCGAGGACGACGGTTGGGAAGGCCATAATGGGGCCGTGGCCGGGGTCGGTCGAAGGGGCGCAGGTCCCGGGCTCGCCTCTGGGCGAAAGGGTTCGGGTGCCCGCGCTTGGGCTCGCGCGGCAGGTGCCCGTCTGGCGCTTCTCGATCTCCCTGCCATCGACCAAGGCAAAGGCCCAGGCCCTCGGCCGCAGGATGCCTCAACCGACCGTCACGGGCGGGAAGAGATCATCGACTGGATCCATGGATTCCATAGGATTTTGTTGCGGCGCAAGAGCCATGCCGCACTCCGCAGGGCAGCCCAGGGGCTCCTGCGCGGCTCCTTGAACTCCGACCGAGCCCTCAGCGCTGCCATATCCGCACCAAAAATTCCTGTTTGGCTCAATGGGCCATGTCGCGCTTGGCGGGGGGCGGGATGTTGCCACTAGGCTGAAACTGAATTCCGGGGGCGATGTTGCGACCGGCATCCTTGCGGCTGTGGCGTTGGATCGTACCCGTCACTGCCATTGCACTCTATTGTGGTCTTTCGCTGTATCTGACCGGCACATTGGCGCCGTGGGCGAAGCGCGACGCTAGTCGCGCGTGGCGGGACGGTGTCGCGCGCACAGCCCCCACCCCGGCGCTGGCCGCACTGCGCAAAAATCTGACACAGCTCGCCAGTCGAACGAACGTCGCGCCCGTCGATGCCGAGGACTTGGCGGCTGCGACGGCGTTCTACGACGCGCTCAGCGGACCGCTGCTGTGGGTCACGGAGAGCGGGATTTCGGAGCGGGGTAATCTCGTCATGACCGAGATCCGCAAGGCCGACGATTGGGGACTGCGCGCCCGCGATTTTGCCTTGCCTCAACTGCCCGCCGGAACCATCTCCCCCGCGGCAGCGGCCGCAGCCGAGCTTGAGCTCTCCCTTGCGGTGCTCAAGTACGCACGTCACGCGCGCGGTGGACGGTTCAGCGATCCCTCAAGCCTCTCAAAGTTGCTGGATTACACGCCGCCCGTGCGCCGACCCAAGGAGGTTCTCGACGACATCGCCGCAACCGATGCCCCCGACGCCTACTTGCGATCGCTGCATCCCCAACACGAGCAGTTCCAGGCGTTGCGCCGGGTTCTTTTGAAGTTGCGCGGGCGCGGCACGGTTGATGGGAAGCTCGCCTACGGCGAGAAGTTGCGGATGGCTTTGCCGCAACTCGTGAACTCCGAGACGCCGGGAGCGGACGCAACGAGCGTGGAACCAGGGCGTGAAGGCGAGGATAGAACCGTCCGACTGGCCCGCATCCTCATCAACATGGAGCGTTGGCGTTGGCTACCTGCCGACCTCGGCGAGTTCTATGTCTGGAACAACGTCCCGGAGTTTCTCACGCGTGTCGTTAAGAAGGGCGAGACCATCCACATCGATAGAGTCGTGGCTGGCCAACCCGATTGGGCCACGCCTGCGTTTTCGGCAGACATGAAGGTGATCGTCTTTAACCCAAGCTGGGGTGTCCCAGACGGAATCAAGAGGAAGGAGCTGTTGCCTCTCTTGCGCAACAGCTCGCGTGGCGACTTGGTCAGTCTCTTTACCGGCGCACAATCGAGCCGGGCTGTGCTCGAGCAGCAAAAGCTGCAAACTTTTTACCAAGGCCGTCAGATCGATCCCAATCAAGTAGACTGGAGCATCGCCAACATCGGCGCCTACGAGTTCCGCCAGCCGCCGGGGCCGACGAACGTGCTCGGCGCGATCAAGTTCATGTTCCCCAACAAGCACGACGTCTACATGCATGACACGCCGGAGCGCGATCTCTTCGCAAGATCGTTCCGGGGTCTCAGCCATGGCTGCATGCGCGTGGCTGATCCGCGTCGACTTGCAGCGGTTCTGCTCGCTCAAGACAAGGGTTGGTCGGAGCAGCAGGTGGAAAGCCAATTGAGCGGCGGAACTCGCGACGTGGAGCTCACCACCCGCATCCCCGTACACATGACGTACTTCACGGCGACAGTCGACCGCCAAGGTAACTTGCACACCTTCGGTGATCTCTATGGTCTCGATGCGCGCATGGGCGCAAGCCTTTTCGGCGGCAAAGTCGCGTTTGTGACGCCGCGCTACGACGATGAGCTAAGGGCGATGCGAGCGAGGGCCGGGCAGTCGCTAACTCTTGCCGACGTAATCTCAAACATCTTCTCGCCCTAGTGCCGCCGCGATCGTCATCAAATAAAAATCTCGACGCTCCACGGCGGCCGAGGGAGATAGAACCGAGCCCAGGCGCTTTTTTGGCGCAGCTGCCCCGTCAGGTTCCAGTGAATGAGGGTTTGCGCTTGGCGTGAAATGCCTCAACACCTTCCTTAAAATCATCCGATTGCCTGAGCCGGCTGTAGCAGTGGCCCTCAAGCTCGATGGCGATCGAGAGAGTTGAGTCCTCGGTATCGTTCAGCAGCTTCTTGGCCGTGCGCTGGGCGATGGGCGAGAAAGCGCACAGCTCGTCGACCAGCGCATCAGTTGCTGCCTCAAGTCGGTCGTCAGCCACGCATTCGGTCGCCACGCCCCATTCGTAGGCCTGCCGCCCTGGGATACGCTTGGAGCGCATGACGATATCTTTGGTGCGCGCGATGCCGATCATCTTCTGCAACCTGGCAGAGCCGCCGGAGCCTGGGATTTGGCCGAGCCGCTGCTCGGGCAGCGCGTATTGGCACGTCTCCGACGCGATGCGGAAATCGCAAGCAAGCGAGATTTCAAAGCCTACCCCGAAGCAGTAGCCCCGGTTGGCCGCGATCACCGGCTTGGAGCAGCGCGCAGGCGCGGCGATATTCCAGGCGAGCCTGGATACGTGCTCTGGGCTCGCTTCCAGGAAACCGCGGATGTTGCCGCCGCTCGAGAAGTGCTCGCCCAGGGCGCGCAGCACGATCACCCGCACGCGTGCATCCTCGTCCAGCGTTTCGAATGCGAGGCGCAGTTGATCGCGTTGCGGCATTTCGATGACGTTAAGCGGTGGTCGATCGAGAATGACGTCGGCACGTTGGCTTGCCGTGTCGATTTCTACGCGGAAGCCGTCGAGCGCACCAAGGCGCGGGTCGGCGAAAGACAGCGGCGCGCTCATACGTTCGATCCTTTCTGGGTTGTTTCCGGCGGCGCCTGCTCGGCGTCGTACTCGCCCACCACGAGCTTGCGTCGCAGCAGTTTGCCGACCGGCGATTTGGGAATGGCCGCGACGAAAACGTAACGGCGCGGCCGCTTGAAATTGGCAAGGCCGGACGTGCGGCAGAACGCATCCAGGACATCTTCGGAGACCGAGGTGCGGCGCCTGATGAATGCGGCGACGATCTTGCCCAGGCGCGCATCGGGCAGGCCGACAACGGCCACCTCGGAAACATCTGGGTGCAACGAAAGGCGGCTCTCGACCTCGACTGGAGAGACGTTCTCGCCGCCCGTGATGATCATGTCGTCCACGCGCCCTGTCACGAACAGGTCCCCCTCGGCATCGAAGTAACCGGTGTCGCCCGTGAAATACCATCCCTGCCGCAGGGCACGGGCGTCGGCGTCGGGTCGGCGCCAGTAGCCCTCGAAGGCCTCGTCGCCCGCGAGTAGGGCAATGATCTCGCCTTCCTGCCCGCAGCGGCAGAGGTCATCCGGCGAAGTCGCGTCGAGCTTGACCACGCGGACGACTTGGTTGAGGCCAGCGCGCCCGGACGAGCCCGGCTTTTTCGCCGCCGCTTGATCGATCGTGAAGGTGTAGATCTCGGAGGAACCGTAGTGATTGGCGAACAGTTCCGGCTTGAAGGCGGCATCGAGCTGCTTCAGCAGCCCATCGGTCATCGGCGCCCCGGCAAAGCCCAGCTTGCGCACCGAGCCCACATCGGTTGCGTTAAACCGCGGATGGTGGATCAGGTCGTGGTAGAGGGTCGGAACGAGGTAGAGGTTGGTGATGCGCTCGGCCGCAATCAGCTCCAATGCGCGCGCGGCCTCGAAGCGCGGCAGGCAGATGAACGCTCCCCCCACGAGCGCCATCGCCAGCAGCGAGCGCACGCCCATCGTGTGATAGAGGGGCATCACGCCGAGCGTCCGTTCGCCCCGGCCATAGAGGTTCTGCGCCACGTGCGCGACCGCGGCGGCCCGTTCAGTGCGCTGGCGGCGAGGCACGCCCTTGGGCCGTGCCGTCGTGCCGGACGTATAAAGCATGACCGACCACTGCTCGGCTTCACCGCGCGCCACTGCGCCCGGTACGGGCCGGCCGGCCAGTCGCTGGAATGGCACATCGCTCGCCGGAGCCGGTTCGAGCGCCACACGCAGCCGCGGTCTCGCCGCCTTGGACCCTGCCACGGTCTGCGCCGAGCTACCCTCGTAGACCAGGACCTTGGCCTCAGAGTCCTCCAGGCAGAAGTCGAGCTCGTCGGGCTTGGCGCGCCAGTTGATCGGCGTGATGACCACGCCAGTGAACTGGCAAGCCCAGTGGAGGGTTGCTGCCTCCCAGCGGTTCTGCAGCAGGGTGACGAGGTGATCGCCCGGAGCGAGGCCAAGCTCTCCCAAGCCTGCCGCCACCGCCGAGATGCGCTCATACCACTCAACGTAGGTGAGCCGCAGGGGGTCGTCCACGATCGCCAAAGCATCGGGATCGCGCGCCACCGCGGCGAGGAAAGTCAGTCCGAGATCAAGCACGACGCGCCTCCTCCCGCAGCAGGCGTGCGGCATCGAGAGCAGCGGCAAGGATCGGCACGTAACCCGTGCAGCGGCACAGATGTCCGCTCAGGTATTCGCGCAACTCCGACTCCACCGGATCGGAATGTTCCCGCAGATAAGCATCAAGCGACATCAGGATGCCGGCCGTACAAAAGCCGCATTGCAAGGCGTGATGGCGGCGAAAGGCGGCCTGCAGGACAGAGAGCCTTCCCGCCTCCGGAGCGAGGGCCTCGACGGTGCGAAGACTTGCGCCTTCGACTTGAACGGCGAGGGTGAGGCAGGCGCGCGCGGGGTTGCCGTCGATCTGGATGGTGCAGGCACCGCACACGCCGTGCTCGCAACCGACGTGCGTGCCGGTAAGGCCGATCGTGTGCCGCAGGAAGTCGGTCAGCAGCATGCGCGGCTCGGCCTCGGCGCTGACGGGCTGGCCGTTGAGCGTGAAGCAAACGACATGCCGGTGGTCAGCGCTCAGGCGAGACATCGCCGTGCCTCCGCTATCGTCTCACGTCCCAGCCGTCGTACGAGGTCGCGCCGAAAGCGCGCGGTGGCATGCATATCTCCCCGCGCCTCCAGGTCATAGGCGAATGCGTTAAGCGCATCGTCGAGGTTGTCGTCTGAGAGGCCATCCCAATCGCGGCCCAGGGGCCGGTCGGCGACCCCGCCCACTGCCAGTCGAGTGCTGCTGTGTGTGACGACCGCCGCACAGGCGACGATGGCGAAATCTCCGTGCCGCCGGCCGAACTCGCAAAACGCATAAGCATGGCCGGGGCGCGCGGTCGGGAAGGAGACCGCGGCGATCAACTCGTCATCGCGCCGGGCGGTGGACATGAGCCCCTGAAAGAACTGAGCGGCGGCCACGGTTCGTCGCCGCCACCGGGTCGACAGCGTGACGCTGCCCTCGAGGGCGACCAAGACCAGCGGGAGCTCAGCGCTCGGATCGGCGTGTGCGATGGAGCCGCACACGGTGCCGCGGTTGCGGGTCTGGGCGTGCCCCACCCACGGCAGGGCCGCGGCCAGCATCGGCTGTCGGGCGGCAAGCTGCGGCCAAGCGAGCAGCTCGGCCTGGCGCACGGCGGCACCGACGCAGATGTCGCTGGCGGTCTCGTGCGTCCCCCTGAGCTCCCCCAAACGCATGATGTCGACGAGCACCCTGGGGCGCGCGAGCCGCATCGAAAGCATGGGAACCAGCGTCTGGCCGCCGGCAATGATTCGGGCATCGGCGCCTTCTGCGGCAAGCACCGCGTGCGCCTCAGCCAACGTTGCGGCCCTGACATAGTCGAGGCGGGGCGGCTTCATGGCCGTCGCCTTGGTGTGGGCATGAGCCTCAGCAGCCCAGCCAGGCTGCGGCGCCACATCGGCGCGGACGTTCCCCCGACCCGTGCTGCCAGCGCCTCGAGGAACTGGCGGATGATGATGCGGGCCGCTCCATCGAGCAACCTGCCACCCACGGCGGCAATCTTGCCGCCAATCTCGGCGTCGTAATCGTAGGTGATGATGCTCCCGGTCGCGCCATCGGCATCGAGCCTGAGGTGACCCGTCGCTGTGGCCGACCCGAGCGCGCCGCTGGCCTTGCCGGCCAGGGTTGCCGACGTCGGCGACACCAGATCGGTCAGTCGCACGTCGGCACGGTAGCGGCCGAGGGCAGGGCCTACACCGAGCGTCACGTCGGCACGAAAGTGGGTCGGCGAGACCTGCTCGACGTTGTGGCAACCGGGAATGATCGACGCCAGCGTCTTCGTGTCGAGCAAGGCCTGCCACACAGCGAGCGGAGCAGCCGCCACGCGCATCCTCCCGGCGCCCTGCAAGGCGCGGCCCCGCCCTGCGGGAGCGGGGTGAGCTGCGCGCGCAGTTGGCGGAGGAGGCGGCTCGGCCGCGTGGATGGCCGCCGCCAGTTTCGCCGGCGTCAACGGCAGGTCGACGTTGTCAAGGTCGAGCGCATCGGCGACGGCATTGGCAATGCACACCGGCGTGCTCATGCAATTGCCCTCACCGACGCCCTTGGCGCCCAGTGGCGTGAAGGGCGACGGCGTCTGCATATGCAGAATGCGTGGGGTGGGCACTTCCATGGCGGTGGGGACGAGATAATCGGCAAACGTACCGGCAAGGAAGCTGCCGTCTGGCGCGTAGGCGTATTCCTCGTACAGGGCAGCACCGAGCGCGTGGGCAAAGCCGCCGGTTATCTGTCCCGCCACCATGGCGGGATGCAGGATGCGGCCGCAGTCGTGGGTGGTCACGTAGCGGTCGATGCGAACGGCGCCGGTGCTGCGGTCGACCTCAACGCCGCAGACATCGAAGATGAAGCCGTGGCAGAGCGAGGAGTTGATTTCGTCGCTGGGCGTTGGGGCGCTCAGCTCGGCAGGGGTCCAGAAGGCGGTCTCGCGGATGGCGTTGTCGAGATCGGCGGGCTGCATCCCCGGCGCCCAGTGACTGGTGGCCGCGAGGCGCGAAAGCGGCACGGCGTTGTCCGGGTTCGCGCAGGCACGCACGGTGCCTTCAACAAACTCGATGTGATCGGCTGCGACATTGAGTTGCGGCGCGGCCAGGCGCGCAAGCTTCGCCTTGAGCCGGACGGAGGCAATGTGCGCGGCGCCGCAGACTGCCGCTGCAAACCGGCTCGCGTAGTTGCCCGACGCGATCGACCAGGCGTCACGGGCCGTGTCCATCTCTGCAATCACCTTGATGTCGGACGGTTTGAGGCCGAGCTCATCGGCGACGACCTGAGCTACAACGGTGCGGTGCCCCTGCCCTTGCGGCACTGAGGCGACGTGAACGGTGACCGCTCCGAGCGGATCGAGCGCGATCGTAGCCGTCGCCTGCGCCCCGTTCTTCGGACCTGCGGCAAGTCGCTGCTGTGGCGTCAGGACGGTCGTGATGTACCCCATGTTGGAGACGCTGGGCTCGACCACGGCGGCGCACCCGATGCCATAGAGGCGGCCCTCGCGTCGCGCCTCCTCGCGGCGAGCGCGCAGCTCAGCGAGCCCGCCATCGCACATGGCGATCTCCAGCACCTGTTGGTAATTGCCAGAATCGAGCAGACCACCCGTGGCGGTTCGGTAAGGAAACCCGCCAACCGGCACGAGGTTGCGGCGGATCACCTCGAGCGCATCGAGCTGCAACTCGCGAGCGATGCGCTGCATGAGGCGCTCGAGCGCGTAGTAGACCTGGGGCCCCCCGAACCCACGGTTTAGACCACTTGGCGTCTTGTTGGAGACGACCACGCGGTTGCGCACGCAGATATGACGGATGTCGTAGGCGCCGGTGAGATTGCCGTGCATGCGGTAGAGTGTGGCCGGCTCGGGTGCGCGCATATAGGCGCCCACATCCTCGATCTGATCCCATGCCAGCGCGCGCACGCGGCCATCGCGGTCGACTGCTGCATCCAGCCGGATGATGCGATTGGTAGCAGAGACCGACGCCGTCAGGTGTTCGAGCCGGTCCTCGATCCACTTTACGGGTCGGCCGGCCATGCGTGCCGCCACGCCCATGAGCACGAGATAGGGAAACACCCCCTGCTTGACGCCGAAACTGCCGCCCGAGTCCGGCGGCGTTCGCAGCCTGAGGCGGTTGCCCGCGACCTTCAGCGCACGGGCGATGACGGCATGAATGCTGAACGGACCTTGGAAGTTCGACAGGATGTCATAGGCATCCTCGTGCGGATCGTAGCTGGCAATGACGCCATAGGTTTCGATCGGCGTGCAGGAGTTGCGCGGGTAGCGCACGTCGACCCGGACCCGGTGGGGGGCCGACGCGAAGGCGCTCTGCGGATCGCCGTAACAAAACGACCTTTCGCTCGCGATATTGGAGCCCAGAGCCTCGTGCAGCATCGGCGCGCCCGCCTCGATCGCTGCCGCTGGATCGATGAGAGCGGGCAACGCCTCGTAGTCGACCTCGACGAGATCGACCGCGTCCTCCGCAAGATAGCGGTCGTTCGCCACGACGACTGCGACGGGCTCGCCGATATAGCGCACGCGATCGACCGCGATGGGCCAGCATTGCATCGGGCTCTTGACGGCCACCGGAAGGCTCAGGGTCAGGCGCGCGACATCGGCCCCCACAATCACGGCCGCGACACCAGGGGCGGCTCGCGCCAGACCGGTGCGGATCTGCCTGATGTGCGCGTGTGGATGCGGTGAGCGCAGGATCGCAGCGTGCAACGTTCCAGCGGCCACACCCAAATCATCGATGAAGCGGCCGCGGCCCGTCAGCAGCGCGGCATCCTCCACCCGCTCGATCGATCGACCCACCCACGCGTGTGACGGGACAGACATTCCAGGCGCTTCTCCCGGGCGCACCTCACGGCGTTGGATATTAGGATGAGGCTGCCATCAGGCGCGAGAGAAGACCAGCCCCTGGCGCCTGCGCCCGGCAGCGCCCGGGAGGGGCAGGCCTTGCATTTGGTGCCGTCAGAGTTGATCTTTTCGCCGGTTTCGGGCATCCAGTTCAACGCGTTGGTGCGCGGGTCGAGCATCACCTGACGGAAGCGGGTTTGGACCTCGTGTGTGGCGGATCGGCGCAACCGCCTGATCGAACGAGGCATCTTCAAGCGACGGAAGCATCAGAATTTGCCCGATCGGTACGAGTCCCACCCGGCCCAGACCGGCAAGAACCGAACAGGCGCACTGGTCGTGACGATGGTCTGGGGGGATCGCTGGTTGTCACAGGGCAGGCCGCCGCTGCAGCTGACCCCATGTCACTTGCGGCAAGGATTTCACTGCCACAGTCATCTGCGATGGATGCCGCAAGCCGGTCGCCGCCTTCAACATGCGATACCGCCGCAACTGCGATCTGAGGGATTACGAAGCCGATCGCGGCGACGGCCGGGTTGCTTCAGGCCGCTTCTGATGGCTG
>Ga0306924_10007524_pt1 | contig 10941 bp, 10 predicted proteins | sample sta12Can44000111_FD_203756 | JGI IMG/M metagenome (GOLD analysis project Ga0306924, IMG submission 203756) | Lab enrichment of tropical soil microbial communities from Luquillo Experimental Forest, Puerto Rico - statanox.12C.anox.44.000.111 (v2)... | ecosystem: Environmental > Terrestrial >...
GTGCCCTTGGCTTTGCGTGCGAGCGCGTCGATGTGCTTTTCGAGCGATGACGCCGTGCGCGGAATCTCGGTCCCCGCGACGGTCAGCAAGCCTTCGACGTCTTCGAGCCGGATCGGCTTGTTGCTCGTCGCCCAGGCGGCGCAATACGCGCTGACGGTCGGACCGTAGCCTGCCAGGCCGAAGCCCCACGCGATGGCAACCTCGAACTTCTGCCGGTCGCGCTCGATCGGCACGGTCGAACCCCTCGGTCGCCCGCGCCGAGCGATGCGCGCTGCGGATGCTTTAGTCATCGCAAGTATTCCCGGCTGCTCGGGGCTGGTCCGGAATCAAGTATTCGAGCGCGATGACTTGCGCCACGCGCTTCATGACTTCGCTGGTCAGTCATCGCCATCGCCTCCGCAGCCAGCCGAGCAGCGCCGCGACATCGACGGCGAGCGCGATCGCGAGCACGCCGAGCACGAGCAGCAGCAACAGTGCGTCTGTCATTGTGCGCGCTCCGTCGCGGTCAGCATCGCATAGGCATCGGGCCCGAATTCTTTGACGTAGCGCCCGAAGTGGCGGTGATCGTCGATGAATGATCACGCCAAACAATTCCTTAGCGGCGAGCAGGTGCGACAGTAGGTTCCTGACTTGATCGGACAACTCCGCGCGTCCGTGGTCGCATCCTTCGATGCGGCACTGATCGCGATGGCGGTACCAGTACGCGATCAGTTCATCCAAGCGAGCAACCTCGGTCTTGATGCCGGTAATGAAGTGGTCGCGATGCTCCGGAGCAAGATTCGGATCGTGCAGATCGACCGTTTCGATCGTCGCGTCCTTGGCCAGTCCAAGCCTGCGCCGCTCCGCTGCGGTCGCCTTGCGTAGCTTCCGCTTTGCTGTAGTGTTTCTCATGTTCAAATCTTTCACTTGCGGGCGGCTCGGCTGCGGGCCGCCCTCTTTTCATGGGCGAGCCGGTGCAGCCCCCGGTTCGAATCGAGTCATCGCGCCGCCCTCATCGCGCGAACGGGCGGAATCGCAGTTGGGAATTTCGTGCTAAGCTTTTGATGCGACACGGGCGCTTTTCTCCGCAGTTGGGAGAAAAGCCCTGCAAAATCAATTTGGCTTTACGGACTTCTGAACCGGTGACAAACCGCCGCTTCTGCACCTGCCGCACCCGTAAGAAACCCGCATAGAATGGGCATTTCTTCGCTGTTTTGGTGGCAGCCGCCTCAAGCTTCCGTAGTCGTATTTTTCTGCAACAATTCGTAAGCTTTTTCAACGAGTCGGACCGTGTTAGAAAAATTGGACGCGACAGCGATACAACAAAACGGCGTCCGATGGTGGGGCAATTCGCGCTCAAGGAGCTGGAATTCCGTATTGCCTTGTTGCCGCCCATCCCGCGCGGGACACCCATTGCTGAGGAATGGCACGCGCGAGCCCTCGCAGGCCCGTGGCTGCACGCCGATCGTCTTATTGATCTCTGGCAGGTCGCCGACGGTGAAGACGTCCCCTTGGCGCAGGCGTTCAGGCTCTTGGATATCGAAGCCGTCCACGGCGCGATCCTGCGCACGCTGGGGGCCAAGGACTATCCCGCCAGCGACCCGCGCTATTGGTTTTTCCCTCCCCTTGAGGATTTGCTGCCCGAATTGCAGCAGTCGGCCTGGTTGGCTGCACTGGCGGGGACGCTCGAGGTCGAGGCGATCAAGAGCGTGCGCGGGAAACGCGGGAAACGATATCAGGTCGTCTTGCCTGTCGAGTTGGAGCGGTTCGAGCCTGATCAGGAGCTGTCGCGTTTGGTCCACGACGGCGTGGATGAATTCATCGATGTCCGCGTCCGGCAGGCGCCGGCGGAACCGGTGAAGGCGGCGTGGCGCGAGCCTCTGTCCGAGCTCGAGCTCAAGGCGGCGGTGGAGGAGGTCGCACGGGCCTATCCATCAGGGGCACGGCCGTCATTCGACGAGGAAGTCCTGCCGGCCCTGAAAGCGCGCCTGCGTAGGTCGGACCTGCCGCGGCAAGTGGCGCGTGACGCGCTTAAGAATTACGCTCCGCAGCTAAAGGGGCACCGCGGATACCGCAGCACCAAGTCGCCGAGCTGAAATCGCCGCCTTTGTTCGCTCGGCGATTTGGCAATTGTGGCAGTTCTTTTTGAAAGGTTTAGGACACGTCCAACGCCCTCAGAGAGCGTTGCACGATGTCCGACCTCGAATCCCAGAAACAAGCTGATCGTCTAGCTGACGACTTGCTCGTCGGCGCCGAGGCCATCGGCGAAGAAATGGGCGAGACACCGGATGCCGTCTACTACATCCACAAAATGAAGCAGGCGCCGATCGGCAAGCGCGGCGGAAAGCTCATTGCATTCCGCAGCGAACTGCGTCGGCACGCTCGCAAGTTGATCGAGAAGTGAAAGCCCTAACGCATTCAGCGTTGGGGCTTTTTCTATTCCGGTGCGGTGCTGGGCTGGTGCAGCGGCGCGCCGGCTCGATGCCGAAACAGAACGTCGCTTCCACCTTCAAGTACGCGCGCGCGGTTGGCAGCCTCGAGACCGTCGTTGCCTGCAGCGACATCCCCTACAGCATCATCGAGCCGGCCGTGTGGAAGAAGCTTCACCACCTTCCTGGCAAGGACAAAGAAGCCGCGCGCCAGCGCGCATTGCAGCTCTTCCCCGCTGCGCACGCTTTGTTTGCCCGCAAGAAGGACCATCAGCGCGCCGAAGCCGCTCTGATTGCGCTCACGCCGATGCCCGGAGTGCTGCCGAAAGCGGTGTTGGTCGAGACCGCGGAGCTCGTCACATGAAGCGCCGCAAGTCCGAGAAAGACAAAAAGCTCGCCAACGATGCTCGTCTCTTGCGTTGGTGGCGCGCGTGGCACCGCGAGGAGCGCGACGCCGTCCTTAGTGGGCCGCACGCACGCACGCTCGCCGAATTGTTTAGGGCGTTTTCGGCCATCGATTGCATACAACCGAGTCAGCTCGTTGGATTTATCGGTGCCATCGACTGGAGCGCGATCGATTATCAGACCCGCCTCGTCGTTCTGCACGAACTCAATCGCAGTATCACCAAATTGCGCGAAAGCCAAAAACTCGATCCGATCGACGACCCGGTCGACGACGATGCGCCGCCGAACGCGTTCCAGGTCATTCGCGGAATTCTTCTTAGCCAGAGTTTCCCGCAGTCGCGGGAGAGCCCGTCGGAGCATCCGACAAAATGCAAAAAGGAGCCTTCGTAAAATGCGTAACTCAGAGATGGTGCCAAAGAAGCCAGCCGTTGAACTCGACGGGTTCGACGCCTTCACTGACGAAACCGAAGGCGAAGACACCATGGGCGGGGGCGGATCGGTGATCCAAGGAGCGAAGCTCAAGTTCTTGGACCCGGACTGGTGGATCAGAGACGCGAAGGTGACAGGACTGCAGCTCACTGTCATTGACGTGGTAAACGTGGTGAACAAGTGGAGTCCCGACAACAAGTTGCTGGTGTCCCGCGTGCTCGAGCCGGGGGAGAAGTTTCCCGACTTCGAGAAGCTCAACGAGCAGTGCCCGAAGAGCGAATGGCGGATGGCGTTCGGTAAGTTGGTCGGACCGTGGAGCGGGCAGCATGTCCTTTACCTGATCGACAAGCTCTACAATCCCTTCACTTGGGCCTCGCCGACAACGACGGTCGGATCGGCGGTCGCAGTGGTAAACCTCGTCAATCAGATTAAGCGGGTTCGCAGGTTTCGCGGCGAACACGTCTATCCGCTCGTCGAGTTGAACCACGTGCACTTCCCTAACGCCTACAAGCCGGATCGCGAGCGACCCGACTTGAGGATCATTGACTGGGTCCGCTTCGGTGACGGCGGCAACCTCGTGTCGTCCTCGCCGAATACCCCGGCGCTCACGGGGCCGGCGACAGCGACGCCCGAGCCGAAGGCCGAGTCGAAGGCCGAGCCGAGCGGCAAGCCGCCCGAGGCGCAAAGCGTCAAGCCGATCACGACGCAGGAGGAGCTCGACGACGAAATCGCGTTCTGACCACGAGCTGACCATGGACCGTTGCTCGATGCTGCCGAACCGGGGACGGCAGCATCAGGAAGCGATCTTCAAGCAAACACAATGAATACCACTGTCGGTGACATCGAAACTTGTTCACGCCGCAATCTGAAAGAGTGCGGCGCGCACATCTATGCGTCCGATCCGAGCACCGACGTGCTCTGCCTGTGCTGGACCGTCGATGACGGCGAAATCCATGTATGGAGGCCCGGTGATCCGGTGCCTGAGCCGTACGCCAATCCGGCCGACTACGATCTCTTCGTGTGGGACGGCTGGCCGTTCGACCTGCTGATCTACGAACACATCCTGGTCAAGCGCTACGGCTTCACTCCGATCTCGATCGAGCGTCAGGATTGCGCCCAGCGCTGCGCACTCGCGAATGGCTATCCGGCCGATCTCGACCGGCGCTGCGAGGCGCTCGGCGTGCCCTATCGTAAGAGCAAGGAGGCGCGGCTCGCGATGCTGCGCCTGGCACGCTTGCCGACGAATGAGCCGGCGAAGATGCGGCGCAAGAAGGCGAAGCCCGAAGATCCGGCCGCACGCGAACGCGACCTGGCGCTGCTGATCGAACGCTGCAAGACCGACGTCGCGGCCACGCGCGCCTGCTACGGCAGTCCGCACCTGCAACCGCTATCGCCGGAAGAGCGGCAAGTACTCCTGCTCGACGCCAAGATCAACGCGCGCGGCGTCTGCGCCAATGTCCCGTTCCTGGAAGCCGCTCGCGCGCTCGCCATCAAGGAGCGCAATGCCATCAACGTTCGGCTCGACGAGTTGACCGCCGGCGTCGTCACGTCCGTGTTCCAGGTGCAGAAGATCGTGGAGACGATCAACGCGCGCGGCCACAACATGACCGGGCTCACCAAGCGCTCGGTCGCCGCCGCGCTCACGCACAAGCCCGAGGCCTTCGTGCACGAGATCCTGCGATTGCGTCAACGCGGCGCCTACACCAGCGCACAGAAGATCAAGAAAATGCTGGCGTTCGCGGACCCTACCGATCACCGCATCCGCGGTGTCCTGCGCTACCACGGCGCGCGCACCGGCCGCTGGTCGAGTATCGGCGCACAACTCCACAACCTTCCGCGTAACGACGCCGAATTGCCAATGAACCTGGTCGAGGCCGTGCTCGCCGGCGATCGGACCGAGCTCGCGCGCTTCGGCGACCCGCTCAACATCTTGACCGGATTGATGCGCGCCGTTCTCTGCGCCGCTCCCGGGCACAAGCTGATCAGCGTCGACTTTGCTGCCATTGAAAGCCGTGTGCTGGCCTGGTTCGCGGGCGAGACGTGGAAGCTTGACGCTTTCCGCGCATACGACACGAGCGGCGATGAGCGCCTGCACCCATATCGCCAGATCGCCGCGCGAATGCTGCACAAGGACGTACTCGCCATCGTCAAGGCCGAACGCCAGAAAGGCAAGAGCACGGAGCTAGCCTGCGGCTACGGCGGCAGTGTCGGCGCTTATCGCCGGATCTTCGACGACCCGCGCAGCGATCCCGAAATAGCGGCCGACGTCCAGCAATGGCGTGCCGCTCATCCGCAGACCCAGATCTTCTGGCAGCGCCTGGCGCGGGCCGCACGTATCGCCATCCACGCCCGCCAGGCGATCCGGGTGAACCCGGCACCCGCCCCCTCGATCGTCGCCGACTTCGACGGCAACACGCTCACGCTCGAGTTGCCGAGCGGTCGCCTGATCACCTACCCGGGCGCACGGCTGGCGCCGAACCAGAAGTTCGAGGACGGCGACCCGGACGTCGAATACTTCGACAACGCGCAGGGCGCATGGCGCTACACGCGCGCATGGCACGGCGTCCTGGTCGAGAACGTGGTCTCCGGAACCGCACGCGATCTGCTCGCCGCCGCGCTCCTGCGCGCCGATGCCCGCGGCTGGTCGATCGTCCATCACTGCCACGACGAGATGGTGATCGAGGCGCCCGCTGGCACGCTTTCCGAGCAGGACGTGCTCGCCTGCATGCTCGAGCCGCCGACCTGGGCCGCCGGATTGCCGCTCGGCGGCAAGGCGCACAGCGGGTCGATCTACTTCGAGGGGCCGGCAACCGCCGAGCCGCCGCCGCTGAAGGACGAGGAGTTCGTCGAGCAGGAGATCGACACCTTCGTCGCCAGCGCCGAGCCGCTGCCCGACACCAAGGAGATCGAGCGCGGGGCCGAGGACGACTTCCTCGCCAGTCTCGGCACCGCGACTGCGCCGCTCACGGATTTGGTGTCGCTACCGATGGATGCATCACACCGCGTCTCGTGTCCGTTTCACGATGACGCGACCCCGTCGTGCAGCATCTACCCCGACCACTACTACTGCCACGCCTGCGGCGCGCGCGGCGATCGTCTCGACTGGCTTATGCAGGTCGAGGACATGACCAGGACCGAGGCCTTGAATGTGCTGTACGACTGGACCGGACCTGTAACGCCAGAATTGCAGCGCAGCGCGGAAGACAAGCTCGACTACGCGCTCGACGTCTGGAATGCAGCCGGCCCGATCGCCGGGTCGCTTGGTGAACGCTATCTGACCGAGACCCGCAAGATCGACGTCACCAAGCTGCCGACCTCGATCCACGATGCATTGCGCTTCCATCCGAATTGCGTCTTCGGCGCGGGAGCGCGACACCCCTGCATCGTCGCTCTGATGCGCGACCCGGTGATCGACATGCCGGTCGGCATCCAGCGTATCGGGCTGACCCCGGATGCCAAGAAGATCGACCGCCGTATGTTAGGGCGGAGCGGAACGGTGAAGCTGTGGCCGACCAACGGGAATGGGCAGCTCGTCATCGGCGAGGGGATCGAGACCGTACTCGCAGCGGCGACGCGCCCCGATCAAATTTCTTACGACACGCCGCTACTGCCGGCCTGGGCGACACTTTCAGCGGATGCACTTGGGCGCTTCCCACTCATCCCAAATATCGGACGCCTGATCATTCTCGTCGACCACGATCCGGCAGGAAAAACCGCGGCATCATATTGCACCGGTCGCTGGGAGCGCGCAGGGCGCAAGACAATCCAGCTCACCCCGGATGAGCCTGGCTTCGATTTCAACGACATTGTCATGGCGGAGTGAGTGCGATGGGCAAGAAAAAGACGTTCACCGCCACGACATCGGCTACGACATCGGCGTCGGCTTCGTGCCCGGTAAACACCACGTAAGCATCGATGATTTCATCGCCTATCTGCCGAAGCACGTCTACATTTTCACGCCCTGCCGTGAAATCTGGATCGGCTCCGGGGTCGACAGCCGTTTGCCGAAGGTACAGGTGCTCACTGCCAACGGCCAGCCGATGCGCAAAAACGGCAAGCTTGTGTACGAACCCGCTACCAAGTGGCTCGACCGCAACCGCGGTATTGTTCAGGCAACGTGGTGCCCCGGCCAGCCGATGCTGATCAAGGATCGCATCGTGGTCGACGGCGGATGGATCGAGAAGCAGGGCGCCATGACCTTCAATTGGTATCGGCCGCCGCTGATCAAGCTCGGTGACGCGGCAAAGGCGCAGCCCTGGATCGACCACGTCCACAAGGTGCTTCACGTCGAAGGTGACGCCGAGCATTGTATGCGCTGGTTCGCCCACCGCGCACAGCGCCCGGCGGAGAAAATCAACCACGGCATCGTCCTCGGCGGAGAGCAAGGCATCGGCAAAGATTCGATGCTGGAGCCGGTGAAGTATGCAGTTGGACCGTGGAATTTCCACGACGTGTCGCCGACCCACCTGCTGGCCGAGTTCAACAGCTTCGCCAAGTCGGTGATCCTGCGGGTGAACGAAGGGCGCGATCTGGGCGAAGTCGACCGCTTCAAATTCTATGACCGCGCCAAAATCTACACCGCCTCGCCGCCCGACGTGCTACGGGTCAACGAGAAGCACATCCAGGAATTCTACGTTTTCAATGTGCTCGGCTTCATCTTGACCACGAACCACAAGACCGACGGCATCTATTTGCCGGCCAACGATCGGCGCCACTACGTGGCCTGGTCAGACCGCACGAAAGAAGATTTCGCCCCGAATTACTGGAACGAGCTTTGGGGCTTCTACGCCAACGGCGGTTTGGAGCACGTCGCCGCCTATCTCATGACGCTGGATTTGAGCGGCTTCGACCCGAAAGCGCCGCCGCCGAAGACCGCGGCGTTCTGGGACATCGTCAACGTCACCCGCGCACCCGAGGACGCCGAGCTCGCCGATCTGCTCGACAAGCTGGGCAAGCCGGACCCCGCAGACCCTAACACGATCATCCCTCCCGACGCGGTAACGGTGGCCGATCTGGTGGCAGCTGCTACCGGCGAGATCACCGAATGGCTGACGAACCGCAAGAACCGCCGGGCTCTCCCACACCGGTTCGAACGCTGTGGGTATGTCTCAGTTCAGAACCCTTTCACCAAAGAGGGTCTTTGGAGGATCAAGGGCGAACGTCAGATCATCTATGCGAGAACGGCGCTAAGCCCGCAAGAACGGGTAACAGCTGCAAAGGAGCGGGCAGCGCGATAGCGGTCGCGGCAGTGATGGCAGTGGTGGCAGTGATCCGCTACCTGTTACTACGCTCTCCTCGCGCGCGCGAATTATTTGTATGTCGAGTCAAAGTCTTAACTCTAATAGTAACAGGTAAGGGATCACTGCCACCACTGTCACCACTGTCAGCGCCGCCAAAATGCTGGCTGCTGTCCCACCTCGAAAAGGGTGTCGAGGTCGTCGTAGGCCAAGTGGAAAGCTAAAGAATGCTGAGGAGTTTCTGCACGGGGGGAGGTGTTCGACGGTGCGCTGCACAAACGGTCGCGGCGCGCGCCGCATAGTCGGCTTGAGTTCTTCATCATTTCAAAATTAGCGAAAACAATCCCTTAGAATCCAGCCGTTTTCGCCCGTTGCATGATCTCTAGGTTCGGGTCTAAATCACTGGCCTCCGACGATCACTTCGAATCACCCCGGCGCCATGACCGACGAACCATTAGGTCCGCGTTCTCAGGGAACTTCTGCCACCTACATCCTTGGCCGTTTGCGAAATGAGGGTCGGTTTGACCTTGTCGATGCCGTCGAAAGCGGCCGGCTTTCGGCTTTTGCTGCTGGCGAAGCCGCCGGATACATGAAGCGCCCTCCGGTTCTCGGCACTGGCTCTCCCAACCAGCGGCGCAAGCGGCAGCACCAACTCCGTGCCCTTGCGGGTGATGGCACCCTCAGCGAGTTGCAAGAGTTGTGGTTAGGTCCGCATCCTACGACCGGTTCGGTGTTCTCCAGTCCGCAAGACCTGCGCGAGGCATGGGAGCGGCATCGCGACGAAGTTATGAGGCTTTGGGGCCAGGGCGGTAGAAGGCCGATGGGATGGTGGCAGTTTGATACTGAGCTCAAATATCCCGGCTATTACCGTGAGCGATCCTTCCTGTGGCGGCACGGCATACTTGGGCCCGAGGAAAAGTTCGAGGTCGAGCATGAGTGGCGAGCGGATTTCGAGGCGGCGCACCGGATGGGTGCCCGGGAACGGCGTGAGCATCTCGAGCACTGTGACGTACCGCCCGAGCTGATCGAGCGGTGGATATCCGAGCGGCGGCGCCGCGCGCGGGTTCAAGGTGCGACATCAGGTGCGACATCAGGTGTGACATCGGAGAAGGCGCAAGAAAAAGCCCCCAACGTGGCAAGCAGCGTCGGGGGCAGGGGGGAGAAAAACCTACGCGTTGAGTGACGGCTGCACGTTCTCACACGGAGCGCCGTCATGGCAATATCTGAAGACGTCGAGCTGTTGATTTCCGAGTTGAGCGCTTCGCTCACTCCACCCCAGCGTTACGCTTTTCTTGATGCCGCTCGAGCGGCCCTGGCGGCTGCCGGCTGCTCCGGCATCGGGGCGGCGTATCGGCTCCTAGCCCCGCTGCAAAGAAGCTTCTGGGATGCGCCGCCTGATCAGCGCACCGGGCAGCCTCTTGGGGTTGGATCCCGGCGGCCGTCTAAGCTTGCCAGCGCTGAGCCGATCGGCGCCGATGATCCACGAACGGGCGCTCGCGATCGCCGCCGGCTACAGGCGGTGTGAGCGGTGGGCTACTGGGCCTGCGCCCGCCTCGAGCCGCACAGGGAACGGGTGGCGCTCTATCACCTCAGCTTGGCGGGCTTTTCGACGTATCTCCCGAGGTTACGCGAATGGCGTCGGTCCCACGGACGTAGGATCGAGGTCCGGCCGCCGTTGTTTCCGGGGTACTGCTTCATCCAAATCGAGCTGCAATGGCACACCGCCAGATGGGCGCCTGGCGTGGTGCGCCTCGTCCTCGATGGGGTGCAGCCGGCCCGCGTGCCCGACACCGTCATTTCCGAGATCAAGTCCCGCGAGCGCAATGGTCTGATCGAGCTCATTAAGCCGCCGCTCCGGCGTGGTGCCCGGGTCAAGATCCTGCACGGCCCATTTCGCGATCACTTGGCGATCTTCGCCGATATGAAGCCGCGCGAGCGGGTCGAGGTCTTGCTGCAGATACTCGGCGGCGAGCAACGTCTCGAGCTCGCACGGACGGACATCGAGGTGATATCCTCCTGACGTGTCAGATCGCCCCCGACTTCAAGCGTGTGCGTCAGTGCCAGGCCCGTTATGAGACCCGCCAGCGCGCCTGTATCGCGCTTTAGGTCCGTAGGCGATACCCGAGACCAATTCTGCGGTCGCGATCGGGAGCTATTCTGTTGTTCGAGCCGGGCGCCAATAATATATTGATGCCTTACACTTTTGAGAAATTTGCCAGTGTCCCGTCCGTGTCCCGTCGAGATTCTGGACTCGCGAGCGTCGCCTCGATAATTTAATTTCGATGCGTTTGTTGAGCCGACGGTATTGCTTTAGCCATGAGGGTCTCGGTGCCCGGAAAGCAAGCCGCGGACTTGGCTCCTCAGTTGGCGGCCTCACCGTCTGACCATGAGCAAGCCAATATCTTGAGCAAGTCAATATCTAAAGAGTGTATGGCTCTTCTAAAAGAAGCCAGCGAGATGTT
>Ga0306924_10007536_pt1 | contig 10933 bp, 11 predicted proteins | sample sta12Can44000111_FD_203756 | JGI IMG/M metagenome (GOLD analysis project Ga0306924, IMG submission 203756) | Lab enrichment of tropical soil microbial communities from Luquillo Experimental Forest, Puerto Rico - statanox.12C.anox.44.000.111 (v2)... | ecosystem: Environmental > Terrestrial >...
GCGACCAGTATAGACCTACGGCGCGGACTGACTCCGCTGCGTCGAGCGCGCGATCGGCAGCAGGGTGGGGGCGCCCGCGAAGAACCAGACCGCGATCAGCGAGTCGAAGATCATGCAGCCCCACGAAGAGGTCGGCATGAACGGCCAGATCGGGTTGCCCCAGCGGTGGTGCACGATGTCCCAGGCCGCGTGCATGACCCAGGCGAGCCCGACGAACGCGTACGAGTCGAGCGCGAGGTAGGCAACGGGAGTGAGGACCACGGGGTAGAGGAGCTCCCACGGGCCGAAGCCCCCGCTGATGTAGAGGCCTGCGGTGCCCGCGACCGCCACGGCGTTGAGTCGGTGGCGCACCGGCTCCTTGACGAGCGACATCAACAGGACGAAGCCCACCGCCCCGAGCGCGGGGCCGACCGAGTCCATGACGTGGAGCGGTGTCGGCTGCATGCGATCTCCTTCTGGCCGGATCGTAGAAGATCGGGTACAAGAGGCCAGTGGCTCGAAAGACATCGTTCGAAAGAATCAAGCCAGTGCGCGTCGCCGTGCTCGCCTTCGACGGCGTGGTGCTGGGCGACCTGGCGATCCCCTGCGAGCTGTTCGCGCGCGTGCGCACCGGAGACGGCGCCGCGCCGTACCAGGTGCAGGTCTGCAGCGAGACGCCCTGGGTCGAGTCCGAGCACGCGGCGCTGCGCGCTCCGCGCGGGCTCTCGTGGCTGTCCCGCGCGCACACCGTGATCGTCCCCGGGATCGAGCAGGGCCGCGCGCCTTCCGCCGCGGTGCTGCGCGCGATCCGGCGCGCGATCGAGCGCGGCGCACGCGTGGCCTCGATCTGCAGCGGCGCGTTCGTGCTGGCCGCGACGGGCGCGCTCGACGGCCTGCGCGCCACTACGCACTGGGCCGGCACCGACGAGCTCGCGCGGCGCCACCCGCGGATCGAGGTCGATCCCGACGTGCTCTACGTCGACAACGGCCAGATCCTGACCTCGGCGGGTGCCGCCGCGGGCTTCGACCTGTGCATCCACCTGGTGCGCCGCGACTTCGGCGCCGAGATTGCCGCCGCCGCGGCGCGCGCGGCGGTGATGCCGCTCGAGCGGTCCGGCGGCCAGGCCCAGTTCATCGCGCACGCGCCGGCGCCCGACGATCAGAGCTCGCTCGGCCGGCTGCTCGCCTGGCTCGAGCAGAACCTGCGCGACGACCTGTCGCTGCTCGCGGTCGCACGGCGCGCACACGTCAGCACGCGCACGCTGAGCCGGCGCTTCCGCGAGCAGGTCGGCACGACGCCCGCGCTCTGGGTCGCGCGCGCGCGCGTCCGGCGCGCGCAGCGCCTGCTCGAGACCGGCGACGTCGCGGTCGAGCGCATCGCCGAGTCGGTGGGCTTCGGCTCGTCGGCGGTGCTGCGCGAGCACTTCCGGCGGGTCGTCGGCACGAGCCCGCAGGCGTACCGGCGCGCGTTCCGGCTGTGAGGCGCGGCTAGCTCCCGATCGCCTTCGCTCCCTTGCGGAAGATCTCCTCGCCGTCCTCGGAGAGCCGCATCGCGCGCAGGAAGTCGCCGATTCCGTAGTCGGGGCGCGCCCGCAGGATGGACGCCATGTGGGCGCGCGCCTCGTCGAGCCGGCCGGCGAGCGCGAGCGTGTACGCGCCGATCGCCACCACGTGCGCGTGCGCGTTCGGCCGCGCCGCGGCCTGCGCGCCGGACTCCGCGGCCTCTTCGAACCGGCCGAGCCGCGCCAGGCCCATGGCACGCGAGCCGAGCATGGCGAACAGCAGCGGATCGAACGGGCTCAGCACCCGCGCGTGGTCGGAGAACGCGACCGCCGCGTGCGCGTCGCCGGCCTGCGAGTGCACGAACGAGAGCGTGTAGTGCGCGAGCGCGAAGTTCGGGCTGAGATCGACGGCGCGTTCGAGCTCGACGAGGGACTGGTCGTGACTGCCGCGCAGCCACAGCGCGCGGCCCATCGCCCAGTGGGCCGCGGGATCGCGGTCGTCGGCCAGGAGGCTCTGTCCCGCGGTGGCGTAGGCGCGCTCGATCTCGGGCTCGCGCTCGGCCCAGCCGAGGAACGCGTTCTGGAAGTGGGTGAACGAGAGCCCTGCCCAGGCGCGCGCGAAGGTCGGATCGAGCCGCAGCGCAGTCGCGAAGAACTGCTGCGCCTGCTCGTTCTCCGCGCGCTCGAAGCGGTACATGTGCCACAGGCCGCGGTGATGGGCCTCCCAGGCGTCGAGCGAGCTCGGCGGGCGCAGGATGGCGCGAGCCGACTCGGCGACCTCGATCTCGTGGGCGACGGACGCGACGATGCGGTTGCCGATCTCGTCGATCACCCCGAAGGCGTCGTCCACCTCGCGGTCGAACACCTCGGCCCAGGCGATGCGGGCGCTGCGCGTCTCGGACAGCTCGACCGAGACGCGCAGGCGCTTGCCGCGCCGCGCGACCGAGCCGCTCACCACGTAGTCGACGTCGAGCATGCGCCCGGCGGACTCGGGCGCGATACCGCGCTCGTGCAGCGCGAAGACCGTGCCGCGCGCGATCACGAACAGGCTGCGCAGTTTGGCCAGCCGGGTCAGCACGTCGTGTGCGAGGCCGTCGGCCGGGCCGCCCGGCAGGCGCACGTCCGGCGACTCGTCGGCGAAGGGCATCACCGCGACCGACGCGCGGCGCGCGGGGCTGGCGCCCGGCTCGACACGCGGCGGTGTCGCGAGCTCGACGGTCGCGCGCCGCCAGGCCTCGCGCAGCGGCCCGCGGTCGAGCCCTTCGCTCTCGAACATCTGCGCGGTGGACTCGAGGTGCCGCTCGCCGTCGCGAATGCGCCCGTGCCGCGCGAGCGCGGCGAACAGCGCCTCGTGCACGCGCCGGTCGAACGGCGCGAGCGCGAGCCACTTCTCCAGGTGCGCGAACACCTCCTCTCCGGAAGCGCGGCGCGCCAGCGGCTCCAGCACCGCGGCGTGGCAGCCACGCAGCCGCCGGCGCTGCGCGCCGAGCCAGTGGCCGAGCTCAGGCGCCGCGTCGAGCTCGAGCCCCTCGAGGAAGTCGCCCGAATCGAGCCGTGCGGAGAGTGCGCGGAGCTCTTCGACCGGCAGGTCCTCGAGCCCCGCCTGCACTGCGCGCGCGACCTCGAGGGCATCGACCTCGGCATCGGCGAGGTCGAGTCTCACGGTGTCGCCCTCGGTGGCGACGCGGGGCCGCTTCGGCGCGTCGACGAGCCGCCGGATCTTGGACAGGCACCAGCGCAGCTCGCCGCGCGGGTCGTTCGGCACGTCCCAGAACAGCTCGCACAGGTGGCCGCGGGTCACCGGCCGCGGCGCGAGTGCCAGGTAGGCCAGGAGCGCCCGGACCTTGCGCGAGGCGGGCAGGGCGACCTCGGTGCCGCCGCGGCGGACCGCCAGCGGGCCGAGCAGCCGCAGCTCGAGCTTCCATTCCTTTTCCACGCCGGCTCCCACGCCCGGGTCCACGCGCGGGGCCGATCGTCTGCCCATCAACCGACCTTTCATGGAGGACCGAATCATGGTTGCACCCGCTTCCCAGGAGCGTCAAAACCCGACCCCGCCGGCCCCGGACCTGGCGGCAGTGAAGGCCCGGCAGCACGGCGCCTGGTCGTCCGGAGACTACGCGGTGGTGGGCACCACGCTGCAGATCGTGGGCGAGGAGCTGTGCGAGGCCCTCGACCTGCGCGCCGGACAGCGCGTGCTCGACGTGGCCGCGGGCAACGGCAACGCCTCGCTCGCCGCTGCGCGGCGCTTCTGCGAGGTGATGTCGACCGACTACGTGCCCGCGCTGCTCGAGCGGGGCCGCGAGCGCGCGAAGGCGGACGGGACCGCGATCGAGTTCCGCGAGGCCGACGCCGAGGCGCTGCCCTTCCCGGACGCGAGCTTCGACGCGGTCGTCTCGACCTTCGGCGTGATGTTCACGCCCGACCAGGAGCGCGCGGCCGCTGAACTCGCGCGCGTGTGCAAGCCCGGCGGCAAGATCGGCCTCGCGAACTGGACGCCCGAGGGCTTCATCGGGCAGCTGTTCAAGACCATCGGCAAGTACGTGCCGCCCCCCGCCGGCGCGAAGTCGCCCGCGCTCTGGGGCACGCGCACGCGGCTCGCCGAGCTGTTCGGCGGACGCACGCGCGAGATCCACGCCAGCTCGCGCCACTTCAACTTCCGCTACCGCTCGCCCGAGCACTTCGTGGATCTGTTCCGCACCTGCTACGGCCCCACGCTGAAGGCGTTCGGCGCGCTCGACGCCACGGGGCAGGCGGGCCTGCGACACGACATCGTGTCGCTGATCGGCCAGCTGAATCGCGCCGAGGACGGGACGATGATCGTCCCGAGCGAGTATCTCGAGGTGGTGGTCGTGCGCTAGCATCGCCGAGTGCCGACCACTTCACTCGACCTGCTCGCCGCGATCGACTTCGCCGCCGAGAAGCATCGCCGCCAGAAGCGCAAGGACCGCGAGTCGTCTCCCTACGTGAACCATCCGATCCAGGTCGCCGAGCTGCGCGCACGCGTAGGGAAGGTGGACGAGCGCGACGTGCTTCTGGCGGCGATCCTGCACGACACGCTCGAGGACACCGAGACCACGCGCGCCGAGCTGGTGGGCCGCTTCGGGACCCGAGTGGCGGGTCTCGTCGCCGAGGTGACCGACGACAAGTCGCTGCCGAAGGCCGAGCGCAAGCGGCTGCAGGTGGAGCACGCACCCGGGCTCTCGCACGGCGCCAAGCTGATCAAGCTCGGCGACCGGATCTGCAACGTCCGCGACGTCGCCGCCTCCCCACCGCTCGGCTGGAGCCGGCCGCGGCGGGTCGACTACCTTTGCTGGAGCCGCCAGGTGGTCGCCGGCTGTCGCGGCGCCAGCCCGGCGCTCGAGCGCGAGTTCGACCAGACGCTCCGGCAGGCCTGGCGATCGATCTAGTGCGCACCGTCGTCCTCGTCCCCGGGATCATGGGCAGCCGGCTCACCCTGGACGGGACCGAGGTCTGGCCGCCGACGACGCTGGAGCTCGTCGCGGGGTACGCACGGGTGGCTGCGCTCGCCTCGCCGCGCGTGGTCGTGGGCGATCTCATCCGCTCGGTCGCGTGCGTCCCGATCTACCAGTCGCTGATCGACCAGCTCGCGCAGTGGGGCTTCGCCGAATCTCCCGGCGGCGGCCGCAGCGGGCGGCTGGTGTGCTGGCCGTACGACTGGCGCGTGGACGTGCGCAGCAGTGCGGCGAAGCTCGCGCGCGATCTCGACCAGCTCGCGAGCGCCGGCGCGGAGGTCACGCTGCTCGCGCACAGCCTGGGCGGGCTGGTGAGCCGCGCGGCGCTGGAGCTGGATCAGACCGACGGCGTCGGCTGGCGCGCGGGCGTGCGCCTGCTCGTCACGATGGGCACGCCGCACCGCGGCGCGCCGGTCGCGCTGGTCCACGCGCTGGGCCAGCAGGGGATGCTGGGCCTCGCCGCATCCGACATCCGGACGCTCGCCGCGAACCCGAGCTTCCCGTCGACCTATCAGCTGATCCCGACCGGCGATGCCTTCGGCTTCTGGTCGCGGCAGGCTGGAACGGAGCCGCTGCAGCCGCTGGACGTGCTCCAGCCGAACCTGTTCCAGCTCGGGCCCGAGAACGTGCGCGCCGCGATCGATCTGCACCGCGCGCTCGCGGCCGGCGTGCCCGCGTGCCGCTACTTCAGCTTCGTGGGGCGCGAGCTCGAGACCGCGATCCGCGGCGACGTCGTGGCCGGTCCGGCGCTCGACCCGGTGAAGGTGGACGACGGCGGCGACGGCACCGTTCCCGTGTGGAGCGGCGTCTACCCGGGGGCGCAGTTCCAGCTCGACGGGGACTCGCACATCCGCACCTTCCGCAACGCGAGCCTGCTGGCGACGCTCGCGGAGCTGCTCGAGGTCGCCCCGCAGCTGCGCGCGGCCCCGACACCGCCGTGGGTCACGCTGTCGCTGCCGCGCCACGTCTTCACCCCCGGCGAGACGGCGCGCGTCACGCTGCGGACTCACGCCTACGCGCTCGGCGATCTCGCGCTCGCAATCGCCCCCGTCGACGCCGGCGGCCGTACGGCCGGCGCAGCCGTGCGGAGCGTCGAGCTGGGACCGGTCCGCGCGGGTGCCTCGTTGCGCGTCGACGTGACGCTTCCGGGCACGCCGGGCCTGTACGCGCTCGAGCCGCGCAGCTCGAGTGCGGCGCTGCCCGACGAGGCGGTGCACTTCGCGGTGCGCGCAGACAGGGAGGAGTCCCGATGAAGCTCGGCGTGATGTCGTTCAACACGGAGTACACGCTGCGCGCCGATCGGCTCGCGCGCGCAGCGGAGGAGCGCGGCTTCGAGTCGCTCTGGCTGCCCGAGCACACGCACATTCCGATCCCGCCCGACGGCGTGGTGCGCTCGCCGACGGGCGACGAGCTGCCGATCGACTACCGGCACATGGCCGATCCGTTCACGTCGCTCTCGGCAGCCGCCGCGGTGACGACGCGGCTCATGCTCGGCACCTGCATCTGTCTCGTGAACCAGCACCATCCGATCGCACTCGCGAAGCAGGTGGCGACGCTCGACCGATTGTCGGACGGACGCGTGCTCTTCGGAGTCGGCGCGGGCTGGAACGTGCCCGAGATGCAGAACCACGGCGTCGAGTTCGCCGACCGCTGGCGCCAGACGGTGGAGCGGGTCGAGGCGCTGAAAGCGATCTGGACCCAGGAGCGCGCGAGCTTCTCCGGCGAGTTCGTGCGCTTCGGCCCGCTCTGGTCCTATCCGAAGCCCGTGCAGACCCCGCACCCGCCCATCCTGCTGGGCACGCTCGACACGCCGTTCGGGCGGGAGCAGGTCGCGCGGCATGGCGACGGCTGGCTGCCGCTCACCTTCGAGGTCGAGCACACGCGGCGCAGCATCGAGGACGTACGCGCGCGCATGCGGGCCCACGGACGGGACGACGCGAAGCTCGCGGTCTCGCTGCTCTTCCTGGAGCTGAAGGACCAGAGCGAGGCGGCGCTGCTCGCGGCGCGCGAGCTCGGCGTCGAGCGCGCGATCCTGCGGCTGCCGACCGAGCAGGACTCGGTCGTGCTCGCGCACCTCGACCGCACCGCCGGGCTGATCGCTCGCGTACACTGAGCGCCCTCATGCCACACCTGCAGCGCAAAGGTTTCCGTTCGCCGGACCAGGTCCGCGCATTCCCGTTCTGGCGACTCAACGTGGTCACCCTGGGCGAGATGGCGATCGGCCGCTTCGTGATGCAGCCGGGCTGGCGCTGGTCGAAGGACGTCGCGCCGATCCGCGGCACGCGGCTGTGTCAGCTGCGCCACATGGGCTACACGCTCTCGGGCTCGCTTCACGTGCGCATGGAGGACGGCACCGAGCTGACGATCGGACCCGATGACGCCTACGAGATCCCGCCCGGGCACGACGCGTGGGTGGTGGGCGACGAGCCCTGGGACTCGGTCGAGTTCGCGAGCGCGCACGCGTACGGGCTCTCGCCGCACGAGATGGGCGAGCGCGTGCTGGCGACGATCCTGTTCAGCGACATCGTCGGCTCGACCGCGCTGGTGGAACGGCTGGGGGACCGCGCCTGGGCGGATCTCTTGCGCGAGCACAACACGCGCATCCGCGCCGCGATCGACCGCTTCCGCGGCCGCGAGATCGACGCCGCGGGCGACGGCTTCTTCGCCCTCTTCGACGGCGCGGCGACGGCGGTGCACGCCGGCGCGTTGATGGACGCTGCGGTCGCGGAGCTCGGCGTGCGCGTGCGCGTGGGCGTGCACACCAGCGAGGTCGAGATCGTGACCGGCCAGGCGCGCGGCGTCGGCGTGCACGCCGCGGCGCGGATCGCGTCGCTCGCGGGGCCGGGCGAGGTGTTCGTCTCGGGCACCACCCGCGACCTGCTCGACGGCTCGGGGCTCGCGCTCGAGCACCGCGGCGACCACGAGCTGAAGGGTCTCAGCGGCACCAGGCCGATCTTCGCGCTGAAGCGCTAGTCAGCTGCTGCGCAGCTCCGCCAGCACCTCCGCGGTGTGCTCGCCGATTCCCGGCACCTTCGCGCGCGGCGAGACGTCGGCGCCGCTGAAGCGCACCGGCGAACCGACGCTCCTCTGCGTCGCGCCGGTGCCGTTCGGCACGTCGACGAAGGCGCCGGCGGCGATCGCCTGGCGGTCGAGCAGCACGTCGGCGGGCGTGTTCACCGGCGCCCACCACAGGTCGACCGCGTCGAACCGCGGGATCCAGTCCGCGAGCGGGCGCTTGGCGAACTGTTCGTCGAGGATGCGGATCAGCTCCCGGCAGTTCGTCGCGCGCGCGGTCGGCGTGGCAAAGCGCGGGTCTTCGGCCAGCGCGTCGAGCTCGAAGGCGCGGCAGAGGCGCGGCCAGTGCCGCTCGGCCTCGACGCCGAGCATCCACACCCAGCGCCCGTCGCCCGACTTGAACGAGGTGATGGTGGGCGAGGGTGCCTCCTCGCGCTTGCCCAGCGACTGGACACCGCCGAACGCGAGCTGCTGGGTGACGTCGAAGCCGATGGTGTAGATGCCGCTGCGCAAGAGACACGCGTCGACCAGCTGCCCCTTGCCCGTGCGCTCGCGCGCCAGCAGTGCGGCGAGCACGCCCGCGACGCAGTGACTCGCGGTGATGTGGTCGCCGAAGCCCGCACGGGAGCCCGCAGGCTCGCCGCCCGCCGGCGCGAGGATCGACGCGATGCCGGCGCGCGCCCAGAACGCGCCGATGTCGTAGGCGGCGCGGCCGGCGTCGGGCCCGTCCTGGCCGTAGCCGGTGACGTGGCCGTAGACCAGCCGCGGGCTCTCCGCGGCGAGCGAGTCGTAGTCGAGTCCCAGCCGCGCGAGCGCGTCGCGCCGGTAGTTGGTGATGAACACGTCGGCGCCGAGCACGAGGGAACGCGCTGCGGCGCGTGCTGCCGGGTCGGCCAGATCGAGCGCGACCGAGCGCTTGCCGCGGTTGTCGAGGTCGAAGCCAGGGCAGGACGGGAGCTCGACGCCCGCGAGCGCGCGGTAGAACTGGCGCATCGGATCGCCGCGCGGCGGCTCGATCTTCACCACGTCGGCGCCCCAGTCGGCCAGCAGCCCGGCAGCCGCGGGGGCGGCCACCCAGAAGCCCATCTCGACTACGCGCAAACCTTGCAAGAGCATGCTGTCTCCTCTGTCGCGCTAGTCTATGCTCGCGCCATGAAGAGAGCACTCGCTTCGCTGCTCGCGCTCGCGGCTCTCGCGTGCACCTCGACGCCGAGCGGGCCGCCGCCCGAGCAGCCGATGCCCGATGCGACGATCAAGATCGAGGCGACCTCGGTCTCGGTGGGCGTCGGCTACTCCTGGGGCAAGGGCACGCTCGAGTACCAGGGCAAGACGTATCCGATCACCATGAGCGGGCTGATGGTGGTGGCGGTCGGAGTCACCAAGGTGGAAGCGACCGGCCGGGTCTACTTCTTGAAGAACCTGGGCGACTTCGACGGGAGCTACGGCGCGAAGAAGGGATCCTCGAACGTCGGCGAGGGCGGGGCCGGGGTCGTGATGAGCAACGAGAAGAACGTCGAGGTGCGCATGGTCGCGGAGAACAGCGGCGTGACGCTCAGCCTCGGCATCTCGGGAGTGAAGCTCGCCGTCCAGAAGTGACGTCTCGGGCACTCGCCCACTCGGTCCAGAATCGGCGCTATGCTGGGGCCGCACCTCGGAGGACCCCACCATGGCCGCCCCTGCCATTCCGAGCCTCGACGGCCTCTCGCTCGAGAAGCTCGACGTGATCTCGCCCGCGCACTACGAGCAGAACGGCTACCCGCACGCCGAGTGGACGTACCTGCGCAAGCACGCGCCCGTCCACCGCTTCGTGGGCGAGGCGTACGACCCGTTCTACGCGATCGTGAAGCACGCCGACATCGTGGAGATCGGCAAGAATCCGATCGACTTCATCATCGAGCCGCGGCTGGCGGTGTTCACGCGCGACATCCCTCCGGAGCAGACGAAGCTCCGCCACCTCTTGACGATGGACCCGCCCGAGCACCGCGGCTACCGCGCGGTGACCGCGAAGCAGTTCACGCCGCGCATGGTGCAGCACTGGGGGCCGAAGGTTGCGCGCATCACGCGCCAGATCCTGGACGAAGCGAGCGAGAAGGGCGCCTGCGACTTCGTGCAGGACGTGGCCGCGCCGATCACCATCGCGGTGATCGCCGAGATGCTCGGCGTGCCGGGCGACGACTGGCGGCTGCTGTTCCGCTGGACCAACGAGACGATCGCGCCTGAGGATCCCGAGTTCCAGCAGGGCCGCTCGACGGAACAGACGCTGATGAGCGCCCGCCGCGAGCTGTTCCAGTACTTCAGCAAGCTGTCCGACGACCGGCGCCGGGCGCCGCAGGACGACATCGTCTCGGTGGTGGCGACGGGCAAGGTCGACGGCAAGGGGATCGATCCGTTCGAGCTCATGTCGTACTACCTGCTGCTCGTGGTGGCCGGGAACGAGACCACGCGCAACGCCATGACGGGCGGCATGCTCGCGTTCTACGACAACCGCGACGAGTGGCGGCGCCTGGTCGCGAACCCGGGCCTGCTCGACTCCGCGATCGAGGAGATCGTGCGCTGGACCACGCCCGTGATCCAGTTCACGCGCGAGGCTACGCGCGACGTCGTGCTGCGCGGAGTCAAGATCGAGAAGGGCGAGTCGGTCTGTCTCTTCTACGCGTCGGGCAACCGCGACGAGGAGATCTTCGACGAGCCGTTCCGCTTCCGCATCGACCGCAATCCGAACGACCACGTCGGCTTCGGCCGCGGCGAGCACGTGTGCCTGGGCGCGCACCTGGCGCGGCTCGAGCTGCGCACGGTGTTCGATCAGATCCGCGCGCGGCTCGACTCGTTCGAGCGCACGGGCCGGGAAGAGCGCGTGCGCTCCTCCTTCGTGGGCGGGATCAAGCGCGCGCCGATCCGCTGGAAGCTGCGGCCGGCAACGGACTAGCAACTCGCGGAAACGATGTCGGCGATGCGAGGTCTCAA
>Ga0306924_10007538_pt1 | contig 10932 bp, 6 predicted proteins | sample sta12Can44000111_FD_203756 | JGI IMG/M metagenome (GOLD analysis project Ga0306924, IMG submission 203756) | Lab enrichment of tropical soil microbial communities from Luquillo Experimental Forest, Puerto Rico - statanox.12C.anox.44.000.111 (v2)... | ecosystem: Environmental > Terrestrial > Soil...
CCTCTGGGACGACGGCGAGTTTATCTGCTCGCGCGTCAGGCATCACCCTGACCGGAACTCGACGCTGTTGGTGCAAGCCGCCGCCGCCCACCCGACGGCGGCAAGCCTCGTCCGGTTGGAGCACGCATACTCTCTCCGAGAGGAGCTCGATGCCTCGTGGGCCGCGCGACCTATGGAACTGATCGACGGTCGTGGGAAGTTGGCACTTCGCACAGAGGATCCGGGCGGCCAGGTGCTCGCGTCGTTACTCGGGAAGCCGTGGGACGTCGGTCCTTTCCTCCGAGTGGCCGCGGGCCTAGCAAGCACGCTGAGCGGTTTGCACCTACGAAGCCTCGTTCATAAGGACATGAAGCCTTCGAACGTCCTCGTGGACGTCGCTACAGGTCGGGCTTGGCTCGCTGGCTTCGGTCTCACCGCACGACTCACGCGCGAGGGCCATGCGCTAGGCGCGCCGCAGGCGGTCGCTGGGACGCTAGCCTACATGGCCCCCGAGCAGACCGGCCGCATGAATCGCTTAGTGGATACGCGGAGCGATCTCTATTCCGTCGGCGTGACTCTGTACGAAATGCTGACCGGGACGCTGCCGTTTAAAGCATCCGAGCCGATGGAGTGGATCCACTGCCACATTGCCAGACAGCCAGCAGCGCCCGACGAGCGCGTCCACGGGATTCCCGCGATGCTCTCCGCGATTGTCCTAAAGCTTTTGTCCAAGAACGCGGAAGACCGTTATCAGACAGCCCGAGGACTGGAGGCCGACCTTCGGCGCTGTCTCTCTAATTGGGATGCGGTCGGCCGCACTGAGCAGTTCCCGCTTGCTGAACACGACGTGCCGGACCGGCTGCTGATCTCTGAGGGTTTGTACGGTCGCGGGCGTGAGGTCGCTATGCTCATTGACGCTTTCGAACGGGTGGCCCGCGACGGAGGACAGTCCCTCGTCCTCGTTTCGGGATACTCGGGCGTCGGCAAGTCGTCCGTCGTCAACGAGCTTCAGGAGATGGTGGTCCGTGGACACGGACTCTTTGCCTCGGGCAAGTTCGAGCCATACGAGCGTGACACTCCGTTGGCCCCGATCATCCGCGCCTTCCGCGACCTCGTGCGGTTGGTACTCCTTTCTAGTGATGCCGGCCTCCAGAAGTGGCGCGAAGATATCCAGTTGGCGCTAGGCGCGAACGCTCAACTCGTCATCGACCTCGTTCCCGATCTAGAGCTGATCATCGGCCCACAAAAGGCCGTCCCGGATCTCCCGCCGCAACAGGCCCGAGCACGATTCCAAAGAGTCCTACGGCGCTTCGTCGGCGCATTTGCCCGATCCGAGCATCCGCTCGTGCTCTTCGTGGACGATTTGCAATGGCTGGATCGTGCCTCTCTTGACCTCCTCCACAATCTCATCACGCACGATGAGCGAATGCACCTGCTGCTTGTCGGCGCTTACCGGCACAACGAAGTCGGACCGGCACATCCACTCAGCGCCACGCTGTCGGCGATTCGAGGCACGTCTGTCGTGCAAGAGGTCGCGGTAGGGCCGCTGGATCGAGAGGACATCGGAGCACTAATCTCCGACGCCCTGCGTCAAGACCCAGACCACATCGAGCCGCTGGCCGAAGTTGTGTACGAGAAAACGGCGGGGAACCCGTTCTTCGTGATCCAGTTCCTGCATGAGCTTGCAGGCGAGGGCTGCCTCGCATTCGATTCCTTGACTGGCGCCTGGACATGGGACTTGGCGCACATACGGTCCAAGGGGTACACCGAAAACGTATTCGATCTATTGGCAGCGAAGTTAGATCGTCTGTCGGTGACCACACAGGAAGCGCTTCGGGGTCTCGCCTGTTTTGAACGTGGCCGCACGGACGCGCTGAGCATTGTCCAAGAATGCTCGGAGGGCGAGCTGCACACATTGCTCTCGGAGGCAACCGAGGCGGGACTCGTATCTCGTGACGAAGAGGGATATGCGTTCTGTCATGACCGCATCCGAGAGGCGGCGTATGCGCTGGTCCCAGAGGACGACCGCCCGGGGCTTCACGTTCGGATCGGTAGACTGCTGCTCGCGAAGCTGCCTGCGTCGGATACTTCGGAGAAGATCTTCGACATTGTCAATCAGCTCAATCACGGCGTGGCGCTCGTCACTTTGCCGGAAGAGCAGCTGCGAGTTGCGGAGCTCAACCTGATCGCGGGCCGGCGGGCCCGATCGACCTCCGCGTACGAGTCCGCTCTGACGTACCTCGCTGCGGGCGAGGCCATGCTCTCCGAGGAAGACTGGGAGCAGCACTATGACCTCAGGTTCTCCATGGCCCTTGACCGGGCTGAGTGCGAGTTCCTGACTAGTGAGCTTGTCGCCGCGGATGAGCGACTGTCGAGATTGCGGGAGCGTGCCATCGGCTCGACAGATCTCGCCGCCGTCGCCTCTCTGCGGATGGCACTTTACACAACGCTCGATCGCACGGATAGCGCCGTCGAAGTCGGGTTGGAGCAGCTCAGAGTCTTCGGCATCGAGTGGCGCGCTCATCCGAGCGACGAGGAGGTTCGCTCGGAATACTATGTCCTCCGCCAGCGCGTCGGGGAGCGGGCGATCGAAACGCTCGTCGATCTACCGTTGATGAGGGACGCGGATTTGCTCGCGCTCATGGAGGTTTTGCTTGGCATCCTACCGGCGGCGCAATTCACGGATAGGAAGCTCCACGACCTCGCTGTCCTCCGCATGGCCAACCTCAGCCTGGAGTATGGCTACTGCGATGGCTCGGCCCTGGCGTTCGCCGAGTTGAGCATGGCGATCGGTCCCCGCTTCGGCGAGCATCGCGAAGGCTACCGATTCGGACATCTGGGTGTCGCGCTCGAGGAGCGAAGGGACCTCGCCCGCTTTCGGGCGAAGGTCTACACGGTTGTCGGCTACCATGTCCTGCCGTGGACTCATCCCGTCCAGGCCGCGTCCTCGATGATGCAGCGTGCGCTCGATCTGGCTCAGGAAACGGGCGACCTGCTGTTTGCGGCCTTTAGCCAGACCCACTTAATTTCGTTACGCCTCGCATCGGGAGCCAAGCTGGACGATGTGGAGCTGGAGGCCGAACGCTATCTCCAGTCCACTCGCCGCGCGGGGTTCGGCCTCCTGGAACATTGTATCCTCGGCCAGCTCAGCGTCATCCGCGCTCTCCGCGGCGGTCCGGAGCTCGATGCAGCAAGCCTGGAGCAGCGGCTCCGCGACGATCCCAGACTGGGCATCGCCGCGACCTTTTATTGGATCCGGCAGCTCCAGGCACAATTCCACGCCGGAGACTACGTGTCAGCGCTCCAGATGGGGGCGAGGGCCGAGTCCCTTCAGTGGATGGGTTCGACGTTCTTCGATTTTGCCGACTATCACTTCTACAGCGGACTTTCGCACGCAAGGGCCTGGGACTCCGCGTCAGCGGCAGAACGGCCGGGACACCACCAAGCCATCGCACGACATCAGGCTCAGCTCGCGACCTGGGCGGCCACGTGCACGGAGACATTCGGCAGCCGCGCAGCGCTCGCATCCGCAGAACTGGCGCGCTTGGAAGATCGCGTCTTAGACGCCGAACGGCTTTACGAGCAGGCCATACGTTCTGGAAACGCTGCCGGGACGGCGAATGTCGAGGCGATTGCCAGCGAACTGGCTAGCCAGTTCTATCGGGCCCGTGGCTTCGAAATAATTGCTCAAGCCTACTTCGCCAGCGCCCGCTCCTGCTACCTGCGCTGGGGCGCGGAAGCGGTCGTGCACCGTCTCGAAGCCTACCTCGACTTCGGCTCGGTGCCGCCTGACTTCCGTCCAACTACCACCACGACCGCCTCATCTGAAGGTCTTGACCTGGCGACGGTCATCAAGTCATCGCAAACCATCTCCGGTGAGATCCTGACCGACAAACTTGTCGAGACGTTGATGGTGACCGCCGTCGAGCACGCGGGCGCTGAGAGGGGGCTCCTCATCTTCGAGCGAAGTGACGGGGCACGAGTCGAGGCCGAAGCAACGACACAGTTGGATGCCATTACCGTGCGCCTTCTCGGAACGGTCGCCGAACCGTCGGATTTGCCCATCGCTGTTCTGAACTACGTTCTCCGGACGCAAGAGGCCGTAATCCTCGATGACGCAGCGATGCAAAATCCGTTCTCCGCAGATAGCTACGTGGTCGAGCACCGTGTCCGCTCATTGCTGTGCCTGCCCCTCGTGAAGCAGGCGGTGCTCATCGGTGTGCTCTACCTCGAGAACAACGTCGCTTCCCACGTGTTCACGCCCTCCCGCATCGAGCTCCTGAGGCTGCTAGCCTCTCAAGCAGCCATTTCGCTCGAGAACGCGCGTCTCTACGGCGATCTCCGGGAGTCGCAGGCCTACCTGGCGGAAGCGCAGAGGTTGAGCCAAACCGGGAGTTGGGCGTGGCACCCTGGGACCGGTGAGATCAGTTACTGGTCCGAGGAGTGCTACCGTGTCTTAGGTTTCGACCCGCTTGAGCCGCTACCACGATTCGAGACGTTCTTTCAGCGGATTCATCCGGACGATCAAGCCGCAACAAGGGAAATTTTCGAGAGCGCAATCCGCGACAAGGCGGGCTTCGAACTGGACTATCGTTACATTCACGCTGATAGAGGAATAAGGGACATCCACGCCGTAGGCCACGCCGTGTTCGACCGCTCCGGTGAACTCGGCGAATTCGTGGGGACGGTGATCGATATAACGGAGCGTAAACGTGCGGAACAGGAACTTCAACACCTTGTCGATTTCGTTCCGCAGATTATTGCGGTGTTGTCATCTGACGGCACGTCGGTTCACTTTAATCGTGTGGGTCGGGAATACACAGGTCTGGCTCCGGGTGAGTATCGGTCGGCAGACGTAATCGGCGGGTTGATTCATCCAGACGACATAGAGGAGATGCGGGCCGCGCGGGAGCGTGGACTCTCTCGGAATGACCCGTTTGAAATCGAAGCAAGAATGCTTCGAAAAGATGGCGTGTACCGGTGGTTCCTGTTTCGTTATAACCCTTTGGTGGAACAAGGCCGCGTCAAAAGATGGTACGCGACTGGAACAGAGATTGAATCGCGGAAACAGGAAGAAGAGCGGGTCAGAAAAGAGAATGTGCGCCTGGAAGAGCGTACGCGAATTGCCCAGGAACTCCATGACACTCTTCTGCAAAGCATTATGGGCGCATCGATGCAGCTCGGCGCGACCATGGATAGCCTACCGCCCGATTCGCCGGTAAAGCCGAAATTAGATCCAATTCTTCAGCTCATGGAACAAGGTATAGAGGAGGGCCGAAACGCGATTCAGGGTCTCCGTTCGTCCGACTCAGGCACATCGGATCTGGTTCTGGCTTTGTCAGGAGTTCAGCAAGAAATCGCGGTCCAGCCCGATGTGGATTTTTGCGTCAGTGTCGTCGGCCAACAGCACCCACTCCGGTCAACGATCCAGCAGGAGCTTTACCGCATTGGCAGAGAGGCCCTAGCCAACGCATTTTGTCATTCCAAAGCCAAGCGCGTCGAGTGCGAACTTGAATATACCGACAGAAACCTGGCCATGCGGATTCGCGACAACGGATGCGGAATCGATCCTCAAGTCCTCGACGCGGGGCGGGAGGGACACTGGGGCCTCACCGGAATGCGAGAGCGGGCCATGAGAATCGGCGGGCTGCTCAAAATTTCCAGTAGTGCAACCGCGGGTACAGAGATCCAACTCTCCATCCCAAGTGATGTTGCGTTCCAACTTCCGCCTACTGATCCTTGCGACTGAGGACGCTTGACTCGGGGCCAGGTTGGCTCGCTAGCCCTTACGTGTAGTTGAAAGACTGGTGGGTTCGAATCCCGTCGCTCCCGTTCCCTGGCCCTAGGCACGTTCGAAACGGTAGAGCAAAGATTCGGCAACGCACAACGCAGACAAAGATGACAAAGGAGCCAAATAGGCTGGTTTGCCAGGTTTGCCAATTCAGGGCCCCGTTGAAATAGCTAAGTGATTGTGGCGCCTTGCCTTAGCTTATTTCCCCCACTGTTCGCAATGAGGAGGCCGGGGGTTCGAATCCCCTCTCGTCCACCAAATCTCAATGCTTAAGGCCCCCTTCAGCACGGTGAATTGCTCCAGTGCGTTGACTGATTTTTTCCTTGACAGACTATCACAATAGATGTATATACATACTATATGGCAGAGGCACTAAAACAGGACCGATTAACGCTGTCGGCCCTACCGTGTGCGTGCGCTAATCTGCGGCGTGCGGCTCGGGCCGTGACCAGACTCTATAACCGGGAATTGCTATCGGACGGCATTGAGATCACGCAGTTCACCTTGATGATGGCGCTGAAGCAGGTTGGCGAAATCTCCCAAGGAGAACTCGGCGAGATTCTAGCTCTCGATTCCACCAGCTTGACCCGAATGCTGAAGCTCCTCAAAGGCCATGGATGGGTACAGGCCAAGGAAGGCGACGACCGCCGATTCCGGCTCTTTCGCCTCACCAAAGCTGGTCGTGAAAAGTTTCAACAGTGCGTTCCGCGCTGGAAGCACGCCCAGGGACAATTGCGAGCCGCGCTGGGCGAAAAGACAATGGGTGAACTGGGCGCAGCGCTGGCGGAGGTCACCCGGGTTTCGGTCTAGAAATGAATTCTTTTCGAATCATATAGATGTATATACAAGCGAAGGATCGCAACCATGGCGCAACTGGCAGAACATCCTACGGTAAAGCAATTTCAGGCCAGAGAAGCCACAGGCAACCGGAGCGCCCGGCCCCAAACTCTTGATCGTGAGTGGCTCCGTCAGGTATGCCTGGAAGCAGGGGCGGACGATGTGGGTTGGGTCGAGATTGATCGTCCAGAAATCGCGGATCAAAAGACTGACATTTTCTGGCTTCTGCCAAAGGCGAAAACGCTCATTAGCTTCGTGGTTCGCATGAATCGGGAAAATATTCGTACCCCCGCCCGCTCCATCGCGAATCTCGAATTCCATCACACGACCGATGAGGCCAACGAAGTCGCGCGCAACATCGTCGCGGCGCTGGAACGCATCGGCGTGCGCGCCCTGAATGGCGGAGCGGCAGGGTTCCCGATGGAAGCCGATCGCTGGGGATCGAAGATGTGGGTCATTTCTCACAAGCCTGTAGCCGTGGCAGCCGGCCTCGGGCGCATGGGGATTCACCGTAACGTGATACATCCCAAATTTGGGAACTTTATCTTGCTCGGAACGGTCGTCACGGACGCGGAAGCCTCCGAATACTCCCAGCCCATCGATTACAACCCGTGCTTGGAATGCAAGCTGTGCGTGGCGGCTTGCCCAACGGGAGCTATAGGCAGCGATGGAAGCTTCAACTTCTCCGCCTGCTACACGCACAACTACCGCGAGTTCATGGGCGGATTCAATGACTGGGTAGAGAAGATCGCCGATAGCACAAGCGCGCTGGACTACCGCAAGAAGGTCTCCGGCGCTGAAACAGTGTCGATGTGGCAGAGTCTGTCGTTTGGTGCGAACTACAAGGCGGCGTACTGCCTGTCAGTTTGCCCCGCTGGCGAGGATGTGATCGGTCCGTTTCTGACCGACCGCAAGGAATTTCTCAAAGATGTAGTGAAACCGCTCCAAGACAAGTCCGAGACCGTCTATGTCGTTCCCGGTTCCGACGCCGAGGGCTTTGTGGCGCGCCACTTCCCTAGTAAGAAAACGAAGCAGGTGTCAAACGGCCTTGCTGGACAGGGGACGATTCGCGCTTTCCTGCGCGGACTGAATTTTGTGTTTCAGCGCGGCAAATCGGAAGGGTTGAACGCGATCTATCACTTCACGTTCACCGGCCAAGAAGAAGTCAAGTCGACGGTAGTGATTCGCGACAAAAAGCTTGAAGTGTCCGATGGGCATAACGGCACGCCGGACTTCCAAGTCACTGCGGACAGTAATACGTGGCTACGTTTTCTGCGCAAGGAGGCCAATCTCGTTTGGGCTTTGGTAACGCGAAAGATTCGGATTCACGGCTCGCCTCGGCTTTTGCTGGCCTTTGCCCGGTGCTTCCCCTCGTGACCGAGCCGAGGCAAGGGAGCCGAAATGTAGGAAGGACGAATATGGAGAAAGAAAAGGTGGCGTTGTAACACGAGTTGCTTCGGAAGAGACCAGCATGAGATTCTCCAGGCCGCTCAAATGTCCGGCATGCAGCAGGCAGTATTCACGAAAGGAATCCTATGAAACTCACCGGTCGCACCATCCTGATCACCGGAGGCTCTGCGGGCATCGGACTGGCTTTCGCCCTCAAGTTCGCCGAACTCGGCAACGAGGTCATCGTGACTGGCCGCCGCCAGTCGGTGCTCGATCAAGTAAACGCAAAGTATCCGAAGCTCCACACGATTCAGGGCGATGTCGCAGACCCGGCGCAAATCGCCGCCCTCGCAACGAGCGTAAAGGCTAAGTTCCCCAGGCTTGACGTGCTGATGAACAACGCGGGTATCATGCTCCACAAGAACCTCAAGGTCCCGGCGGCCGACCTCGACGGATTGATGGCCGAGATGAACATCAACGTGGGGGGCGTGATTCGCATGACGTCCGCATTCATCGACATTCTCGCAACCAACAAGGGAACCGTCATGAACGTATCCTCTGGCCTCGCCTTCGTGCCGCTGCCGTCCGCGCCGATCTACTGTGCCACTAAGGCGGCGGTTCACTCCTACACCCAATCCCTCCGGTTCCAGTTGGAGGGAACCGGCGTCGAAGTGATCGATCTCATGCCGCCAGCGGTGAAGACCGACCTCTCGGCAGACATTGCCGAGGGCGACGGCATCGCTTTAATGACGACAGACGAATTAGTGAAGCAATCCTTTGCGTCACTCAAGGCGGGAGCACTCGAGATCCGCCCGGGTCAGGCCAAACAACTAGCGTTGATGCGCCGCCTGGCACCCGATTTCATCAACCGGCAGCTCTGGAAAGCGTCGAAGAAGCTAGTTCCGGTCGGGTTGGGATAGGGCATGAAGGCATTCATCGTCGATCGCTATAGAAGCAAGGACGGCCTGCGGCCGGGCGAAATGCCACACCCGGAATTGCGGGAGGATGAGACAAGGCAGCGTGCGGTCAGTTTTCCGCAAATATTCAACCCACAACTCAACCCACAAAATGCGATGTCTTATATGACTTGCGCGGTGTTTGGCAGTCCCCGCATGTCTTCCAGGTTGTTGTAAAACCTAACCACGCTGCGCTGTCACGGCAGCCATCTAAAGGATTGTGTGAATCAGTGTTTACGGATATCGCGTCGTCGTTACAGGCACAGGCACCGCGTGTGGTTTTAGCCTGTGCATACCGAAAACTCCGCCCGATCTGAAAACGCAGGGGTTCCGACCCATTCGTGAGATCATGTGTGGCTACCACGATGAGCTCTCTTTTCGTCGCCCTTTTCACTTTAGTAGCCTCCAGTTTTCGAACCCGTGCTGCCCTGCAGGCGGAGAGCCTCGCGCTTCGCCACCAACTTGCGGTTTGCCAAAAGAACGCGCCGCGTCGCTTGCGCCTCCACCGCTGCGACCGGCTCTTGTGGGTTGTGTTGTACCGATGCTGGTCCGGCTGGCGGCGATGTCTCGAGATAGTGCGGCCCGACACCGTCCTCCGTTGGCACCGCCGAGCTTTCGCCTGGCATTGGACCAGGAAATCCCGCCGCCTTCCGGGAAGGCCGGAAGTTGCGGCCAACATTCGTGATCTAATTCGGCGCATGAGCCAAGCCAACCCCTTCTGGGGTGCACCCCGCATTCACGGAGAACTGCTCAAGTTGGGAATTGCGGTGGCGCAATCCACAGTGGCCAGATATTTGCCTCGGTCCCGCAAACTGCCTTGCCAGACGTGGCGAACCTTCCTGACGAATCATCTGGCGCAGACCGCGGCCATCGATTTTTTCACCGTGCCGACGGCGACCTTTCGGGTCCTGTTCGTCTTCGTCGTGCTATCGCAGAAGCGACGCCGGGTGCTGCATCAGCGGTCCCGAACGCATTTAGCCTTGGGCAAAGACGCCCCGGAGCCCAGGGCAGTGGCACCGCCGGAACAGGGTCGCGTGGTAGCGATTCCACAGGTCGGGGGATTACACCACCGATATCAACGACGCGCCGCTTAGCCGGAGCAAGCCAGTTGCATCGATGTTTGCCTTGCTGAGCGGAAATGACGCTTCTTCTTGATCTACGCGACCAAACCTTTGCTGATCAAAACGGGTTTTCACGACAAGAACTCCCTGCACCTAGATGCACTCGACGCCTGGACGAGGCAGAGACGCCAGCCTTTAGACTCGGATGTCTTGCCAACAAGGAAAGTGCATTCACGAGATCTGTGATTAGCGTGCCACAAGGATGTTGGTTGATCGGGACGGAATTCTCGGTAGGCACACCAAGCGCTCCTCCCTTGACCTATACATTCAAACTAACCAGGGGTTGAGTCTGAAAAAGATTTCTTCTCGACGGCCTCAAGAGCCACGCTCAACATCCGGTTCAACAGGCTGAGATAACGGTAGCTATTTCGTGTGCGAAATCGACAAAATCTTCCCGTCGCGTTCCCGAAGCTTCAGGACAGCTATACCGCCAACGCATTCGCCAACATCGCATGTGCGCTGCCCCTTGGAGTCTGAGCAACACAATGTTCCATACACGCTCCAGATTCCGTCGTCGAGTGTCGCCGTTAATGGTCTCTCGTGATCGATTTGGCGTTTCCCGTACACCTTGATTAGGGCGGGTTCGGCGATGCTCAAAGCTGTTGCCGCATCAGGCACGCGAACCTTAGTAGCTGGCTGCGGGTTCTGCGCTGATGAGGTAAGTGCCAGCAGTAGCAACACACAAAGCATTGAATGTCTCATGGCCACAATGTACGCCTGGACTGGACGACGTTCAACTTGTCGGCGGAATCAGATCCCCAACCACAGAAATCGCAGCCCATTTCCTCTGTATGGTCTTGCAAATTCCCCGAGCCGCAATGACAATTCCCGCTCTAGGAGTTGTTATGAAGCGAACGCC
>Ga0306924_10007543_pt1 | contig 10928 bp, 10 predicted proteins | sample sta12Can44000111_FD_203756 | JGI IMG/M metagenome (GOLD analysis project Ga0306924, IMG submission 203756) | Lab enrichment of tropical soil microbial communities from Luquillo Experimental Forest, Puerto Rico - statanox.12C.anox.44.000.111 (v2)... | ecosystem: Environmental > Terrestrial >...
GTTCATTTCTTCCCTCCGCAAAGCGCCATTCGATCTTCAGATTCCGGCCTTCCACATACCCGCGCTCGCTGAGCCCCTGTCGGAAGGCCTCAAGTAGTCCGAGGGGAGGGCGCCCAGGATCCAATACGCCCACGAGAGCCATCTTCAGGGTCGGCTGCGCCTCGGCCGCGAGCGGCGCAAGCACTAGACTGATGGCGAGCACGACCGCGAGCCCGATCCGCCGCATGGGCACCTCTCGATGGGAACGGCTGGCGGGAGTGTAGCAGAGCTGAATTTCACGCGACTGACGGTCAGCCAAGCGCGCTGCTCCGAGTTGTTTCTCAACACTGCGAAGATTTTCACGCGTGCGATGTCAGCATCCGAACGCTGGCACGTTCGGCGTGACCCAGCATGGCACTCGCTCGTCTCGTGACTTCCGCTTGTCACGCGGCGCACCATTCGAGATCCTGCTGTTTCCGGATATTTAGCAGGCCTCCCACGGAACAACGGGTGCGTGGCATCTCCGCTGCACTCGGGTTCGGTGAAGAGGGAAGACCTCCTTCTCGATCAGGGCAAACCTGCCGTGAGGCAGGGACGCAAAGTCACGGGTCAGGCCTGTTGATAGCTGACAGCCGGACTGCCGAAGGAGTGTCCTGTCGGCCCCGGGAACACGGCGGTCCTCCCGCGAGGAGACCACCATGCCCGGGAAGGACGCTCGGCCCGCCGTCACGTGCGTCTCGCTCGCCCTCCTCCTGAGCAGCGTTCTGCAAGGGGTACGCCCCAGTGCTGCTGGCATCCTCGACGCGACCTGGACCGCTCCCACGACGAATACCGACGGCAGTCCGCTCACGGACCTGGCGTCTTATCTGGTCTATTACGGATCCCCGACATCTCCGTGCCCTGGGTCGTCCTCGGTGTCGGTGATCGCTCCAACATCCAGCCCGGGGCCCAACCAAACGGCAAGCGTGAGGCTCACGGGGCTCACCACCGGGACCGTCTATAGCGTCGCGGTGGTCGCCGTGGATGCACTGGGCAACCAAAGCGCCTGTTCGAGTGTGGCGAGTGCGGTGGCACGATCCGATTTTGGGGTGAGCCCGAGCGGGACCGTAAACTTTGGGAGCGTACCTATCGGCAGCTTCGCCGACCAAGTTTTCACGGTCTCGAACACGGGCGGCGGGACGGTCTCTGGGGCTGCGTCCACCTCCGCGCCCTTCAGCATCATGTCTGGGAGTCCCTTTACTCTCGGCGGAGTCGGGGCGAACCAGACGGTGACGGTGCGCTTCACGCCAATGACCACGGCCACCGCGAGTGCAACGGTCAGCTTCACGGCAAACGGAGGCAGCAGTTCAGCGATCGCCACCGGCAGTGGGACGGCGCTGGCGGATACGACACCACCGACGGTTGCTCTGACCGCCCCGCTTACCGGAACCACGGTGAGCGGCACGGTGACCGTGTCAGCCAGCGCCACCGACAATGTCGGCGTGGCGGGTGTCCAATTCAAGCTCGATGGCACGAATCTCGGGGCCGAGGTGACAGCGCCGCCCTATGCCGTGACATGGAACACGACGACCACCGCGGCCGGCGCTCATACGCTGACGGCGGCCGCTCGTGACGCCGCCGGCAACATCGGAACCTCAGCAGGCGTTGCGGTGACGGTGGCCAATGGCAGCACTACGGCGGCTCCCCCCGGCTCCCCCACAACTTCCAACAGCAACTGTCCTCCCGGTCAGGCTAAGAAGGGACGCTGCTAATCAGCACGGATGGTCGCGGGCCCGACGGCGGGAAGACGATCACTCCGCCCAGCCGCGGCTGCTGCAAATCATGGGAATCCCATCCCGGCCGCAGCAGCCGCATCAGCTCCGCGGCCAGGACACCGCCAGCCGCCGAACCGAGATAGTCGAAGATATCCCAGCACAACACCGCGTCCACGCTCCCGTCGCTGAGGGAGAAGCGTCTCGCCAGGAATCGACCTTCTCGGTCGCGGTCAGGTTACCAACCACCTGCCCGAAGACCACGAACGATTTAGCGGCGACCTCAGCCTTGTGTCTGCTAAACTCCCGCCAGCCATCCCCACCGAGACATCCCATGAGATGTCAAGATCCAATCGTCGCCGGCGCGACGAGCAGACGTGAGGGGTTGTAGGGCTGCCGGTGCTTGAGCATGGCGTACAGCGCATGAAGCAGCTTGACGGCGACCACGACCAGCGCTTGCTTGGCCGTTTTGCCCTGGGCCTTCTTGCGCAGATAGATGGTGCGCCACACGCCACTACCACGCACGGCATTGACGGCGGCCAGGTAGAGCGAACGGCGCGCAATGCGCGAGCCCACGCGCGACAAGCGCGGCGTCGCCGCGCGGTCGCCGCTCTCCTGGATGACCGGGTAAAAGCCGACATGCGCGACCAGCGCCCGCGCATCGGTGAAGCGGGTGAGCGCGCCGAGTTCGCCGAGCAGGGTGGCGGCCGTCTGAGGGCCGATGCCCGGGATGGTCTGCAGCACGCAGGCGGAGAGTCGTCGCGCTGATCCGCTCAGGGATCTTCCCTGGGCTCGGCAGTTCTACAACCGTCAGCTCGTCAAGGGGGTGATTGGCCTCGCCGGCGGTCTCGCCCTCAGCTGGCTCGCCGGCCGAGCCGCCCCGAGCGATCTGCGCGCACTCAATCCCCCGGGAGCTGCTCTCCTCGTTCCGCTGTGCGCACTCCGGGCTGTCTGGTTGTGGTCGATCATCGACGCGTGGCGCGCGGCCGGACGTTGAGTCTCGCAGTTGAGCAGGTCGGCCTCACCGGCTGTCTGTCGCGCGTGAGCTTTTTTCAGCGCGTGTCCGGCGGGTGCCTCCCGCTTGACAGCATTAAAGTGCCGGTGGACAGTTCTGGGCGACTGCTGAAATTGCGCTGCCACTTCGTTGAACGCAATCGACAGGAGGAGGGTCCGACATGAACCGACCGCAATTTCTGGCCGTATCGTTCATGCTGCTGCTCGTGCCAGGGGGTTATGCTGGCGCGCAGGTCGCGGGCTCGAGTCGGGTCGGTATCACCATCGAGGAGACGAGAGCGGTGGCGATCGGGTGGAGCGCGAAAAAGCAGATACTCCGTCAGCCCGTTTACAACGAACAGAAACAGAAGGTCGGAATCGTTGACGACCTTATCATTGCCCCCGACACTGCGGTGTCGTTCGTCATCATCGGCGCAGGAGGCTTCGTGGGGCTGGGTCGGCATGACGTGGCCATTCCGGTGAACCAATTGAAACAAGAGGACGGCAAGATCGTGCTGCCCGGCGCGACCAAGGAGGCGATCAAAGCCTTGCCCAAGTTCGAGTACGCCAAGAAGTAACTCTTCCGCCGGTCAGCGTTACGAGTCGTGACCGGATCGTAAGATGTGCCTATGCCACGGACGGCGCCGCCGGCGCTACTGCGCTACTGATTGTCGCCAGGGTGCTCGGCGGCTGCCCACTGCGCCCGCAATCGCGCAACACGAAGCGCTAATGATCGCTGGCGAACGCCGAAGCCGAAGGACCGGAGCCCCGGTCCTGGCGCTGTCCCCGATGCGGTGGCTCGATCGTCCGTGCGTACTTTGAACCCGCCAAGGTCGATCCCAACAACAACGACGAGTTCGTGCCCTTGACCCACCCGGGCGACCACGCGTTCGTGCTCCCTCGTATGAAGGCGATGGGTTTTAAATCTCATGCTGCTCGTGGCGTGCGAACCCAGTCTTGGATCAAGTGCCCTGATTTTCACGTGTAGCCTCTTACCGTGGACAACCTAGGCAACCTCCTCGTGATATTCCGAGCCGCCCGGTCGGTCATCGTCATTCGGGTTAGCGAGGAGTCGCTGCTCGTGGACCGATGATCGGGAAATCGCTGAGTGTCGCCGAGAAGGCCTTCCTGGTGCTTTGCGGACTCTTTCTTATATCACCAAGCCACCCGAGTTTCGCGTTCGTGAATAGCGCGTTGACTGCCAAGGTTCACCCGAACAGTCCGCAAGAGTGCACAGTCAGCGTAATCGAGATCGGTCCTGAAATCGACGGCGTATGGCAGCCTCAGCTCGCGCTGTTGTATGACACTCAGCCGGGCTTAGCGCGCGTTCGCCGGATTTACGGCTATTTTGCTCGTCCCAATTCGAATGAACCGGCCGAAGTCCTGGATGTGGATGCGGTGGATCGCCACGTCGGGTTCTATCTTGCTTATCAGATCGTCAAAGGGATTGTCTCGTCGGGGCTCGTCACGATCGGCATCACGACAGGCGTTGACCGTTTCGGGGTTCAGCCATTTCTGACGAACTCCAAAGCCCAGGTGCAGCGAACGATCGAGACGGTTCGCAACTATACCGAAAGCCCCTCGTTCTCGGTCCCGACTGGCCTTAGTGTGAGTACCCAGGATTTTCGAGATGAAATGAAGCGCCTGCTCCTGGCCGGGCAAAACATTTTGCAACTGCGAAAACTGTTTGTCGATCGTACCCTGGCGCCGAAAGCGTGGGACTGGAGTGCCCAGACGCTGAGGGCTAATGCCGATCACAATGAGACGCGGCTCAGCTTTGTCCTCGAGCGGGCGGGGCAACGCGGCCTACTTCTAGAACGTTGGGGCGACCACTTTGCCACGTTGAAGTGGCACCGAGACGGCTTGCCTGAAGTTGTCACCTGGTTGGATTCCGTTCATCTCGATGTGAAGGGCCACCAACTTCTGGATGGTGTGCCAACTTCTGATGAGCGAGAGCGCCTTCGACAAGGCCTGAATGACACGGTGGGCGATGCCGACGTCGAAAGATATGTCACGGTGGCCGTCTACGATCTGATGAATTCGAACCAGGACAAAGTCAAGGTGGTTGATGGCGTCAGCGGACCACGGGACTCGGCCCAAAGGAAGTATGTGCAAGTGTTTCATTCCATCGGGCTTGATTTTGGCGGTTCGCTCCTGTCCCTCGGGCCCAAGGTCCTGATGGATGTCGTCGATAGGGGCATCAACTTACTCTTCAACAAACGTGGCGTGATGATCTTGTACGACCATCTTGAAGAGAGCGAGGCCGAACTGTTTGCGAGTCTAAACAGCCGCCTCAGGGACGTGCCCGACGACACGCGCGATCGCCTGCGGATTGAAGGCGCTCTCCACGCGCAGAATATTAATCTCTTTACTGGCAGGGAGGGTGACGCCCATGCCAATCGAATCACCAACGCCGCGCGGATGACTACCTATCTTCAGGAACACGGCCAGCAATTGTGTGAGGAGGTCAACAGCGCCCGGGACACGGATTTTCGAGCGGAATATTTGACCCAGGCGGAGAGCATCGAGGTTGGATTGAGGCATCTCGTCGGGTGGTTGCCTGGGCTACCCCACCGCGACGGACGTGGGCAGTGGGCCGCTCTGATCAAGGAGCGCCTGCCGGCCATCGAAGCTCGTCGAACACTGAGATTGTATGACCCCGAGAAATACGGCAGTTCCAAGGTGCCTGAGGTGCGTGCGGCGCTGGCCACGCTGGCCGTTCTGCACGACCGTCAGGACGTCACGATTCTGGGGCAGGTACTCCACCGAACGGCGGAAGAAAGCGTGATGACGTCCTCACTGGAAGCCATGGCTGCCCATGGTGATGCGGAGCTGTCGGCTTCGATCGGCGAGTGGTTGGGAACGATCGAACCACGCAGCCGGTACGGAACCACCAGTGTCGTATGGACGGCGCTGCAGACATTGAACACGTTGAAGCGGTCCGATGTCAGACGCAACGAGGCTCAGTTGATGGCCGTGCAGGATGCCGTCGCGCCGTTTGCTGACCGCGGGGTCGGCGAAAATAGGGAGCTAGCGATTCGGGTACTGGCTGATGTGCAGGAGCAGCTGACATTTTGGCGAAGCCAATATCGCAAAGACATTCAAGCGCCGTGAAAACGCCGACAGGTCGCCTGATGTTCCGGCTCATTTGTTATCTCGCGATCGTGGGAGCTTTCGTTGGTCCAGGCACCACCGTGGCGGCAGCGCGGTCTGATCCCGCAATTATCATGCTGATGGTGGACGACCTGCCGCCGACGGAGGTCGAGAAGGCGGTTCGCGAAGGCGAACTCCCCAATATCGAGGAACATTTTTATCGACATGGCACGCGGGTCGAGAACTTCTTTACCTCCCTGGCGATCTCCAGCGCGTCCTGGTCGACCATCTTGACCGGCCGGGATGTTGATGAGTCCTGTATCAAGGGCAATGACGTCTTTCACAATGACACGTTTCACTTTGACAGCTACTTAGATTGGCGTCGCGACTTTCTGGCCTATGCACCGCACGATGGCCCCCGGAGCCTTCTCGCCTACCTGTCGAAGGTATTTTTCCAAGTCGACGTACAGCCGGCTCGCCATCAGCACGGCTATGCGTACACCGCCATCCACAGTTGTCAGAACCTGTTGTTGTCGGACCATCTGAACAACACGGTGCGCGTCGATAGCTCGGGGTTAGCGGTGGATTTGCCGGACGATCAGAGCACCGTGTACACCACCTTCTTCATGCTCAACAATCACTGGCTGCCGCCTGGCGTTGATCTACGAATCGTGTGCGACATCATCGGCTGCGACCGCCTGCTGCACTATGGTTGGCGAGAAGCCTTGACGGACTGGAGTTTTGCGCCGCCGGGCGATTCCAATTGGCATCACACGGTGACCCGTCTCGGAGTGGAGAGCATCCGCCGAGCCGACGAGGCCGCGAAACAGCACAGGCCTGTGGTCAAAAAGAAATTCATCGGCCTCTACTACAGCATCGTCGACAGCTTCTTTCATCATAGCTACCGCCAGGGTTTGGAGGCGCTGAAGGCTATCGACGCCGCCGTCGGTGAGATCTTTCGCGCCATCCATAGCAGTGACGTGTATGGGGACAGCATTGTGGTCCTGGTCAGTGATCACGGGTTCATTGGCGGTGATCAGCAACGCGATGACAATCCCCGCAATCCATTTCGCGGTCAGCCGCTCAAGTTGATGGGCGTCAACCTGTCAACAATTCTTGGGGGGTATACCGTCAGGACGAAAGACAGATATCGGATGAACGTTGAAGCCGCCTATGCCATGGAAGACAAATACTCCCTGAAATACTGGGAGGAATTGCAATTGCAGAAATTTCAATGCACGAACCTGTCGGAGCATCAGCGGCATGTGCAGCAAACCGAGGCGGCCGGTAATCCCGCGGCGGGCACGTGCATGGACTGGAGCCGTCCCGACTCAGGAAAACGACCGCTGATTTCGGCAGCAGTGACGTCCTCGTCGACCCTCGCGCTGCCTTACGGGTCGACCGACAGCGGCAATTGGCAAACACCCAACACGTGGTACACGCTCACTCACTACAACATGGTGGATAGCGTGGAACAGCGAAAATGGCCGGTGAATATTCTCGATGACTTGCTCGACTACGAACGAGACGTCAGCGACTTGGAGCCATTGACTGCCGAAAGAGTTGGGCCGAAGCCTGTGGATTGGCTGGCCCTGGTGATCCAGCAACAGGATTTCAACAATCCCCAGAGTCAAACTCACGGGCTGCGCGCGATCAGCGACGACGTCATCTTGATTGATAGTCGAAGGGGCCAGGCGCTGATTTTCCAAGAGTCCGAATCCGGGAAGGCGATTTATCGCTATGTACCGGTGCGCGATTTCACCCAGACGGTCAGCGGCGCAGTCAGTTTCGAGTTGAGTGAGGCGGGTGATGATCCGCTCGGCTACCGAGCCGAAGGGGCGGATGCCACATGGTTTGCGGCCACCCATTCGGCCAAAGAATGGATCGCGCGTTTTAGCGACGCCGTGTATCCGAATGCGGTCCCAGCGCTGGCGCGGATCATGAGTTTCCACGGCAATGCCGCCGCCAAGAAATCAACGCAGCGCTTCGATATTTTTCTGAATCCCAAGTACGGGTACTTTTTCGCACCCTACGATGACGTGGCGGGCGGTCCCAGCCAGCACGGCATGCTGCAGCGCGAGTCGGTGATGGGCACCTTTTTGATCGCCGGCCCGGGCATCGGCCAAAACAAACGAGTTCGCGAGCCGATGATGACGATCGACGTTGTGCCAACAGTGCTCGCCGCCCTGCAGCGGGTCAAGGAAAACCGTCAGCCGCACGAGAAGGGCCTGACGTACAGTACGCCCTCACTGCCGCCGGCCTATAGGCACTACAACAAAAAAGCGACCCAGCTGCCGGGCGATGTCATCGAGGAAATCTTCGAGCTCGACGGCTCCACGAATCGAGCCGTCGCAATTCCAGTTCGATAGGATCGCCATAACGCCGAGCTGTTCTGGTCACGCAACGTGCTGGCCAACGCGTGGAAAGGGACATGGGAGGACCGCGACAGCGGCAAGCAGATGGCGGGGCGTGGGGTTGCGACGTGGCGGATGCGCGACAGGATGATCGCCGTCTGGGATGCTGTCTTTAATGTTTGGGAGCAAGGCGGCGCGCGGAAGTCACCGGTGATGTAGTGGTGAGGAAGGGCCGCAGCCCGTCCTCCAAGAGACGATGACGCCAATTGAGGCTGCACACTGCCAATAGTTCAGGTCTGCTGAGCTGAAAATGCGGTCAAGCGCTCATCGCGAGCGGTTCCAAGGAGACCTTGTGGCCGAGGCGCTCGAGCTGACGTACAAGGCGCTTCGTGTAGGCCTCGGCGTTGTCCCGAAGCAACAGGTAGTCGGGGCCGAGTTCGGAGTACGGGCGGTGGCGTTGGAGCACGTGGTAGGCGATGACGAGGATAGAGTGCGCGACAGCGCCCACGGCCTTCTTGTGCCCGCGACGACCTTTGATTCGCGCGTATTGACTGGCGAGGTAGGTCTGCTTGCTGCGGGCCACCGAAGATGCGGCTTCGATGAGCGTGATCGCCAACCACTTCGAGCCCTTGCGCATGTGGCCCGCGCCGCGTTTGCCGGCGGATTCCGCATTGCCGGGGCAGCGCCCCGCCCAAGAGGCGAGATGTCGCGCGGTGGGAAAGCGCGTCATGTCATGACCGTCAAAGGCTGGATCGTCGGTGGTCGTGTTCCCGCGCTGCATCACCATCTCCTCCTCCTTTTGAACATGCCACGAGCAACGAGCGGTCACCGAGCGATTGGTGCGCCCCGACAGATACGGCAGGCTCGGCGGAGGACCACTAGCCCTTGGCGCGGCCCGAGGACGAGCTACGCCATGGTGACGCGCACCGCTCGTCTGCTAGACTCCCCGCCAGCCATCCTCACCGAGGTGCTCATGCGGCGGATCGGGCTCGCGGTCGTTCTCATGCTTCGCCTGATATTCGCGCCGCTCGTCGGTGAGGCGCAGCAAGCCGGGAAGGGCAAGATACCGCGGATCGGCGTGATCTGGTTGGGGACGTCGCCCTCACCTACGCTCTCGCCGAGGTCCTAGTTTGTGCGGTTCCGTGAAAGCCTCGGCGAACTCGGATACGTCGAAGGGCAAAGCATCGAAATCGAGTCCCGGTTCGTCGGTGATGGAACGGGCCTCGCCCAGGTGATCGAAGATCTCATCAATCTCAGGGTCGCCGTGATTGTCGCGATGAGCACTCCAGCGGCGATTGCCGCCAAGAAAAGCAGCACCTCGATCCCGGTCGTGTTCTCGATCCAGGGTGATCCTGTCGGGTTCGGCTTGGTCAAAAGCCTGGCGCATCCGGGCGGCAATCTGACCGGAGTGTATTCGCTCGCGCCTGCGCTCACCGCCAAGCGCCTTAGTCTTCTCCGCGAGGCCGTGCCCAGAAGTGCCGACATCGCAATTCTCGGGGGTAGTCGTGCTGACCTTCGCGAGGCGCAGACGGCGGCCAAAGAACTCAAGGTTCAGCTCGTTCCGTTGCTGCAGATCGTGACAGCCGATGACATCGAACCGGCCTTCCGCGCCGCCAAGAGTGCGGGGGCTACCGCCATGAGCGTGCACCTGGCGCCGGCCATCTCAACTAACCTGCGACGGGTTGCGGAGCTCTCACTCACGAACCGGCTTCCGGCGATCGCCCCGTTTCGGGGCTTTGCCCCGTTGGGTGGCCTGATGGAGTACCACGCCGCTAACACCGAAGAGCTTCACCGCGTTGCGGCTTACGTTGACAAAGTCCTTAAGGGCGCCAAGCCTGCTGATCTCCCGGTCGAGCAGCCCACCAAATTCGAGTTGGTCATCAATCTGAAGACGGCGAAGACGTTAGGGCTCACGATTCCCGAGACGCTGCTGCTCCGGGCCGACGAGCTCATCCAGTGATGGACCGGCGAGCGTTCATCGCCGTCGCGCTCCGCCCCGGCTAGATTCCTGGCCCGGCATCGGCCACGTCGCTGTCGGCATGCACCGCCAAGGCTTCGACCTCCAGTTAACCCAATACGACGACCGCGGGTGGCGCGCGAATCGGTGCCGCCATCAAGCGCGGCAGCGGGCGGCGTGGCAGGTGCTGATCGTGTGGCGATGAGAAGATCGCGGAGCCGGTCAACCAGCGCGACGGGCCCGCGTTCGAGGCGGATCAGATCGCGCGAGTCGAGGTCGATTTTCGTAAGGTGCCCTTCTTCGCCTTCGCCCACCGCGCCCGCGCCGCCTTGTCGTTCATCGCGCACCGCCTCCTTGCGGTCGGGTCGCGTAATGCTCGCGCCCGTCGGGATCGACGCGATAGACCACACGCTCGATGGCGTGCTCGCACAAGCAGCCGCTGTCATGGCCACTCGGCGGAAGGCACGTGCAGGTATCGGTCGCGAGGTATCCGAGCACATCGAACGGTGTCGGCCGGCGCAGCTGGGTGAATCGCCGCCCACAGAGCCCGTCGGCCAGGTGGCGCTGCGGCGCGCGCCGGGCGAGCGCGAGACTCGGCGATGAAGTCGTCAACCCTCGCGAGATCGGTGCGGCGCTGAATCACGTCTTGTTCGCCGTGACTCATTGAGCGGCGTCCGCATCGCCGACGAGTTAGGCGATCGGTTCGATGTGAACCGCGTCACCGTCCAGAATCAATTGGCACCTCAGCAGCAGAAAATGCGGCGTGCGAAACTCGCGCACGTTGTCGGCACCAAGAATGAT